>MDSW01168020.1_pt1 | contig 14236 bp, 11 predicted proteins | sample 811171 | NCBI WGS metagenome assembly MDSW01 (sample SAMN05326641, study PRJNA326480) | marine metagenome | isolation source: seawater | place: Atlantic Ocean: North West | collected 2012 | reverse complement strand
TGAAGACATTTCAGAAGATATCGAAGTTGCAATTATAGGTTGCTATGTAAACGGCCCAGGAGAAAGCAGAGCTGCAAATATTGGGTTGACTGGTGCAAGTCCAAACAATCTTTTATACGTCGATGGAACCCCAAATAAAAAAATTTCAAATGACAATCTTGTTGATGAGCTTGAGCATCAAGTTCGCAAGAAAGTATCAAGAAATAAAACAGAATCTGAAAAGATTATATTAAGGAGCTAAGTTGAAAAAAGTTCATTCTCTAACAGGTATGATTGATCTAATTGGTAGCAAAGTTGGTAAAAATAATATTGCTGATAAGATTTTTTATACTGAAACAATTCTAAAGAATATTTTTGAAAGTTATTCGATTTCTGAGATAAGAACACCTTCCCTAGAGGATACTAACTTATTCAAAAGATCAGTAGGAGATACTTCAGATATAGTCAATAAAGAACTTTACTCTTTTTTAGATAAAAATGATAAGAGCATAACATTAAGACCAGAAGGTACTGCTAGCGTTATTAGATCAATTATTGAGAAGAAAATTGATAACGAGTCGCACAAATTATGGTATCTAGGCCCAATGTGGAGATATGAACGTCCACAAAAAGGTAGATATAGACAATTCAATCAAGCAGGCGTCGAGATGCTTGGTTACTCTGAAGGGCTGGCTGAATTAGAGATTGTTTCTATGATTTGTAGCATTATTAGGAAGCTCAAAATAGAAGATCCAATTTTAAAAATTAATCATCTTGGTGACAGGGATTCAAAACAGAAATTTTGTATCGCTTTAGTGGATTTTTTAAAACCTTTAGCAACAAAATTAGATGAAAGAGATTTGAAAAGATTAGATGCTAATCCTTTGAGAATTCTTGATTCAAAGAATCCTAAAACTCTAGAAATTCTAAAAGAAGCGCCAAAAATTAAAGATTACTTATCAAATAAATCTTTGGGTACTTTAGAGTTAATTAAAAGCACATTTTCTAACGAATGTAATATAGAAATAGACCACAACCTTGTAAGGGGTTTAGATTATTACACTGGTTTTGTTTTTGAAGCAGTTTCATCAAATCTTGGTGCTCAAGATGCTTTTCTTGGAGGGGGTAGATATGATGATCTCTGTCATGAGCTTGGGGGAAAAGAACTGCCAGCAATTGGGATGGCAATAGGTATTGAACGTTTAGCATCATTAGCAAAATCTATAGAAATACCAAAGACTTTAGTTTCTTTAATAATTATTTCTAGCAAAATAGAACCAAAAGCATATAAAATAGCCCACAAATTAAGATCTATAAGCAAATCTATTAATATAGATGTTCAGTTATCTGACGGTAGCTTAAAATCTAAATTAAGAAGGGCAAATAAAGATAATGCAGCTTATGCATTAATAATTGGAGAAGAAGAGCTCGAGTCTGAAACTGTTATAATTAAACCTCTTCTAGATAAGAATTCTGAACAAACTGTCATGAGCTTTAATGAGATAGAAAGTTTTATAAAAGAAATAGATTAGGTAATTATTTATGAATAATGTTTATGAAAATAATATGAGGCTTTCGCCTTTTTTAAAATTTTTTTTAAGATTAATAATGTTTCTATCTGCAGTTGTAATTATTGGAGTAGGCTATTTTGTTATATCTAATCAAATTAATAAACAAAAAAATGAAGAAGCAGCAGTTATTTATGAAGATTTAGAGGGTTTGTTTAAATTAGAAGTTGAAGACAATGAAAGAATTGATGAAATTTTAGAAAATTTATTAATCAATTATAGGTCAACTGGTTATACTCAGTTAGCTTTATTAAACAAAGCAAGCCTAGATGCTAACAATAATAAACTTCAAGAATCTTTAGAAAATTTTAAAATGCTTATAAATATTACAGATGGAAGAAACGGAAATAAGATATATAACAAGATGGCTAGAATTAGTGCTGCAAGAATTCTTCTTTCACAAAATCAATATGATGAAGCTCTTAATATGATTGAAATGCTTTCTACAGACTCAAATCATGGATATATTCATGAGTTGATTGGAGATATTTTAGTAAAGCAGAATAAAATTGAACTAGCTAGAGTTCAATATCAGATGGCATCTGACAAATATTCTGATGAAATGTCAAAATCTATCATCTCAATGAAGATGGCTAATATAGGAAATTAACTTGAAAGTAAAGTCATTATATTTTTTAGCAATTATTCAAGTTACTTTTTTATTGAGTTCTTGCTCTTCTCTTGATGGGCTGAGGTTTTGGAAGTCAGATGTAGTTGATTCAGATGAGCCCAAGGAGTTAGTATCATATTCAAACCAAAAAAACATTCTATCATTATGGGATATTTCTTTTGATGGTGAAAATGAAATAGGTAATTTTGAGCCAGGGTTTAGTTCTCAAAGTTTATTCTTTTCAGACTCTGAGGGGACAGTTTCATCTATTGATATAGATACTGGCACAAATAATTGGTCTAAGGAGTTAGCTTTTTTATCTTCAGGTACTGCTGCAGGTTTCGGTATCTTGGTTGTAGCTGATATTGACGGAAATGTTATAGCTTTAGACCAGAAAGATGGCTCTATGCTATGGACAACAAACGTAAAAGGAGAAGTTTTAAGTAAAGCAGCTATAGATACGAAAATAGTTGTTGTTAAAACAGGATCAGGAGAATTGATTGCCTTAAATAAAGATACAGGATCAATAACATGGTCATATAGATCTAAACTGCCAGCCCTTACAGTTAGAGGGAGCAGTAGCCCAATAATATCTGATGATAAACTTTATGCTTCTTTTGATAATGGCAGGCTTGGAGTTTTTGAATTAAATTCAGGTTTCCCTCTATGGGATGGAGCAATATCTTATGTAAGCGGAACTTCAGAATTAGAGAATCTAATTGATGCTGATTCAAATCCAGTTGTAGATGGCGGACTGGTTTATACAATTAACTACCAAGGTAAATTAAATATTTTTGATATAGCTCAAAAAAGATCTGTTTGGTCTTATGATACATCTTCATTTTATTCCCCAGTTATTATGAGAGGAATGTTATTGATCATTGAATCTGATTCAACAATAAAGTCATTTTCATTAAAATCTTTAGAGGAGTCATGGATTAATGAGGATTATCTGAATCGAGGTTTATCAAACGCTGTTAGTTTCAAGGGTAATTTAATAATTGGTGATTTTGAAGGCTATATTCATATTATTGATCCCTTAAGCGGAAAGACAATAGGTAGAAAAAGATTGTCAAAAAAACCAATCAAAACACTCTTTAGCAGAAGTAGCAATCTATATGTTATTGATGAGGCATTTAATTTATTTTCCATTAACATATAAAATGGAATATAAAAATGTTTACTTCAATAGCAATCATAGGGCGTCCTAACGTAGGCAAGTCATCCTTATTTAACAAATTAACAAAATCTAGAGATGCAATCGTCTCTGACTTTCCTGGCCTAACTAAGGATAGAAATCATGGTTATATAAAATTAAAAGATAAGAAAACTTTGTTAATTGATACGGGCGGCATTGTTAATCAGAAAGAAGATATAAAAGAAGCTATTTCATATCAAGCCTGGCAGGCTGTAGAAGAATCATATTTGATTATTTTGCTCTTTGATGGTTCAGAGGATCTTAACAAAGTAGATTTGGATATTATTTATAAATTAAGAAAATTAAATAAATTATTCATAACAGTTCTTAACAAAATAGATAAAAAATCTACCTCTTCAATTAAACAAGATCTTTCAAAAAATGGCATAAATGAATATATTGAAATTAGTGCTGAGCATTCTAAGAATCTAAATTTATTAAAATCTTATTTAGAAGGCAAGATACCAGATGCTTCAGTTAATCTTCCAGAAGGTAAAAAAGTTGCTGTACTTGGAAGGCCCAATGCAGGTAAATCAACCTTTATTAATAATTTAATTAATGAAGATAGATTAATAGTAAGTGAAATTGCAGGGACAACTATTGATGCTATAAGTGTTCCATTTGAATTTGATAAACAGAAATTTATATTTATTGATACAGCTGGAATAAGAAAGGGCTATAAATATAATCACAAAGTAGAATATTTTTCATATATCAGAGCAATTCATGCCATAGAAGAAAGTGACATAGTTATTTTTATGATTGATGCAAGCGAGGGACTGGTTGATCAAGATTTAAAGATAATAAATATGGTAGTTGAGAATGGCAAGCCAATTTTATTCGCTATAAATAAGATAGATTTAGTTTCCAAGGAAGAGCTTAGTAATATTTATGAAACAAAAAAAATGCAATCCGAGTTTATTTCAAACCTTCTAAAAGTAGAAATATCTGCAATGAAAAAGAAGGGATTTAAAAAAGTTTTTAATTTAACAAATAAATTGATTGACCTCTCACAAAAAAAGCATTCAACATCAAAGCTCAATAATTTACTTAAAAAATTTATATCATTAAGCGCTCCACCAGCATCTGGAGGAAGGCAGTTAAAGTTTAAACATGTTCATTTTGCTGGAACTTGTCCAACGACGCTTATTGTTCATGCCAACCAGGATAAAAAAATACCAAGTAATTATAAAAAGTATCTTGAAAACTGTTTTCGATCTAATCTTGGCTTATCAAGTATTCAACTAAAATTAATCTTTAGAAAAGCAGACAACCCGTATGAAGGCAAAAAAAATAAATTATCAGAAAGACAAATTAAAAAAAGAAAGCGCCTAATAAAGCACAATAAGAAACCCAAGAAGTAATTTCTTTGTAGATATAATATAAAGAATCTGCTGTATAATTTAAATCAGATACAATAAATTTTAAATATTTTTTATTGAAGCACACAATGCAAGAAAGGCCAGTATATCTTGATTTAACGAAGATTAGACTTCCGATGTCTGCACTATCTTCAATTACTCATAGACTTTCTGGGATGTACGTTTTTTTTATAACTTTACCCTTTTTACTTTTTATTATTAATAAATCTACTTCGTCAAAAGCGAGCTTTGATGAATTACTTATTCAGCTAAATACTTTTTCAATCTTTTCAGTTTTATTTTATTTAAGTATTTCAATTTTTTGGTATCACATCTTGACTGGATTAAGACATCTTATAATGGATTTTTTTCACATAGGTGAGTCTCTAAAAGTAGCTAATTTATCTTCAATTTTTGTTATTTGTTTTTGGGCGATAAGCTGCTTAATTTTTATGGGTTATTTATTTTTATGAAAGGATCGAGAATATGGTTTCTGCAAAGATATACCTCTGTATTTATTCTTTCATACTTGATATATCTTATATATTTTATATTTACTAATGATTTAAATTTTTTTACATGGTCAGATTTCTTTTTGTCTTTTCAAATAAGAATTTTTACTTCAATTATATTTATATTAATACTTGTCCATTCTTTTATAGGTCTATGGACAGTGGGCACTGATTATTTAACTAAGCGGACTTTAGGTTTTCTTAGTAAACCTCTTGCAAATACCGCAGATATATTAAGGAATATGTATTATTTTATTTTCGCTTTGTTAGGAATTATTTATTTAACATTTGTTTTATATATAATATGGTTATAAGTATTAATGATATATAATTATAAATATAAATAATAATGAATAGTATATTCTCAAATAATATCAAAGTAATTGAATTTGATTCTCTTATAGTTGGTGGAGGTGGTTCTGGGATGAGGGCCTCTCTTGAATTGGCAAAATCTGGTTTAAAAACTGCTGTTGTTTCAAAAGTCTTTCCAACAAGATCTCATACTGTCTCCGCTCAAGGAGGAATAACTTGCGCTATTGCCAGTGCTGATCCTAATGATGATTGGAGATGGCATATGTATGATACTGTTAAAGGTGCTGATTTTATTGGCGATCAAGATGCTATTGAGTATTTATGTTCTGAAGGTCCTAAAGCTGTTTTTGAACTTGAGCATATGGGGCTTCCTTTCTCAAGATTTGATAACGGAAGAATTTACCAACGTCCATTTGGCGGTCAATCAAAAGATTTTGGCAAAGGAGGGCAAGCGGCTAGGACATGCGCAGCTGCAGATAGAACTGGCCATGCTTTATTACATACTTTGTATCAAAATAATGTGAAAGAAGGAACAAATTTTTTAAATGAGTGGTTTGCAGTTGATTTAGTAAAGAATTCAAAGAACGAGGTTACAGGAGTTATTGCCTTTTCAATTGAAAACGGAGAAGTCGCATATCTAAAAGCTCAAGCAACTGTATTGGCTACAGGAGGCGCTGGTAGAATTTATGCTTCAACTACGAATGCTTTAATTAATACTGGTGATGGATTGGCGATGGCATTAAGATCAGGCTATCCAGCTCAGGATATGGAAATGTGGCAGTTTCATCCAACTGGAATCTATGGAGCAGGATCACTTGTTACAGAAGGCTGCAGAGGCGAGGGTGGATATCTTATCAATAAAGATGGTGAAAGATTTATGGAAAGATATGCGCCAAATGTTAAGGATTTAGCTGGAAGAGATGTAGTAGCGCGATCAATGGTTCTTGAAGTCCTTGAAGGAAGAGGATGTGGTGAAAATGCTGATCATATTTTCTTAAAACTTGATCATCTTGGTGCTGATGTTTTAAATTCTAAGCTACCAGGTATTTGCGAGCTATCAAGAACATTCGCTCATGTAGATCCTGTATATGAGCCAATACCAGTTGTTCCAACCTGTCATTACATGATGGGAGGAACACCAACAAACATTTCAGGACAAGCTTTTTCAAGAAATAATGATAAAGATAATTTAATACCAGGATTATTTTCAGCTGGAGAGGCGGCATGTGTCTCAGTTCACGGCGCTAATAGGCTAGGAGGAAACTCTTTGCTTGATTTGGTAGTTTTTGGACGTGCTACAGGCATGCATATCCAAAACGAATTAAAGTCAGGGGGTGGAGTAGATTCTGCATCAAAAGATGATATTGATAATTCTCTTGAAAGGCTTAATAAATTAAATGAATCTTCAAAAGGCTTTGATCCTGCTGATGTAAAAAAAGAGCTTCAAGAATGTATGCAAAATTATTTTGGAGTTTTTAGGCGAGGAGAGTTTATGAAAAAAGGCTTAGATCAACTAAATGACTTAAAAGAAAAAGTTGAAAATCTTCATCTTAAAGACAAAAGCAGTGCTTTTAATACCAGCAGGGTCGAAGCAATTGAATTGCAAAATTTATTTGAAGTAGCTGAAGCTACTGCAATATCTGCTTATTATAGGACTGAGAGCAGAGGAGCTCATGCTAGAGATGATTATCCTGATAGAGATGATGAGAATTGGTTATGCCATACTGTATTTGACCCGATTTCTAAGTCAGTAACTAAAAGAGAAGTGAATTTCAGCCCTACAAAAGTTGAAGCATTTCCACCAAAGGCAAGGTCATACTAATGTTTGGTAAAAAATTGCAGGTTAGTTTATATCGATACAATCCTGAAGAAGATAAATTTCCTTATATGAAGAAATATACTATTGATAAACCTGAAAGGGATATTATGGTTTTAGATTTACTTCATTTATTAAAAGAAGACGATCAGTCAATTTCATATAGAAGATCATGCAGAGAAGGGGTTTGTGGATCAGATGGTATGAATATTAATGGTAAAAACGGACTAGCATGTATTACTCCCGTTTCTTCAGTTATAAAGAATAATAAAATAGAGTTAAGACCTCTTCCTGGTTTACCAGTGATTAGGGATTTAGTTGTAGATATGACTGAGTTTTATGCCCAATATGAAAAAATTAAACCTTTTTTGCAAAATGAAACAACTGCACCAGAGCAAGAAAGACTTCAATCCCCTGAAGATAGAGATAAATTAGATGGATTATATGAATGTATTTTATGCGCATGTTGTTCTACAAGTTGCCCATCATTTTGGTGGAATCCTGATAAATTTGTAGGCCCTGCTGCACTACTTCAAGCTTATAGATTTTTAGCAGATTCTAGAGATTTAAAAACTCAGGAAAGGTTAGAATCTTTATCAGATCCTTTCAGTGTTTATCGATGCCATGGAATTATGAATTGTGTAAGTGTTTGTCCAAAAGGACTTAATCCAAATAAGGCAATTGGTGAAATAAAATCTATGTTACATAAAAATAAAAAGGATATAATTGTCTCTGACGGAGTATAAAAAAAAGGCAATAAATGACTTTATCTATGAAAGAGCTATGGGGGAGCTCACATATCTCAGCAGGACATGCAGCCTATCTAGAAAGTCTATATGAAACATTCATAAATAATCCAGAAGATTTATCAAAAGAATGGTTAGATTTCTTTACAAACCTCCCCAGCCATCCTAAATCTAATGGTGAAATTTCACATCTAGAAATAATCAAAGTGTTTAAAAATATATCTAGGGATAATAAAGTTTCTATAGCATCTGCTGACGAAAGACAAGGAAAGGTAACTAGACTTATTCAAGCTTATAGAAATAGAGGTCATCTAAATGCAAAGCTAGATCCTTTAGGTATGATGGAAAGACCCTATATTGAAGATTTAAATATTAGTTTCCATGATTTTTCTAACGAGGATCTAGATCAAGAGTTTTATACCGACACTTTAAATATTGATTCTGATAAGTTGCCTCTAAGAGAAATAATAAAACAATTAGAAACAATATATTGCGGAAATATAGGAATAGAGTGCAATCATATTGCTGAATCAAAAGAAAGAAGATGGTTTCAAAGAAAATTTGAATCAAAGATTAATGATTATAGTTTTAATATTGATGAAAAACTTAATATTTATGAAAGATTAAACTCTGCTGAGGGCCTAGCAAAATATCTATCAGCAAAGTATCCAGGAATGAAACGTTTTGGAATAGATGGCGCAGAATCATTAGTTCCTCTTGTTGAAAGTGTAATACAAAAGTGCGGATCAATGGGGGCAAATCAAATATGTTTTGGAATGGCTCATAGAGGAAGATTAAATCTTCTGGTAAATGTTCTTGGCAAATTACCATCAGATCTATTTGCTGCGTTTGATGAAGACTCTACTTTGGAAGGAGCTAGCACAGGAGATGTGAAATATCACTTAGGTTTCTCATCTAATTTTAATACCAAAGGAGGAGAAGTACATGTTTCTCTATTTAATAACCCTTCTCATTTAGAGATTGTAGACCCTGTTGTAATTGGTTCTGTAAGAGCAAGACAAGATAGAATAAAAGATAAAGATAGATCAAAAGTTATTCCTGTATTACTTCATGGCGATGCTTCATTTTCCGGTCAAGGCGTTGTAATGGAATCACTTCAAATGTCTCAAACTAGAGGTTTTTATGTGGGTGGCACCATTCATATTATTGTTAATAACCAAATAGGGTTTACAACGAGTAATATAAATGACTCTAGATCAACTGATTATTCTTCTGACGTTGCAAAAATGATCAATGCTCCCGTTATTCATGTAAATGGCGATGATCCTGAAATGGTTGTAAATGCATCAAAAATTGCATGTGAATATAGACATAAGTTTAAAAAAGATATTGTTATAGATTTGTTTTGTTACAGAAGAAGAGGTCACAATGAAGCTGATGACCCTTCAGCAACACAACCCTTGATGTATAAAAAAATAACTGAACACCCAAGTGTTCTAAAACAATATGAAGAAAATTTAATTGAAAAAGAAATTATTACGTCTGAAGAAGCGAAATCTATCAAGACAAGTTATAGAAAGTCTCTTGAAGGGGGGGAATCAGTAGCTAAAAATTTAGCAAAGAAGCCTAATGATACCTTATGGTTTGATTGGGAACCTTATATGAATATTAAATGGTGGCCAAAAGTAAAAACAGGATTTAATAAAAAAGAATTTAAAAAGCTTGGCAAAGATATTTGCAAGATTCCTAGATCTTTTAATTTAGGATCTCAAGCAACTAAAATTTTTGAAGATAGACTAAATATGACAAATGAAAATACTCCTCTTAATTGGGGGTATGCTGAAAGCATGGCTTACGCAACATTATTACAAGAAGGCTATCCAATTAGAATATCTGGTCAGGATGTCAGAAGAGGTACATTTTCTCACAGGCATGCATGTGTGTTTGATTCAAAATCTGGCATGGGATTTATACCTCTTTCAGAAATAGCAGAAAAAAATAATACTCGATTTGATATTTATGATTCTTTATTGTCTGAAGAAGCTGTGCTGGCATTTGAATATGGTTATTCAGCTACTTGGCCCTCAGGCCTAACTATTTGGGAAGCTCAATTTGGTGATTTTGCAAATGGAGCTCAAGTGGTTATAGATCAATTCATAGTATCTGCTCAACATAAATGGGAAAGATTGTCGGGATTAGTTATGCTTCTTCCTCATGGTTATGAGGGTCAAGGTCCGGAACATAGCAGTGCAAGAATTGAAAGATTTTTGCAGTTATGTGCATCAGAAAATATTCAAGTCTGCGTCCCTAGTACGCCTAAGCAAATTTTTCATTTACTTAGAAGGCAGGCTATTAGAAAGATGAGAACACCTTTGGTAGTAATTTCACCTAAAAGCTTGCTAAGAAATCCAGATGCTACTTCAAGTCTTAATGATTTAACTGATGGGAGTTTTTCATGTGTAATAGATGATAATGTTAAAAATAAAAATAATGTAAAAAAACTTGTTATGTGTTCAGGAAAAGTTTTTTATGATCTTTTGAAAGAAAGAAATAATAAAAATATTGATGATATTGCCATAGTAAGAATAGAACAATTATATCCTTTTCCTTATGATGACCTTGAAGAAATATTAACAAAGTACGAAAATGTAGAAGAATTTATATGGTGTCAAGAAGAACCTCTAAATCAAGGAGCTTGGTTTAGTCATAGACATAGAATTCAAAGAGTATTAGATAGATTTAATAAAGATGATGAAGTGAGTTTAGTTAGTCGACCCGCAGCAGCAGCTCCTGCAGTTGGATTAATGAAACTTCACCTTCAGCAACAAAAAGAATTAATTAAAGAGGCAATTTCTAAATGAGCATAAAAATTAAATCACCAACTTTTCCAGAATCTGTAGCAGATGGAACAGTTGCAAATTGGTTAAAAAAAGAAGGTGAAAATGTTAATCAGGATGAGGTAATTGCTGAAATCGAAACAGATAAAGTGGTTTTAGAGGTTTTAGCTCAATCTGATGGAATAATAACAAAGATTATTAAATCTGAAGGTGAAGTTGTTTCAAGCGCAGAAGTAATTGGAGAATTTTCAGAATCTAACGATTCATCATCAACCCCATCTGATAAAAAAGAAAAGATAAAAAAGACTAACGATAAGGCTAATAAACCTACTTCTAAAAAGATTGGTCCAGCAGCTAAGAAAATAATTTCTGAAGAAAATATAGATCCAAAAGAAATCAAGGCATCAGGCAAAGATGAACGAATAACAAAAGCTGATGTTATTAATCATTTGGAGTCTGATAAAAAAGAACCTAGAAATATCTCTAATGAAAAAATAGTTTCAAACTCTGATAGGCTAGAGAAAAGAGTACCAATGTCACGATTAAGATCAACTATTGCAAAAAGGCTTGTCTCTGTAAAACAAAACACAGCGATGTTGACAACTTTTAATGAAGTAGACATGCTCCCAATTAAAGAGCTTAGATCAAAATATGGTGCTGAGTTTGAAAAAGAACATGAGGTTAAATTGGGTTTCATGGGATTTTTTGTAATTGCAGTTGTTCAGGCATTGAAAAAATTTCCAGTTGTTAATGCATCAATAGATGGTGATGATATTGTGTATCACGGTTTCCAAGATATTGGTGTAGCTGTTTCCACAGAGAGAGGTCTTGTTGTGCCAATAATAAAGGATGCTGATACAAAATCATTACCTGAAATAGAAAAAGCTATTTTAAGTTATTCCGATAAAGCTAGAAATGGCAAACTATCCATAGAAGATATGCAGGGTGGAACATTTACTATTTCAAATGGTGGTATTTTTGGATCTTTGCTTTCAACTCCAATACTCAATGCTCCTCAAACGGCAATATTGGGTATGCATGCTATTCAAGATCGACCAGTTGCAATAAATGGAGAAATTTCAATTAGGCCTATGATGTATTTGGCAATGAGTTATGATCATAGACTTTTAGATGGCAAAGAAGCTGTTACTTTTTTAGTTTCTATAAAGGAGCAGCTTGAATCACCAGAAAGATTGTTACTAAATTTATAATAAAGGAAAAATATGTTTGATGTGGTTGTTATAGGAAGTGGTCCGGCAGGCTATGTTGCTGCCATCAAGGCATCTCAATTAGGATTAAAAACCCTGTGTATTGAAGAATCTAGTGATGCTAAGGGAAATGCTAATCTTGGAGGCACTTGTTTAAATGTTGGATGCATACCATCTAAGGCTCTTTTAGATTCATCTCATAGATATTATGAAGCTAATAAAAATCTTAGTGAGCATGGTATTAAAATTGGAGATCTTGAATTAGACCTTAATTCAATGATGAAAAGGAAGGACGATATTGTAAAAAAGTTAACTGGTGGTATAAGTGGATTATTTTCAGCTAATAAAGTTGAGTCTATATCAGGTCGAGGTAAAGTTATCTCTTCTAATAAGGTAGAAGTAACAAAGAATGACAATTCAACAGAAAATATAGAAACAAAAAATATAATTATAGCTACCGGATCAAAACCAATTGAAATACCATCTGCTATTTTTGGTAAGCATATTGTTGACAGCACTGGAGCACTTTCTTTTGATGAGGTGCCTAAAAGTCTTGGAGTAGTTGGAGCTGGAATTATTGGCTTAGAGCTTGGAAGTGTTTGGTCAAGATTAGGATCTAAAGTTACTGTTATCGAAGCTCTTGATGATTTCCTACCAATGGCAGATAAAGATATTTCAAAAGAATCATTAAAAGAATTTAAAAAACAAGGTTTAGATATTCAGCTAAGTTCAAAAGTTACAAAATCTTTAGAACATAAAGATTTTGTAACTGTTACATATGAGCAAGATGGCAAAGAAGTTGAGAAAAAGTTTGATAAATTAATTGTTGCTGTTGGAAGATCTCCTAATTCTAAAGGAGTAATTGATGAGGGAGTCAACATATCCTTAAACAATGGGTTCATTGAAGTTAATGAGTTTTGTCAAACATCAGTTTCAAATATTTGGGCTGTTGGAGATGTAGTGAGAGGGCCTATGCTTGCTCATAAAGGAAGTGAAGAGGGCATTATGGTAGCTGAAAGAATTGCCGAGAAACATGCCCAAGTGAATTATGATCTTGTACCTTCTGTGATTTATTCTCATCCAGAAATTGCTTGGGTTGGAAGAAATGAAAATGAATTAAAAGTAGATAATATTGATTATAAAGTTGGCAAATTTCCATTTGCAGCTTCGGGTAGAGCTCTAGCTGTAGACCAATCTGTTGGTTTTGTTAAGGTATTATCTGAAAATAAAACTGATACTATTCTTGGCGTTCATGTTTTTGGGCCTGCTGCAGCTGAAATCGTTCAACAAGCACTTATTTCAATGGAGTTTGGCGCTAGTTCTGAAGATATAGCATTGACAATGTTCAGTCATCCTACAGTTTCAGAAGCTTTCCATGAAGCTGCATTAGCTTCTAATAATCAAGCCATTCATATAGGAAATAAAGGTAAATGAACCTGCATGAGTATCAAGGCAAATTTTTATTCGCCCAATATAATCTTCCTGTTTCAAAAGGAAAAGTTATATTTAATGCTAGCGATGCTGAAGATGCATGTAATGAAATTGGTGGATCTAAATGGGTTGCTAAAGCCCAAGTTCATGCAGGAGGAAGAGGCAAGGCTGGAGGAGTTGAATTAATTGATTCAGCAGAATTAGCTACTAAATTTGCAGAAAAATGGTTGGGCAAGAGGCTGGTGACATACCAAACAGATGAAAATGGACAGCTTGTTAATTCAATTCTGATTGAAGAGTGTACCGACATATCAAAAGAACTATACTTAAGCGCTGTGATTGATAGAGATTCTCAAAAGATTGTTTTTATTGGGTCTAGTGAAGGAGGAGTAAATATAGAAGATGTCGCTAAAAATTCTCCAGAAAAAATAATTTATCAAGGTATAGATCTTGATAATTTAAATAATCAAGAAGATGCAATCAGTATTGCAAAAGTTCTTAGGCTTGATGATGTTCAAACCAAGCAATTCATTCCTATGATTGAAAACCTATTAAGATTATTTGTTGAAAAAGACCTTAGCCTGCTTGAGATTAATCCGCTTGTAATTAATAAAAATGGTGATCTTCATTGTTTAGATGCAAAGATAAATATAGATTCTAATGCATTGTATAGGCAGCCTGACCTTCAGGAAATGTA
>MDSW01099505.1_pt1 | contig 14236 bp, 15 predicted proteins | sample 811171 | NCBI WGS metagenome assembly MDSW01 (sample SAMN05326641, study PRJNA326480) | marine metagenome | isolation source: seawater | place: Atlantic Ocean: North West | collected 2012 | reverse complement strand
TCCTATGATATAATGGTCTATCATAAAATCACCAACTACTAAAACTTTAATATCTGAAAAATCTAAATTCATTTTGCTTTTCCTTGATTTGCAACTATTTCTTGTTTTTCCTTTAACTTATCCTCATCAATTAAGTATTCCTTATCAATAACGTTAAAATTATTATCAAACGTATACACTAGAGGCACGCCTGTAGGAATATTGACCGACATAATTTCTTTGTCTGATAATTTATCTAATATTTTTACTATCGCTCGCAAAGAATTGCTATGTGCTACGATAAGATTATCCTCCTTCATTTTCCTAATTCTTTTTGAGTATTCTACCCAAAATGGATTTAAACGTTCAATTACATCTTTTAAGCTTTCTCCAAGTGGGAGAGTAACGCCAATATCTCTGAATTTAATATTGAATTTGGGATGACGATTGTCGTTTTCGCTAAGGAGTGGAGGGGGTATATCATAACTTCTTCGCCAAATATGTACTTGTTTTTCTCCATATTTAGCTGCGGTTTCAGATTTATTTAAACCTTGGAGTGCACCATAATGTCTTTCATTTAATCTCCAATCATATTTAATATTTTCTCCTGAAAAATCGATAATTTTTGTAACTAAATTAGTAGTTTCAATTGCCCTGTTTAGTAATGAAGTATAAACTTGCTTTATATTTATATTTGATTGGATTAATTGATTTCCTGCAAATTTTGCTTCATTTATTCCATTCTCAGTTAGAGATACATCTTTCCATCCAGTAAATCTATTTTCTAGATTCCATTGACTCTCTCCATGTCTCAATAAGACTAATTTCATACTTTTTTTATTTTTTGAAGTTTTTATAGAACAATATATTAAAAATTTAAGGTTGTTAGTGTTTTTAAAAAATAAAATATAAATTTGTATCGTAAGCTATGCATATTTTATTTATTACAGATAATTTCCCTCCAGAAGTCAATGCACCAGCATCAAGAACATTTGAACATATAAATCACTGGATTAATGATGAGAATGTAAAAGTTACAGTAATAACATGCTTCCCAAATTTTCCAAACGGCAAAGTGTTTGATGGTTATAAAAATAAACTTTTTGAAAGAAGTAAATATCAAAATATTGAAGTAATAAGAGTTTGGTCATATATCGCCAAAAATAGAGGTACCTTAAAAAGAATATTAGATTATTTTAGCTTTGCAATTAGCACTTCTTTTTTCGGGTTATTTTTAAAATGTGATATCATTGTTGCTACATCACCACAATTTTTCACCACCTGGGCTGCTTGGTTCTTATCAAAAGTTAAAAGGGTACCATGGATTTTTGAATTAAGAGATTTATGGCCAGATACAATATCAACTGTAAGTAATTTAAAAAATAAAAATATTATTTCTTTTTTACATACAATTGAAATATTTCTATATAAAAGTGCTAATTCAATAGTAGCTGTTACAAACTCCTTTAAAGAAAATTTGATTTCAAGAGGAATTAAACATGATAAAATTGAAGTCGTAACAAATGGAGTAGATTTAGATTTATTTAAACATCAGACTAATAAAAGTTTAATAGATCAATTAAATTTAAAGAATAAGTTTGTAGTTGGATATATTGGCACTCATGGACTTTGTCATGGGCTTGAATTTATTGTAAATGCAATACCAAAAATTAAACATCCTAATGTTCATTTTTTGTTTATTGGGGAAGGTGCAACAAAAGAAAGTCTAATTAAACAGTCAAATACTTTAAATCTAAATAATATAACTTTTCTTGATATGATTAGAAAAAATGATGTACCAAAATATTTATCCATCTGTAATGTTTCACTCGTACCGTTAATAAATGACGAATTATTTAAAACAGTTATACCTTCAAAAATTTTTGAAGCAGCCGCAATGAAGACACCAATTTTTTTGGGTGTTGAAGGAGAATCAAAAGAAATCATTAAAAAATATAATGCTGGAATTTGTTATGAACCTGAAAGCGAAAGTAGTTTTTTGTCTCAATTTGATATAATATATAATATTGAAAATTATTCAGATTTTCAGCAAGGTTGTGAGAATTTAGCTAAAGATTATAGCAGAAAGAATCTTGCTTATAATATGCTAGAAATAATAAAGAAAACTAATACTGCATTTAAACAGAAATGAGAATTATAATTATAACTCAAGACGAACCATTTTACCTTGGTAAAAATATTAATTATTTATTAAATATTTTACCAAAAGAGCATCAAGTTGTCGGAGCAGTAATTGCAAATCCATCGCCATTTGGGAAAAAAGAGTCATTTGTAAAAAAAGCAAGAAAAACATTAAGTATTTTTGGAATCAAATTTTTCATTTTTTACAGTATCAAATATATTATGAATTATTTTGATACAGAAAAAAATGTTCAAAGTATTTTTTCAAAACATGGTATTCCCAAGATTAAACTGACTAAATCTATCAATCATCAGTCCTCAATTAAAGCTATAGAGATGTATAGTCCAGATTTATTGGTCTCAATTCAAGGAAATGAAATTTTTAAAAAATCCATAATAAAACTTGCAAAAAAAGGCTGTATAAATTTACATACAGCTTTACTACCGAAATATCGAGGATTAATGCCTACATTTTGGGCATTAAAAAATAATGAAAAATATACAGGAGTTAGTGTATTTTTTGTTGATGAAGGTATTGATAGTGGTCCAATAATTTTTCAGAAAAGAATCGAGATAAAAAACCAAACACAAGAAGAGTTGATAATTCAAACAAAAAAAATAGGTATGGAAGCAATAGTAGAAGCAATTAAATTAATAAACGAAGATAACATTACTTTAATTGAAAACGATGATTCTAAAAAAACTTATTTTTCTTTTCCAAATAAATCTGATGTAAATGATTTTAAAAAAATAGGTAAATCTTTTTTCTAATGAATATTTTAACATTTGACATCGAAGAATGGTTCCACATATTAGACCATGACTCTACAAAAAGCGAAAAAAATTGGAGTAATTATGAATATAGATTAGAAGAAAATATGGATAGAATTTTTGGTATACTTGACAAACATAACCAAGATGCAACTTTTTTTTGTTTAGGATGGGTCGCAGAAAAATTTCCTAACATAATTAAAAAAATTGATGCTTTAAATTTTGAAATTGGATCACATTCTCATATGCATCAACTTGCTTATGAACAAACAAGAAAAGAATTTAATCATGATTTAAATAAATCAATTTGTTCACTTCAAGATATTACAGGTAAAAAAGTAAAAATTTATCGTGCCCCTGGATTTTCAGTAAAGAAAAAAAATCTTTGGGTTTTTGAAGACTTAATAGAACATGGAATTGAAATTGACTGTAGTATATTCCCTGCAAGAAGATCGCACGGTGGATTTCCAAGTTATGGCGAATCAGAACCAAGTATTATATCTTTTGGTGATAAAACATTAAAGGAGTTTCCAATCAATACTTTCAGTTTAGCAGGATTGCCATTGATTTTTTCAGGAGGAGGATATTTTAGATTACTTCCATTTGCTGTTATTAAATCACTTTTCAAAAATAGTAAATATAACATGACTTATTTTCATCCCAGAGACTTTGATTCTGGGCAACCAATGATTAAAGATTTATCTTTATTGAGAAAGTTTAAATCATACTATGGATTGAAGAATGCATTTTTAAAGTTAGACAAACTTATAACCACCTTTGATTTTATAGATTTAAAACAAGCTAATGACAGTATTAATTGGTCTTTAGTGAAAAAAGTTAAATTCGATAATTAGTGTTTAATATCTTTTCTTAATAAAATTACAATAAATGTTTTTATTACAATCTTAATATTTAATAACATACTTTTATTTTGAAGGTAATACAAATCTAAAGAAACTTTTTTTTCAAACGAATTCAAATCCCTACCATTTACTTGAGCCCACCCAGTAATTCCTGGAACTAATTTATCAATTCCATATTCTTCTCTTAAATCTTTTACCACTTCTTCATTATTTACCATGCAAGGTCTTGGACCAATAAAGTTCATTTCTCCTTTAATAATATTAACTAGTTGAGGCAATTCATCTAAGCTATACTTTCTTAAAAGTCTTCCAGATTTTAATAAAAATGATGCTGAATGATTTTCAGTAAAATGTTCAGTAGGCACCTCGGGAGTATCATTTTTCATGGTTCTAAATTTATATAAATCAAAAGGTTTATGATTTAATCCATAATTTTTTTGAACATAAATAATCGGAAAACCATCATCTATTAGAATTATTATTATAATAATAGCAATAATAGGACTAAGTACAACTGCTAAAATAAAAGCTATTATTTTTTGAATCATGAGATAAATATAATTTTTAATAATCAATTAGTTTAGCACTTTTTTTAATAGTAATTTTTTTTGATTGTATGAACTATATTTCTGGCATTTAACGTATAAGGGTGTAAAACAATTGAAGATTCTAATTACTGGGGTAGCAGGATTTATTGGCAGTAATCTTGCTGAATTGCTGATAAAAAATAATTTTGAAGTAATAGGTATTGATAACTTATCATACGGTGTTTCAGAGCAGATACCTAAAGGGGTAGTTTTTCACAAAGAAGATATTAGAAATAATGAAATTTATCATCTGTTTTCAGACGTCGAATATGTTTTTCATTTAGCAGCAAAAAATTCAATCATAGATTGTGAAAATGATCCAGAAGAAACATTTCAAATAAATGTCAATGGAACAATTAATGTATTTAATGCAGCTATAAAAAATAATGTCAAGAAAGTCATATACGCTGAATCATCTGCAGTCTACGAAGGATCAAAGAACTTGCCAAGCATAGAAACAGAGGTATCTCCAAAAAGTGTATATGCAGAGTCTAAAATGACAACCAATCGTATTGCTGAAGAATTTTCTAAATCTAAAGGATTGGTTACTACAGGTTTAAGATACTTTAATGTATATGGACCTAAACAAGACTACAGAAGGACTATCCCACCTGTTTTTAGCGCATTTATTATTAATTTGTTGAAGGGCCATCAGCCTATAATTTTTGGGGATGGTTCAAAAAAAAGAGATTTTATTTATGTTGATGATGTTAATGATTTTCATTTAATGTGTATGAAAGATAACAAAACAGATAATGAAGTTTTCAATATTGGTTCAGGTAAAAATTATTCAATAAAGCATATTTTTAACTCTATAAAAAATATACTTAATGTAGATATAAATCCAATTTTTGGGAAAAATCTTGACTTTGAAGCTCAGGAAAATCTTGCAAATATTGACAAAGCTAATAGTATTGGGTGGTCACCAAAAATCGATTTAAATACTGGTTTAAAAAAGTCTATAGATTATATAAAAGAACATGTAATTTAATTTTTCATGATAATTTCAAGAACACCATTTAGAATTACCTTGGGCGGAGGAGGAACAGATTTGCCTAGTTATTATAAGAACTATGGTGGATTTATTTTCAGTTTTTGTTTATCAAAGTATATGTACGTGTGTTTAAATCGTCCATCTGCAGATGATCTTATACGTTTAAAATATAGCATATCAGAAACTGTAGATAATGTGAATGAGTTAAAGCATGATATAGCAAAAGCATGTCTTAATAGAGTTGGAATTGATTCGAAAATTGAGGTCGCTTCTCTGTCAGATATCCCAGCTGGATCTGGCCTCGGAAGTTCTAGTACGTATACAGTTGGGTTGCTTAATAGTTTATATTCCATGATTGGAGATTCAAAAACACAAGAATTTTTAGCAAATGAAGCATGTGTCATTGAAATGGATATATTGAAGAAGCCTATGGGTAAACAAGATCAATTTTTGGCAGCACTAGGTGGATTTGTTGTTTTAGAAATTGATAAAAGAGGTAATGTTAAATCACGTAAAATTAACTTAGATGAATCCAGAAAAAATCAATTAAGAGAAAATCTATTAATTTTTTATACAGGCCAACAAAGAAAAAATAATAAGATTTTAAAAGAGCAAGATAATTCAACTAAAAAAAATAAAAAAGATGTATTAGACTCCTTACATTATATTAAAGAATCTGGATATAAAATCCTTGAAATTGTTGAAAATGGCAATCTTGACGAATTGGGGTTAATGTTTAAAGAACATTGGCAAATGAAGAAAAAGTTATCTTCAGGAGTCACTAATAGTCAAATTGACTCAATCTATAATATTGCCTTAGAAAACGGCGCAATTGGAGGTAAAATTTCGGGTGCAGGTGGAGGAGGATTTTTTACATTTTATTGTAATAAAAATCATCAAAAATTAAGAAATGCAATGTTTAGTCTTGGTTTAAGAGAGCTTGAATATTCTTTTGATAATTCAGGATCGCAAATAATATCAATCAACTCATGAAAAAAATAATCATATTTGGTTCTGATGGTGAAATTGGAAATTTTTTATCTAATAACTTAGTAGATACTTATGATGTTGTGAAAGCAAGTCGTAATGCAGGTAATCCAAATTACATCGATTTCTCTAATAGAGATTCAATAAAAAATTTTATAAAAAAAAATATAGATGATAAAATCTATGGTATAGTTAATTGCTATGGAATTCAAAAGCCGATTAATAATTTTTTAGATTCTAATTTTGAAGATTGGGAAAGAAACATAATAATTAACTTTCAAAACTATTCATTTTTTTTGCATAGTTTATTAAATCAAAACCTTCCAGAGTTTAGAAAGATAGTAAACTTTTCTGGAGGTGGAGCAACTGGACCAAGAAAAGGATTTTCTGCATATGCAATTTCTAAAATTTCTTTGTATAAATTAACAGAAATTCTCGCTGAAGAATTAAGAAGTTATAAAATTGACATTAATATTATTGCACCAGGCGTTATTAAATCTAAAATGACTAAGGAGATTATAGACAGAGGATCTGATTTTGATGAAGAATACTTAAATGCATTAAATGTTTATAAAAATGGCGGTAACTCTAAAGATAATATTCTTTCATTGTGTAGACTGCTTTTATCTAGAAAAAGTAATGGATTATCTGGAAAATTAATTTCTGCCCAATGGGATAATTTTCAAGAATTCAATGTAGATTCTTTAAAAAATGATTATGATTTATTTAATTTAAGAAGAATAGATAACAAATTTTTTACTAAGAAAAAAGATATACAATGAATATAGGAATTATTGGTTGCGGTTTAATCGGGAAAAAAAGAGCATCTAGCGTTGGCGTACATGATAAAATAGTTGCAGTGTCAGATATTGATATTAATAAGGCAAAAAGTCTAGCAAATAAGTTACGCTGTTCTTATTTCAAAGACTATAAAGACATAACCTTAGATAAGACAATTGACATAATTATTATTTCTACTCCAAACTTTATGATTAAAGAAATAGCTTTAAATGCTTTAAGAAATAAAAAACATGTATTATCAGAAAAACCGCTTGGTAAAAATTCTGAAGAGAGTAAAATAATTCAAGAATGTGCAATTGAGAATAAAAGAATTCTTTATACTGGATTTAACCATAGATTTCATCCATCAATAATTAGAGCAAAAAAACTTATTGATAAAAATCTAATTGGAGATGTCATTCATATGCATGGTCACTATGGCCATGGAGGGAGGCCAGGAATGGAATCAGAATGGAGATCTAAAAAAACCCTTAGTGGTGGAGGTGAATTATTAGATCAAGGGGTACATTTAATTGATTTAGCAATTTTTTTTCAAGGATTTCCAAAGAGGGTTTATGGATTAACTAGCAATTTAGCGTGGGACATTGAAGTCGAAGATTCTTCATCATTTATTTTACATCACAAAGATAATAAGAATTCACTTTTTTCTGTAGGATGGATTTATTGGAAGAATAAATTTGAACTGTCTATATATGGTGATTTAGGATATATAATAATATCAGGTCTTGGAGGCTCTTATGGTAATGAAAAACTCACTTTAGGTATAAGAAATCTAAAAGGAGGTAAGCCAATGACTAAAACCTTCTATTTCGATAATGAAGATCATTCATGGAGAAAGGAATGGAAATATTTTAAGAAAATAATTAAAAATAACAATTATACTGAAAACGGTCTTCAAGCAAATTTAGTTATTGATGCAATATATAAATCTAATAGCAGTAAAAGTGAAATTAAACTATAATAAAGCTATTTTTTTTGATAGAGATGGTGTTATTAATCATTTAGTATTACGAAATAATGGATACTATTCTCCAAGATTCTTTAAAGATTTTAAATTGTATGACGATGTATTAGAAACAATAGAATTTTTAAAAAATAAGTCGTTTCGTATAATCATAATTTCAAATCAACCAGATATTTCAAGAAAAGAAATGAGTACCAAGGAATTAAAAAAAATTGATGATTTTTTAATGGAAAATTTATTATTAGATGATATTTATTATTCATTTGATAGTGATGTGATAGATGGTGGAACAAAAAAACCATTACCAACAATGGTCTTAAGCGCTCAAAAAAAATGGAAAATAAATTTATCTGAAAGTTACTTTGTAGGAGATTCAAAAGTAGATATCGAATGTGCAAATAGTGCTAATGTCCCATTTATATTAATCAAAAGATTGCATAATAAAGATTTAGAATACCATCGATCTATAAACTCGCTTATCCATATTAAAAATATTTTATAATATATAATTTAATTATGAACAATTTATAATTATATTAACTACAATGAGTTTCTCAAAAAAATATTTGCAAGAATGTATCAAAATTTGCAATACTCTAAATTCTAATGAAATAGAAGATATGGCTAATCTAATTAATGCTACTCGCAATGATTCGGGAAGAATATTTTTTTTAGGTGTTGGTGGAGGAGCTGGGCATGCATCTCATGCTGTTAATGATTTTAGAAAAATTTGTAATATTGAAAGTTACGCTCCTACTGATAATGTTTCGGAATTAACTGCTAGAGTCAATGATGATGGATGGGAGACATGTTATGTAAATTGGCTTAAAGGATCAAATTTATCAGATAAAGATTTAATATTTGTTTTTTCTGTAGGAGGAGGAAATTTAGAAAAGAATATTAGTGTTAATATTCTAAAATCTTTACAGCTTGCTCAAGATGTTGGATCTAAAATTTGTGGTGTTGTTGGGCGTGATGGTGGTTATACAAAACAAGTTGCTGATGTATGTATTGTAGTACCAAATGTTAACAATCAAAACGTTACTCCCCACACAGAAGCTTTTCAAGCAATAGTTTGGCATCTATTAGTTGCACATCCTCTGTTGCTTACAAATGAAATGAAATGGGAGTCTGTGAAATGAATAATCTGAAGACTAAAATTTATGCCGATGGAGCTGATATAAATGAAATGGTCAAAATGGATAATGAAAATTTTGTTACTGGATTTACAACAAATCCAACACTCATGGCTCGTTTAGGTATTAAAGATTATTTAGGTTTTGCAACGGAAGTGCTTTCAAAAATAAAAAATAAATCTATCTCATTTGAAGTGTTCTCTGATAACATTGATGATATGTATAGACAGGCACTAATTTTAAGAGACTTAGGAGATAATGTTTGGGTCAAAATACCTGTGACAAATACTCAATCAGAATATACTTACGAACTAATTAACAAACTCAGTAATGAAGGAGTTAAAATTAATGCAACAGCATTATTTACAAAAGATCATATTCAAAACGTTTATAATGCACTTAATAAAGATGTTAATTCAATCATTTCTATTTTTGCAGGTCGTATAGCTAATGCTGGTATTGACCCAGAACCAACAATGATGTTTGCATCAGATTTAACTGCAGATTATGGCCATATTGAAACTTTGTGGGCTAGTTCTCGAGAGGTATTTAATGTTATGCAGGCAGAAAGAACTAATACTGATATTATCACATTACCATTTTCTTTAATTAAAGCATACAAAAAAGAAGTTGGAAAAAATCTTGATGAATTTTCGTTAGAAACTGTTAAAATGTTTTACAATGATGCCAAAGATTCAGGATTTTCTTTATAGATATTAGTATCTATATTCGTCCTTTTTAAATGGCCCATTAACAGATACTCCAATATAATTAGCCTGACTTTTTGATAATTTAGTTAGATCAGCATCTAAATGTTTTAAATGAATTCGAGCAACTTCCTCATCAAGTTTTCTTGGTAAATCATACATTCCTGTGGCAGGTTTACTTTTAGCTAAAAATACTTGGGCTAAAACTTGATTGGAAAATGATGTTGACATAACAAAACTTGCATGTCCAGTTGCACATCCTAGATTAACCAATCTACCTTCTGCCAATAGAAAGATTTGCTTTCCATTTTTGAAAGTGTATCTATCAAGTTGCGGTTTAATAGTTTCTCTTTTTGCATTTGAGGCATTTAATGCATCAACTTGAATTTCGTTATCAAAATGCCCAATATTACAAACTATTGCTTGATCTTTCATTTTCCTCATATGCTTAAGAGTAATAATATCTTTATTTCCTGTTGTAGTTACAAAAATATTTCCTCTTTCAAGCACATCTTCCAACTTTCTTACTTCAAAACCTTCCATTGCTGCTTGCAGAGCACAAATCGGATCAATTTCAGTTACAATAACCTTACATCCATACGATTTCATAGATTGTGCCGAACCTTTTCCAACATCACCATAACCACAAACAACCACAGTTTTTCCAGCTAACATAATTTCAGTAGATCTTTTAATTCCATCAGCTAAAGATTCTCTACAGCCATAAAGGTTATCAAATTTAGATTTCGTTGCTGCATCATTTACGTTAAATGCAGGAAAGAGGAGAGTGGCATCATCAACCATTTGTTGCAGTCTTGCAACACCAGTAGTTGTTTCTTCTGAAACACCAATAATATCAGGAACAATATTATGCCAATGATTAGGATTTAATTTATGGACTTTTCTTAATAGTTTTTCAATAACAATTTCTTCTTCAATTGTTGTAGTTATTTTTGGTAGTTTGTTATTTTTATAATAATAATTCTCTAATTCATAACCTTTGTGAATAAGTAGAGTAGCATCTCCGCCGTCGTCAACAATCAAATTAGGTCCTTCATTACCATTAAATGTTAGAGCCTGAAGAGTACAATCCCAATATTCTTCGAGTGTTTCACCTTTCCATGCAAAAACAGGAGTTTTAGTCTGAGCAATTGCAGCAGCAGCTTCATCTTGCGTGGAAAAGATATTACAACTAGCCCAGCGAACATCAGCACCTAAGTCTTTTAAAGTTTCAATTAAAATTGCTGTCTCAATAGTCATATGAAGAGACCCTGTGAGCTTAAAACCTTTTAGCGGCTTAGTTTTTGCATATTTATTTCTTAAAGACATTAAACCTGGCATTTCTCTTTCAGAAATATCAATTTTGTCTCTTCCAAGTTTAGCTAGCTTAATATCTTTTACTAAAAATGGTAGGATTTCTATGACATTATTATTTAAAACTTCACTAGTAGTGTTTGATTTAATTTTTTTTGTTTTTTTACTTTGCAATATTGCTGCTCTCATATTTCTCCCTTTTAAATTGGTTATGATTTTAATGATAAATCTGTATTTTCCCAACTGAAAATATCTCTACCAAAATGACCATAAGCCGCAGTATTTTGGTAAATTGGTTTTTTTAAATTTAAAGAATTAATTAATCCTTTTGGTCTAAAATCAAAATTATTTAAAATTTTTGAAACAATATCTTCTTCTGGTATAACGTTTGTACCAAATGTATCAATTGTAATTGAAGTGGGCTCAGCAACACCTATAGCATAAGATACTTGGATTTCACAATAATCAGCTAATTTTGATGAGATTATATTTTTTGCAACGTATCTTGCAGCATAGGCTGCAGATCTATCAACTTTTGATGGATCTTTGCCTGAAAAAGCCCCACCTCCATGTCTTGCCATACCACCATAGGTATCTACAATAATTTTTCTTCCAGTAAGACCACAATCTCCAACTGGTCCACCAATTACGAATTTACCTGTAGGATTAATTAAAATTTTTGTTTCTTCTGTTATCCAATTTTTAGGTATTACTGGCAAAATAATATGGTTATAAATTCCATCTTTAAGTTCTTTATATGAAATATCTTCATCATGTTGAGAAGAAAGTACAATGGCAGACAGTCTTTTAATTTTTTTTCTATCTTTATCGTAAACGACACTAACCTGACTTTTTGCATCAGGTCTAAGCCATTCGAGTTCACCTGACTTTCTCACTTCAGATTGTTTTTTTACTAATTTGTGTGATAAATCTATTGGCGCTGGCATTAAACTTTCAGTTTCATTGCAAGCATATCCAAACATCAATCCTTGATCTCCCGCTCCTTGATTTAAATCTTCACCTTCTCCTTCATTAACACCTTGAGCTATATCAGGAGATTGTTTAGTAATATGGTTAATAAACTCACATGTATTTCCATTAAAACCTAGCTTGTCATCATTGTATCCAATTTTATTAATTACATTTCTTACAACAGGTTCTAATTCTGGATTACCCTCTGATGTTATTTCTCCAGCAATGATAACCAAATTATTTTTTATCATTGTCTCACAAGCTACTCTACTATTTGGATCCTTAGCAAGATAGGCATCAAGAATTGCATCTGAAATTTGGTCACAGACTTTGTCTGGATGTCCTTCTGAAACTGATTCAGATGTAAAAATATAATTTTCCATTTTTTTTCTCCTTATTTATGTAAGTAATTTAATATGTTTAGCATACAAGATGTGTCATTCATTAAGTAATAATGAATGACGGGTACGCCTGCATCTATTAATTCTTCTGATTGACGTATCGCCCATTTTGTACCTATTTCCTCAATATGATTAATATTATTTTTTGCTTCTTCCTTAAGCTCATCTGGAATAGATATATGAAATATTCTTTCTAAATTATTTAGTTGCCCAACTTTATCTAAAATCTTTATACCTGGTATAATTGGAATTGTCACTCCTTTATTTCTGCACATATTAACAAAATCAAAATATTTTTTATTATCAAAAAACATTTGAGTAACTGCATATTCTGCACCAGCATCAACTTTTCTTTTGATTAGAGAAATTTCTTCTTCAAAGTCATTAGAATAATAATGGTTTTCAGGGTAGACTCCAATTCCTGTACACATATTTATTGATGAAGAATTAGAAATATCAGTTAAATATACCCCATTTTTTAAATTATTTATTTGATGAACTAATTCAAGAGAATTATGATTGACAGTTTTACCATCCTTCAAAGTTTCTTTTGGATTTCCATCTCCACTTATTGCTAAAATATTTTCAATTCCTAAAAAACTTAGTTCAATAAGTGCATCTTCTGTTTCTTCTTTTGTAAATCCATTACATGCAAGGTGAGCTACAGTATCTATATTAAATCTATTTTGAATAATTCCACATATACTTATTGTTCCAGGCCTTTTCTTTTTTTTAGTTTTTTTACCATCTTTATTAAGTGAAACAGTTGAAGCATGGCTGGTCACATCTATAAATGGTGGATTAAATTTCCTAAGACTTTCAACCATATCTAAAACTATTTTTATTCCTTTGCCTCGAAGTGGAGGTATTATTTCATAGCTAAACTGTGTTTCTTTTGTTTTATGGATATGGTCAATTACCTTCATATATCTAAAATATGAGGAAAAATTTTCATTAAAACCTCCTCATGCACTCCTTTTCTTTTAGAATAATTTTTGAGTTGCTCATTAGAAATTTGAGAAATAGAAAAATATTTTGATTGTGGATGAGAGAAATACCATCCAGTTACTGATGAAGCAGGTGAAACAGCATATGATTCAGTTAATTTCATTTTTGAATTATTTTCAATATCTAACAGTTTCCATAATTTTGCTTTTTCGCTATGATCAGGACAAGCGGGGTATCCTGGAGCAGGTCTTATACCAATATATTTTTCTTTAATTAAATCTGAATTATTCAAATTTTCTTCTGATGAGTATCCCCAAATCTTTTTTCTTACATCTTCATGCATTTTTTCTGCTAATGCTTCAGCTATTCTATCACCAATTATCTTAATCATAATACTATCATAGTCATTATTTTGTTTAGATTTTTCATTGCTTAGTATATCAACATTTGTTCCTGCAGTTACTGCGAATGCACCTATCCAATCTTTAATATTACTATCTTTTGGGGCAATAAAATCAGAGAGACAGTAATTTTTCCTAGAACCCTTATTTGTTTGTTGTCGTAAATGGTTTAAAACCATTCCATTTTTTAATATTATATCATCACCTACTGATGATGCTTCAAAAAAACCAATTGTTGCTTTTGGGTTAAATAATTTTTCTTTAACTGC
>MDSW01008852.1_pt1 | contig 14236 bp, 8 predicted proteins | sample 811171 | NCBI WGS metagenome assembly MDSW01 (sample SAMN05326641, study PRJNA326480) | marine metagenome | isolation source: seawater | place: Atlantic Ocean: North West | collected 2012 | reverse complement strand
TGCCACCTCAAGATTAGGTGTAGTCTTAGGGAATGAAGCGATTAGAATGCTTGCAGAAGGAGTTGCTAGTGCATCAGATATTGATCATGCTATGAATTTAGGGTATAGACATCCAATGGGGCCACTAGAGCTTTCAGATTTAGTTGGTTTAGATGTTAGAAGAGATATATTACTCGGTCTTGCTGAAGCCACTGGAGATTCTTCTTATTTACCACATCCATTATTAGAGAAATTAGTTGAGAAAGGAGAATTAGGAAAAAAAACTGATAAAGGTATATACAATTGGATAAATAATCAAAAATCTGAAAGAGATGATTTGCCATTAAATTAAGGAAATATTAACTCACCACATTCAGGACATTCCATTCCTGGTACAAAAATACCAATTGTAAAACCGCATTTTCTACAAATAGAAATTATATCATCCATTAGCCTCAATATTTTGAGAAACCCCTCTAACTTAAAATCATTGGAAATTATCAAAAAATATGTTGGAAATCCGACAAAGTCAATAACGGGAAGACATGAGCAACAATTATGAGTGAGGTTTCAAATAAGCCGGAGTGGAAGTTAGATATCTTAAATGCTTCATTTTTATGTGGAACTCCAATTCTAGCAATTATTGGTGTGTATTGGTACACAGTTAATTTTGGAATTTCTTTTTTTGAAATCGGTATTTTATTTTTTATGTATGTCGTCAGTGGAATCTCAATTACTGCAGGATATCACAGATTATTTAGTCACAGATCTTATTCTGCATCATGGCCTTTAAGATTATTTTATGCTATTTTTGGGGCTGCTGCCTTTCAAAATTCAGTAATTAAATGGTGCAGCGATCATAGAAGACACCATCTAAAGACTGATACTGAGGAAGATCCATACTCAATTGTAAGGGGGTTTTTTTGGGCCCATATGGGATGGGTTATGATTTCTGAAGATGAAGAGAAAATCGAACATGTAAAAGATTTACAAGAAGACCCAATTCTCGCATGGCAAGATAAGCATATTTTCAAAATTGGTGGTTTTGCTGGAATCATTTTTCCGGGATTAATAGGAATGCTCCTGATAGGGGGTTTAACTGGTTTCTTTGGAGGATTTATTTGGGGGGGATTAGTACGTCTTGTAATGGTTCATCATGGAACTTTCTTAATTAATTCAGGAGCACACTATTGGGGTAAGCAAAATTACTCCACAAAAAATACATCTAGAGATTCTCCAATTCTATCTTTACTGACCTTTGGTGAAGGATATCATAATTTCCACCATACATTTCAAACAGATTATCGAAATGGACACAAATGGTATCATTGGGATCCAACAAAATGGTGGATAAGGATCTTTTCATTCATAAAAATTACAAAAAACTTGCATAAAGTCCCTTCTTGGTCAATTGAAAATGCAAGAATGAAAACTTCTTATGAACACAAAGAAAATAATCTAAATCTAAAAATAAAAGAAGACTATAATCAAAGATTAAAAAATTGTACAAGACAAATTAGAAATTTATTAAAAGACCTCAAAAAGAAAAGAATTGAATATAAAGATGCTAAAAAGAATAGAAAAATGTTAATCAAAGAAACATGGCGTCAAAATAGAATTACTATGAAATTAAAAATTAAAGAGGTGAAGAGTAACATAGCAATTGTTAGATTAGAATTTAAAAAATTGATTAAAGAAATGAATATTCAAAATAATGCTGCTTTAATTTAATTAAAATCAGCTTTTCTTTTCTCTAAAAATGCATTGATACCTTCTGAAAATTCAGGAGTAAAACCAGCATCAATAATTCTTCTTTGTTCTAATTTTAAATGTGATTCTAAATTATTATTTTCTTGATGATCCAGTAAATCTTTACTAGAACGACTTGCTTTTGACCAACTCCCCCATTCATTAGCTTTTTTAATTGATTTTTCAATTAAAGAGGCATCATCTACCAATTCATCAACCGCTCCGTATTCTAAACACTTTTCTGCTGACCAAACTTGATTCTCAAAGAAAAAAATTCTAGATTTTTGTGAACCTACTAATCTTGGTAATAACCAACTAGTACCGCCATCAGGAGATAGGCCTAAAGAAAAATATGATGCTGCAAATTTACCTCCAGGAGATGCAATACGATAATCTGCAGAAAGTGCTAATCCCAAGCCAGCTCCTGCGGCTGCACCATTTACTGCTGCAATCATTATAGTATCGCTATTCCTAATTTTTAAGATTAAAGGATGTAAAATATCAGTCATTTTTTTAATCCATTTACCAATTGTTCCTTTATCATAATGTTTTCTGAATTCATTAATATTAGCGCCAGCACAAAAAAATTTTTCAGTTCCTGTCAAAATAAATGAATGGATTTTATCATCATCAATTATTTGTCTTAATTTTAAATCTAATTCAGACATAAATTCTGGATCGAATGCATTTGTTGCTGATTCGTCAGTTAAAGTAACAAGTATTGTTTTATCTGAAACGGGTTCAAGTTCCACTGGCATGTTATCCGGATAAAGTAATACTTTTTGGATATATGAGGTTCTAAAGACAAATAGCCTAAAGAAAAAAATAATTGAGAAAATCAAAAGAGTGAATACTTTTACCGATGTATATCTTTAATGGACTAGGTGCAAAATTCATGAAAAAATCTCGAAGACCTAAATTACTATTATTAGCAGGAGTCAATGGTGTTGGGAAATCTACACTTTCAATGGAACTTGCAAATTTTTTAAAAATTAAAAGAGTGGTTTCTACAGATTCAATACGTGAAGTCTTACGTTCAAATGTTGATTCATTAGAAGCTCCAGAATTACACAGAAGTACTTTCAGTGTTGGAAGATATAAACACCCTATTTCTGATTGGGAAGAATGTAGTAATGTTGTTTCAGGTGGAATTAATTCTATTATTGACAAATCAAGAAGGGAAGGGGTAGATTTAATTTTAGAAGGGGTCCATATTAAGCCAGATAATGAAATTATACGAAAATGGGAAAATGCAGGCGGAGTAGCAATTGGAGTAATTCTTTATGTTCATAATCATGAAAATCATAAGCAAATGTTAGTCTCTAGAGAGAAAGAAACATGGAGAAACGCTGATAGATATCTAAGTTCTTTTGATACCATTAGAAATATTCAAAATGGAATTCTAGATATAGGAAAACCATTAAACTGGAAAACTATTGATTTATCAACTGGAATAAATGCAGTAAGCGAAATTGCACATTGGTTTGATCTAGAATGGAATCGTGCTGAACAAAATCTATGAAATTGTATAACTTGCTGAAATAGGTAATTCAATCATAGAATCAGATACAACATTTAAGATTGTATTGACTGTCACATTATTTCCATCTACAACAATATCTGTTTCTGTAAAACTAAACTGAATACCTCTTAATATTCCATGATTTTTGATATCATATTCTACTGTTTCTAAAGAATCTATGGTTGCATCATTCAGATTCATACCATAATCAAAACGGACTTGAGTTCTATTCTCTAATGTTGGAAGAAACATAGATTCTATTTCTTCTGTAGCATCTAATACATCTGTAACATCGCTAGTTCTGGGTAAATCATAACCTGCCACCTTAACTCCATACAATGACATTGAAAGTAAACTCATCAATAAAACCAAACCCGCAGCCAATAACATTTGGCCTGAATCATCTTTAAATAATTCTTTTTTCTTCATATTGCTCCACCTCCTTGACTCCAAACGTCAAGAGCAATGCTCCAGATATTTCCAGAATCTTGTATAATAAGATATGATGTCACACTATTCCCAATTGGAGAACCACTAAATCCAGAAATGTCCATCGATCCACTATTTTGTGCCACCCAGCAATTTGCTTCATAAGTTGAAGGTAATCCTTGTTTTACAAAATTACATGCATCACTATAATCATCTAAAGATAATAATTCTGTTAATTTTGAAGAATGGTTAATTGAATCAAATGCAGGTTCACTTGCCGCTAAATCGAGAGCATCTCTACCAGCCATAGATAATGAAGCATCGATAATTTCAGAATTAGAATCTGGAACATGGATATTAATAACAAACATTGCTGACATAAAAAATAACCAAAATAATGTCAACATTTCAATTACATGTACTTGAGCACTTGTATCAGAAGAAAGCTTACGCATATCTACCAACCACCCGTTACGTTATCCTCAACATTCCAATAGAAGGATTCAAACCGGGACTAGTCGGCACTCCAATCAAAGAAGGGATAAATGAAATAAAAGTAAAGGAAAGTATCGCTAAAACTAACATCATCCCTGCATGTTTAAATCCAGAACTTAATCTTCCATTTGCCATTAGACCTGCCATTGCCCCATTTCCTAATGCTTGCATAGTAACACCATAAAAGAAAACTACTAAGAATAATAATGGATCTATTGCTCTAATTTGCATATTTCCAATTTGTGCTGAAGAGTCGCCGCCAGATCCTGTATTTGATTCTGCAATCGCAGGAATAAATACTCTTGACAAAATAACAATAACAATCATGAAAACCAAATAAGATACCCAAATTACTGCAATATATGATGAAATTGTTCTGCTCCGCTCGCCCTCTAAAAATTTAATTTCTCTACTGTCACTTGCAGCAGTTACAAGAATATCTGAGATTTTACCCCCTGCCTTATTAGCCTCAGAAATCAAGGATACTGCTCTTTTAACCAATGGAGTATTTACTCTTGCTGCAAATAACTCCAATACATCTCCAAAAGCCACACCCCAACTAATCTGATTAGACATCTTTTTTACATCATCATTTAATGCACCATATTCTGAATTTGCAAGTGACGTAACAGCCACTGTCATTGATAAACCACCCTTCCAATATTCTGCTAGGTCCCTCAAAAAATCTGGAAATTTTTCTTCCCTTGCGTTAATATTTCTCTGTACTCTATCCCAATAAACTGAAGCTGGGTAAATCATTAAAAAGAAAGCAAATCCAAAGAAATTAATATAAATTGTAGGATGTAATGAGAAGCCTCCTAAATTTACTTCTGGACCAATCCATTGTGATTTATTATTCATATAATTAGGTATTCCATCATAAACCATTGCAGTTACTGTAAAACTAAATTCAAAGTCAGGAGCAGAAGTGACTCCTTCAGGCCACTCTGGAATTAATCTAATTTGATATTCTCCAGGGTCAGCATGTTCAATTAAAATACTACAATCATTATCATTAGCTCTACCTATATGTCTCCAACTATCACCAGGTAATTGTTCATCTTCATCTAAAATACTAACAGTGTATTCTAAAGTAGGGTAATCTAATGATTCTGCTGTACAATCAACTCTTAATTCCTGTAATGGATGGGATTTTCCAGCAAGTTGTGAGTCTTTTAATCCAGGTACTTGAAAAGATCTGGCCTTTCCATCCATCCCTTCCCAAGGGTCATCTAAAACCCATTCAGCCGGCGATGGTGAATCTGTTAAAATTGAACATGTTTCATTATCTTTGTATGATGTTTCTAATCCTAATCTAGCATTTGCAAAAGGTTCAGGGTTTGGGTTACCAAATTCGTCTTGAGCTGTAGTTTGACAATAAGTACTTACAAAAAATGGTAAAGCAGCATCATCATTTCCAGGCATAAAATTACTATTTGTAAACCAAAAACCCATACACATTAATCCAAGAATAATTGAAACGGTACAAATCAAATAAAAATAAGTCATCGTTGAATCATCTTTTGGAAGATCCAAATCAACTTTTAATTTATTTTTCTTTTTTCTTGCCAATTTTTCACCACCTCACATATTTTGATCTGCTGACATTGCCCAGACTAAATATCCATAAGCAATGTGAATCATTGGTAAAAATCCTAGCACAATAAAGTAAAGCGTACTTTCATCCATTGTAGAACCAGAACCACTAACCCAAAACATAATTACGAGCATTACAAGTAAAAACAGAGGCATAGCCACTGCAACTACAACATAAGATTCTGCAAGCATTGCTAATGTTTCTAAAAACACGTGCAATCTTGTTCTATTCTCTCTCATGTAATGTTCAGCACGATTTAAGAAATATATCTTGAGATTACCTCCTGCTGTTAAAGTACCTTCCATTCCTTGAAAGAACTCAGTTAACCAAGGTGATGCTGCTCTTCCTACGGACATTTTAATTGCAGTAACTAAATCAAAGCCAAGAAGGTTTGTATCTCTGTAAATTTGTGCAGAATCATGAGATATTTCTCCATAAATCTCTTGATTCTTTGCTAATGAACGGAAGATTTTCTGTGGTGTTGCATTAGCTGCAGACATAGCAGCAGTATATGATGCAGCATAAGGTAGATATTTTTCAATATCTTTTGATCTCATTTCTGCAGCTCTTTTAGCGCCACCCATGAAAGTTCTATATGCCAACAATGGTCCCAAACCAAGAGTAAGTACTGGAATTACTATCTTCAAAGCACCCGGAAAAGATTTAGTTTGATAATAAGGACATCCCCCATACTGTACTTCTCCAAATTCATCAGAATTAACACCCCAATTAAGATTATAATCAATCTCATCTGAATGCCAATATGCCCAATCTACACAAAGAGGGATTGAAACGGGGTCTTGAATATTTTCATATAATGCAACACCTCCAATTCCTGGCATAAAAACTAGTACATTTAACCCAACTAAAATCCCAACAGTTGCTATTGTAGATAATATACTAGTTGCCATAAAAACTTCTGGCATTATGTTTAAGTTACCTCTTTGAATATTATTAGATAATTCTTTATCTCCTCTTGCCCTTTTTCTTAAAAGACCACCTAAAAGGCGATGGCCTATCTTCTGCCAGGCATTTAATTCCATTTTTATCTCCTTACACTAAGCCATCTACACGAGCGAGAACTTGTTCAGGTCTTACATAATATTCAGTAATGATTTGAGAAACTTGATCTGATTTTCTAATATCATTTAACACCATCCAGTCTAGAACTCGCTTTCGAGTACGTAATTCTGTACGCATCTCATCTTGTGAATAATTGATTTTTACCATTATTTTTTCTAAAACATAAGATTTACCGCTGAAGTCAAAATCATCTCTTGAAGGATCCCATTTGAATACTTCATTGGTAATTATTTCCATTGAGTTTGGATCTATTCCCACAATTTCCACAAGTTGTTTACAACGTCTAACACGTTTACCATTAATTCTTGTTTGAATTTGAATTGCACATGCTTCTAATGCTGGTAGAAGAACACGAGGGATATCAATTGGCTTATTTTCTAATCTGTGAACTAATGACGGTACAGAATCCGCGTGAACTGTTGAATATGCACAGTGCCCTGTAGCCATGGCTTGGAACAGTACGTATGCTTCTGCACCCCTAATTTCACCTACAATAATATACTCTGGACGTTCCCTAAGAGCGGCCTTTAAGAGTTCGAATTCTCCAATCTCACCTTCATTAGATTCTCCACCAAAACCTTGGCGAGTTAATCCTGGAATCCAGTTAGGTTGTGGAATGTTAACTTCTCTTGTTGATTCAATACTTACAATCTTCATTTGCCAGGGTATGAAAATACACATAGCGTTTAGAGTTGTAGTCTTACCTGATGCTGTACCACCTACATAAAGCATAGATACACCTTGTTGGAAAGCGACCCATAAATAGGCAACCATTAGACTAGTCATTGTTCTAAATGCAATAAGGTCGCAAGGAGAAAAGGGATCATCACGGAAACGCCTAATACAGAAAGTTGAACCTCTAGTTGAAATTTCATGCCCTAATTTCATTACAATCCTAGAACCATCCATTAATGTAGCATCTAATAATGGTTCAGCAACTGAAATATGTTTTCCACAACGTTGAGCAAGTTTAATGATATAAGCTTCTAATTCTTCATCTGTCTCCCATTTAATGGTAGTTTCTACAGATTCAAATTTCCTATGATATCCGAAAATTGGTATATTCATTCCATCTAATGAAACATCCTCAATATTTGGATCAGACATTAAAACGTCCATTTTTCCATATCCTAATAAATCTCTACGGAGATAATAAAATAATTTAGATTTAGATTTTTTATTGATTTTCATACCATAAGATTTGATAACTTTATCCATAGATGTTCTAAGATATGCTGCCGCATCAGCTTCAATATCCTCAATACTGGCATTTAGACTTCTAACAAAAATATCCATAATCTCTTGACGATATTTTTCTTCTTTTTTGGAAAGTGGTGGTTCAATTACTTGATACAAAATATTCAATGAACGCCTATCCCGTACAACTCTAGCAAAAGCATGTGGTGGTCTTACTGGATATTTGTCTAATTCATCATAATTTCTTTTGTCCGCACCGGCATTTTTACGTCGCCTCTGGCCCTTTCCACGTCTCTTCCTAGCCAATTAATCACCCCGATACAGATACCGCACCCATCTAATCCCACTATAACCTTTAGTTGTAATTTAAACAATTGACACCTTGATTGGGTATTTTTCAATACCTTCAAAGCATCAATCAATCATATTCCCAAAGGCCATCCTCCTGTTCTTTTCTCTGTCTATAAATTCTTTTTTCTTCTTCTGTTACAAAACCATCTCCATCCAAATCAGCAGGATGCAATGAGGGGCGTCTTGGCCCTCCAGATTGTTGCATTCTATAACCAGAATCATCTCCACCTCTTTTACGTGGAGGGCCTTTTCTTTTACCTCGACCCTTGCCTGGTGGACCCTTACGACGCATTTCAGAAAGTTCTTCTTGTAATCCAGCTACAGCCTCTCTAGTTCCTTCCATTTCTTCTAACATCCTCTCATGAGATTCTACCATATCAGCTTCAGCTGCTGTTTGTCTCACTTGAGATGCCATATCCATTTCTCCAAGTTCGATGGCTCTTGTTTCAATTAATTCCATCAAATCCCCGAATCCTCCTGGTGGTAACAGCTTCTTTTCATTATCTTTAGTAATTCTTTTCTCGAGATTTTCTAGTTCTCTACGACTTCTTGCTAATCTTATTTCTGATGCATATTTTTCAACACGTTTAGACTTACCTGCTAATGTTCTTCGGCCTACGAATCTAAGTACACCAAACATCATACCCAATGCCGCAAACATAATTTCTAATGTCCCGTCTGGAAGTCCCAGTAATGAATCAATATTCAAAATGAAATCTAATGCAGCAGCTAATTGAGGAGGAAGTGCATCTAAAGTTGAACATCCAAATTCATCTACCTCTACTCCTTCTTCCGTTTCTGGACAATTATCTAAAACTGTTCCGTCTTCGTTGAAATCATTTACACCGTCACCATCAGTATCAATGGCAGTTTCATTTGCAGTTTCGTTTGCAGTTTCGTTTGCAGTTTCGTTTGCAGTTTCATTTAATGGGTCATCAGGCAAAATAACAGTGCAACCAGCAAGATCTACAAAGTCACCCGATTGTGTATTTGGACAATTATCAGCATTATTTCCAACGCCATCGTCATCATCATCATATTGTTCTGAAGAATCTTCTGGGAATGCATCATCATGATCAAAAACGCCATCTCCATCTGAATCATAAAATAACGGACAACCATTGAACATATCTACTTCAGTACCATTTGGGGTTTCGGAACATTGGTCATAAGAATCAGCTACTCCATCTCCATCACCGTCATCAAAAGAAATCTCACAACCATCAAAGTCAACTCCTGCTCCAAGTCTTGTTAGTAAACATGTATCATTAGAATCTGGTATACCATCTGCATCATCATCCCAATCTTCTGTATCATCAAAGCAACCATCGTGATCAAAATCTGTACCTTCATCCCAAGAATTCCAATTAAACTGGCCTTTTGGACAATTATCTTGTTCATCATTAATACCATCATTATCGTCATCCCAATCTTCTGTATCATCAAAACAACCATCACCATCATAATCTTTTAATGGATCTGAAGACCATTCTGATTCTCCAATGAAACATTGATCTGCTCCGTTACTTTTACCATCATTATCAAAATCAAATTCATGCCAATCTGATTTAGCCTCAAATATTTCTATTTCGCTAATTTTTAAATTTAAATCTAAACTCAGACATTTGAAAACTATTTTCTGACCATAATTGGGATAAAAAAGATAAAATTCTGGATCTTCATCAATTGGATTTTGGTCGAAATTCATTACATGAATCCACCCATTCTGCTCATTCCAAATTTTAATTTCACCACCAATATACTGATTATCAAATGATGAAAATCCCCAAGTTACTTTCATAGCACCAATATAATATTCCTGCCCTAAATCAATCATAATATCTTGATTTGAATCAGAACATGAATCATTTGATTCCCAAATTGAATTGAAATCATTATCAATTGCTTTAGGGCCTGAATTACTTCCATATTCGCTAGTAACATAAATTTCTGCACCATCTGAAAGATCATTTGGATAGAAGGCATCCAAAATACCTCCTCCACCAGAATTAGCATTTTGCCATTCATGAATGCTTATTTCCGTTAATCCAATTGTTGTATCTTCAGAATGTGTACAGACTACCTTAATTCTATTGGCATCAATTTGGCCAATAAAATGATTAATCGGACGGCTCCAATATTCAAGTTCAAAATTTTCTTCTACTTCTATTAGTTGTTGCCATATTTCATCTGACGTCCATGCTAAAATCTCATAATTTATTGGCATTTGAGGGTCAGTTAACCATTCTAAAGATATTGCTGAAACTGGATGGAAATTTCCATCATCATAACCTGGAAGATTAATTATGATTGCTTGATCCTCATTCTGACAGGAGCTTTCTGATTCCCAATAAGTATCGTAATTGTCGTCAACTGCTAAATGACCTTCTTTACCTTCTACCGCAGAAGAAACCCATGTTGAACCTGTTTCTAAACTGTTACTCCATCTTACTTGTGAAGTATCTACTATACCATTTGGAGTTAATATACAACCTAATTTTTCAGCAAGAATAGTACCCTCAATAGTATCTTTCAATTCTAACTCGATACAATATGTTCTATCCATCAGAATTGTATGTTGATCTCCAAAATTAATATTATAATTTACTACATTTTCTGAATTCAAAGACATTGTTCCAGTAGTTCCAGTAAAATAAATTCCTCCCTGCTCAATTACTCTATAATCAACCATTACTGAAGATACCCAGTCTTCATGAACATAGGCGTGTAAAAATAATTCAAGATCTCCTTCAAAACCAGATTCATAAGGAGTCCAGACAACATTTGAATGAAGGTACGTTTCATCATCACTAGAAGTACCTTCATGATACTCAATTATCCCTCTGGCTGATTCCCCCTCAGGATTACATGTATTACTTCCCCATGGTTCATGCAAATGGCTCTCTTCGGAAACTAAATCTATCGGAGGGTTCGTACCACTTAGAGCAAACCATTTATCTGCTGATTCGCTATAATAGAAAGCCCAACCAAAACCAGGAGATCCGTCTAAATTCAGTTCTTTAGTCCAATAAACATAATCGCCTGCTGTAATATTTGGATGAGTAGGTACTTGGTCAGAATCGGCCATATATCCTGTACTCGGGAAATAATGACCATTCATTGACGAATCTAATGATTCTGTGACAATTAAATAATCTCCAGGCCCATAGCAAATATCGTCATCATCATCATCAGGAAATGCATCATCAACATCCATATTTTCACAGATTCCATCTAAACTAACTGTTTCTGTCGAGGCTTGTTCTCTAACCTCAACATGAATACAATATTCAAGTTCACCCTCGGGGAAAGGTATCTCCATATATTCACTTACACCTGAAATAGGATCTCCTAAATCCATCATCGTAGTAAGTGTATTTGTCCATAAAAGTTGATCATTATCAAGATTTGTTATTTGTAAAATATAATGAATTTGATGTAATCCTGTAAAAACTTGGGAGCCTGTATCTGTTATAGGGTATTCAACAAATACATCTAAATTTGCTGCATTAGTTCCATCATTATTGTAATCACCCCATGCCCATGATAATGAAAGATCTAAATTTTTCAATTCATCTGTTGACCACATAAATCCTGCATCGGTACAAGTTATTTCTGTTGCATAAGATTCAATATCATTATTCTGATAATCATAACAAAATTCTATTTCGTTATCATAATCAGAACCACATACTCCATTTTCATCAATTATCCATGCTTGTGGATCTAGTGGAGCACAATCTGATAAATCTACAACTCCATCACTATCATCATCTAAATCAGCATTGTTTCCTATACCGTCTGCATCAAAATCAGCCCATTCATTGGGATCTAGAGGAAACAAATCAACAGAATCATCAATACTGTCCCCATCTGTGTCTAAATTATTTGGATTAGTTCCTGACTCATATTCTTGGAAGTTTGTTAATCCGTCAGCATCATTATCTTCTTCTCCATCTAAAATTCCATCATTATCCGTATCAGGAGATGCTGGATCAAGAGCATAGTTCTCTTCCCAGGAATCTGGTAAACCGTCAGCATCAGAATCTGTTGTTCCTGAAGAAAATCCATTAGAAGGCAAAGCAGTAAATCCTGTAGGTACTGAATATTCAATGGAGGATGAAGTCAAAATTCTATAATCATGTCCTTGAGAAGGGGATGTATCTGAAACTGCAGGAAATACAGTGGTATTTGCCAAACCATTTATTCCATTTGATTCATCCCATTTTGCCAAATCACCATTTGAATCTTGACCAAATATTGGTATTGCTCCATTACTAGGTTCTAAATTATTAGTGCCCGTAGGGGCAAGCCATTGACCATTAATTGAATACCATAAATTCCCTGCATCATTATCTAATGCTATTCCAATGTTGTAAAAATCATCATTAGCCCACCAAGAAACGTTACTTGTCATAACAGAATCATCATTATGATATGCCCATCCTATTGAGTCGAATCCCCAACCATTTCCTGCTGAATCTGTTCCAATTCCTTGACTCGGGAAACTATTCCCTGTATGAACTCCAATGATTGACCACATTTCTTGACCGCCATATCGATTGATTTCAAATTCCCAATACCATTTTCCTGGTGGAATTGCAATGTTAGAAATCGCTTGACCTGTACCTGAACCTGAGGAAGTATATGGTGGATCAAAATAAGTTGCATACTCTCCACTTTGACTAAAACTTAAACCAGTACCGTATGATTTTTGATTATCCCAACACCATTCATTCAAGCTACAACCGGAAAACGCTGAGGTAGGATAAAACATTGCTGAATAACCTACTGAAACCGTACTACTTTGAGAGGCCTCTTCAAATAAAATATCATAACAATAAGCATCAGCCGCATTGAGTGGTACAGGGAGTGCACTTGAATCATTACTGCCGATTATAAATGGTTCAAGGAATATTGGATCTCCATTATATGCTCCTCCGACTGTAAGACTTGCATCTTCATGATGTAAGTGACCTCCAGATTGATCACAGTAAGTCGTACCTGTAGAAGCATTGAATATAGTAGGATAAAGATATTGATTGTAATTGTAAGAAGTATTTGGTGTCAAATTAGTTACTTGAGTCTCACCAACATGAAGACCGGTAACTGGATGAGGTGAATTTACAACATGACTGGAAATTGTAGGCCCTGAAGAAGGTGGATTGTTCCCTCCAGAATTTCCACTTTGAGTTCCTGTACAGGCTGTAGTGAATGATTCAAGAACATTTTGACCTTGTTGTAGTTGTACGTAAACCTTGTAATCTCCACTAGTTGAAGTCAAATTTGCATAAAACAAATCAATAGGGAATGTTGAAGATTGGCCATCAAATTCAAGCCATCCGTTTTCTATTACTGAACTAGATGCACAATCAAGAATATCCCAAAAAAATGTATATGCAGTGCCAGTTGTTGTATAATCAATATTTATATCAACCCATGGATAGGTGAAACTATTCACTGTTAAATTAGCGGGTGCACACCAATGAGAAAATACATTTGCTGCCCATTGATAGTATTCTGTAACGGGATAAGGCCCTATTTGATGTGTTTCTTGGAATAAACAAAAATTGCTTTCATTGAAGCCAGGATTGTCTGAATTTTCATATTGAGAGACTTCTTGATTGTAATCATGTACATCGTGTAAGGCAATTCCCCAATAATCAGATGTGTTAGCCCAAGAATTACTAGAAGGAACGTCCATCCACATCAAAGATTGACCTTTGTTCCAATTTTGAAAAGATGCTTTTGGAAGTGTAGTATCCATGAAGTCATTCGCATGTGAATAATGGAAATTAAATTCCGACCTTACATAAGTACCTGAAACATTTGTT
>MDSW01047734.1_pt1 | contig 14238 bp, 9 predicted proteins | sample 811171 | NCBI WGS metagenome assembly MDSW01 (sample SAMN05326641, study PRJNA326480) | marine metagenome | isolation source: seawater | place: Atlantic Ocean: North West | collected 2012 | reverse complement strand
TCAACCAAGCCGAGATCGCATAGCCCGGTATTGCGGTGGATTCGAAATCCACTGTCCTTTGGACGCGGGAGTTCAAATCTCCCTCTCGGCGCCAAATATTATCCGGATTTAGCTGGCTTCTCAATCTAAATTTAATTGATTGGGCGCAGTATGTCGTTTTTGGTTTATGGAGTGAAACAGCCTCTAAAGTACGATACGTCGATGGCCAATCATGTATGGAAGCACCATCTTGGCCACCCTGATTTCGATAGTTATGATTGGGATTATATCCCCTGCTACCGGAATGTTAATGATTGCAACAAGTGTATTTGGAACACTAATATTTTTCAGATTTCAAAGTTTGAGGCATATCACACGTGGAAAATATATTCCACGTGAAATTTGATTATAGGTGACTTATGATTTCAAAAGTAATTCCTATCTCATATGAAGATATTACCATTCGAATGGTAAATTCCAACCATCTGCTAGAAGCAACAGAGTGGTCAATGATGATCGCAGTCTGGATAAGAAAAGGAGTTTATCATTAGTCTTCAATAGAAATCTAGAATTCTCTTGATTTCACTTCATTATGTATTTCTTCTTCAACTAGATGAGTCTGATTTTCAGGCATAGGTTCCATTGACGAAAGTTGTTGTTTCCTTGCTTCAAACATGTCGTCGAGTTCTACTCTAAGTCTTTCCAACCGGATTCCTTGGTGGGGTCCAATCAGTCTCAGCATTAGGGCATACTCGCTATCCAATGCAATTTCTTCCAATTCATCTCGCGAGGTAGCATTTCGAAGTCTTTCTTCAAATCTAGCTGTTCTGTTGTTTCGGGTAATAAATCCGAATGCGATCCAAATGAACAAAGGAATTCCTCCCATCATTCCGATTAGATCCCATGCTCCAAGTCCAACTGTTGTCCCTGGTACTACGATTTCAAATGGTTCAACTGGCACACTTAATGCATCTCGGGGATCTGTTTCTTCCCGTTCCTCAACTGCATCAGACCATCCATCTCCATCATCATCAGTATCTTCGTTATCCCCCAATCCATCTCCATCGAAATCAAAACATTCTGTAGGGTCTTCAGGGAATAAATCGGGATTCAATCCCTCATCCATACAACCATCGGCATCAAGGTCACCAGGGCTTGCAAATTTTGGAAGAATGTCGATTGCATCTATGAATCCATCATTGTCAAAATCAAACAGGTGGAGGTCAGGTTCTGTTCCAGATTGGTTATCTCCTAATCCGTCCCCATCAGCGTCTTCCCATTGTGTAGGATTATCTGGAAACAAATCAGCTAATCGGCCACCTAAGTTGTCGCCCCATCCATCGCCATCCCTATCCGAATATTGAGTTGGATCTGTAGGAAACTGGTCGGGATTTGAACCAGTCTGATTATCTCCGTAACCATCTCCATCAATATCTGACCATTGACTCGAATCATTTGGGAACTTATCTGCCCCACTTCCTGTAGGATTATCTCCAAACCCATCTCCATCAGAATCTACTTGTTGTGATGGGTCGAATGGGAAATCATCCGCATTATTTCCTACGCCATCTCTATCAGAATCTTCCCATTCATTGGGATCATCCGGGAATTCATCTCCTCGGTCTCCAAATGGGTTGTCTCCAAATCCATCTCCATCTGAATCTGAGTATTGAGACTCTTCATTAGGAAATGCATCATCCTCATCTGCCACTCCGTCTTTATCTGAGTCCTTCCACCTGGTGGGGTCGTCGGGAAAATGGTCGCCTTCTGAACCAAATGGATTATCTCCATGACCATCGCCATCTCTATCAGAATTTTGAGTTGGATCAAGGTCGAATGCATCAGCATTATCTCCTACTCCATCAAGATCAAGGTCGTTCCATTCTTGATTATCATAGGGGAAGGGGTCCCTAATATCAGGTCGAGTATCTCCATCTGAATCCAAACATCCTTTTTCTAAATTATATGTTGAATTTCCCGCGATTCGAGGACATAGGTCGTCATAATCTTCGAATCCATCAGCATCATCGTCCATGTCTTCTAAGGAATCCATGCATCCATCCTGATCGATATCAGTGGTACTATTTGCAATCCACCCTACCATTCCCTTTTCACATGAATCTGCATAGTCTTCTACGCCATCCCCATCGTCATCTGAATCTTCATCTGAATCTCTACATCCGTCTCCATCATGATCAAAGGAACCCACTGATTGGAAGCCTATTGGAGAAAATTTACATCCATCTATGATATCCAAAATAAAATCATCATCATCATCATTATCCTTAGCATCTGTTTCCCCATCACCATCATAATCGGACGAGAGTTTTCCGAGGAATATATCTTCATTTCCAAAACTAGGCATAGAGTTCGATCCAAAAATCGCACTTCCATCTGTTTGGCCACTTACATACAATTGTCCAAACATATCACTGCCAATCCTAACTCCTAAATCATCTCCTACACTTCCTCCAGATAATCCCCATTCTGGGGTTCCTAAATTATTGATTTTGATGACAAAAACATCCTTTCCGCCTCCTGATGGTACTAGGTATACTGGCCCTACTGTAAGTGTACCACCATATTTCCCTGTAACGATAACTCCTCCATTGTTATCTGAGACTAAGTCATTACCATGTGTAGTCGATGAACTATCTATCTTTAGGCCCCATAACCAATCTCCTGTAGAATTTAGTTTGGCCACGAACCCTCTTTGGTTCCCACCTGCACTTAGGGAAGTTGAGCCTAATTCAAGATATCCGTAAAATTCTCCTGTTACTAGAATATCATCATTTGAATCGATAATAGCGGAATTAATGATTGATGAACTTGTAGGATATGCAGCTGTTGAGAACCAATCGTAATTGCTCGTTGAATTAATTTTCATGATGAATAACCGATTTGCTGGAGTGTAGTAGTTCTCACTTGTTCCATTGATTGTAAGAGATAGACTGCCACTAAAATAACCGTTCACATACAGATTGTCTGAATTATCGAAAAATATGTTTTGAATAGTCATACAAGATGTGCATCCATGATCTATTTCAGTCTGATAATGTCCTGTTGAGTTATATTTACGAATATGGTCAGAAAAAGCAGTCCAAATATTTCCATTTGAATCTAAAGATATGCTCAATTCAGTTACTTGAGTCATTACATGTTCGCTTGCCCATTCCCATGTTCCGTTATTGTTTATTTTTGAGATGAAACCATAACTCAGAGTTTTTGAGAGGCTTCCAAAATAGTAAGTTCCCCCTTGTCCTACTTTAGATACCATGTATACATCATGATTAGAATCAGTTGTTATAGAAATCATATTGTTGGCATCATTGGTTGGGACATTATGAAGCCCAGATACTGTATTTATCCAATCACATGAACCATTTAAATCGAATTTAGCAATAAAAATAGAATACCAGACTGAATTTGAGTTTGGCGCCATATTTCCATTGCATGAACCAATAGAAATAGAATCCTGGAAGTAACCTGTAACGTAAATTTCTCCACTTGGTAATACAATCATATCTGAAACTTGGTCCGGATAACTTGACCCTCCCCCGGTTACCCATTCCCATGCTTTACGATCTGTTGAGGATGAATCGTATCTGTAATCTAGTGATTTGAGTTCACTCATTTCTTCATATTCAAAGGCAATAGGAGTAAACGATGCAAGCAAGAGAATTAGAATCGAGAGCGTTGCTCTGATACTCGCCCTCCGTCCTGCCATGTATGAAGAGGGGAGCAGTATAGAAATGAAGGTTCGCTACTGGTTTTTCTCAATACAATAGGGACAATGTTTCTCAATCACATAATCTTCTGATTTTTGTTCCTCGACTGAAAGTGGATTTCGACATTCAAAACATAGTACATGGTCACTTTCTTCCAATTCTGGAGTGATGGACACTCGTTTATCGAATACAAAACAATCTCCATTCCAATGTGCTCCACCACATTCTTTGAAGTAACCAAGAATTCCTCCTTTGATTTGGTACACGTTTTTCCAGCCTTGATTTTCCATTACAACACTTGCTTTTTCACATCGAATACCGCCTGTACAAAACATAACTACAGGTGTTGATTTGTCTTGTTCTAACTTCTGAGTAGATTCAGGGAATTCACGAAATGATTTGATGTCTAGATCAATGGCATTTTCGAAAGTACCAACGCGTAATTCGTAGTCATTACGAGTGTCTAACACCATCACTTCTTTTCCTTCGTCCAACCATTTCTTGAATTCGTGAGGTTCAATGTATTGACCTGTACGTTCTGCAGGCCTAATTTCATCCATACCCAATGATATAATCTCATTCTTTAGACGAACAAGCATTCGTTTGAATGGCTGGTATTCTGAGTAGGAGATGTGTAGAGGTATATCTTGAAAACGTTCGTCTTTTTCTAAATGTGCAACATACTCGTCTATTGATTTCTGTGTCCCTGCTAGAAAGAAATTGATTCCATTTGGGCTGAGTAAAACTGTCCCCTTTAGCCCAAGTTCTAGGCATTGTTCCAGCAATGGTGCCCTCAATGCATCTCGATCCGGGAGGTCGATGAATCGATATCCTGCAATGTTGACAAAAGTCCCTTTCTCGAGCGTACTCGATACAGACACACTCTCCGCCACCATCACCTATTGGGTGTGTACTCTTATTCTTCAATGGACCGGAAATCAGCTACAATAGTCCACGCATCGATTTGGTTTGATGCCCATAGAGAATCTTCAGAATTCATGTGTTTTTTCTTGCCACATGGGCATTTGAATATCCATCTTCCTGAACGATTTCCTTCTCTCACTCTCACTTGATTAACATTCCATCTTCCACAATTTGATTCATCATCACATCTCCAGATACATGGTTTTCTAGCGGTATCTACATTCATTTCGTATCTTATTTGACGTCGTCTTGATGCAAATGTGATGGAATGCAATATTCTGATTCGATCTGGTCCAAGTGTACCGTGCCACCATGGCTTGAATCTCCTCATTAATGCACATTCCCAACCGCTCTTTGACGGTAGAAATTGCATTACGTTCTGTTCTACATATGGAGCAAATGAATGGAGGGGGGGAGTTACAGATGGATGCTGAATGTGTTTGTGTCGTCCTGCATCAAGTCTAACTTATGGAGCAATAATTGCTATCCTATGCCTTGTAATTCATTGACAGACATTCTTGTTATACGATAAATCACGGTCTCCAACCAGGTAAATCCTCATTATCACGCAATCTAAGAATGCTTGTTCCAGGTATGCATTTTACTTGTTTTCTTCGAGCAAATTCTCCTGGTTCAGCGTTGATGATGGCAATAATGTCTCCTCTTTTGACACTTGTTGAAGTATCTGGAACATTGGTTTTGAAACCGACTACATTGATGACTCCAGTATGATCAATCATGGTTATTGACCATCGGTCTGAATGCCTTCCATCTGGCAATGGACCTCTTTGTGATTCAACAGACCAGACTCTACCAACAACATTTACTCTAGGGTGAATCTCAATGATTTCGGTGTCTTCAGGTTCAGGTCCTTCGGATAGTTCAATGCTTGCATGGTGATCGATTGAAATCTCAGTCCGGCCTCTCCAAAGGCTCGGCAATCCACCATTAATTCGAACGCGAACTCCCTTTCGCATACCTCTAGTAACATTCTTTGGAGCAGTATTCCATGCATTTTTCACAGTGACTTCATCCAAACCTTGTCTCAAATCAAATTGGAAGATTACACCTCCATTCTCTAATTTTGGTTCCCTTGGCATTGTGAAAATTTCGCCTTCTATATCCACTCTCGTGATTACATCATCTACTGGAGTTAGTAACAAATCCCTTCCTTTGACCTTGGCAGTCTTATTATCGGGAAGTGCTGCATCGTGCCCTCCCTGTGGGCATAGAGCGACATACGGGCATGATTCGCATCTCTCCGATGGGTCATTTGATTCTCCTATCAGGTTTCCACCCGATTCAAAATATGCTACAGGAGCTGGCTTTAGTGGAGTATCTTCTTCTGAAGACACTGAACTTAGGAGTTGGTACATTTCTTCCATTTCAGTACTCATGTTGACTAATTCAGCCTCAATTGGGGCATCAATCATTTTTCTATATCCAGGGCCGAGATACCATATTTCGAGCCCGTCTACCATTTCTTCTCGTCCATGAGTTTCCCACCAAAGCCACGCATACATCTTCAGCTGTTCAGGATAGAGTCGAGAACGGTCATTGTTTCCGATTGATGCCTTTAGATCAATAATTCGTATACGTCCATCCCAACGATACACTAGGTCGTATTCTCCTTGGAACCATTGGTCTGGATGAATGGTTTGCATTGAGAATGAAGGAGCATCAGGATCAACGAACCATGGGCGTGCAATCGCCCAGGCTTCACTCCACGTAATTGGGCCTGATTTTGTTTCTGGAGGAATATGTGTGCCAATATTTGGAAAACCATCGGGCGGTGGAAAATTAGCCCTCTCTCCGCCCTTTCTCCAAATATTTAGGGCATCATCTGAAAGATTGGAATGACAAGCCATTACTTCTTCAAGATGTAAATCAATTCCCCTATGTGCCATTGCAACAACTTCTTCTCGATCTAAATCTTCAGCGTCTCCAACTCGATGAGGGCTCATCAACCAGGAGATTAGTGCCTCTTCAGTACACCTTTCTACATGTGCATCAATACGTGAGTGTGCCCAATTTGAAAGAGATTCAAAATCTTGAGGTAATTCATTTTCTGAAATTCCTTCGAGGGTAGGCCCCAACCATCCATCAACCCCTTCATTCAAATTTCCTTGTTCATCTAATGGTGAAACTAGTATTCGATCTGGGGCATCATCTTTGATTAATGCTGGACTTTCTCTGAGAACCCTAGAGATACAAGCTTCGACCGCAATACCTCGTACTACAGCAGGCGGCATGGCTTCCTTGATTTTCAGATGATATTGCATCCAGTATTGCCTTGGGCAACTGTTCCACGCTCCAATTTTCGATGCAGACAAGCGATTCCATCCCGGAATCAGGACCTCATCTGGTGCGAGCCTAGTCACCGGCATGAAGGGCTAATTTCCGCGAGGGGTATTGAACTCAACTATCAGATTGAAGATGTTCAAGAGTAGTCTGTTTTCCAATTTGAATCTGAGGATTTCCTTCTCTCCACCCCAATTCACCGTGTCGGATAATCAAACGATCTCCCACAGTCATTGATTCAAAAGTTCTTGAACGATTTGAACCAAATGCTGCAATTTCCACAACTCCCGTGCCATCCCAAATGTGTAACGTTCGAATGGTCCATGGTCTTCCGTTGTTTGAAATTCCCTGATTTTTGCCCATTGATACAACTTCTCCCGCAACTGTGGCTCTAGTAGGAATTAATCCCAAGCGAACCCAATCTTCGTTATCCTCTAATTCGATTAATTCTGATTTTTGATCGAGAAATAGGTGCGCTCTTCCTCGGAATACACCTGGATTGGCATTGATAATTCCTATTTCTCCAACCCATGTATTGGGATTTACTACTCCTTCTTCTGTTTCTTCGATTGTAATCATTGTATTTCCTGCTCTAAGCGTTGCAACACGTACTATTTCACCGTATGAATTTTCCATTTCTTTCCATTTATTATCTATAGAACCGCGTACTGCTATCCTTGATGGCAATTCAGATATAGCGGTCGCATCCTCGGGAATTTCGAAATCGATATCCGGTAAAAATTGCTCAATTGATCGGTCCTCAGGGTCAGTAGAATACCCACAAATTTCCAATCCAGTACAATGAGGGCAAAATAATGGGTGGCCCAAAGGTGTTCCATTTTCTTCTAACCATCCCCAGTCTTGTTCCTCTACCTTGGTCATCTGGTCCCTGATTCTAGCAAGTCGTTTTGTTTCAATGTCCATGATTGAATCAGGTAATGCTTGAATTTTGTGAACATAGCCATCTAGGAGGAACCAACCTTGTAAAGAATCAACTCCTTGTGAATCTGAAGATCTAGTTTGATTCCATAACCAGCGGTAGAATCCAATTTGAGATTCTAAGTTCGGTTGAGGTTTTCCAGAACCCCAGCCGGATTTGATGTCCACAATCGTTGCATTTTCTCTCCAACGATGTACAACATCCATTTCGCCTGAAGCCCATCCTTCTGGATGGTGAATTCGTTGTGCTGAAGATATTCTAGGATCCTTCATCCAAGGACGGGAGATTTCCCACGATTCCCACCAATTTACTTCTTGAGACTCACTTTGGAAACCTTCTGAAGTTTGTGATTCACCAGGGGGGGAATCCCATCGTGGAGCAACGGGAATGAATGGGTCTCCTTGTTTTCTGAATTGTTCAAGATGGGGCCCTCCGTTCGAATTCAGACATTTTTTCGCTTCAGAAATTTGCATTTGAATTGCAGAACCAATTTGTCTCTCAATTGTTTCTATTTCCACGTCTTCTGCACTAGTTCCGTCCCTTTTCCATGGTGTTTGTTCCCATTCTTCCAAGAATTTTGAGAAAATATGTTTTGATAACGCAGGAATAAGTGAATTCAACCACTGATGAACTCCCTCTAGAGAATCGATGCTATTTGTCTCAACTTCTTCATAATTTTGTACGCCTTGATGTGTTAGAAAACGTGCAACACCATGTGGTTTAGAGCCATCATGTGGTGGACTTTCCATCAATAGCCCTACTACTGCATCCTCTAGCAAGATTCCTAGAATCATACTCGGTCTAACAGGGCCCCTAAGGCCAATTCTCCTTTTTACCATCCATGAACGAGGACATCTTTCCCAACTAACCAATGAGCTACCACTTAGCCGATTCCGTCTTCGTCTTCCTGCTCCACCAAATGGAGGTTGGTTTACTGGCATCTTATTACCTCATTATGATGAATAGAAATATTCCCCGGATGATTTCTGCTCTCTGTCCTTCCGACTATCGGGCTTGTTTATTCTTGGACGCTGGGAATCCTGATCTCTTCTGAAAGTGATTCCTACATTTTTCAGGAATCGATTCATCCCATTGCGTAGATGTAGTGGTCCAACTGCCTTGCCTTCAACTCCACCTTCTCCCTCGAAAACAAGAAGTGAGTCGCTAACAATATCGATGAAGTAAATATCGTGATCAATCACCATCGCTGCCTTTTCTTTGGATACCATGGTTCTTCGAATTGCTTTTGCAGCTTCCATTCTAGCATTTGCATCTAAGTGTGCAGAAGGTTCGTCAAGAAGGTAAATGTCTGCATCCTTGCCTAAACAAAGAACAATCCAAACTGCCTGTAGTTCTCCTCCTGAGAGTTTTCTAGCTTGTAATTCTAGAAGTTGGTGTACATTTAGTGGCCTAACTACCTTTGTTTGAAATTCTCCTGAATGCCATGCTCTTCCTAGTTCAGTATCCAACCATTCTCGTACTGTGCCGTCGAAATTCGCCTTTACGTGCTGCGGTTTGTAGGATACTTTAGCATCCATTGTGGTCCAACCTCCATCTGCTTCGATTTCACCTGCCAACATTTTCACCATGGTTGTCTTGCCCGTTGCATTTGGACCTACAACTCCTACAACTTCTGCTGAATGAACTACGCCATCATCAGTTTTCAGTGTAAATTCGCCCAATGTTTTCTCTAAGTCTCCCCACTGAAGAATTGGGTCCCCAATTTCCTCCGAACGGATTCTTCCAGTATGGAATTTGATTGGTTTGTCTCTGATTCTCATATTTTGTTCAACTAAATGTCCATCAAGATATGCATTGATTGCAACTCTTGTTGCCCTTGAAGGGGTAAAAATCCCGTATCCTGCTCTTTCACCATACACGATGTGCACTTGATCGCAAAGAACATCCAGAATCGCTAAATCGTGTTCGACAACAAGTACTCTCCGGCCCATTTGTGCCAACGCTTGGATGATTTTTGTTACTCTCATTCTTTCGTGAATATCTAGGTATGATGTTGCTTCATCAAAGAAGTAAACGTCTGCTTCTTTCAATAGTGTGGCGCAAATTGCAACCCTTTGTAATTCTCCTCCTGACAAGGCTCCAAGTTTACGATCCATCAAGTGAACAATTCCCATTTCTTCAGCCCATTTTTCAACCTCGTTTCGTTCATCAACTCGATTCAGTAATTCACTAACTACTCCATCAAATATTTTTGGTAACTTGTCTACGTATTGTGGTTTTACAGCTACTTTAACTCCTGAAACGGCCACTTGTTCCAGATAGTCTCTAAGTTCACCTTTAGGATAACTTTCGATAATTTCATCCCAATCTTTCTCACCCCCCCAATCGCCAAGATTCGGTTTCAAAGCACCTGATAGGATTTGTACTGCAGTTGATTTCCCCATTCCATTTTGCCCTAGGATGCCAATAACTGCTTCTTCTCTCGGAGTAGGTAGTCGAAAGACTCTAAATCCATTTTCGCCGAAGCAATGAGTCATGTCTTTATCCAATTCTTGAGGGAGATTAATCAAAATCACAGCGTCACCAGGGCAATGTTTTGCCCTATTCAAGCAGACAGGACACGCTGTTTCCAGAATTTTGCATTTATTGTCTACGACTTGAATGCATTCGCTACCGCACATCCCAGCATATTTCTGAAGATATGCGAAGGCAGGCATGTTAGGGGCACACCGATCTTCGAGGAGGACTGCTACGCGCATCTTTTCATCTCCTTTGACTTCGCTATTGGTAATTGCCTGCCGAATGGGGCTTTAGAGGTTCAGAAGAACGTCAGGAATCGATGACGGATGTAAGTCGTAAGTGCTAGAGTAATTTTCTCTGCCTTGTTCAATCTGATTCGTTCTGTGAATACATCTCCGTTTACTCGAGTGATTTTCTTGAGAATTGATCTATATAATCCCATCATAATTGCTGGACTGTATCTTACTTTTGGTTTTAGCATTGGCAGTAATCCCAATGCTTTGTCTCTATAGCCTTCAATTCTTTCAATGAATTCCTGGACGAATGGATTCCATCCAGGATGTCCATTTAGGCGTCCTTCTAAGACATCTTCAGGGGTAATCCCATGTCTTGCTAAATCGTCAATTGGCAAGTATATCCTACCTCTTCCTGCGTCTTCTTGTACATCTCTGAGTATGTTCACTAATTGCATGAAAACACCCCACGCTTCAGCATGTTCACGTGCAGCGGGATCTTCGTAGTTGTATATCTCAATGCATACTAGGCCGACTGTTGAAGCAACTCTGTAGCAGTATTTGTATAAATCATCAAATGTTTCATATCGATCTCTGAAGAAATCATCCTCCATTCCAGTGATTAAATCGTCCATGTGAATTTTTGGGATCCCATATCGCTGTACTGTGTCTTTTAGAGCCAAGAAAATCGGGTCTGTAGAAGCTAGATCATTGTATGCGGTGGACAATTTCTTCCTGAAAAAGTAAAGTTGAGCCATCTTGTCCATGAAACTACTTCTATCGACTACAGGGACTCGTTGAATCATTTCTTCTAAGCGATTGATGTATGCCTTTGCTTCTGGGTCTTCTGCTCCATCAGAACCTGGAAAGAGGTCTCTGTAATCCCCATCTGCAATGTCATCCGCTCTTCTACAGAAAGCATAGTAGGCACACATGGCCCTTCTTTTATCGTCAGGAAGATACTTGAATGAATGATAGAAATTTGCTGCTTCTCTGATTGTGAGAGCTTCACAATAGTCGTATGAAGTGTTGATTAGGAATGGCGGGATTTCTTTTTCAGACCAAACTGGAGCATCGATACTATCGAACGGGTTTGCTAGTTCTTCTCCTGATTTTGCTACACCCATGAACTTCGCTGAAGCACGTAATGCATCGAACGCGGTTACACTTGCTGCCCGAACTGCTTCCGAAGTTAATTCGACAGCCGATCTTAGTGAACGAATGCCTTGCTCGTCACGTTTTATTGTCTTTTCAGGGGTTTCTACAGTAGTTTTTGAGGCCTCCTGCCGGACGGTCTCCCCCATGTGAATCATGGCGAACAGACTCCTGCCCTATATCAAAGGGTGCGATTGTCGCGCAGTTTCTATCGATTAGAAGATAATTGGTTAAATTGCCCGATTTTTTTTGAGAAGACGGGCTACACCCCCTGGAATAAATGTTGAAAAAACGGATCTAATCATCAATCGCTTCACAGTTTTTCTTGGCACCTTTACTCGTTCAGATGAATCAAGAACATTTCTTGTTCGTAACATGTTTACTGTTTTCTGGCCGATTAATACTGGAAGTAGACATGCAATTCTAAGTCTTAGTTGCCGACTTGGTAACATGAGAATATATTCTTCGGCTGCTTTCAGATGTTCATTTGTGATGTCTAAATGGTGATTATAGAGATCTCTAAATTTATGCATGTTTATTGGTTCAAGTAAATCCTCAGGTTCCAAACCATGTTCTTTTAGTAATTTTTCAGGTATGTAGCATCGGCCAAAACGGAGGTCTTCAGGAATGTCTCGTAAAATATTAATCATTTGAAGTGCCTTTCCAAATCGGACACCTAATTCAAACATTTTTTCTTCTTTAGGACCATCTGCTTTTACCAAATGTGCTAATGTCATTGAAGTCCAAAATTCACCTACGCTCCCTGCAACGCTGTATGCGTAGTTGTCCATTTCATCAGGGGATTGAAGGGCAGAAATTTTTTGTGAGTCATTTGCTGGACCAAATCTCTCTAGGTCCAATTTCTGTCCCTCAATGATGATTCCTAGGCACCTCAACATTCGAGTTTTATCAGCTGAATTAAATTTTGAAAGAGAAGAGACTACTTGTGGAACATTTCTCAACAATCTTTGTTCACCCAAATCCTCCTGAAGTGAGGCAATTTTTTCTAAGTCAGGTATTTTTTTTGTTGAGTCTTTAATCGCCTCTTCATACAGATTGAGTGATTCAATAAGCATCTCTGCTCCACCAATTTTCGAGTCAGCAATAGTATCGGCAATTCTAGCTAATAGGTAAAGTAGACCTACCTGTCCTCTGATTTTCTTGGGAAGTATCTTCAGAGTTAGAAAGAATGACCGAGAAGTATCTTCTAGGAGTTTATCAGTCGATGAATCAATCAACAATGGCATCACTCCTAATCTATGAGGTATGGAAGGTGTTCTTGAGGCTGTAGGGTAGTTTGTCTGCTTCAAATCCATTCGTTTGGGAACGGATTAATGAAGAGGTCTTGACTCGACAGGATGAGCGGTTGCCATGCAGTGCAGTACATGTGGCGAAGAGATTCCCAACGATTCACTGTTTTGTCCCGAATGTGGAGCTCGCCAGAATGCTGGCGGCGGAGGAATGCCTCCTGCTCCATCTCCAGTCCCAGAACCTACTCCTGAAGTTCCTGTGGACCCTTCAATTTTCCAAAATCAAAACCCGCAGGGAGCATTCGGAGCTGTTCAACCAGTGGGTAATATGCAACCCCAAGGCAATGAGATGGATTCCGATATGGTCTCACAGGGTTTTCTAACTTCACTTGCAGCAGATATGACTGGTCAACCTGCCCCAGTTACTCCTCAAGTTGATCCTAATCGTTCTACTCAAGACATGGTTGTTGACGCCATGGTTGAAGCAGATCGTGAGAAGAAAGCAAACGCTCGTTCTGCTTGGCTTTCAATGAATCAACAGAGTGCTTCAGATTTTCTTGGAGCAGTGGGTGCAGTTCAGAGTTCTCCAAATATAGATCGAAGTTCTACATCATTGGATGAAGTTGAGCCATTTAATCCCCCTCCAGCTCGTACCTCTTCGCCTTCAAATCTACCTTCAGATACTTTAGTTCGGAGAATGGTAGAGGTCGCAGTTAGAAGAGTAGGTAGAAAGAGAGGAGTAGGTGTCGAAACTCCCCAAGTGAAAGCAGAAGGTACAGTTATTCGAGTAAATGTCACTTACATTGATGATGGAAGAGTTTTGGATAATCCTCCTGAATTACATGGTGCTTTTGAACATGCAATAGACACAGAAATTCGATTGAAAGGATATGACGTAGACCTACTTCTTGCATTGTTCAGAAGTAAAGATGGAGCGATTTCTTTCGCATGGGGTGAAGAACCGGAATCAGCCGTCCAAGATGATGATGAAGAGATGTTTGAATGTGGGGCCTGTGGAGGCCTTGTTCGCGATAGTGATCAATCTTGTCCAACATGTGGTGCAGAGTTCCTCGATGAAGATGAGGAGGAACCAGAACCTGCTCCTAGTCCAGTACGTGGAGGCCCACCTGGTGGCCCTAGGGGCCCCAGTCGAGGTGGCCCTCCAGGCGGACCTAAGGGCCCCAGTCGAGGTGGCCCTCCAGGCGGACCTAAGGGCCCCAGTCGAGGTGGCCCTCCAAGCGGACCTA
>MDSW01039760.1_pt1 | contig 14239 bp, 12 predicted proteins | sample 811171 | NCBI WGS metagenome assembly MDSW01 (sample SAMN05326641, study PRJNA326480) | marine metagenome | isolation source: seawater | place: Atlantic Ocean: North West | collected 2012 | reverse complement strand
TTATGCTTTACTTTAAAAGTGCGATTAGATGTTTTTAGCTGCACGGATGAATGATTAGCCTCAAAAGAATCATATATCTTCATTTCGAAATTCTCTGCGCTTTACTATTTTCTCGGGGGCGTCTAAAACCTGTCGGTGTTTGAGTTTGCTGGTTAGAACCTCAACTTGATTCCTAGCGTTATATAAAATATTATATAACGATATGACTCACCTCTTTCCTAGAATTTCCGTTACTTTATGGCTGCTTTTGTATTTTATTAGCCCACGACTAGCTATTGCTGAATCTCTTACTATAGCTGTCGCGTCTAACTTTGCTGATACAGCAAAGCACTTAGTTGAAGAATTTGAAATGAACTCAGACCATGAGGCCCAATTGATACTGGGCTCGTCAGGCAGATTTTTTGCTCAAATATCAAACGGTGCGCCTTTTGATATTTTCTTATCTGCGGATCGGGAGAAGCCTTCGGCCTTGGTGGAAGCCGGACTGGCTCGACCAGAATCAAGGTTTACCTATGCCATCGGCAGGCTGGCATTGTGGTCGAGGGATGAAATGCTGGTTTCGGGTGATGTGTCGGTTCTTCAAACAGACAGCTTCAGAAAGGTCGCTATAGCTAACCCGAGACTAGCGCCCTATGGAAAGGCTGCAAGGGAGGTCCTAAACGAATACGGCCTTTATAACGAACTCAGTGCGAGGCTTGTCCAAGGAGAGAATATTGCGCAGGCGTTTCAATTTGTTTTTACCGGAAATGCTGAATTAGGGTTCGTATCACTGTCGCAGGTCATGAAGGGGGGTGCGTTGGCTTCTGGCTCAGCTTGGATCATCCCTGAAAATCTACACCTTCCCATTCGGCAAGATGCGGTGATACTGACCAACGCAGTGAGCGCAGGCGCTACAGAGGCTTTTATGAACTTCATGAAAACGCCGAGAAGTCGGGCAATAATTGCATCTTATGGCTACGGTTTGGAGGGCTTGTAAAGTGGTATTTTCTGATGAGGATCTGACTGCACTTTTGCTGACTTTAGAACTAGCGACAACTGTCACTATAATATTACTAGTTTTTGGCGCTCCCGTTGCGTGGTGGTTAGCTAGGACGCAGAGTTGGTTGAAAGGGCCCCTAGGTGCAGTCGTGGCATTGCCACTAGTCTTGCCTCCAACGGTGCTTGGATTCTATTTGCTTCTAGCCATGGGTCCGAATGGCCCAATAGGACAGATCACCCAATCAGTCGGGATTGGTTCTCTAGCATTTACTTATCCTGGTCTCATTCTGGCCTCGGTTCTGTATTCGCTACCCTTTGTCGTCCAGCCGCTACAAAATGCCTTTGAGGCGATTGGTGATAGGCCGTTGGAAGTAGCCGCTACACTGGGTGCCGGCAGAGTTAAAAGGTTCTTTTATGTTGGGATTCCAATGGCCAGGCCGGGTTTCTTTACAGCCGCAGTGTTAGGCTTCGCGCATACTGTTGGTGAGTTCGGGGTCGTCCTGATGATAGGAGGCAATATCCCGGGAAAGACCCGTGTCGTGTCAGTCCAAGTCTATGACCATGTTGAGGCACTTGCATATGGACAGGCTCATCAATTAGCAATGTTCCTAATACTTTTTTCCTTTGCTGTCCTTCTTTTGGTTTACGGAGTTCGGGGAAAATCTGACCGAGTGACATTTAGATTAAACGTATGAGTAAAGCCGTAGATAAAATAAGCGCCAAGTTAAATTATTGCTTTTTAAAAAATACAAGAAGAGAGTTCCAATTAAGCGTTGATCTGTATTTACCAAGCAAGGGAATTACGGCAATTTTTGGAGAATCAGGATCCGGTAAGACGACTTTATTGCGCTGTCTTGCTGGTCTTGAGAAGAGGGCAAGTGGCACTATTTGTGTTCAAGGAGATGTTTGGCAAGATGATAAAAATTTTGTGCCTACACATCTCCGAGAGGTCGGATATGTCTTTCAAGAGGCAAGTCTATTTCCCCATTTGAATGTAAGGGAAAATATAATGTTTGGGCTAAAACGCCTCGGTCGAGATCCTGACAATAGCAATCTCAATCAGATCATTGAGCAAATGGAACTGGAAAATTTGTTAATAAACTTCCCCAGCGAGCTCTCTGGAGGCGAGAGGCAGAGGGTCGCTATTGCCAGGGCTTTGGTAGTGGAGCCAAAAGTACTTCTTATGGACGAGCCCCTAGCTGCTTTGGATACCAATCGAAAATCCGAAATATTGCCATACTTAGAGTCTATACATGACCTATATGAGTTGCCGATTATCTATGTGACTCACTCTATAGACGAGGTAGCGCGTTTAGCGGACTACATTGTTGTTATGGATGAAGGTAAGGTGCTTACCCAGGGTGCTCTATCTGAAGTGATGGAGGATATTTCCTCACCAGTGTTTCTAGGCGAAGACAAGGGAGCGGTGGTAGAGGCGAAAGTAATTGAACGTGATCAAGACTGGCATCTTGTCCGCGCTGAGTTTGATGGAGGCCACTTGTGGATTAAGGATAGTGGTGACGAACTGGGTAAGGAGATCCGAATTCGTATTCTTGCTAGGGATGTTAGTCTCGCGTACGAAAATCATTCTAATACCAGCATAATAAATAGGTTAAAAGCTAAGGTTCTTTCGCTCGGCAATGACCGAGATCCAGCGATGTTGCTGGTGAGCCTTGAAGTAGGAAATACCCTGATTACCTCTAGAATCTCTAGACGTTCGGCCCATCAACTAAGAATAGCGAAGGGAAGTGAAGTTTGGGCACAAATCAAGAGTGTGGCGATTCTTCGCTGAGGAATTAGTCCGCCATGAGTATTACGCTTGATGCTTTGAATAGCGCGAAAGCCACCCCGTTTTTTTTAAGAGCAAGTTCTTTAACGCTTTTGTTCGTTATAATACACGTTAGGGTTTTTTGATTGCCTAGGTCGAGCGCAACCTCACTATTTATATTTCCCTTGGTAATCTTGCTGATCTTACCTTCAAGCTTATTCCTAGCACTTGTAGCAAGTTCTTTCTCTTTGCTTATGATGATTAGGGAGGACTTTACTAAGGCTATTGCGTGGTATCCTTTTTTCAAGCCCATTTTCTTTGCGCTATCATTTGTTATTAAAGCGACGATAGTTGCCGAATTGCTGAGTTCTAATTCAACCTCTGTATTTACTCCACCTCGCGTAATCTTCTTGATTTGACCCCTAAATTGGTTCCGCGCGCTGGTTCGCAAAGTGGTGCTCCTCAGAAATTTTGCAAGTTCGCTCATACTACTCACGTTACTACCGAGCCTGTTAATGAAAGCGTTATGCTCTTCCTGCAGCTCGCTAAACCCGGCAACAATATTTTTTCCGAACACAGTCAAACTGGTGCCGCCGCCTCCGACTCCACCAGCAGCGCGTTGGACTAAAGCTTTATCCGATAGGTTGTTCAGAGCTTCAATACGATCCCAAGCGGTTTTATAACTGACGCCGATTTGCTTAGCTGCTTTAGTAATAGAACCACTTTCATCTATCGCTGATAGCAGCTGAATTTGCGTCTGAGTGAAGGACTGCTGATCGTTTCCTTGAAGAAACAGGTCCGCTTTTAGGGCACTAAACTTTTTCTTGCTCATATGCGTGGATGGCCATATATCTGGCGCAATTATACCCTACATCAATAAAAACTGATTAGATTTAATCGATTATTTGACGAACGGGCAAACCGGTGGCATAACAGTGACTGTGAACTAGATAACAGGAAAAAAAATGAAAATAAGTCTGTTTAAGGGAGCTAAAGTCGCGTCGATGTCGTTGGTTTTATTTTACATGGGATTGGCGGCGGCACAACAGAGCCCAACGTTTACGTCTGAACAGTTGGAGAGGCTTCGTATCAGAGAAGTACCGAACAAAGAGGGCTTATATATAATGCCCGGCTTTGATGGTGGTATGTCGGGAGGAAACGTCGCAATACTCGTCACGGATGAGGGCGTCGTCGTTGTCGATAATAAGTACTCCTACAGCTACGAAAATATCATAAAGCAAATAGCGAGTGTAACTTCCCTGCCTATCCGATATGTTTTGAATACGCACCATCATTTTGACCACGCGGGAAGCAACGCGTCTTTTATGCCAAGTGCCCAAGTAATTGGTCACGAGAACGTACGTATTAACATGCTCCGTAATGTTGGACCAAGCGCCTCGTCAGATGGAGCGCCTCGGATTACGTTTAGTGACAAGACCAGCATTCATTTAGGTAATGCAGAAGTGCAAGCTCACCACTTAGGCTGTGGTCATACAAACGGGGATTCGGCGATTTTTTTTCCAGGCCTCCGCACTATTCATACTGGGGATCTCTTTATATGGGGGGACCGCATGGATGGCACAACCATGGCTCCTTTTATCGACTATGAGAATGGGGGTTGTGCAAGAGAATGGGTTGAAACCCTTGATCACGTTCTAGCACTAGATTTTGACACGGTCATACCGGGGCACGGTCCCCTGTTAAGAAAAGTGGAAGTCAGAATTTTTCGGGACAAGTTTGAACAATTAGTTTCCCGCATTGACCGTTTAATTGACGATGGAGTGACTCGAGAAAATATTGTAGCTGAATTAGATATTTCGGATTTAAACTGGCCTTTGGCGGCGGATCGAATTCAAGATATTTTCGATGAGCTCCGCTAGTTTTTTTGTCTGATCGAATTTACTTGCTGATGAATCGGTTCTCAAAGACATGATTGGGGACAGTGCACTTACTTTAATTATGATACGGATTAAAACGGCTATGGAAAAATTCTACACACCAAGGACTGATTTAAATACTATGCTTTTGGCCTCTGGGTTTTTTGCCTTTTTTTCAATACTGACGATGAACGATGTCAGTGCAGCTGAAAGAGAAACTCAATCTCTTGCCATGAATCTGGACGAAGTTGAGTGGGGGCCATCGGGGGGTGGTAATGGCGCTCCTCTAGGCTTGCGGACTTCAAGGCAGGGAATTGATCCAAAAACAGGCGGTATAACATACTATGCTATGTTTCCCGCGGGAACTCACTTTGATCTTCATTGGCATACTTATGATGAACATGTCGTTGTAGTGAAGGGAAAAGTAACTATAGTTCTGGGTGATCAAGCTCATGATCTTGAGGCAGGGAGCTATGTGGTTATTCCAGGCAAGCTGAATCATTCTTGGGATGTGCCTGCTGGAGACAGTGAAGTCGTTATTTTAGTGCGAAGGGTTGGTCCAGCTGATTTTCACTTTGTTACGGAATAGAATCCGCAAGAGAATTTGTGGTAACACGATGCTTTATTTGGCCTGAGGGTTATCTTGGGGCGATCGCTATAATTACAATTTGTTGCAATTAATCAATCATTTACAATGACTTTTTTGTTTGCTTGACCGATTTACGGTGGACTTTGTAGGTGAGGACTTTTATGCTTTGCGCTTGCAAAATAAATTAAAACTCAGGGATTCACGTGATGGACACCATATTGATTAAAACAATAAAAGTTTCTCTTGGGGTGACGCTTTCGGCGCTGATATCTAGTCAAGCATCTTCCCAGTCTGGAAGTTTGCGGAGTGAATTCCCAGATTTGGCGAATCTTTATAATTCATTTGATGTATCTCAGGCCGAGGTTTATGACGCTATCGCGGAAATTTCCGCTGACCCTGCTTCACAAGCTGGTCGTATGGAGCTAAAAATGCACCTTGATATGATGGCGGAGATGGGTCATGGGGGTCACGGCGGACATGGTGGTGGCATGTCCATGGATATGGATGGTTACTTTGGAACACTGGAAACTGAAGCTCGGATAAAGCTTGGTGAGACAGTGCGCGGCAATTATCCGGACAGCGTCGCAAGCGAGGCATTTTCTAATTCATCAGCTTTGAATGATAGGGCTGCAAGGGTTCTAACTCATGGTCGTAGTTTTGAGCAAAGTCTCTGGGATATCTTCGCGGACGAATCTACTACCATTTATCAAAAACAAGTTGCTGTAGACAACTCAATCCAAATTTACTTGAATAGTGCTGAAGACGCTGTCTCCCTTTTACCCAAATCAGCGGCTCTATATTTGGATCATGACTACGCCGATGCATTTAAAATGGGCTACCCAAAGTTGAGTGGCTTGCTCTACGCAAATCAGTGGTTAAAACTTGCCTCTTTGGAAGCCATCATCATTTCTCAAGTTGACCCACAATTTGGAGGGAGAGTTCCACTTACACTTGAAAGATATTGGAATAAAGTAGGCTCTGATACAGGAATGACTATGTTTCCGGCCCCCACTGAGATGCCCAGCGTTCCAGCGATTTCGCCTCAACTATATAGTCAAGCCCCGCAAGCAGCAATTATTCTTGATAATTTGAACATGCTAGAGTCTGCGTTGGCGGACGTTATAGCTTATCCGAATTTGCAAAATCGTGACGCGATGATTGATCGAGTGGTAGCGCAATATACCTCAGATGATATGCATTTGACGGAGACTATGGATTACCTGCTTAACGCCTTGCGTGGCGGGATTTTTGAGCAAGGTGGCCCAGCAATAGGTGATCTTTCAAGATCAGAGAGAAATCGCACACGAGACGCAATGAACATGAATCATACTATGATCATGTCCGCACCGAATTAGGAGTAATAATCCTAGTCGCTTTGAATGGCATCAGGATTACTTAACTAGGAAGTGTTCCCCCGAATTTAAGATTCTCTTAAATTATATTGTCTTGCATGAGTTTCATCGCGTAGTCACATGCTCTTGCGGTGAATGCCATATAGGAAATTGAAGGATTTTGACAGGCTGCTGATGTCATAAAAGAACCGTCGGTTACAAAAAGATTTGGGACATCGTGAGCCTGACACCATTTGTTTAAAACCGAGTCACTTGGATTATTTCCCATTCTTGCGGAGCCCATTTCATGAATTCTATTTCCTGGCACGGTTAAGCTAACCGAATTTGAATTAATGTCTGTGCACCCGGCGGCCTCAAGCATAGCTACCGCATCCTTGTTGGCTTCCTGCAACATGGTGTGTTCGTTTTCGCCATAATTGACATTAAATAACGCGATTGGATTATTCCATTTATCAGTTCTATTTGGATGCAGGGTTACTCTATTATTCGGATTTGGCAATTGCTCCCCGAAAGCACCAATTGAAATCCTCCAAGGACCCGGATTTTTATGCGCTTCTTTGAATGCACGACCAATACCTGCCATCTGCCCACCCGCATTGCCAACGGGCGAAGCGCTACCTTGATAGCCAAACCCACGTGTATACGGTTTGTCATTTTCAGTGATATTGGCATATCTCGGTATGTAAATTCCTCCTGGCCGACGACCGAAGACCTTCTGGTTCTCAAAGCCACGAATTATGCCGTTGGCACCTGCGCCGCTGATATGATCCATTAAATTACGGCCAACCTGGTCAGAGCTATTGCCCAAACCATTAGGAAAAGCTTCTGATTTTGATTGAAGTAAAATCATCGCGGAGGCAATGGCGGATGCATTTAGGAATACCAACCTCGAAGAGTAAAAGCGATGCTCATTAGTTTCAGCATCTACTATGCGGACCCCAGTCACTCTGTTTGACTCTGAATTATATTCTAGTGATTGAACAATTGCGTTGTGCAGCAGAGTCATGTTTCCGGTTCGCTCAGCTGCCGGCAGGGTGGCGTGCAGTGAGGAGAAATAAGCTTTAAATGCGCAGCCGAAATGGCAGCGATTGCGAGCCTGACAATGCGTTCGACCAAGCTCTTTTTGTTCATCAGTCGGATCAGTCAGATGCGCGACCCTCGCTTGAATTACATTTCGCCCAGGGAACGATGACTCTACTTTTGTCTTAAAGAATTTTTCAGCATCAGTAAGTTCAAACCCAGGTTGATAAACCCCGTCTGGTAATTGTTCTAGCCCATCTTTATTGCCGGCAATACCGGCAAACTCCTCGACATAATCGTACCAAGGTTTAATCTCGTCATATCTGACTGGCCAATCAACAGCCACCCCTTCCTCTTTGTTAGCCGTGAAGTCTTGCGGACCCATTCGATAAGATTGGCGACTCCACATAATGGAGCGACCGCCCGTGTGATAGCCCCGAAGCCAATCGTATTCTGTGCCTTCTTCGGTCTCATAAGGATGGTCATCGTCCTTTACCCAAAAGTGTTTATTAGATTCTTTTACTGCATAGGCCACGCCAGGGTGTTGCTTAAAATAGTGTTTGTCGATTTCGTCTTGAGCTATTCGATCAAGATTCTTTTCTTCCCAAGGGGGAAGCTGATCAACATAGTCGCGTTCGGGTTTTATTTCAGGCCCTCTTTCTAAAACAAGAACCTTCAGCCCTCGTTCACAAAGCTCCTTTGCGCTCCATCCACCGCTCATGCCTGAGCCCACAACTATTGCATCAAAATCAGTCAATTCAGTTCTCCCAGTAGCCATGATTTTCCTTGCATTAGATTTCTACACTTGGGTCCCAGCGCCCAGGCACAGCTACCCATTCCTGCTCTAATAGCTTTCCTGCTTCAGATGCAAAATAGGCCTGGGTAATCAGGCCCTTGATAGAGCGGTAAGCGCTATATTCTCTTGGCCGCCCAGCATATGCACGAGCATCCAGACTCGTTAATTGCTCCTCTGCTGATTTTCTATCAAGCGCTATAAAGGTCTGACCAAGTTGGTCGTCAATGACTTTAATAGCACGATGATGGTTCTGTTGAGTGTCGGCGTTTGCCCATTCTGTCATTAAGCTATCTAGAAACCCGGAGACGTTTACATCTGTTGCTCCGGGCGTATCAGTTCTTGGAATTATTAGATCGCTAATTTTAGTTACAAGCGCTAGCTCTACTGGACTATAAAATTTAGGCCTATCAGCAGGGCTGGGAGTAATTCTGGCGACGCCCTCGCAAGCAGCAAGCAGAGCGCTTCCTCCGATTGAAACAATCATCCCTTGGAGAATTTCACGGCGGGTTTTCATAATTTTCTCCGAGTTTGTAATAGTTGCCCTTAGGCATTCTCAAGAATAGATAAATTTTTAGATAAAGAATAGTACCAATTTTCAAAGTCTATCCAGCAAAAAGCCGGCTATTTTCAGTAGCCGGCTCTACTTAGCTGGTTTTGACTGAGGTCAAGTTGTTACTTTAGTCTTGCCCTGCGAGAGATCTAGATTCTCGTTGCTCTCTCTCAGTGACAAGTCGTTCATAACCTTCGTCATCAAGATGGGTTATTGCTAACCATGCGTGTGTCATTTCGTCGCCGGTGCGGCTGCCTCCCATCACCCACATATCAGGGTCTGGATTATTTGGGTTATCTGCAGTGTTGTCATACCACTGCTTGAGAACCAAGACAGCTCCAGTGGGAAGAAGTGGCGCCACGTCAGGGTCATAAATATGGCTATGATGCCAAGTTGCGCTCCATTTAGAAACTTGGCTGATTTGCTCGGTTCGGCCAGTCTCTGGATAAAATATCTCCAAAGAAGCAGCATTCATTCTTAGGTGCCCATGTGGCTGGAAGCTATCAAGGCGGATTGGGTGATCAAAAGAATGAAAGCCCTGGGTCATCTGATAACCATTAGGAGGAATTATTAAATCATCTTGCTCTTCAATTCTGTAGAGGGCGAGGTCCTGTTTATAGATATCTGCATTGTTTTCATAACCTTCCTCATGAAACCAAAGGCCAATTTCAACGACATTGTCTTTGATCATTTCACCTTGCGCTGTAGCCCCTACTCCTCCAGGATACATGTGAATGCTCCAAGCGACTTGAGCGCCTGCTGGAATGGTTCTGCATACGCCCTCAGGAACCATCTCGCCCCATTTTCCCATTGCGTATTCGGTTAGCATGCCTTGTCGTTCTAGCTCACCTTCTTCATTTTCAAGGAGGACAGAAGAGTTAGCATGATGAACGACTGCTGCGGCGTCACCCCGAGGCTTCACTTGCACTGCCTTTATGCAGCGATCGGCTTTGATTTTAGGGTCAACAACCTCATTACTCCAAAGATCATTGCCGCTCGCAGGGATGTCGTAAGAGCTAGAAGGCACAATAAGGTCCGGTTGACCTAATTCCGCCGCAAAATTCCACTCGGTAGGATCTTTCAATTGGTAAGGAGGGGGGGAGGACTCCGGGTCACCGAGAGGAGCGCCTTGCTCAACCCAGCTAACTATCTGAGCGATTTCTTCTTGTTCCAGTCGCCAGTCACCAATTAGATGTTGAATGCCGATGTCTTCGTCGTAGGCGTAGGGAGGCATTTCCTTGTTGGCTACTTTATATGAAATTAACGGGGCCCAGGGGCGGACCTGATCGTAAGTTTCGAACTGCATTGGCCCTATTCCGCCGTCTTGATGGCAAGTCACACAGTTTTCATTAATGATTTGCCCAATGCTACCATTGTAAGTGAGGTCATGGACTGCGTCCTGAGCTAGCAGCTGGGATTGAAAAGCTAGCGCTGACATCAATGATGTGGCCGCAGTTAAAATTATTGCCTTTAAAGCATTCATTGCTCTCTCCCTATTCAGATTTTGACTCTCACAGGCCAGTATAATAACTCCCCAGACCTTTACTTAAAGAGTTTAACCTGTTTAGGGTCGTGTAAAAAGGACTCATTAAAGGAAAAGGAAGAAATTTCGTCTCTAAGAACAAAAAAAGCCGACCCGGTTACCTGGGTCGGCTTTTTTTGTTCTTAGAGCTAGACTGGATGTGTTAAGAACTAGTCCTGCCCTGCTAACGAGCGAGCCTCTCTTTCTTTTCGCTCAGCAGCTATTTGTTCATATCCCTCATTGTCCAAGTGAGTAACCGCTATCCAAGCATGAGACATTTCGTCTCCCGTACGGCTGCCTCCATAAACCCATTGGTCAGGGTCGGGATTATTGGGGTTTCCGGCGGTATTGTCATACCACTGCTTGACTACTAAAACTGCGCCTACCGGAAGCAATGGTGCTACCTCTGGGTCATAAATATGACTGTGGTGCCAAGTCGCACTCCATTTGGAGATTTGACTAAGTTGCTCTGTTCGCCCGGTTTCTGGGTAGAAAACTTCTAGTGAGGCAGCATTCATCCTTAAGTGTCCATGCGGCTGGAAGCTGTCGATCCTGACAGGGTGATCCCATGAATGAAAACCTTGCGTCATTGCGTATCCATTAGGAGGAACAATTAAGTTTCCATTTTCATAACCTTCCATTAGTGGATAGGCTTTAAGGTCTTGCCTATAAGGACTTGTAGTCTCTTCAAAATCTTCTTCATGGAACCATATTCCTAATTCCACTACGTTATCCTTGACGGCTTCGCCTTGCGCGGTTGCGCCAACGCCCCCAGGGAACATGTGTATATCCCAAAAAATGCGAGAATCTCCGGGCATTTCGCGGCAGACGCCCTCAGGCATTAGCTCACCCCATTTGCCCATCGCATATTCGGTTAACTGACTAAAATCATCGAAGTCGCCAGTTTCCTCATTGAGTACTTCAATCGAGGGATTTGAATGATGCACCACCGCGCGGGCATCGCCTCTCGGCTTGACTTGCATGGCTTTGATACAGCGCTGCTCCGTAAGCCCTGTGGGGACGTAGTGCTTATGCCACAGGTCATTTCCGCCAGCGGGAATATCTATTGGAGTAGATGCAATCACTAGGTCCGGCTCTCCCAGCTCTGGTTCGAAATTCCAAGACTCCGCATTTGGTAATTCAGGCGCTGTGGGAACTATATCCGCGGGCCCCATCGGTGATCCGTCGTTGACCCATGCAACGACAGTGTCTATTTCTTCTTGAGACAGGCGCCAGTCACCTTTCAGATCTTGTATACCAATGCCATGATCATAGGCATAAGGGGGCATTTCACGGTTTGCCACCTTTAGCTGTATTAAGGGAGCCCATGGACGAACCTGATCGTAATCTTCAAATTGCATAGGGCCTATGCCGCCCTCTCGGTGACATACTACGCAATTTTCGTTGATGATCTTAGCTACATGCGTATTGTAGGTAATCTCTGCTTCTTGGGCTAAAGATACGCTGGCGCCCAGTGCCAAAAAGGCCCAAAGAAGCGCGCGGGTAAGGAATTTTTTATTTCTGATCATTTTTCTTTCCTCTTGTTGGGACGAAAAAGTAGAACTGTATAACTTGTATAGACACAGTTTACTCCTTTCTCAACCCCTTAAAAAGGGCAGATACGAGTGAAAGGCGATAATTTCCTCTTTTTTAGAGACATAAAAAAAGCCGACCAGGGCGACCTGGCCGGCTTTTCTTGTTCAAAAGCTGGGTTTTAGGTTTTAATCTTGCGCCGCCATAGACCGCGCTTCCTGCTCTTTACGTTCCGCAGCTATTCTCTCAAACCCCTCGTCGTCCAAATGGGTTACAGCTATCCATGCGTGAGACATTTCGTCACCGGTTCGGCTGCCTCCAACTACCCATTGGTCAGGATCCGGATTATTGGGGTTGTCGGCAGTGTTGTCGTACCACTGCTTAACTACTAATACTGCACCAACTGGAAGTAGGGGAGCTTGGTCCGGATCATAGATGTGGCTATGATGCCAAGTCGCACTCCAGTTAGAAATTTGACTTATCTGTTCCGTGCGTCCTGTTTCGGGATAGAAAACTTCTAATGAGGCAGCATTCATCCTCAAATGTCCATGGGGCTGAAAGCTATCAATGCGCACAGGGTGATCCCAAGAGTGAAAGCCTTGCGTCATCGCATAACCATTTGGAGGCACTATCAGGTTACCGTTCTCATAACCCTCTCGAAGAGGGTACAACCTGAGATCTTGACGATAGGGGCTCTCTGCTACCTCGAATTCTTCTTCGTGGAACCAAATTCCTAGTTCGACTACGTTATCCAGGACAGCCTCGCCTTGCGCTGTAGCGCCTACGCCACCTGGATACATGTGAATATCAAAAAATATGCGTGAATCTCCAGGCATCTCGCGACACACTCCTGGTGGCATTAGCTCTCCCCACTTACCCATTGCGTATTCGGTGAGTTGACTGAAACGCTCATATTCGCCAGTCTCAGCATTCATAACATCTAAAGAAGGGTTAGAGTGGTGAACCACTGCCTTGGCATCTCCGCGCGGCTTCACTTGCATTGCTTTGATGCAGCGCTTCTCTGTTAATCCAGTCGGTACATAGTGCTTATGCCAAAGGTCATTGCCGCCCGCAGGGATGTCAATCGGGACTGATGCGATCACTAAATCTGGTTCGCCTAACTCAGGTTCAAAATTCCAAGCTTCTAGGCTTGGCAGAACAGGTTCGGGAGGTACTATGTCTGCGGGTCCCATAGGTGAGCCGCCGTTGACCCAGGCAACCACTGTGTTTATGTCGTCTTGCGATAGACGCCAGTCGCCTTCTAGATCTTGTATGCCGATACCATGGTCATAGGCATAAGGGGGCATCTCACGATTAGCTACTTTGAGCTGAATGAGTGGAGCCCAGGGCCGCACCTGGTCATAATTTTCAAATTGCATTGGTCCAATCCCACCTTCTCGGTGGCAGGTAACGCAATTTTCATTAATTATTTTAGCTACATGGGTGTTATAGGTGATTTCCGCGTCTTGGCCGACAGCAAAGGCTGAAAAGGCAAATACACTGATCGCTGTAATGATTTTTTGCGTTATCTTCATGGTTTCTCCCAACCTAGAGATTTGTTACTTAATTCGTTGAAAATTTTAGTTTCGATGGGTCAAAAAGTCCATTAAATACCTGAAAATTAACTGTCTTTTTGAAACAAATTGAAACAAGCAGGGTGCCCATGGCTTCGGGCCTGTCTTTGGCCAGCCTAGTGGCTGGCCAAAGGTAACAATCCTATTCTACCACTACTCTCTGCCAGACATTAGTCCAGCAGCACTGGTCGCCATCCGAACTATCCGGACCGCGATGGACGTCTACCTTGGAAAGGATGACGTATTCTCCCGGCTCAGAAAAAGTTGCATACACGCGACCGACACCTGAGGGCCCCTCAATCTGAAGCTGATTTACTTCCGGTGCCCGGAAAAATCGGAATCGCGGATTGTCTTCTGCATAGGGATTTTCCGGTACTTCGGTGTCTGGATGCCGGGTAAATTCAACGTCACCCGGCCCTTGATGTTTGGCAAAAGTTACGCCCATAGCGATTGCCTCTTCGAAGCGTGGATCATTAGCGTCTCGTTCTGCGGGATCTGTCGCATTGATGATCAGTTCAACTGGTATACCAACCTGAGCTGGATTTCGAGGATAGTCTTGTATGCTGCCTGTTAAGCCGTAGGGAGCACCTCGTTGCGCGCCATCTTCGCCCACACCTACTCGTGGTTGGAGCCCACCTTGTGGGCGAGGGAGGATGAAGTCCAGTTCGTAGGCACTTGAT
>MDSW01084038.1_pt1 | contig 14247 bp, 13 predicted proteins | sample 811171 | NCBI WGS metagenome assembly MDSW01 (sample SAMN05326641, study PRJNA326480) | marine metagenome | isolation source: seawater | place: Atlantic Ocean: North West | collected 2012 | reverse complement strand
TTTTTCCTCCTGGATAAATAAAGCTTAAATCTTTTACACAAATATTTTTATTTAATACAATTTTATTAGAATTTGTTTTCTGGTTCATGTGTTCTCCAGAATTTAATTTTAGATCCTGATTAACTGTTTCAAGTGATACAAGACTAAATCTCATCACCTGAAAAGCTCCGACTAGACGGTGTATAGAAGGAATTATCTTAAAAGCGGCAGCTGAAAAAACTCCAACTGTGATTAAAACACTCTCTGTAGATCTTCCATATCCTAATAAAACGGTAATTAAAGCAACTAAAGCGGCCAATGCTATAAACTCTAAGATATTTTTAGGTACAGTTTTTATAAAAGTCCATTTTTTTCCAAGATCCGCAAAAATATCATTTTGTTTTTTTAAATAGTTTGAGAATTTACTTTCTAATCCTAAAACTTTTAAATCCTTTATGGCGCTTAAACCTTGTTGAATATGCTGTATACTTGATGTTTGTTTAATTTTTCTTTCAGAGCCCCATCTTTTTAAAAATTTTCTTGTGTAAAATAAATAAACTCCTGCAATTGATCCAAATAAAATTAAAACTATTGAGAAGCCCAGAGGCTCAATAACAATTAAAATTAACGATAATCCAAGTACAATAAAAATTTCTGCAAAAAATGATACAAAAGCAAAAAGATAAACTTCTGTAAAATTACTTACATCGACAACAATATTTTGTATTAATTTTGAAGAGTTCCTCTTAACATGAAATAAATAATCTTGGTTGAGATATTTTTTAAATAGTGTGTTTGAAATGTTTGCATATAAATTGCTTAAAAATTTGGCTTGAAACCAAATACTGTAGGATAAAAATAGAGTTTTTAAAAAATAAAAGAATAGCAGTATAGCCAAAAAAAATAATAAAATTTCATTCAAAGAGTCAACTCCAAAAGAAGACAAAAAGGATGAAAAATTTTTGCTATTGATGAAAAAATCAAATTCCTCTCCTGTTAGTATTGATAGCAAAGGGATTATTATTCCTATTCCCACCATTTCAAGAAATGCACCTATGAACAAGAAAAATAATAATATAATTAAATCTTTTCTTTCTTTGTGATTTAAAATTGAAAAAATTTTTTTTATCTCTACCTTCATAAAACTTATTATATATTTAATTAATTGGAAACTAGATCAGACAAAAGTTCAAAATTTGGTTTTACTTTTTTTTGACTTTCAAATGATAAATATTTTAATTTGTAACTATTATATTTAGATTGATTTATCTTTAAGTTAGATTTAATTTTTTCATATTCAAATTTAGATATATCAATAACTGAGCTTCCAATAAGACTTCCTTGAAAAAATAAATTTTTTCGTTCTTGATCGACATATTTGTAATTAGAGGAAAAAATAATTTGAACAGGTTTTAAATGAAACACAGCATGAGCTATTGCTGTAGACCCTTTGCTTATTACAAATAAACTGTTGGACACTAGTCTTGACAGTGCATCATATGAATTGTCAGTTTTTCTATTATTGAAATATGGTATCAAATTTTTATCTTTTAAGTTGGGTATTTTATATTTTGAATGAGGAATTATTATAACTTCACTTTTAAATATATTTTCTAGCTTATCAAAAAAAATATTTAATTCTTTGTACCAATCTCTTACATTATTTTTTGGAACAATTTCTCCTAAAAGAGGACCGTCCCCTCCAAAATATGGGGATCCACTATCAATATATATTATTTTTTTTTTTGAATTTAAATTTGAAGATGTTTTTGCCCCAATGATTGCATTTGAATAATCTCTAGAATGAAATGACTTAAAAAAAATATTTTTTTTATTAGAATTTTCTGGCAAATGATTTGTCATTAAAAAAAGTTTATTATACCTAATTTGATTAATCAGTTTTTTAAATAAAAAGTTTTTAATTACAATAAAGTAAACGTTTAATCTAAAATTATGAAATATTACCTTTTTAAAATAATATTTTAAATTTTTTTTGGGTGACCATATGGCATTTTCCTCTAACTGATGTTGTATAACTGGAAGTTTGGAAAATTTAATAAGTAGTTTTATTATAAAAGCCTTAAAACTAAAAATATCTATAGTATCATAAATATACACTTTGTTTTGCTTTTTGGCTTTATTTAATTGAACCATCCAGTCGTAGATAGATTTAAATTTAATAGACTGATTATAAATTTTAGTATTCCAACTTTCGTTTAATTTTTTTTTTGAAAGTATGTGGGATAGATCGTGAATTATTATCTTATATTTATTTTTTTTTTCTAAAAAAACAAGTTCATAATTATAATAATCAAATTCCGTAAACGGATAAGGATACAAAAATATTATTGTCGCCATTAAAGTGACCAACCATCATCAATTATTAAGTTTTGACCATGTATATAATTTGATTCATCTGATAACAAAAATAATATTAATTTAGACACATCCTCTCCACTTAGCAGTCCTTTTGAATTGCAAGTTTCTTTATATCTTTTTTTGAATTTTTTAGGTTGATTGTCTTCTATTCCTCCTGGACTAACGCAATTAATCCTGATGTTCTTTTTTTTAAAATATTTTGATAAATATTTTGTGATTGATATAACACCTGACTTAATTGCAGAATATTCTAGGGGGCTAACCATATTTAGGTTTTTGTAATGTTCAAATTTTGGAGCACTTACTCCCTGGATAGAAGACATCAAGACTAAATTCCCTTTTTCCATTTTAGTAAAATATTTTAATATTCTTTGGCTAAAAAGAATTGTTCCACCAAGTTGAGTATATAGATCTTCTCTTAATTGACTCTCAATTAAATTTTCAAATTTTGAACCCCATTTTTTCGATTTAGGATAGGATAAATGAATTGCTGAATCTATTTTTCCAAATTTTTTTATTCCAAATTTTATAAAATTATCAATAACCTTTCTTTTGCTTAAATCTCCGCTAAATATTTGAAGATTATTTGAGTTTATTTTTTTTTTAATTTTTTGTAGTAAAACTTTGTTAATATCGCCCAATAAAACTCTGTAACCCTTTTTGATTAAACTTTTAGCAAGAGGAGAACCGATTTTACCAGCTCCACCTGTTATTATTATTGCTTTTTTTCCTAAATTCATTTTTTTAAATTATCTTGTGCTAATGCATCAACAACAGATAAAAGTAAAAACTGATGTGTATTCTCAATAAAATTATATTTATTAGACCTTACCCAAAAGTTTAAGCTACCTAATCTGCTCAAGGTATTATTTTTTTTAAATCCTGTAAGTGTAATTATAGGAAAAAAATTCTTTTTTAATGCAAATTTACATGCATTAACCATGTTCATGGACTCTCCGCTTGATGAAATTAATATGATCATGTCTTTGTTGTCTGCGTGAAATTCTAATGACTTTTTAACCCAATTTTGATAGCCGTAATCATTCGAGAAACAAGTTAATAAACTGCTCTCGTTAAAGTTAACACATCGAACTTTTGTGTTCTTGGTCAAATCAATTGAGAAATGGTTGGCTATAGCTGCGCTGCCGCCATTTCCAAATATAATCACCTTCCCTTTATTTCTTTTAACCACATTAATATATTTTTTTAATTTCTCTAACTTATTAATAGTTAAGCTGTCTAAAGACATAAGCTTTTTTTGCTCATTGTAGTACTTTTTAAAAAAATTTTTTTTCATTTTAATTATTTGATTGAAAATTGAACTTGTCTAAGTAGTTCTTGTTTATTAATTGATTTACTATTTCCAATATTTTCTACGGCAGTAGCTCCGGCTAATGATCCCAAAAATAAAGCAAGGTCATTTGGTAATTTGATTTTCATACATAGAGCTATAATAGAAAGCATAGAATCGCCAGCTCCTATTTTGTCTATTACCTTGTTTGCAAAAGCGGGACAATAAACAGGTTTAGAGTTTTTCTTGAGAAAAATTGCACCATTTTTTCCTCTAGTTATAATTAGATTATTAATTTTTAAATCTTTTATCATTTGCAAAGCTAAAACTTCTGAGTTACTTATTTTGTCTCTCATTTCATGTCGTAACTCACTTTCATTAATAATTAAATTATCGATTTTCTTGTATTTCCTTAAAGAGTGATAGCCATAATTAGATGCGTTAACTTGGGCGTTTAGAGAAAATGATTTATTCATTGAAGAGATTATTTTAGCAACTTTTTCAGAAATAAAGCCATGTCCGTAGTCAGATACTAAAATTAAATCACATTTTTTTGATATTTTTTTTATGTAAGATATTAACTTTTTCTCTAAATCATCATCTAGCTTTGCATCATTCATAGAATATACGCCTAGAAGCTTATGCTTGGTTACGTTATCTATAAATCTTTTTTTTAATATTGTTGGGCTATTTTTTTTAAGTAGAAACTTTGGATTAACATTTTTTGCTAAAGATTTTTTAACGAAACTGATATTCTCTTTTGAGCTTCCAACCACACTTAAAAATTCAACTTTTTTACAAAATCCCGATAAATGATTTGCTATTGCTGAAGCGCCTCCAAGATAATTTTCTTTTCTCTCTTCGTGCAAAACTAAATGTGGTTCTTTTCCAGATTTTCCCAGTGTATTTCCAAATATATACTGATCAATTATTGTTTCCCCAATTAATAGTACCTTAAAATTTTTTAAACTATTAATTTTTTTTTCAATAAACTCGTATCCATATTTTTTGGATACATTACTTAAGTATTTCTTTTGAAATGTATCAAATGAGTCAAAATAATTATTAATTAAACTGCTAGAGCTAAAAGTAATGTCGTTTGAGAATGCAACCTTTCCTCCAAATTTTTTAACTACTCTGATTTCTTTTAAAATATTTCTTGTTCTATCTTCTTTGGTTTTTTTATAGTCCGGGCCCTTGAAATAAATATTTGGTTTTATAAGAGATATCAATTTCTCAGGTGTCTGCTCGTCATTAATATAAACCGCATTTACAAATTCTAAAGAAGCTATAAATTCTGCCCTAAAATTTTCATTAAAAATTGGTCTTCCTGATCCTTTATTTACAAATTTATCGGAGGTAATACTAACAATTAAATAGTCACCATTTTTTTTTGCTTCTCGAAAATGTTTTATATGACCTATGTGAACTAAATCAAATACTCCGTGGCAATGAACAATTTTGTGTCCAAGGGATTTTTCTTTATTAGTCCTTTTTATTAAATTATCAATACGATAGATTTTTTTCATGTCAAATTTAGGCACAGCTCCGCACTTTACACTTATTCAAAATAGGAATTAGCATATTTATTAAAAATTTAGTTAGTTAAGAACTGGTAATAATTAAGTTTGTCGATTATTACTTTTGTTCTATTACTTAATTCACCAATAATTTTTGTCTTATTTACTTTCAAAATATTAAAAAATAGATTATTTAAAGGTCCATTAGTAAATTTAAAGTTTTTTGCTCTAAAATTTAAGAAAAAGCTTGAATTTAAAATACCATCTTTATTTTCATGAGATTTACAAAAATTAATAAATTCGACTATGTTATTTTGGCAGCTTTTTCCCGAACTTAAAAAATAATCTAAACCTTTTAAATATTTTAAGTAAACTGTCTTTTTTTCTTTGAATTCATCGCTAAAACAAAAAATATATGAACCTAATAAGTTACAAAACTTTTCATGTTTTTTATTTTTATAATTATTCTTAATAACGATTCTAGGATAATAATATTTAACTTTTTTATTTAATTTTTCAGATAGTGATTTTTTAAAAATCTCGATTTGATTTGGTTTTATTTTAGCTACTAACCACATTATTTTTTTCTATTTTTTCTAATTTCTTTTAATTCCTTGGCAAGTTCGTCGTATTCCTTCATTTTAATTTTCATAAAATTTACTGTTAATTTTGTTTTTTCAGCTATTCCGGCAGGTGTTAAGAGATATACATAACCAAGTTTATTTTTATGTTGGCTAAAGTTTTTTACTTTTATAAGTCCTTTGCTTTTAAGAGCAGAAAGACAATAGTTCAATTTACCCAAACTAAAACCTAAATCATTTGCAAGTTTCCTTTGGGAGTCTTTAGGATTTATTTGCAGTTTTCTTAAAATATTTAATTCATCTTGATTTAACTTCATATTCAGCATTTATATCCTACTGTTCAATATTTGTACAGTATAACGTTCATTATTTGAACGATAAAAATGCAGCTTTTCTAGGGTTTTTTTATATGTAATTATTTGCTTACAATTTTTGACAAATAATCTTTAAGAATGGCATTTCCAGCGTCGTAATAAAAATACTTTTTATTTAATAGACTCCATTCTTTTTGCCAATCCTCTTCTGAAATTCGAAATAAATATGAAATTACTCTATCTATTTCATCTTCGTTTGCTGAGTTAGAATAAAAATTTCCTTTTTTTTCTTTTATTATAGGCCAACCAAAATTTGACCCTACACATTCATCCTCAGAAAAAAAAGCAACTTTTTTTTTCCTTGCAATTGCTTCGTAACCTAAGGATGACATCGGATTAATTAAAACTTCAAATCTATCAATTTTTTCATAGCTACCATAATTGCCCCTTCTTGGAAGAAATGATAAAATATCTGACCCTAAAATCTCATTATAAAAACTATATTCGATTCCAGAGTTATTGTTCGCTCCAATTACATTCAACTTAATTTTATTTTTAATACAGTAAGATTTTAAATTTTTTAAAAGTTTTAAACAAAATTCAAAAAGTTTATATTCCCATATTTCATAATTATTTTTATTTATTTTTTTATATTTTGAGTAATCATAAAGAATCTGAGGGAACCTCGAAATATACCCTAATGTTTTCTTTTTATGCTCGTTTGATGATTTAAAAAAATTATTTTTAATTGATCCAATTACAATGTAATTGCTTTTAATATATTTTTTTATTTCTTGGGCATAACTATCGCTATAGACAAAATAATAATCTAGATTATATTTATCTTCATCCTTATTTCTTTTGAGTATCTCGAGGATGTCTCCCACGAAAAAATGTATAGTTCCTTGAATTGAAATAAAGATTACATCTGGAAAAAATTTTTTAATTTTATAAAACAAAATACTATTATCTATAGTAGTGATAACAATTTTTGGTTTTACTAATTGAATAATATTTCTTAAATAATTTTGATAATTAATTTTTTCTCTTTTTTTTATTAGTAAATACAATATGTAAAAATTAATACTTTCTTTTCTAGTTTCCAAAATAAAAATATTTCCTTTTTTATTGGTAAAAAACTCTGCTAAAGCATTTTGGCTTTCTTTATCAAATATTAAAATTTCCTTATGTGAAGGCACATAAAAAACAAATTTGGCTTTTAATATTATTCTTAATATTCGAAAAAATTTAAGCATTTTTATTTATATCTTTACTTTAACCTCTGATATAACTATAACATGTTCAAAATTTGAACAAAATATGAATAAAGTCAAAATTTTAGATTGCACATTAAGGGATGGCGGATATTACAACAATTGGGATTTTTCTAACTCTCTAATTAATAGTTATCTAAAAGCGGTGTCTTTGGCTGGAGTTGATTATGTGGAGCTAGGATTCAGGTCGCTTTATAAAACGTCTTTCAAAGGTGCCTGTGCCTACACAAAAGATGAGTTTATTGAAAGCTTGAATTTACCAAAAAATTTAAAATTTGCTGTTATGGTAAATGCTTCTGAGTTGATTAATTATAAAACTAAAAATCCAATAGAAAATATAAAATTATTATTTAAAAAAAAAATAAGATCTAGAGTTAGTTTGGTTAGAATAGCTTGTCATTATAACGAAATTTTTAAAGTTTTAAATGTTATCAAATATTTAAAAAAAATTGGCTATAAAGTTGGTGTCAACATAATGCAAATTTCAGATAGAAGTGATGAAGAAATAAGTGCTGCGAGCAAGGCTTTATCGAACACGCCTTTAGATATTATTTATTTTGCCGATAGCATGGGTAGTTTAGAATTAGATAGGATTTCTGAGATTATAAATACATTAAAAATAAATTGGAAAAAAAGTTTGGGTATTCATACCCATGACAATATGAGCAGGGCTGCGATTAATACAAACGTTGCAATTAACAATGGGGTTAGTTGGGTAGACGGAACCGTGACAGGAATGGGTAGAGGACCTGGTAATGCAAAAACTGAATATTTAGTAATAGAATACCAAAAATATATGGAAAGAAGAGTTAATCTTTTGCCGTTATTAGAAATAATAGATAAGTATTTTAGACCAATGATGTTGAAATACAGATGGGGAACTAATCCCTTTTACTTTCTGGCGGGGATACATGGAATACACCCAACGTTTATCCAAACAATGTTAGGCAATAACAGATTCAGTGATAGCGATATTCTTTCTTCTATTAATCATCTAAAAAAGTCAGGTGCTAAAAAATTTAATAAAGACCTTTTAAATCCAAATAATAAAATTTACACTGGAAAAGTAACTGGAAAATGGGCGCCAAAAAAACCAATTTTTAAAAAGGATGTTTTAATTTTGGGTAGTGGCCCGGGTGTAAAAGAGCATAAAAAAATAATTGAAAAATTTGTATCAAAAAATAAGCCTTATGTGATAGCCCTTAACACCCAAAAAAGCATAGATGAAAAATTAATCAATATCCGTGCAACTTGTAATGCCCTAACTTTAATTTCTGATAGAAAAAAATTTAAAAAAATAAAACAACCTTTGGTATTGCCTTTAAGTAGATTGTCCAAAGAGATTAAAGATTTTTTAAAATCTAACAAAGTTTTAGACTTTGGATTAGAAGTTAAAACAAAAAAATTCTCATTCAAAGATAACTATGCTGTTTTGCCAAATTCATTAGTGGCATCATATGCCCTGGCTATTGCGACAAGTGGAAAAGCAAAAAGAATTCTTTTAGCAGGATTCGATGGCTATCCAAGCGACGACCCTAGAAGAACTGAAATGGATGAAGTTATATCTTTGTATAAAAAATTTTCCCCAAAGACGAAGATTTTAAGTGTTACGCCGACAAGATATAAATTAGACTCGGTGTCTATTTACGCTTTATAAGGAAGTTTATTTTCTGTAAAACCTTTACGTCTCAACCAGCCCTCAGCGATTGGTAGTTCATACTCATAATCTATGTCGAGACCACCTTCTTGAACTAGAGGATGAATTTTTTTTCCCATCCATTTTTGAGGCAACAGACCTTCATGAATATTTTCAAGACAGTGTGGTCTAACTACAGAAACCCCACAATCATGGAAATAAACCCCATCTTTTTTCTGCCTATTAGAATCAATTTTAAACTTAAATTTATCAAAAGGAATAAATGGGTGTAAAAGCCCATCATCTTCTATTTTTCTAGCCCTAATAGGGGTAAACATATTGTACCCGGAGACCGTAACAGCAGAGTCTATATTTTTATTTTTTCTCAAAACTTCTATTCCTTCATCAATAGTGGATGGCAATATCATAGGAGCGTTACACATAAGTATTACTATAAACTCTATTTTTTTCTTTAACTCATTTTTTACATATTTGTATCCGTGAGTGAAAACATCTTCTACTAGACTATTACTTGTCGCTAGCTCTGCCGGCCTTTTAATAATATTTGCTTTAAAGTTTTTTGCCACGCCTTCTATTTTTTTGCAATCAGTTGATACATACAATTCGTCTACATATTTAGAATTTAATGCTGCAAGAAGTGGGTATGACATGAGTGGTCGATTTAAAATTGGATGCACATTTTTATTAGGAAATCCAACACTCCCACCTCTCCCAATTAACAAAGCCATTATCATTTTAAAACTAATTTTTATATTTTTTTTCTTCTCTTTTTGGAAAGAAAGCATCAAAACCTACTGCTCCTCCGGATACACCACCATGTAAATGGTTTGGCCCAATATCAACTCCAACTTTAGAATTTAAGGTTTTGTGTTTACCATTTGCATAGAAATCCATTTTGCCTGAGATTAACCAGGTTATTTGTTCGTTTGGGTGTCCTTTATCTTCAAATTTAAAACCCGGTTTAAGATCAAATAGCACTAAAGTAAGTCCAGGTCCTTCGTAAGGCCTGGAAATAATTTGTCCGCCCCACAAATTTTTTGATTTTATATCTTTAATGAAATTAAAAAAAACAGGTTTACCAGATTGAGTCTCTAAATTTTTAGCACTTATCATAAACAGAATTGAGTCTTCTAAAGATTGCATTTCATAAGTTTGTTGACTTGAAATAAAATCAATCGCATCAAATTCTTTTAAAAGTAAATTAGAACTTCCATATTTTGTTTTTACAGAACCCTTTATTATAACGAAAATTTTTTGCTTCTCTTTAAGATCTGAATATTTAGAATTAATAAAGTTATCATTAAAGCTTAAACCTTTTTTTATTTCGATTTTTGCAATTAACAAACTGTTCCATCCGGTATATTCGGATATATATTTATCTTGAAATTTTTCAGATGTATTAAAATCAAAATATTTTGAAGGTATTTTGTTCATTATTTTTATTTATATATCTTTTTTAAAAATAAAACAAACCTATGTAAACCTTGATCAATTGGTGTCATCTTTTTAACTTGTATAACCTTTTTTAATTTATTTATGTTTGGATAAATATGAAATTGATCTAATGGAGTACTTTTTTTATAAAATACTTTAAAATTTATTTTTGATATTTTTTTAATTTTTTCAATTACTTCTTGTACCCTGTATTTTTTTCCACTTCCAAGATTAAATGTTTGATTAAAACATTTTTTATTTCCCATCATTTTTAAAACAATATCAACTACGTCTTTTATATAAACAAAATCTCTTGATCTATTTTTGCTACCTCTGACTTTAAGAGTTTTATTCCTAAAAATCTGGTCAAGATAAATACTTAACATGCCTTGTTTTGAGTTGTCTAAATTTTGTCCTGGACCATAAACATTAAAAATTCTAAGGACTGTGCTATTTATTTTTTTGTTTGAAAATAATCTTATATAATTTTCGCTTGCCAATTTTGAGGCGCCGTAAAAACTTTTTGGAATACAATATTCTTTTTCATAAACTGGTCTATCTGGAACTTCTCCATAAACACTCATTGAACTAGCATAGATAAAATGATTACATTTATTTTTTTTAGCATATTCTAGTAATTTTACTGTAGAATAAAAATTACTATTCATATCTTTGATTGGATCATAAAAACTCAATTCTCCACTTGATTGTCCAGCAAAATGGAGAATGGAATTAAAACTTTTTTTTTTTAATTTTTTCAAGACAATGTCGTTTTCACAATTACCTCTGAAAAATTTTACTTTACTTGGGATGTTGCTTTTTTTTCCTGTTGATAAATTGTCGATACCCCACACTTCATGTTTTCTATTAATTAACTCTTGTGCAATAGAGCTGCCAATAAAGCCTGCGCAACCAGTTACTAAAATTCTTTTTTTCATTTATTTGGTTTAACGAAATTAATAGGTAACAAAGTGTTTTTTTATTCTTTTTTTAATTTGATTGAATATTTTTTTTCCAAATAATAATTGTATCATTCTTGAAGCAAAAATTTTAATTAGCTTTGTGTATTTTATTATTTGAAAATATTTAATAAGAGAGAATCCATCTAGGCTTTTATCTCCAAATTTTTTTCTGGTAAAAGGAACCTCTTTTTTAATTGCCTGATTACTTAAAGCCGAAAATTTAAAATAAAATATACAATATAATAAGTGCGTTAAGATATTGCCCGGGCTATTTCCCCATTTTAAAAATATCGAATTTAAAATTGTATTTTTACTTTTTGTTTTTTCTTCTTTTATAATTTTTTTATAACCCGGATTTGTATTTGGAAAGTTTTTGTTACCCATGTGACAGATTAGAATTGTTGTATCAGAGCTGTTTCTATTATCATTTCTTCCGTGCCAGCCGTCTGGAAACCAAAAGAAAATGTCTCCTATTTCTCCCGTAGTTGAAATAATATCTTTTTTTAAAGTCTGACTTTCAAATTTAGAAAATGGAGGTGGCGGGTATTTGTAGCTTTTTTTATAAAAAAATGTTTCTCCTTCATGATTTTTTATATTGTCCAATAAAATAGAAAAGCTTAAGCCGCCTTGGTAATCAATGTGAGGGTACATTATATTTTCAGTTTTTGGTGTCTTTCTAATGTAGAAAGAAGATATCTGATAGTTGCTACCTAAAACTTCGGTTGCAACTTTCTTGATAACTTCATTTTCCATAATCTTATTAAAAATCGGCTCCCTTTTAGCAATATCCCAAACCATATGCCCCCCTTCTCTCTCTAATTTTTCTTTATCTTCAATTTTTCTTAGATCATCAAGCTGGCCATATGGGAATTCTTCAAAAAGTTTATTCTTTGCATTTATTAGCTTTGATAGATAATCGTTATCAAAAGGGTTTTGAACCTTTGCAACACCATTTAAGTACAGGTCTCTAACTTTTTCTTGATAATTATCGTTCATTGTACATCTATAAAATATTTATATTTTCAAATTTTTCAATACTTTGGTTTGCCTAAAAAGTTAGCGTATCTTAAATCCTGGTAACTATCGATATCAATAGATCTTTCGCTTGGAATTTTATTAATGTCAACATTTCCATCAAAATAACTATTTGCTTTTAAAACAAAAGACGGAGTAGTAGCGTAAGCTACCGTTGTTAAATCATAAACTTTAGGTGCTTTTTGTCTGTTAAAGATTATTTTTTTTTGTGAATTTATCACTTTATAAAAACCACTATTTTTTCTAATAACCATATTAAACCAAGGATTTTTCTTCGCTGGAGAGGCTGTTAATACTATATCTGTTTTACCTTTAAGCTTTTTAATTGTTTCAACTACATCTGCTTTATTCCTTAAAGGGGAGGTCGTTGGTAAACTTAAAAATGTATCAAAAAGAATATTTTTTTTTGACAAATATTTAACTGCATGTTTCCAGGACATTATCTCGGGCGAATTATCTAGTGCTAAATTTTTTGGTCTGTTAATGATATTAACTCCATACTTTTTTGCATATGCTGCTATTCTTTTATCATCTGTAGAGACAAAAATCTTATTAATATATTTAATTTTTTTAGCTAAATTAATTGAATAGTATAGAAGTGGTTTGCCCTTAAAAGTCTCTAGGTTTTTGTTTTTGATTTGTTTTGAACCTCCTCTGGCAAAAATAAAACAAAAGATCCTTTTTTTATTATTTTTATTCATTTTTTATATCCTTTTTAAATCCAGGTTGTTAATTTTATTTAGTGGGATATTTTTTTTAATAAAATAAAAATCCATTATACTTCTCGAAGAAGTATCATATGGATAAAAACATTTATTTAATTTGAAAATATTTTTTAATTCTTCTAAATATTCAAAAGATGAAAAAATTATTTTTTTGTATTTTTTTGTATTATTAATTTTTTTTATTTTTTTAAAATATATTTTATAATTCCTTCTTGAGTTTAAATCATTTTTTTTTAATTCCAAATAGTCAAATTGAGAAAAATCAATATATTTTTTGAAAAGCTGCTGTAAAACAAAAGTGTGGTCGTTAGTACCAACTATCAAATATTTTGATCTTTCTTTTTTTAAGGATATTAAAAAATTTTTTAACTTCAAAAATGGTCTTTTTAATGAATATTCTGCAGCAATCTTATTCTCATTTTTAATTTTTCTATTCATCTCTTTGTAATTAAAATTTTTAGTTATCATTTTTTTTGTTTCTTTCAGGTTTTTAAAAATTGAACTTGATCTATCTTTTTTTAGTTTTTTTAGAATTTGACTGGTCTTAAAACTTTCTTTATCAATTAAATAATTATTTAAAACAAGACAATCGATCTTTGTACTAGCAAAACAAATTAATGCGTCAATCGGTGTTTCAACTAGTGGTTCGCCTGCGTCGTTAAAAGATGTGTTTAGAATACAAGGTGTACCGGTAATTTTATTAAATTCTTCAATAATTTTATAAAACCTATCGTTTTGTTCTTTGTTAACAGTTTGAACTCTTGCTGTGTTGTCCACATGAATTGCAGATGGAAGTGAATTTTTTTTCTTAACTTTAGCGACTTGTAGCATAAATGGAGAATAATCTATGTCAAAATAATTTTGACATTCTTCTTCTAAAATTGCTGGTGCAAATGGTCTAAAAATCTCTCTGTGTTTAACTTGTTTGTTTATATAATCGCGCATATTCTTATCTCTCGCATCAGCTAGCAAACTTCTATTGCCCAATGCCCTTGGCCCATACTCACTCCCCCCCCAAAAATTTCCAACAATTTTACCTTTTGAAATAATTTGAGCAATTTGTCTTGGCCCTATTTTTTTATACTTAATTTTATAT
>MDSW01034560.1_pt1 | contig 14248 bp, 13 predicted proteins | sample 811171 | NCBI WGS metagenome assembly MDSW01 (sample SAMN05326641, study PRJNA326480) | marine metagenome | isolation source: seawater | place: Atlantic Ocean: North West | collected 2012 | reverse complement strand
CCATTAAAGAAAATGCACAAATGGACATAAACATGTACAAAAAACCTAATTGATTTTTACTAAGCATATGAATAATTTGTAGATTAATTTAAATCATAATCAATGGAAATAGCAGTTTTAGCTTTAGGATGTTTTTGGGGACCCGAAATTAAATTTAGTAAAATAAATGGTATAATTAAAACTGAAGTTGGATATTGCGGAGGTAATAGCCCTACAACCACATATAAAGAAGTATGTACTGGGAACACAAATCATGCAGAAGTGGTTAAGCTTGATTTTGACGAAAAAATTATATCATATGAAAAAATCTTAAAAATTTTTTTTGAGATTCATGATCCAACCACTTTAAATTCACAAGGACCGGATTTTGGTACTCAATACAGAAGTGAAATTTTTTATCTAAATGAAAATCAGAAAAAAATAGCTGAAAAAGTACTAAATGAAATAAATGAGAGACTTTCTGGAAAAGTGGTTACTAAGATTTCATTACTTAAAAATTATTGCACTGCCGAAGAATACCATCAAAAATATTTGGAAAAAAGATAAATGTCATTAGTAGAAACGGATTGGCTACAAAAAAACTTAAACCAAGTAAAGATAATTGATTGTTCATGGCATATGCCTCAAACTAAAAGAAATGGCTTTGAGGAATATAAAAATCAACACATACCTAATTCAATTTTTTTTGATTTAGATGAAAACTCAAAAAAAGATACCAAACTTCCACACATGTTGGTTGATATCAATGAATGGAATGAAATAGTATCAAACATGGGGATTAAAAATGATGATAAGATAGTAATTTATGATAACTCTGATGTAATAAGCTCTTGTCGTTGTTGGTTTAATTTTATTTATTTTGGACATGATCCTAATCTAGTCCACGTTTTAAATGGGGGATTAAAAAAATGGATAAAAGAAAAAAAAATAATTACAAATAATAAAACTTTATTACAAAATACAAATTATAAGAGTTTTGAAAAAATAGATCTTGTAAAAAACATAAAGTCAATAAATCAAAATATAAATGAAAAATCATTCCAGATTATTGATGCTAGGAGTAAAGATAGATTTGAAGGTAAAATTCCAGAACCAAGAAAAGGTTTGAGAAGTGGAAGTATAAAAAATTCCTTATGTATTCCTTTTACCGAATGCTTAAATGAAGATAAAACGTTTAAAAATAAAGAGGAATTGAATAGTATTTTTAAAACTTGTTTAAAAAATATAAACGATCAAAATGTAGTCTTTTCTTGTGGTTCTGGAGTTACTGCGTGTGTTTTGGCACTAGCTTATTGTATAATAAATGATAAATATCTCCCATGTATTTATGATGGCTCTTGGGCTGAATTCGGCATAATTTAAAATATATATGAAAAGATCAACAAAAACCATTTCAATAATATTGGTATTTTTTTTAATTATTGCATTTGTAGTTATTGGACGAACAATGATTGGAAATCATTTTAAAAAAAAATTTAGTAAAATACCGCCTCCAGGAATTATTGTAACTAAAGTTGTTGAAAAGGAATTTTCTGAAAAAATAGAAACTTTTGGGACTGCAATTTCAAAAAAATCTGAAACATTCAAAATTAAAAAAAGTGACTTGTTTGAAGACTTAAACTTAAAAAGTTTCGTAAAAAAAGGAGAAGTTTTGATTAAGTTAAAAAGTGGGAGTATAATTGCACCTTTTAGTGGAGTACTTGGTTATACGGGACTTACAGAGGACATTCTTGTATCAAATAATATATTTGTTATTACTCTTGATGATAACTCAACAATTTATTCAGACATCAAAATTCCAGAAAATTATTCTGCATCTATTAAAAAAGGGCTTCCAGTGGACGTAAAAATATCTAGCTATAAAAATAATATATTTTCAGGAGAAATAGACTTCGTTTCTAGTAGGATAAATGCTGATACTAGAAGTTTATTATCTAGAATTAAGGTTGAAAATAAAGATCTAAAGTTAATTTCAGGTTCTTTGTTAGAAGTCAGCGTTAAATTTAATTTAAGAAATTCCTTAAGTGTCCCCGATACAAGTGTAATGGTTGAGGGAGATAAATCATATGTTTACTTAATAGATGATAAAAATACTGCAAATAAAACTGAAATTAAGACAGGTCTAAGGGGAAACAAAAGTGTAGAAGTAATTTCTGGATTAAATTCAGGAGATGTTATTGCTGCCGAGGGATTAAAAAAAGTAAGGCCTCAAGGAAAAATAAAACCCATATATAAATAAATGTTTATCACAGAACTAAGCATAAAGAGACCAACAGTTTCATGGGTGATGTCTCTTATCTTGATTATTTTTGGTTTATTTGTCTTCTGGAAACTTCCAGTCAGAGAGCTGCCTAATGGAATACAGCCTCCTGTTGTACAAGTTCAAGTAGATTATAAGTCTGCATCAGCATCGATTGTAGATCAGGAAGTAACCCAAGTTGTGGAAGATGTTATTGGAGGTGCTGAAGGCATAAAAAATATAGACTCTAAATCTGAAAACGGCAGAAGCACTATTAATGTCGAATTTGATACTAGTATAAATTTAGACAATGCAGCTAATGACATTAGAGAGAGAGTTGCAAGAGTTGTTGATAATTTACCTTCAGAATCTGATCCTCCGCAAATTCTCAAAAGAGCAGCAGGTTTCACAACTACTATGTGGTTATCTTTATCTTCCTCAACTTGGAGCGATCTTGAATTAGGAGATTATGCAGAAAGATATTTGGTAGATCAGTTTTCAAGTGTAAAAAATGTAGGAAGGATAAGAGTTGGTGGACTTAGAGAATTAAGTATAAGAGTTTGGATTGATCCTATAAGACTTGCAGCAAATGATATTACAGTAAAAGAAGTTGAATCTGCAATGCGTGGAGAAAATATTAGCCTTCCAGCTGGGACACTTGAAGCTGACAATATTGATTTAACTCTTAACTTAGATAAATCATATAATGATATCAAATCTATAAATCAATTACCTATAAAAAAAAATGGTAATAAAGTTATTCTCTTATCTGATGTTGCAAACATTGAATTTGGTCCTGTTTCTGAAAAAACTCTTTTCAAAGCACAAACTAGAGACCAAATAAACTTAAAGACAGTAGGTATTGGTATTTATGCAAGAAGTGGAGCATCAACAGTTGAACTATCAAATGATATTAAGAAAAAATTAATAGATGTTAAAAAAACTCTTCCTAATGAATTAGATTTAAGAGTTTCTTTTAATAGAGCAAATTATGTAGAAGCAGCAATCGAGGAAGTCTATAAAACGTTGCTTATTGCATTTGTTTTGGTTGTCTTAATAATATATCTATTTCTTGGTAATCTTAAAGCTGTTATAGTACCAGCTATTGCTCTTCCTGTCAGTTTAATAGCATCTTTTTTAGGTTTATATATATTTGGACTTTCAATAAATATATTTGTTCTTTTAAGTTTTATTTTAGCAATTGGAATAATAACTGATGATTCTGTTATAATGACAGATGCGATATATAGAAGAATAGAAAATGGTGAAACACCATTAGTTGCTGCTTATAAAGGATCTAAACAAATTTCTTTCGCAATAATTGCAACAACATTAATTTTGGTTGCAGTTTTTCTTCCATTAATTTTTATTGAAGGAATTTCTGGAACATTGTTTAGAGAAACAGCCATTGCTTTATCTTTTTCAATTGTTGTATCTTCTTTTGTAGCATTAACACTGTCTCCTATGCTTGCTAGTAAATTTTTATATAAAAAAAAGTCCAAAAAAATTTTTATAAATAAATTTGAAAAGATTTTTTTAAGCTTTTCAAACTTTTATAAAGAAACTTTAAGTATAATTGTTAACAAAACTAAAATTGTTTGTCTTTTTATCATTTTTATTATTTTTGCATCAGTATTATTGTTTAGCTTTTCTAAAAAAGAACTCTTACCTATGGAAGATCGTGGTGCATACCTAATTATTGGTTCAACCGATGAGGGAAGCTCTTTTGAATATACACAGGAACAGGCGCAAAAGGTGGAAGCAAGACTTATTCCTCTTTTACAAGCTGAGAATAGTCCATACTCACGGTTTATAATGAGAGTGCCTGGATTTGGTAATTCAGCTAATTCCTTCAATAGTTTTATAATAATTGCTCTACTTGATGATTGGAAAAATAGAAAAAAAGGACAACAAGTTGTTTTGAGAGAAGCCATAGGAAAAATAGTAACTTTACCTCAAGCTCTAGCATTTCCCATATCTCCTCAATCAATAAGAGTGTCTAATTATAATAAACCAGTACAAATGGTCGTTTACGGAAATACCTATGAAGAACTTGAAATCATTCAAAAAAAGGTAATTCAAAAACTTAGGTCAAATAAAAATCTTTCGAGAATTGATTCTGATTACAATCGAAATAAACCAGAAGTAAAACTAATAATTAACAAAAATAAAGCTAAAGATTTAGGAGTTTCAACAAAATCAATTGGTGAAACACTTGAAACTCTTTATGGAGGCAAAAGAATTACAACCTTCAATAAATTAGGTAAAGAATATCCTATAATTGTTCAGCAATATTTGTCTGATAGACGAAATAAAGAGGGTGTTTCAAAAATATTTGTTCGTTCTGAAACAAATGGGAAACTAATTTCTTTAGCAAACCTTGTAAGTTTTAAAGAGGAAGGTTCAGCAAAAGAACTTTCAAGATATAATAGACAAAGAGCAATAACAATTTCAGCAAATATCAATGAAGGTTATACTTTAACAGAGGCAATAAAATATTTTGAAGAGGTAATGAGAGATTTGTCACCTGAGAATCAAATTACTTGGAAAGGGAAATCTGAGGAAATAAAAGAGACCAGCAATGAATTATTTATAATTTTTGCTTTAGCTTTACTTACAGCTTATTTAGTAATGGCAGCAACTTTTAATTCATTTATTCATCCATTTATAATTATTTTAACTGTGCCATTGGCAATTTTTGGTGGACTGGTTTTTATTTTATTTTTAAATAGCTCAGTGAATATATTTTCTCAAATTGCCTTGATTATACTGATAGGTATTTCTACAAAAAATAGTATTTTAATTGTGGATTATGCTAATCAGATTAGAACAACTGGAAAAGATATAGAGTTAGCTGTGAAGGAAGCTTGCGCTGTAAGATTTAGACCAATTATAATGACTTCTCTAAGCACAATGATTGCAATGATACCATTAGTAATAGGAAATATTGGTCCTGGTGCAGGTGAAGGCTCAAGATTAGCTGTAGGTTCTACAATTTTAGGCGGTATGATTATTTCAACTTTTTTCACTTTATATGTTACTCCTACAATGTATTTAACTTTAGCAAAAAATACTAAAAGAATTGATATAATTGATTTAGAGCTTAAAAAAGATCTATCTAAAAAATAATATATTTATTTTTATTTAATAAACGTTTACATTTTGTAAGTTGTTTTTTGTAAATATTAGATTGTTTTTCAACTTTATTGGCCAATCCAATCACTCTTTTATTTTTTTTATAGTGTTTGTAATTTCCCCAACCTTCGTGATAAGCAATATATTGTTTAAAAGCATCTTTTTTTGAAATTTTTAAAATATTTTCTGTTTTATTTGTATACCAACCAATAAAATCAACACTATCTTTAAATCTTGCTCTTGAAGCTAATTTATTTCCTGTTTCTTTTTTATACAATTCCCAAGTTCCTTTGACTGCTTGTGAATAACCAAATGAGCTTGATGGTCTTTTAAATGGTATAATTTTGAAGATTTTTTGTCTTTTTGGTTTAGCCAACCAATCAAAACCTGATTCCATTTTTATTATTGCTAACTGAATATATATAGGAGTTCCCCATTTTTGTTCTGATTTTTTTGAATGTTTGTACCAAAAATATCTCTCTTCAAAAATTGTGCAACTGTTTGCTGTGTTTGACGGAATTGACGAACAACTTGTTAATAATAATAAAATTATAAATGTTAGTTTATTTTTTAAAAATCTCATAAATATTTTTTATCTGCCATACTAAAATTACAATAATTACTCCAATTAAATTACCAAATAAATCAGACCACTGAAAACTTCTTTCAGGTACAAATAAATGACAGAATTCAAGTGTTATTGATAACAAAATTAAATAAAGTATTAAAATTTTAATCTGATTTAATTTTGGAAAAGTTAAAAAACCTAATATTGATATTAAAACAAATACATAAAAGTGATTCGAAGATATTATAAAATCAGGTGTTATTTGAGGTTGTGTATTTTTGTTGCCATAAATAAACCAGCCTATAACGCTTCCTGGATAAAGATATAGGAAGATTAAAGAAACATTTATAGAAAAAAAAATTATTTTGTAATTAGAAAAAAAATTTTTCATTAAATTATATAGTTTTATTTATAAATATATTTATAAAATAACAATATGAGTTTTTTAATATTAGTTAGACATGGCCAAAGTATTTGGAATCTTGAGAAAAGATTCACTGGATGGGTCGATATTGATCTTACAGAAAAAGGGAGGGCTGAGGCTGAAAAGGCAGGAAAATTAATCAAAAAAGAAAATATTAATATTAATTTTTATTACTCTTCTCTTCAATTGCGTGCAAATAATACTCTTAAAATTATACAAAAAGTTTTAAATGACGAAAAAGATTTTACAAGAGCTTGGCAACTTAATGAGAGACATTATGGTGCACTTACAGGTTTAAACAAAATTGAGATGGGTAAAAAAATTGGTGAGGATAAAATATATGAGTTTCGTAGATCTTGGGATGTCAAACCTGAACCTCTTGAAAAAAAAAGTCCATTTCATCCTGTGAATATTAAAACATACGAAAAATTATCAAAAAATTTAATACCAGATACAGAATCTTTAAAAGATACTTATGAAAGAGTTATAGATTATTTTCAAAAAGAAATAAGTCAAAAATTGAAAGACAAAAATATATTAATATCAGCTCACGGTAACTCAATAAGAGCTTTATGTAAAAAACTTTTTAATTTAAACAATAATCAAATTTCTAATTTGGAAATACCTACAGGTAATCCTTTATTAATTGAATATAATTCATTTTCAGAAATATCAAAATGTGAATACTTAGACAAGGAAAGATCTAAAGATCTTTTAGTTTTTTAAAAGTTTCTAAATTTGTTAAATGAAAGAACTTATTAGAACTTTCAAAACCATTTAATCTATTATTTTTTAATAGCTGATCCCAGATTTCTTTAATTGAAAAAGTATCTAACTTAAATTTTTCAAAAAGAGCTCTATTCAAAATTTGACAACCAATGTAAATAAAATCATTATTATCACTTTTACTTATTAAGTTGTTATTTAAGTTAAAATCACCATTTAGGTTTTTATCAAAACTAAATTTTTTATTTACTAATAAAAGAATATTATCAAATTTATTTGAAAAATATAAATCTGCCATTTTATTTATTTCATTAATATAGCTTTCATGCCACAGAGTATCAGGGTTTAAAATTAAAAAATCTTTATCTTGTGAATGACTTATCATATTTAAAATTCCACCTCCTGTATCTAAAATTTTATTTCCATCTTCAATAACTTTTATATCAGCTAAAAATTTTTTCTTTTCAATAAATTTTGATATTTGATTTCCTAAATGAAAAGTATTTATAAAAATTTTTTTAATACCGCATTTTATAACCATTTCAATACATCTTTCCAAAATTGTAATATTATTTAACTCTAAAAGTGGTTTGGGAATTTGAAGTGTTAAAGGATTTAACCTCTTACCAAGACCTGCACATAGTATTAATGCTGAATTAATTTTCATTTAATTGTTTTTTAAAATTTTTTTTAAGTAAACTTTTTAAATCAAAAAAAACTTTATTTTCATTTATGCGTGTACTTATTAGTTTCCAAGTATATGGTATTAATTTTAAATATCTTTTTTTTCCATCTCTTATAGCAAGTCGAGTAAAAATACCAATTATCTTTAGATTTCTTAAAATTGATAATATTTCAAAATCATTTTTAAACTTATGAAGTTCTAATTTTTTTTGTTTTTTTATATAAAAATTATATACCTTCTTTTTAAATGATTTAGACGTTTTAAATCTAACATCATCTATAAGAGATGCCAAGTCGTAAGCTTTATTTCCTATTAAAGCATCTTGACTATCGATTATTCCAATACGATCATTAACTAACATTAAATTTGAAACATGAAAGTCCCTGTGAACAAAAACTTTTTCTTTTAATTTCAATTCTGAGATTAACTGATTTACTATTTTTTTATATTTATTGGAAAAATCATCTTTTTTAAAATTTGTTAATTTCAATTTAGCATACCAATCACAAAATAAGTATGCTTCTCTTGATAGTATTTGCTTATTATACTGAGGTATTGTGTAGAATTTATTCTGAAAATTTTTAATTTTTTTTGTTTTGATAGATTGAATTTGAATTAATAATTCTATTATTTTTTTAAAATAAATAAGTTTGTTTGTTTTCTTTTTGTTTAATCTTTTAAAAATTGTTTCTTTCCCAAAATCCTCAATCTCAATGAAATTTTTACTATAACTTTCATCATACAAACTAGGTGCTAAAATTTTATTTTTTATTAAAACTTTATTAATTGCATCATAGACGAGAAGATTTTGAAATTTTTCTTTTTTAGCAAATACAATGATTGAAGTAAAACCACTATTTTTTTTTCTAAAAAATTTCCTAAATGATGCATCACCCTCTATTTTTTTATATCTTTTCATTTAGGAACTCAAAAACTCAAACCTTTGATTTGTACAGATCTTGTTTCGTGATCTTTTCCATATTCAAATTTTAACTCTATCAAATTTTTTGGTTTTTCCGTAATTATTTGTGGCCACTCAATTAGTGTGATTGAATTTTCATTATTTACAAATAATCCTAAATTATCTAACTCTGATGGTGATTTTAATCTAAATAAATCATAATGATTTATTTTAATCTTATTAATTTGATATTCGTTAAGAATATTAAAAGTTGGACTTGTTACCTCTATATATTCCAAATCGTTAATTTTTCTAAGTCCGTTGATAAAAAATTTTATGAAGGTAGTCTTTCCAACTCCGATTTCTCCATGCAAATAAACTACATCCCCGGGCTTTATTTTTTTTATAAGTTTATCTGCTAGTTCTTCTGTTTTTTTTTCTGAAGATAAATTAATTTTTTCACTGCTAGTAGCGATAGGCATTAGGTTTAAAAGGACCTTCTACTCCTACACTTATATAATCTGCTTGTTCTTTTGACAATTTTGTCAGTTTTGCGCCAACTTTTTTAAGATGTAAAGTCGCAACTTTTTCATCAAGATGTTTTGGTAAAACATAAACTTTATTTTCATAATTTTTGTGATTATTCCACAACTCTATTTGAGCGATAACCTGATTAGTGAATGATGCACTCATAACAAAACTTGGATGTCCAGTTGCACAACCTAAATTTACCAACCTACCTTCAGCTAAAAGAATAATTCTTTTTTTACTTGGCAGCTCAATTTCATGAACTTGGGGTTTTACTTCAGTCCACTTGTAATTTTTTAATGCTTCAACTTGAATTTCATTATCAAAATGACCAATGTTACATAATATAGCTCTATCTTTCATATTTCTCATATGATCTGCTGTAACAATATCTTTATTTCCTGTTGCTGTAACAACTATATCAGCTTTATCTATAGCATCATCCATTAGAACAACTTCATAACCCTCCATCGCTGCTTGTAATGCACAAATAGGGTCAGCTTCTGTCACTAAAACTCTTGCTCCACTCTGTCTTAAAGATGCAGCACTACCTTTTCCTACATCACCAAAACCTGCTACAATAGCAACTTTTCCAGACATCATAACATCTGTTGCTCTTCTAATTCCATCTACCAGACTTTCTCTGCATCCATAAAGATTGTCAAATTTAGATTTTGTTACAGAGTCATTAACATTAATTGCGGGTATCATAAGAGTTTTATTAATTTCCATTTTATTGAGAGCTTTTATTCCTGTGGTCGTCTCCTCTGAAACTCCTTTAACATTCTTTAATAAATCTTTATACTCGTTGTGCATTACAGCTGTTAAATCTCCACCATCATCTAATAACATATTTGGTTGCCAATCTTTTTTTCCAACAATTGTCTGTTTAATACACCAAAGATATTCTTCCTCTGTTTCACCTTTCCAGGCATAAACTGGTATGCCAGCTTTAGCTATAGCTGCTGCGGCGTGATCTTGAGTTGAAAAAATATTGCATGAGGACCACCTAACATCAGCACCAAGCACTTTTAATGTTTCAATCAGTACGGCTGTCTGAATGGTCATATGTAAACATCCAATTATTTTAGCCCCTTTTAGAGGTTGCTTACCCTGATATTCTTCCCTAAGTGCCATCAGACCTGGCATTTCACTTTCAGCTATTGAAATTTCCTTACGGCCGAATTCTGCTTCGGATATATCTTTTACTTTAAAATCTTCCATTGTGCAGATCTTCTAACAACAAAGAATTAATTAATCAATATAACTTTATAACGTAGGTAATATGACTTCCATTCTTGCACCTTTTTTATCAACACGATTAAACGCTTTAATAGAGCCATTGTGTAAATCAACTAAGTTTTTGACAATATTCAATCCTAGACCAGAGTGTTGTCCAAATTTTTCAGGTCTATTGCTATAAAATCTTTTAAATATCTTGTTAGTATCCTTCTCTTTAAATCCTTGACCCTCATCTAAAACATCAATGATAATCTTATTGTCGTTTGATTTCGAAACATTAACTATAATATTTTTATTATCTTCACTAAAAGAAATTGCATTATCTAACAAATTTGCAATTATTTGTTCTATTCTGTTTTCAATTCCATTTATAAAATACTTACTCTTTCCATCATTTTTATAAGTGATATTAATGCCTCTTTTAACTTTATAAATATTATTAAAATCATCAACAACAGATTTTATTAAAGGTTCAATATCAAGTTTTTTAGCTTTTTCTTTACTCAAAGCAACTTCATCTTTAAGCATTTGAGAATAGTCGGTAATTAGTCTCTCAATTCTTTGGACGTCATGACTTAAAATATTTATTAATTTAATTCTTTGATCAATATCATTTGTATCTTGTAAAATTTCAGATGCACTTTTTAGAGAAGCTAATGGATTACGTATTTCATGAACAAGATCTGTTGAGAAATTTTCAGCAAGGGAAATCCTTTTTTGTAATTCTAATGTCATATCATCTAAAGATTTTGACAGTAATCCTAATTCATCATTTCTTAATTTCAATAGATCTATATTTGTTTTTTTTAAATTTTTTTCTTTAATCATTTTTGTATAAGTAACCAAGTTTTTGATTGGTTTTAAAAAATATCTGTTAAGAACAAACGAGAAAATTAGTATCACTATACCAACTGCAATAGCTGTTCGTATAATGAAAGATTTTCTTTCTTCAATAGCTGCTTTAATATCATTTGCATTTTCGCTAATTGCTAAATAACCAATATTTTTGTCATCTTTAATTACATTTTTAATTGTTGTTAATTTAAACTTATTAAATTCATCTTGTGTAAAAGTGAAATGAATTCCATAATTTTTAGAGGCCGCATAATTAAATAAAATATCTTTTAAGGATACTGAGTTGTTATTTCCAATATCAATATTTTTTGTCTCAGTAATTTCTTTTGTTTTTTCTTCATTTAAAATTTCTAATTCTACAAAATCTAATCTTGTTGAAAATGATCTAGGGTCTAAATCTAAAGTATCTGTATCACCAACTAAATTCAATTCATTGTCAAAAAATATTACTCTATCTAAACTTTGAAAAAGAAATCTTGTTGAAAATAGAAATTTTCTTATGTCTTCTTCAACAAATTTTACATCTAATCTTATTAAATTATCAACTGTATTATTTATAATCTCTATATGATTAGAAGATTTTTTCTTAATCAAATTTGGCTGAACATTTTTTAAATAAATAAATGTGAATAAACCAATAACTGTAAAAAAAATAAAATTGATAAATAAAAATTTTTTTAAAATAGACAAGTCTTTTAAAAAAGTACTAAGCATTAACTAACATTCCATCTATATCCACTTCCATATCTAGTTTCTATAGCCGAAAATTCTGGATCAACTTTCTTAAATTTTTTTCTTATTCTTTTTACGTGACTGTCAATTGTGCGATCTTCAATGTCTGTATCCTCTCTGTAAGCTATATCCATCAATTGTGCTCTTTCTTTAATGATTCCAGGTCTTTTAGCCAATTCTTTAACTAATAAAAATTCTGTTGTAGTCAACTTATCAGGTAATTGCTTGCCATTCCATTCACACTCTAATTGTGAAGGATCTAACTTTAATTTTCCATGAGAAATAATACTTTTATTTTCCTCGATTGACTCCTTGGTATCTTTCTTTCTTAATTGAACTCTAATTCTCTCAATGAGAACCTTAATTGAAAAACCACCAGATTTTTTTACGAAATCATCAGCGCCTAATTTTAAACCAAGCAATTCATCTATTTCATCATCTTTAGATGTTAAAAATATAACTGGCATAGAGGTTTTTTTTCTCAATTTTTTTAATAATTCTTCTCCATCCATTTTAGGCATTTTTATATCTACAATTGCTAAATCTGGTGGCGTGCGAGTTAAACCAATTAAAGCACTTTCTCCATCAATATAAGTTTGAACTTTAAAACCCTCTTTTTCTAAAGCTATGCTTAAACTTGTGAGAATATTTCTATCGTCATCGATAAGAGCAATTGTTTGTTTATTCATACTTTTATATAAAAATACTAAATTGTTCTAATTTGGGCAATGGTATTTAAATTATTGAAGTGTGCCCCAATTATCACCTATATTTATATCAACTGTCAAAGGTATCGAAAATGAATGTTGATCACTTTTCGCAACACTTGTCATTTCTTCGATTATAATTTTACTGATTCTTTTTGACTCATTTTTAGGAGTTTCAAAAATTAATTCATCATGGATTTGTAATAACATTTTAGTATTTTGAATTTTTTGTTCTTTAAGTTTTTTTGATAATCTAATCATAGCTAGTCTCATAATTTCTGATGCTGATCCTTGAATTGGGGCGTTTATCGCTGCTCGCTCTTGAAAATTTCTAACATTATAATTTTTATCGTTGATACTTATAAAATGAGATCTTCTTCCAAAAATATTATTCACAAAGCCACTTTTCCTGCAAAATTTTATTGTTTCATCCATATAAACTTTAATTTCTGGAAATTTTCCAAAATATGCATTTAAGAATTCCTCTGCCTCAAAATTACTTACATTAATTTGTTTTGCTAATCCATATTGAGAAATTCCATAAATTATGCCAAAATTTATCGCTTTTGCTTTTCTTCTCTGATCTTCACTTACTTTTTTTAAATCAACATCAAATATCTGGCTAGCAGTTAACGAGTGAATGTCTTCGTTATTTTTAAAAGCTTTTTTAAGTTCTTTTACATCTGCTAAATCTGCTAAAATTCTCATTTCAATTTGGTTGTAATCTGCAGATATTAAAATGTGATCTTTTTCTGCTATAAAGGCTTTTCTAATATCTTTTCCATCATCTGATTTAATAGGAATATTTTGCAAATTTGGGTCACTGGAAGCCAATCTACCAGTTGTAGTAGCAGCTAGTAAAAAAGAGGTATGAACTCTTTTTGTTATGGGATTTATATGCTCAGGTAAAGTATCAGAATATGTATTTTTCAATTTTGATAATTGTCTCCAGTCCAAAACTAGTTGTGGAAATTTGTGACCCTTAAATGCTAGATCCTCTAATACAGATGCACTAGTAGCAAAACTTCCCTTTTTAGTTTTTTTAAGATTAGCTATTTTTAAATCATTATAAATTATTTCACCCAATTGTTTTGGAGATGCAATATTAAATTTTTTTTTAGATAACTTAAAAACTTCTTTTTGTATTTTTTCAATTTTTTTTTGAAATTTAAGTGATAAAGTTTTAAGAAATTTGTTATCTATTTTGATACCTTCTATTTCCATAAATGCCAAAATCTTAATCATTGGTTTTTCAAATATTTCATAAATGTGAGATATTTTTTCGATCTGAAGGCTCTTTTTAAATTTTTTATATAATCGAAAGGTTACATCTGCATCTTCGGCTGCATAGTCTTTTGCTTTTTCAATATTGACCTCGCTAAATTTTATCTCTTTCTTACCTGATCCTACCAAATCTTTAAAAGTAATTGTTTTATGATCTAAGTGAATTTCAGCGAGTGTGTCCATGTTATGTCTATTTCTTCCTGCATCTAAAACATATGACAT
>MDSW01045661.1_pt1 | contig 14249 bp, 6 predicted proteins | sample 811171 | NCBI WGS metagenome assembly MDSW01 (sample SAMN05326641, study PRJNA326480) | marine metagenome | isolation source: seawater | place: Atlantic Ocean: North West | collected 2012 | reverse complement strand
CGTCCAACAGCGAGCGCAGTATGGCTGCTGCGCGTGCACGCGCACGCCGCCGCCGCCGCCGCCGCCGCCGCCGCTGTCGCCGCCGCCGCCGCCGCCGCCGCCGCGTTCGCGCGCGTTCCCGCCGCCGCCGCGGCGGGTCGGATCCGGCGCCGCCCACTCCTCCACCCGCGCGTTGATGATCGCTCGAAACGCGTCCGGGTCCTTCACCGCGAACGCGAGGTCCTCCATCTCCGCGTTCGCGCCCAACAGCCCGAGCGCCTCGGAGACGGGGCACCACACCTGAAGCGTCTCGTTCGCGACGAACCGCGCCTTCTCGGGTTTCACCGCGTACATCGTCCGCATGTTGTGGAGCCGGTCCGCCACCTTTATTAAAAACACGCGCGGGTCGTCCACCATGAAGAGCAGGAGCTTCTTGAGCTTCACGAGCTCCTCGGTGTCCATCCTGCCGCGGTCTTCGTCCTCCGCGAGGCCGCCGACGCCGCTCGCGTCGTCCCCGGAGCCGGAGCCGGAGCCGGAGCCGGAGCCGGACTCGGACGTCCTCCGCTGCTTCCGACGTAAAATCTGCGACACGTTTCCGAGCTTGGAGACGTCCGTCACGAGCTTCGCGACCGTGGACCCGAACTCCGCCTCGACGTCCTCGATCGCGCACTCCGTGTCGTCCACGACGTCGTGTAAGATGCACGCGACGACGGCGTCCACGTACTTCTTCTTGCCGTTCACGTCCGGAGGCAACAGCGCGGCCATTATCCTCGCGGCTTCGACGCAGTGCACGACGTAGGGCTCGCCGGAATTTCGAAACTGCCCGTGGTGCCACCGCTCCGCGAACGCGCCGGCTCGCACCACCTTCGCGTCATCGAATATCGCGTACGCGCTGACGTCGACGCCGCACAGGACGCGCGTCCTGGTCGCGGCGTCGTCGATCTCCTCGCCGAAGATCTTCTCGCGCCAGACGTTTTCCCAGAGCTGCGAGAAGAGCAAGACGCCGCCGAGGGCGACCAAGGCGGTGGACGCGAGCACGAGCGGGACGTTGAAGTGCACGCCGACGGACTCGTACTGCGCGAGCCCAGGGAACACGTGCGTGTCCGTGTGCAGCGTGAGGTGGTACGGATGTCCGGCGTCGTACGACGCGTCGACGCCGAATCGATTCGCGCCGGAGAGATCCCGCGACGCCTTCTCGACGAGGTTCTCCGTGACGCGCGACGCGGTGTGCTTCACGCCGTCGATGATGTTCCCGGCGCCGCACGTCGTCGTCGTCGTGGAGGTAGAAGAGCGCCGGGCGTGGGATGCGCGCCTTCTCGGCGCGAGCGAGGGCGCGCTCACGGGGAGGACGCCCCCCGCGCGCATCTCGCGATATTCCTGCGTCCCTTCGTTGTCCCTTCGTTTGTTCGCCAAGATTTGACGCGGGAAGATTCTTGGCGCGCGGGGCTCGACGAGCGAGCCCCGAGTTCCGTCGGTACCGCGCCCTCCCCGCTCGCGGACGCGGCCGGAGGGTGCCCTCTCTCCGCGGAGGCCCTGCCGCGTCTCCAGTCGAGTCGCGCGCGGTGGCCGTCCCCGCGCGCGGTGTTGTGCTCCCCTCCGGTTTTCAGTACCTGTAGTTGTTCTTTTTCGTCTGGTTGTCGCGCGTGATAAAAAATCATCGGTCAGTTGAAAGGGGACACGATCAAATGTTGAAACCGGACGGTGGGTGAAGAACGTAGCGAAGTTGTTTTTAGTTTGGCCTCGTCAGCGAAACCGAGAGACGACGCGCGCGTCGCGGCCACAACCATGCAGCCCACGCCCGAACCGGACCTCGGCGTCGCGCCCCGACCCGGCGCGGGCGCTTCCGCGGACTCGCGATGGGCGAAGTCGTTCGCGAACGACGTCAAAGCGCTGCGATCGGACGTGTCGTACAAGGACAGCGCGGCGTTCCTCAGGGCGCTGACGAGGAAGAGGGCGTTGTCATTTTTCGACATCCGAGACGACCCGGGGCGTTTCTTCCTCGCGCACCGGCTCCTCGCCGAGCACGCGCCGGAGCACGGCCCGGGTTTTTGGATCCGATTCACGGTGCAGTTCAACCTCTTCGCGGGGACGGTCGTCGCCCTCGGCGGCCCCGCGCAGCTCGAAGCCTTGGACGTCATTCAGAGGAAAGGGCAGCTTGGGTGTTTTTGCCTCACCGAGGTTCTCGCCGGCGTGAACAGCGGCCTCGTGGTGAACACGACCGCGACGTGGGACGCGCGGTCGAAGTGTTTCATCATAAACTCCCCCACCGAGGGCGCGGTGAAGAACTGGATATCCCAAGGCTTGACCGCGCACAAGGCGGTCGTGATCGCGGATCTCACGGTGTCCGGAAAGCGCGTCGGCCCGCACGGTTTCTTGATCGACATGACGCACAAAGGCATCGTCACCGGAGACATGGGGAAGAAGACGACGGGGGTGGACCTCGACAACGCGTGGGTGAAGTTCGATAACGTCAAGGTACCGAAACAGTCGTTATTGAACCGTTACGGGGACGTCATCGACGACGAGTACGTCCCCGCGGTGAAAGGCGTCCGGACGATGGACATGATCGGACAAAGGCTCTTCACCGGCCGCGTCGCCGTCGCGCAGGCGGCGCTGATATTCGCCGCGAAACTGTTCGCGGATACGAGACGATACAGCGACGCGAAACCGTGCACGATGCGAAACGGCGTCCGACCGGAGCTGAGCCAAGTCCCGCAGCTCGCGGCGCTGTACGACGAGGCGGACGCTCGGCTCTCAGCGACGCGAGACTTCGTGGACGCGTGCGAGGCGGAGCTGCGACGGAGTCTCGTGAAGAACGAGACGCCCGGGAGTGCGCTGACGCGCGCGATCGCGGTCGCGAAGATTCGCGCGGTGGAGACTTCGATAGAGCTGTGCCACCGGCTGAAACAGGAGGTCGGGTCGTTCGCGCTCATGGACGGCACCGGGTTTGAACACGCGGACTTTCTGCAGTGTTGCAAGTTCGCGGAGGGCGACAGCCGGATCTTGTCGCAGAAGCTCGCGAGGGACGCGTTCGCGGAGTACGCGCGCGCGAAGAAGAAGAGCGCGAACGCGACGCCGAGCGGGTGGTCGAAGAGGGAGATCGAACTGTGCGACCGCGTCGCGTTGTTCATCGACTCGGGGGGCGGCAACAGAGCGGCGGCGTGGGACGCGGCGTGGAGGGAAGTCTACGCACTCGCGGCGGCGGTGTGCGATCGCGTGATGGACGAGTGGGGGGGCGGGGCGCCGGCGCGCGCGAAGCTGTGACGACGACGCGCCGGGTGCGTGACCTTAGGTCAGATTTGACGAGTAAAAACGCGACGCGCGTGAACCGTCTCGCGATCGTCGCCGCTCCCTCCCTCACGGGGTCGCGCTCCCGCTCGCCGGCGCCTGCGTCACGAGAGCCCCGAGCAGCGCGACGACGTCATCGTGATCCTCGAGGTAATAATCCGCCCCCGACGGCTTCTGCCCGACCGTGGAACAATACACCGCGAGGTGATCGTGCCCGCGTTTCTTCTTCCCCTTTTGCGGCTCCGACCCGGGACGCGCGCACGACAGCGCCGCCTTGACCGCGCTCTCCGGGTTCCCGACCCACTGGTCCACCGCCTGGAACATCTCCTCGTCGCTTCGATCGTCGCCCACGGCGAGGATGAAGTCCACCTTCCCCGCGGCGAGGCCGCCGCGCAGGTGCGTGTCCGCCGCGGGGCCTAAGAACATCTCCACCGCGGTGGACTTTCCGATCCCCTGCGGCTTGATCTCGACGTGGCACGACCCCCAGAGGACGTCCACCGGGTCGTTCACGAGCACGGACTCGAGGTGGTCCATCAGCTCCTTCGCCTGCCACGCGCCAAAGTCTGGGTCCGCGTCGCGGTAGTCCCACACCACGCTCGTCTTCTTGTCCCTGATGCACGAGCCGTCCGTGGAGTCTTGGTATTGTTCCAAGATGGGCAGCACGATGCCGCGCCACCGCGCGATGTTCTCCTCCGTCCCCACGGTCGCGAGGCAGGCCCAGTCCGGGTTGGATCCCCACGCCGGTCCTTTGTACCAGTACCCGTGCTCCGCGAGTAAGGCCACGTTCGGGACCGCGTCGGAGAACCACTTGGCGAGCGTGCCTTTGCAGCGACCGCTGACGATGCACACCATCGCGTTCATCGGATCGTTCGCCAGCGTCTGTATCGTGTCCAAGAGTTCCGGCGACGGCGGCTGATCGTACGTCGCCGCCTGCACGAGCGTGCCGTCGTAGTCCAAAAGCAAAACGCGCCGCGTGCTCTGGGAGTACTCCAGCGAGCACTGCATGTTGTCCAACCTGCGGAACTCCGGGTCGAGCGTCACGACGCGGAAGTTCAAACCGAACCCGAGGCCGTAGCACTTCGGCGCTTTCCCGTCCAACTCCGTCGCGCGCTGCAGCTCGCTGATGTTCGACGCGGCCCAGTACCCGACCGTGTGCTCGCTGATGTACTTCCAGTGCTTCTTGTGCCTGGCTTCCGCTTCGACGCCGCTCAACGTCGCGGCTCGGTACATCGCGTCCGCGACGTCTTCGACGTTCCACGGGTTGACCCTAAACGCGCCGGACAACGAGCTCGAGCACCCGACAAACTCGGACATGATGAGGCTCGAATTTCTCGGCAACGGGAACCCGTCCGCGGTGCCGACGCTCTCGTCCCGCGGGCCTTGGCGGCACGTGATGTACTCGTACGGGAGGAGGTTCATCCCGTCTCGCGTCGCGGTGACGACGACGCAATCCGCGTGGGACATGAGCGCGATCCGCTCGTCCAGACTCGTCCCGCGGTTGATGAACTCCACGACCTTGCCGCCGAACGCGTCGCCGTCGCCTTCTGTCACGCCGTACGTCGCGTTTAAGCGCTCGACGATGGCTTCGACTTCGGATTGAAGCTCTTGCGTCTCCCGTCCCGTGCTCCGCGCCGGGTTGCACACTTGGACGAGCACCATCGTCTCCGCCATCTCCGGGTGCTGCGAGAGCAAAAGTTCGTACGCTTGCAGACGAAGGTCAATCCCTTTGAAGAGGTCCATGTCGTCGATCCCGAGGAACACCATCCGCCCGCGGAACGCCTTGCGGTAGTTGAGCCGGTGCGACACCGATTCGGGCCACATCACGCCCTCCTGCAGACGATCCGTGTTCACGCCAGTGGGGCAAATCTTCACGGAGACGCTCCGGCCGTAGTAATCGATCGCGAGCGAGCCTCGCACGGTCTTGTGGTTTAACCCGAGCAAACGCGTCGTGCACGACAGGAAGTGCCGCGCGTAGTCGAACGTGTGAAACGCGACGACGTCCGCGTTGAGCAATCCTCTCAAGACGAGGTCGCGGTTCGGGAACGTCCGGAAAATCTCCGACGACGGGAACGGGCAGTGCAGGAAGAACCCGCACCTCACGGTGTTGTACCGCTTCCGAAGGAACGTCGGCAGAAGCATGAGGTGGTAGTCGTGCACCCACACGAAGTCGCCGTCAGCGTTGAGGACCTCGACGACCTTATCCGCGAAGCGCTTATTCGCCGCGAGGTACCCTTGCCAGTTCAGCTTGTTATACCTACCCGCGCTCGTGGGCGATTGAGGTAAGATGTAGTGCATCAACGGCCACAGGAACTGCTTGCAGAAGCCTTTGTAGTATTTGTCCTTCAGCTCCGCGCCGAGGAACACCGGGACGCAGTTGAACCGCTCCGCGATGTCGCTCGCGACGGCGTCTTGTTCGAAGAGCTCCACCTCGCTTCCGAGGCCGCCCAGGAACAGAACTTTCTCCACGGACGTCCCGTTGAGTATCCCCGTGACGGTCTGGCCGTATATCGAGTCCGGGTCCATCGCGAAGTGCCAGCTGTGCCCGCGCTCGGCGGCGCCCTCGGGGTCGTGCGTCATCTTCAGCGGGAGCGAATTGCACACGATGATGACGCGCTCGGTCTTATCGACGGACGTCGCGTAGCCGCTGTAGGCTTCGTCCTGCTGCAGCGCCATCAATCGCGCGTCCGCAACCTTCGCCGCGTCGGGGTCGACGAGCTCCTGAAGGTTGTGCATCGACGTCGACGCCGCGCGCCTCATGGTTCGCGCGTTGAAATCCTCGTCGGACGCGCGGAAAACCTACCTACCGCCGACGAGGATAAAGCGCGAGCGCTGAACGCCCGCTGCGACGGGACGACGACGACGACCGCGAGAGACGCGGATCCGCGCGCGCGCGATCCGAGCGATATCGCGTCGACGCGCGCGCGCGAGCGAGCGACGACGAAACCCGGCGACGGCGGCCGTGCGGTCGCTCGCGTGAAGTGCGCGCGAGCGACCGCGCGCGCTGCTCCGCCAGCGCATCTCGCTCGCGGCCTGGCCGGCCGACCGCAGCCGCATCAGATCTTGCGCTCGGGCCGTCGGTCAGATGGGCGAAGCGCAGGCTTCAGTTTGATCGGCGGGCTCGATCGGGACGGTGGTTTCAATACCGAGCTGAGCTGGCACCGGCGGAATTCGGCGGGACGGCGGCAGGGAAACACATTCTGTTGACGTCGAACGCGGGCGATCCCTCGCCGCGCGCGCCTCGCGATCACACCACCGCGCGCACGTGCGTCGACTCGCGTTTTCACGAACGCGAAAAGACCTGCGCGCGCTCGGATCAGGGCAAACCCGCGACGCGCGCGCCTCTGAGCCTTCGGATCTCGCGGAATTCTGTTCTTCGGGCGGGTTCTCCGATCGGGCGCCTTCAGGCAGTCTAGATTAGATCTCGAGCGTCGCGCGCGCGCGAACCACGGCCCGCGCGAGCCTCGGCGCCTCGCCCGCGACGACGCCGCCCGCACGCGAGCGCTCGCCCGTTCCCGCGCCCTCCCTCGCGGTGGACACGCTCGTGGAGCAGCTCACGCCCCCGTTCGACGGCGATCGCGCGGTGACGGACGAGGCGGACGCGATGGCGACGTCCGCGGTCGACGCGACGCTCAAAACCGGAAACGTGAACGCGGGCGCGGACAGCGACGCGACGACGACCGCGGGGGGGGCGCCCTCGCCCTCGCCCGCGCGCGACGCCGCCGCGAAGGACGCGACGACCGCGGCGGCGCCGAACGCGCCGGGCGGGAACGCCGCGGAGAAGGAGCCCGCGATGACGCCGACGCAGCCGGCGTGGGGGAAGCTGGCGTCCATGGTGGAATCCATCGTCGACGCGCCCCCCCCCGGCGGCGGCCGCGGCGGGAAAGGCGGCCGCGGCGGTCGAGGCGGGAAGCACGCGAAGGCGGGACGCGGCGGGAGCGGCGCGATGCGCGTCGTCGTGCGGCATGACGCGCCGCCGGCGGCGGCGCCCGCGAAGGACGTCGACGCGAACGAAAACGCGGACGCCGAGAAGGCGGCGACCCCGACCCCGAGCGCGGACGCGTCGCCGACGACGGCGACGGCGACGGCGAGCACGCTGCAGACGAAGAACCCGGTCGTGGTCGTGTCTGAGGCCGTCGCCGCGACGACGGCGAAGCCCGTGAGCCCGGTGACTCCCGAGGAGGAGCCGTCCCCCGCCGCCGCCGTCGCCGCGGCCGCCGCCCCCGCCGCCGAGGGGGAGACGGACGAGGAGATCCTCGCGCGGTGCCCGCCGCCGCCCCCCGGGTTCCTGATCGTTCGATCCGAGTCCGTCGGCGACGGGCCGTGCCCGTTCTGCGACAGTCCGATGAAAGCGAGGGGGATCAAGAAGCACCTGGCGCACTGCAAGGAGAAGCCGAAAGGGTACAAGCCGGCGTGCTGCCCACCCGGGTTTGTTCCGATTAAAGACTCATCCACGGAAGGGAATAAGCTGCGCGAGGACGCGGCCAAGCTCGCGAACGAGGCGGCCGATGCTTTGCGAGAGAAGAGGATGGAGGAGAAGAAGGTCAAAGCCGCGGAGAAGGCGGCCGCCACGGAGGCCGCGGCGAAGGCGTCGGCGAAGAAGGCTGGCGGGGAGGAGGACAAAGATTCCTCCACCGGCGGCGCGGGCGGCATCGAGGAGGGCGACGAGCAAGGGAACGGAAAGGACGGGGACACCCCGAAGAGCAACAAGCTCATCTTCCGCGCGAAGAACGGCGCGGCGGCGAAAGCGGCGGCGGCGGCGGCGAAGCCCGCGGAGGTGTTACCCGGCACGCGTCCTCGCCGCGCGTCCGCGAAAGCCGCCGCGATGGCGGAGGAATCGAGCGAGAGCGAGAGCGAGAGCGAGAGCGGGAGCGAGCCCGCGGCGGCGAAGAACCTGGCCGCGCGGCCGCGGCGGAAATCCGCGACGCTCGGCGTCGCCGCCGCCGCGAAAGCCGCGGGGCCGGCGCGCCGAGCGAGCGGCGGAAAGGCCGCGGTCATCATGCACGTGGACCTCGCTTCCAAGGGGTTCAAGTGCGGGTACCCGGACTGCGGGAAGATCTTCGGCGCGCAGAGCGGGCTGAAGCGCCACGTCACGGTCTCGCACGCGAAGGACCACGGGGACCAGCCGTTCACGGTCGTGGACGAAGCGACGGCGGCGGCGAACAAGGGCAAAGCCGGCGCCGGCGGCCGCGCGCGGCGGGCGAGCGCGGTGTCGAACGACTTCGCGGGCCTGAGCGAGGACGAGGACGACGAGCTGTTCGAAATGCGCGCGACGAACTTCACCAAGGGCGGCGGCCGAGGCCATCGCTCGGACAAAGACGCGACGGAGATCTCCACGGAGGAGGAGGACGACGACGAGACGATCGTCCGCGGGAAGCCGACGCACGGCGGCATCGCGCGATTCACCGCCGGCGTCGCGCAGGACGAGGACGGGGATGAAGATTCGGAGATGCTCGGCGTCGTCGCGGAGGCGACGTACAAGGCGCGCGCGGCGACGCGCGAGGCGGAGGCTGCGATCGCGGACGCGAAAGCCGCGGACATGGACTACGAGCAGGGCGGGCGCGCGGGGCGGAAGCGCGGCGCCGCGACGCCCCCGGCGGGCCGAGGGCGGCCGAAGCAAAAGCAGAAGGGCAACAAGGGCGCCGCGAACGCGAAGAACTCCGCCGACGCGAAGGACGCGCCTAAAGAAAAGGAAGTGTGCGAGATCTGCGGGAAGGTCTTCGCCGCGGTCCAGGGCGTCCCCTCGCATTACAAGTCGCACGTGGCCAAGGCGGAGGACGCGGAGACGAAGCAAAAAGCGGAACGCGCGCTGTACCAGTTTCAGCAACGCATCCGAGACCGCAGGGAGAAAGCGGTCGTCGCCGCGAGGAGCCGCGCGCGCGCGCGCCGCGAAGCCGAGGACGAGGACGAGGACGAGGACGAGGACGAGGACTCCCCCGGCGGCGGCGCGAACGACGCGGCGCCGCTCGTGCTGAACCCGAGCGCGCGGAACTGCTCGCACTGCGGCCAAGGCGTGCGCTTCTCCACGCAAAAGGACTTAATTTCGCACATGTGGTCTGAGCACAAGGTGGTCGCCATCTCGGACCCGTCCCTCGTCGGCGGCGGCGGGAACCGCGGCAGGGCGTCGAGGCAGGCGAGCGACGGGTGGGACTCCGGCGCGGCGGCCGCCGCGGCCGCGGCGGCGATCGCGGCGTACCCGAACGACTGGATCGGCGGCGGCGGGAAGAACAACGCGCTCGCGTTTCCCGGCGTCGACGCCGGCGGGACGATGACCATCTCCACCGGTCTGGTGCAGTCGATGATCTCCCGGATCGACGCGCTGGAGAAGACCGTCGCGTCGTTAGGGTACGGCGGCGGGAACGGCAACGCGAACGCGGGGGCGATCGTCGCCTCCGGCGGCAACGGCAACGCGGCGGCGATGCAGATGCATCCCTTCGACGCCGCCGCGGAGATCAAGCGGATCCCCGTGCGCGGCGCGAGGCCCGGGTACTCGCCGATCGTCACCTTCGGGCGCATGGTGTGGCTCACCGGCATCGTCGCGCTGCAGACGGTGGACCAGGACGTGGAGGGGCAGACGCGCCAGGCGCTCGAGCACATGACGCTGCTCTTGCACAAGGCTGGGACGGACCCGACGCACTTGTTGCGGCTGAACGTCTACCTCGCGGACATCCGATGCGCGGATCGGATGTACAAGGCGTGGAACGAGTACTTCGAGGGCCTCGGCCTGAGCGAGGGGCAGCGCCCGGTGCGGATCACGCACGAGGCGAGATTGAAGAACGAGGGGTTCAGGGTGGAAGTGCACGCGGAGGCGGTTTTGCCCGCGAAGTGAAGCGAGCGACGGCGACGCGGCGCGGGGCGACGAGAGGAGGGAGGGGGAGAGGAGGACGCGAACGACGAGAGGAGGACGCGAACGACGCGAACGCGAGCGCGAGCGCGAACGCGAACGACGAACGAAAAAAGAAGAGAAAAAGCGCGACGACGAGGGCGCGGAGCGTCGCGGAGAGCACGAGTAAAAAAAACAATATCTTTGCAACTGACGCGAATCAATCTACTGGACTTTCTTCGTGAACACGATCACCTCCTCCTCCTCCACCTCTTCCTCGCCGTCCTCCTCGTCGTAGCTCCCCTCTTCTTCATCTTCTTCTTCTTCTTCGAAGTCGTCGTCGTCCGCGCTCGCCGCCGCCGCCATCGCGGCCGCCTTCCTCGCGCGTTTCTCCTCCCTCGCGTTGCTCTCCTGCTGCTTCACCTGCTTCTCCTTCACCGGGCCGAGCACCATCACCATCCTGTTCCCCTCCATGGACGGGTTCCCCTCCAGGGTGCACAAGTCCTCGTCGGAGTTGCAATCGTCGACGAATTTCATAAACATGTCCCTCCCCATGTCGCGGAACTCGTTCTCGCGTCCGCGGAACTGGCACACGAGTTTGACGCGATCGCCGCCGTCGAGAAACTTCTTCGCCGCTTTCAGACGCACCATGTAATCGTGCGAGTCGATGTTATACCGCATCTTGAGCTCCTTCACTTCGATCCTCGTCGCCGCCGCGCGCTTCCGCGTCTCGCGTTGCTTCTTCTCCTGCTCGTACTTGTACTTGGAGTAGTTCATTATGCGGCACACCGGCGGGTTCGCCTCCGGGGAGAACATCACGAGGTCCAAGCCAGCCTCGTCCGCGATCTCTTGCGCTTCCGCGGAGGACATCACGCCGACGGGCGCTTTATCCTCGTCGATCACGCGCACCTCGGGAAGGTCGATGTCCTCGTTCCGAGGCGGGCCGGTGTCCATGTTCACGCGGAAGCCTCTTCGACCTCTGCCGCGTCCGCCGCCGCCGCGGCGTCCGCCGCCGCGGCGTCCGCGTCCGCGCGCTTGCGTGATCGTGCTTTGATCGCCGTCGCCGTAGCGGTACTTCGACGGCCGCGCGGTGACGACGCGCGGGGCGATTCCGACGTGCACGCCCGTCAGCGCGGAGCCCTTCATGAACCCGAGCGCGCCGCCGCCGGCCGCGTTCGCAGCCTCGGGCGTCGCGCGCGCGACGCGAGCGCCGCCAGAGGGCGGCGCGCGGACCGCCATCGCGGCGACGCCGGACGACAGCGCGTTCACGATCGCGGACGACATGACGTTCGACGACGTTCGAGACGACGACGCGTTTCGGAGGATTCGATTCGAGGTTTTCGCTCGACGCGGACGCGGGGCGGCGCGGACGACGCGACGATGCCCGTCGCGCGTGGACGCTGCTGACGCGCGTTCGGACGCGCTCGCGATGGACGTGAGCGAGACGGTCGCGGCTCCGCGGACGGGAACGCGCGCGCGGCGTTGTGGATCCCTCGCCCGCCGCCCTTGCCCTAACGACCCCTGGGTTATCTGTTCGCGGTGAACACGTCGACAGCGGCTATCGCTATCATCGGGTACAGGTACAGTAGCTGGTTTCATCGGCGAGGAACGATCTCTGCCGATCAAGACGCGGTCAAATTTTGGTTCTGACGCGGTCGAGCCTGGCATCGCATCGCTGCCGCAGAAAGTTTTCGCTCGACTGTTCCGGAATTTCATCGGTGTTAGCGGGTCGTCAACGCCCAAAACGGGTCGCGCGACGGCGACGCGGCCGCGCGCGGGTCAGGGTTCTTCGCGCGAGGCGTCGAAGAGGACGATGTCGGAAGCGCCGCCCGCCGCGGCCCGCCGCCGCGCGGGCGCGACGGCGTCCGCGCCGGACGACGACGACGACGACGCGACGACGACGACGACGGCGACGATGAATCGACGACGAGGCTACGCGAGGAATCGCGTTCCGGTGATCGGAGGCAGACCGGTCAAGACGCGAACGTCCGGGATGCGCAAACTCCACGAGCCCGCGGGCGCGGGGGTCTGGGTCGCGATCTTCGGGAGTGTGCTGTTGTTCGCGGGGATACAGGCGTTCATCCGGTGGAAGTGGGCGGACGAGTTGGGTTGACGACTGCGGGAGCCGTCGAGAGGGCGGGCGCTCCGCGAGTGATGAATGAGATGTTCGGAGCGCGTCGGCGCGCCCGTCTTCTACGATACCATATCTATAAGATACTACTAGCTAGCGTCACCCCAGTCGTCGTCCTCGCCGCTCGCGTCGTCGTCCTTCCCACCTCCGCCGCTTCCGTCGCTCTCGCTCTCGTCGCCGCGAACGATGCGCGGCGTCCCCGCGGAGGATAATATCGTCGCGACTTCGTCGCCGTTTTCGTCCACGACGCGCACGTGCCTCGCGGACGCGCGCACCCGCGCGGGCACGTCGCTCTCGCACGACGCGAGCCACCGCTTGACTCTCTTCCCGTGCAGCCCCGGGGGCATCGCGATGACGCGCTTGAGCCACCCGTGGTCGCCGCGCGTGCGCATCGCGCCGCGCAAGTCCGCGGACGCGTGCGACGACAGCCCGTGCTGGTCCGTCGCGTCGGGGTACAGCGAGAGCCGGTCGCCGTCGTCGCACTCGAAGTCGATCGCGACGTGCGCGGCGGACGTCGCGACGGTCGAGGTCGAGGTCGCGGGGGAGAGGGAATACGAATCGTCGCCGGGGAGGACGCCGCTGACCGGGTCGTCCGGGTCGATCGCCTCGGGGGGATACCACTTGATCTCGTACCTGAGCGTGTCCCCTTCGCGAACGCGGTAAAAACCGTCGTCGTCGTCGTCGTCGTCGTCGTCGTCGTCGTCGTCGTCGTCACTTTCGCCGCCGCCGCCGTCCCTCCACGCGAGCGTGACCCACCGATCCTGCGCGCTCGCGTCCGGCGCGTTCACCGCCGCGGCCGCGAGCTCCTCGTCCATGGGAAGCCTGAGCACGGCCTCGAGCACGGAAGGGTTATCGCACAGCTCCGTCGCGGCGGCGATGGCGGCGCGCGTCGCCGCCGTCGCGGCGTCGCCGTCGCCCATCGCCTCGCCGACGACGCGCTCGTCGATTCGCTTCGGCGCGCCGAGCAGCCCGCGCGCGCTGAGCTCGTTCGCGACCGCGGCGGCGAACGCCTTGACGCTGTTCACGAGCTCGTTCCCCTCGCGGGCGCCGCCGAACGACCCCGCGCGCGTCGAGGGGCGTTTGTCGGGGTGGAGTTCAAAGGCGTCAGGTGGAGTTGAAAGGCGTCGCGGTCGGGGATTGAAAGCGAGGGGTGGGCGGAGAGACGCGCCGGGAAAAGTCCTTAAGGATCGGCGTTCACCACGCGGACGCGGTCGTATGGGGACCAGTGTATAGAACGCACCTGAAGACGCGCCATTCTTCGTCGCGCGCCACCTCGAGGCCGACGCGGACGCCGTCGTCGCCGTCGTCGCCGTCCGCGCGACGACGCGCCCTCTCCCTCCGCCGCGCGAAGACGGCGCCCGCGATCGCTCCGAAGACGAACGCCGCGGCGGACGCGAGAGGACGACGCGCCATCGTCCGCGCCGCCGCGCGCATGGCGTCCGTCGCGGCGACGCGTCGAGTGATGAGATTTGTCTGTCGGCACCTCCGAGACCGACTTTTTTTCCGCGCGAGAGGGGAAAGAACGACGCGCGGCGCGGCCATTCCTCGGACGCGCCGTCGGTCGCGCAGGATGAACCCGCTCTTCGCGCGGATGCGAGCCGCGGGGATGGTGAACGACCCCGGAGGAGGACATCCCCCGGTGCGACCCGGGATGGCGCGTCACGTCTCTCCGCGTCGTCGCGCGCGCGCCGCGTCGTCGCGTCCGTCGCGTCGTCGAGCGTTTCTTCCCCATTTCGTTCGTTCCGTCGCGCGCCCTCTTCCCGAACTCACGTCGCGACTCATCTCTCATCCACCCCGTCTCGTCCCCGCCGCCTCGCTCTCCTCCCCGCAGAACCGACCGCCGTCCGGGGGCTCGCATAACCCGCACCCCGGATCGGGACCCCCGAGCGCGCGCCCGCCCAGCGGCGGCGGCGGCGTCGCGCCGCGTCGATGGGACCCCGGCCCGGGTCCCGGCGGTCCGATGGGTCCGACGGGTCCGACGGGTCCGACGGGTCCGATGGGTCCGATGGGTCCCACGCCGCGGCACCCCGG
>MDSW01194910.1_pt1 | contig 14250 bp, 9 predicted proteins | sample 811171 | NCBI WGS metagenome assembly MDSW01 (sample SAMN05326641, study PRJNA326480) | marine metagenome | isolation source: seawater | place: Atlantic Ocean: North West | collected 2012 | reverse complement strand
TTTGTTCTAGTATATTTACCTTTAGTGATTGACAGTATTTGGACTAATACTAATCAGTTTTATAGTGGAGTAAGTGATTATATATATATATATAGTGATTCGTTAACAGACAGCTTATTAATTCATCCAGAGCAGTCTTCTTGGTATTTTATAGAATTAGAAACGGAGCAGGGATGCATTGTAAAAGACTCGATTTGGATTGATGTTATAGAGATAATATGTTCTGAAAAAAAATTTATTATACCAACAGGATTTACTCCATTTACCTCTCCAGGTGTAAATGACACATATTATATTAAAGAGCTTGACTCTGGTGTTATAGACGAGTTTTTATTAGAGATATTTAATAGAAATGGACAAAAAGTATTTGCAACAAAAAGTATATATGAAGAATGGGACGGGACATTTAAAAATGAGCATTTAGCGCCACAAGTTTTTGATTTTTATTTAAAGATTAGATGTGTTGGTAATTCAGAGTTTTTGTATAAAGGAAATATAACATTAATAAGATGATTAGAAAAGGTATATATTTTTTTGTTTTTATTACAATTTCGGCTTCAGCTCAAGATATTCATTTTTCACAATTTAGTATTACAAGATCCGTATTAAATCCTGGACTTATTAGTTATCAAGATTTAGATTTTCAGCTTGAGATACAAAGAAGATCTCAGTGGAAAAGTGTAACAACTCCATTTACTACTTTTTCTATTTCATTAAACAGAAGATCATTACTTCCAAAGACATCTGTAGGAATAAATTTTATTCGTGATTTAGCAGGAGACTCACAGTTATCCACAAGAGGATTTTCTTTAACGGTATCACATAAATTAAATGCATCTTTAAAACATAATATTTCAATTGGGGCCTCAGTAGGCTCATATAAAAGATCAGTAGATTATAATACGATTATTTTTATTGATAATGAAAATATCCCAAATACAAATATTCAATTTATCGATTTGTCCATAGGATTAATGCATGAAGTAGAAATTAACCCATCATTAATTATATTATCTGGATTTTCATTACTGCATATCAATCAACCAGAACAGTCTTTAACAGGAAATAATAAAATTAGATTACCTATTAATAATAAGCTCCACACATCAATTATTTATTACTTTAATGATAGAGTTCAGTTTAAACCAAGTATTTTGTATTCAAAACAAGGAACATCTAATGAATTTATTTTTGGAGCAGGGATAAATTACTTATTGTCAAATTACGGCACAGAAAGAATAGTAATAAGAACAGCTTTTTTTAATAGACATAATGACGCTTTAATTCCAAAAATTGGCGTTAAAATTGATAAATTTGAGGCCATGATGTCATATGATATAAATACATCATCATTAGTTAGCGCTAGTGATTATAAAGGTGGTTTTGAATTTTCTATTGTTTATCAATGGGGGTTAAATAAATCAGAAAAATCAATTGAACAGGGAATTTGCCCAAAATACTTATGATCAAAAGGATAACAGTAATATTATTTTTCCCTTTTATTTTGTGTTCTCAAGAAAACATTACTATTAAACAGTTAGAAGGAAGAATTAATACAAATAATACAGAGATTAGTTTTCTTCAAATTAACGACACGCTTGCTTTTTTTAGCGGAATGAGTGATATAGAAAATTTCAAATCATCTATTTATTATACAATTAAGCATTCAGATAAATGGAGTCAAAGAAGGTATTCAAAATACAATTTAAATAATTTTGACACAGGAGAAATTACTTTTTCAAATAATAATATGGCTGTTTTCACCTCATGTAATCGTGATAATCAATGCAAATTAGTTTTAGCTAGCCACAATAATTTTAGCGAGATAGAATCTATTAATAAAAAGGGAGGTAAAAATACACAAGCACATTTTTCTATACACAACTTACAAGAGGTCCTCTATTTTGTTTCTGATAGAGCAGGAGGTTTTGGAGGGCTAGATATATGGCTTAGTATTGTTGATAAAAAAGGAAATTTTGGAAGACCGATAAATGCGGGAGCAAATATTAACACTTCTGCTGATGAGGTAACACCATTTTTCAACAAAAACACAGGAGAAATGTATTTTTCATCTAACAGAAAAGACGGAATAGGAGGTTTTGATATTTATAAGGCTGAAGGGAAATTAAATTTGTGGCGACACACCCAAAATGTTAAAGAATTAAATACAGCTAAAGATGAGATGTATTTAACATTTTATAATAAAAACGCAGGTTATTTAGCATCAAATCGCAAAGGAGCAAAGTTTGAGAATACAGAGTATTGCTGTAATGATGTTTTTTCTTTTGAATATCAAGTTGAAAACGGAAAATCAGGAGATGTATTTTCGGATGCTTCCAAATATTTACCAATAGCTCTTTATTTTCATAATTCAGAGCCACATGACATTAATATGGGCACGAAGACTAAAAAAACATATAAAGACATGTATATTTCATATTTCAAAATGAAAGATAAATATTACAGAGAAAACAAGAATACAAATGATTTCTTTGAGCAGAAATTGAAATTCAACTTTAATAAACTTAACTTAATGTTAGATGATTTATTACTACAGTTAATTAATGGAGCAAAAATAAGCCTTCAATTACAAGGTTATGCCAGCCCTTTACACACTTATGAATATAATCAAGCTCTTTCAGAAAGAAGAATATCAAGCGTGCTTAATTATTTTCATGAATATAGTAAAGGAGTATTAACAGATTATCTAAATTCGGGAGCATTAACAATAAAAATGCTTTCTTTTGGAGAAAGTAGAGCTTTAGAAGGTGTGAGCGACAATCCAAATAAGATAGAAGAATCTGTATATAGCGTTGAGGCTATGAATGAAAGAAAAATAGAGATCATTAATATTATATTAGATAACAAAGACGCCGGCACATTCAATAATAAAACCAATTAAAAATCCTGTATATATTTGCGCATGATTATGGGCTTTTTCATTTAATCTAGAGACCCCTAGAAAGCCAGAAATTAAAATCAAAAATAAAATTAATTGCGACCCCTCTTGAAGTAGAAAAGAAGCCCCTGTTATTGCACCTGTTAAACCACCTATAGCTAACATATGCAAGCTTATTTTCCAACAGATTGATATAAAACCTGCTATAAGGATAATAATAATAGCTCCAATAAATTGTGCTTTTAAAATAGGCGAGAAAATTATAAAAGGATGTATAAACAGGTATCCAAGAAATATTATTAATGCAGACAATATTAAAGGCAGAGGACGCTCTTGATAATTACTCATTTCTAAAGAGGTAATTTTTTTCTTTTTTAGCAAAAAAAGAATTAGCATAGAAGGAATTATAATTGTGCTTAAGATAATAATTTGTGTGATAAAACTAATATACGACGATATCATAAAATAAATTGAAGGAAAAAAAAATAGAGTTATTATCCATGTAATTAATGGCATAAAAATAGGATGAAGTAGTATAGAAATGATTTTAGAAACCCTCATAATAATTTTCGCCTTAACTTAGTGTTTTTTATACCTAATTGGTTACGATATTTTGACACTGTTCTTCTTGCTATATGATACTCGTCTTTGCCTAAGATATCTGCTAAAGCCTCATCTGTCAAAGGAGCTTCTTTATTTTCATTTAAGATAATATGTTTAAGATGATTTTTTATTTCTTTTGTAGATATAATCTCTCCATTATCTTTTCTGTAAGCTTCAGAAAACAGTTCTTTCATTTTAAAAGTCCCGAAAGGCGCTTCTATATACTTTGAATTACTTACTCTTGAAATAGTAGAGATATCCATTTTAATAATATTTGCAACGTCTGCAAGCCTCATAGGTCTTAAGTCTTGTTCAGCACCACTAAAAAAATAATCTTTTTGAAGGTCTATTATTGCTAACATTACTTTTTTCAAAGTATTATTTCGTTTCTCTATAGCTTGAGAAAACCATTTTGCTTTTTCTATTTTTTCTTCCAAAAATTTTTTTGTTTTTTGATCTGTAGTCTCTCTTAATAAATTAGAATAGTATTTACTGACTACAATTTTTTTCAAATTACTTTTTTCTAAAGATAACTGTATTTTATTATTCAAAATAGAAACTATAAAATCTGGGTAAATATAGCTTGCAAGCTTAGAGTCCTTAGAGAAGCCAGCTGAAGGGATTGGATTTAATTTTTCTACTAGTGCGTATGTGTTTTTCAGCTCTTCTTTAGTAATATTCAAATTGGTTATTAAATACTCAAAGTTTTTATTACTAAAGTAAGAGTAATATTCAGATATTATTTTTAAAGCGAGGGTATTCTCTTTATGTAGTTTTTTGAGTTGGATACATAAACATTCTTGCAAGTTATTTGAGCCAACACCAAAGGGCTCTAGATTTTGCATGGTAAGCAAAGCAAATTTAAGGTCTTTTTCAGAAACTACAAGATCATTATTAACAAGGAGGTCGCTACTTATAGAATATAGATCTCGTTTTAAAAACCCGCTATCATCTAGACTATTAATGAGGTATTTAACTAAAAACAAAATAGAGGGACTTAAATCTAACCCAATTAATTGTTTTAATAGATAACTTGCAAGAGTCTCTTGCTTATCTTCGATTTGAAAGGAATCATAATTACTTGTTGATTTCTGAGTATAAAAGCTAGCACTTCCCTCTTCTCTTTCTAGCCCTTCCTCTTCTTGCTCCTCTTCAAGAGCAGGGTTTTCTTCTAATTCCTCTTCAATTCGTTTTTCTAATGCTACAATAGGGACCTGCAAAAGGCCTAGAAATTGTATTTGTTTAGGGCTTAGATTTTGAGATTGTTTTTGATATAGCCGCTGTTTATTCATTTATTAAAATTCTGCATTTTGCGGTGTCCTTGGGAACGGAATAACATCACGAATATTTTTCATTCCAGTAACAAACATAACGAGTCTTTCAAATCCTAAACCAAATCCACTGTGCTCACAAGTCCCAAACTTTCTAGTTTCAAGATACCACCAAAGATCCTTTGGGCAAATACTCATCTCTAACATTCTTTTTTTTAATTTTTCTAATCGCTCCTCTCTTTGTGAGCCGCCAATAATTTCCCCAATAGAAGGGAATAAAACATCCATTGCGCGCACAGTCTTGTTGTCAGAATTCACTCTCATATAGAATGCTTTTATTTCTTTTGGATAATCAGTGATTACAACAGGACACTTATACTTTTTTTCTACGAGATATCGTTCGTGCTCTGATTGAAGGTCGTCTCCAAATCCGGAAATAGGATATTTAAATTTTTGTTTTTTATTTGGTTTTGAATTTTTTAGAATTGCAATAGCTTCAGTGTATGTGAGTCTTTCAAATTTATTTTCCACAACACAGTTCAACCTCTCTAAGAGAGTCATCTCAGAACGCATTTCTTTTTTTAATTGTTTTTCATTGTCAATCATTCTAGAATTTAAAAAAGCCAAATCCTCTTCGTTTTTATTTAAACAATAGGCAATACAATATTTTAAGAATTCTTCTGCTAAATCGATATTTTGTTCTAAATTAGAAAAAGCGACTTCAGGTTCTATCATCCAAAATTCAGAAAGATGTCTAGAGGTGTTTGAATTCTCTGCTCTAAAAGTAGGTCCAAAAGTATATACCTTTCCAAGACCTAAGGCCCCAAGCTCTGCCTCTAATTGACCAGAAACAGTAAGATGTGTTTTCTTACCAAAAAAGTCTGTTGAGAAATCAACATTACTATTAGCTTTTAAATTAGTTAAATTAAGATTAGTTACTTGAAACATTTCACCAGCACCTTCAGCATCTATACCAGTAATAATAGGAGTATGTAGATTTAAAAAACCTTTATCATTAAAGAATTTGTGAATTGCAAAAGTTAAAGAATGTCGTATTCTAAAGACAGATGAAAATGTACTTGTTCTAAAACGCAAATGAGCTTTCTCTCTTAAAAACTCTAAGGAATGTTTTTTTGGTTGTAAAGGATATTTCTCTGCATCAGCATCACCAAGTATTGTCAGATTGCTTGCTAAAAGCTCAACAGCCTGACCGGCCCCTTTAGAAGTAATTAATTTTCCTTCGGCAGCAATACAAGCACCAGTATTAATTTGTTTTATGATTTTTTCTGAAAAAAATTCTGCTTCAGCAACAATCTGGAGATTAACTAATGTAGATCCGTCATTTAAAGAGATAAAAAAAACATTTTTACTTCCACGTTTATTTCTAACCCAACCTTTAGCAATGATTTTTTGACCAATTCCTTTAGTTTGTAAAATTTCTTTAATTTCCATATTTCTTTTTTTCTTACAGATATGCAAAGATAAGTATTAGTTAATAGTTGTTTTTCTAAATCAAAAAGAATTAATTTAGCAGAATTATAGCTATCCTGCCTGAGTAATTGTTTTTTTGGAAAGTATTTTGTGAACAGATTCTATAATAGCATTTTCGTCATAAAAACAATCTTTATACAGTTCTTTTTGAGTTCCATGAGAAATAAATTTATCTGGTATACCAAGCATATTTACAGAACACAGGTAATTGTGTTTTGCCATAAACTCAAGAATAGCAGATCCAAAACCTCCTTGCAAGCATCCATCTTCAATTGTAATAATATGTTTAAACTTTTTAAAAATCAAATGGAGTAGTTTTTCATCTAAAGGTTTTACAAATCTCATGTCATAATGAGCAATACTTAACCCCTCTTTTTTAAATGTTTCTTGTGCATCTATAACAAAGTTTCCCGTAGGACCAAATGATAAAATAGCGACTTCCTCTCCATTTGTGATAGTTTTTCCTGTTCCGATTTCAATTTTTTCAAATTTATTTCTCCAATTTAATGTTACACCATTTCCTCTAGGGTACCGTATAGAGAAAGGCCCTTGATTTGGCAATTGAGCAGTAAACATTAAGTTTCGCAACTCTTTTTCGTTCATTGGTGAGGAAACAATCATATTTGGGACACATCTAAAGAAGGCAATGTCATAGGCGCCATGGTGTGTTGCTCCGTCAGCACCAACAAGACCTCCCCTATCTAGACAAAATACGACATTTAGATTTTGTAAAGCCACATCATGTATTACTTGGTCATAAGCTCGTTGCATAAATGAAGAATAAATATTACAAAAAGGTATTTTGCCTCGAGTTGCCATACCTGCTGAAAAAGTTACTGCATGTTGTTCAGCAATACCAACATCATATGTTCTTTCGGGCATTACTTCCATTAGTTTGTTTAAGGATGATCCCGTGAGCATTGCAGGAGTTACTCCTACAACATTCTTGTTCAGTTTTGCAATCTCAATCAAAGTTTCTCCAAAAACATCTTGGTATTTTGGAGGTTTTTTTTCATTTTTTGAGAGTATTTCTCCTGTAGATTTATTAAATACCCCTGGAGAATGCCATTTAGTAGTGTCTCCTTTTTCAGCAGGAGAATAACCTTTTCCCTTAGTGGTAAGGCAGTGTAATATTTTAGGGCCAGGTATATCTTTTAAATCAGATAGCACAGTAGTTAAATGTTTTATATCATGACCGTCAATAGGCCCAAAGTATCTAAATTTTAAAGACTCAAAATAATTACTTTCTCCTAGCAGAGTTGATTTTATTGCCCCCTCAACTTTTTTAACTACTTTTTGAGCGTTTGGTCCAAACTTACTTATTCTTCCAAGTATTTTCCAAATTTTGTTTTTTGCTTTATTGTAAGTTTGAGAAGTTGCAATATCAGTTAAATACTCTTTAAGGGCTCCTACCGCGGGATCAATAGACATACAGTTGTCATTTAAAATAACAAGTAAATTTGTATTTGTTGACCCAGCATGATTTAAAGCCTCAAAAGCCATACCAGCAGTCATTGCACCATCGCCAATTACAGCAATATGCTGTCTAGTATTTTCTGCTGATTTTTCATCGGCAATTGCCATGCCAAGAGCTGCAGAAATTGAAGTTGATGCATGTCCTACCCCAAAAGTATCGTAAACACTTTCATTTCTTTTTGGAAAACCACTTAATCCTCCTTTAATTCTATTTGTGGGAAAATCATCTTTTCTTCCTGTTAAGATTTTATGCCCATAAGCTTGATGACCTACATCCCAGACTAATTGGTCGTAAGGCGTATTAAAAACATAATGCAATGCAACTGACAACTCAACAACACCAAGGCTAGCTCCAAAATGCCCCCCCTTTTCTGAAACAATATCAATGATATATTGCCTAACCTCATCACTAACTTGTTGTAATTGATTTGGCGCAATTTTTCTTAAATCGCTAGGATCATTAATTTTCTTTAAAAGATCTCCTTGAGTATATTTTTTTCTTTTACTCATTTATGTAGCAGTTAAGTTTTTAATCTTACAAAAGTACTAATTATTCGTTAACAAATAATAGTTAATAATTGATGCTATATACAGACACTTTTTTAATTGATTTTTATCAGTTTTGTTTTGTGAGAAAACTAATATTTATTTCATTTCTATTAATTTCATTTAGTATAGATGCATCTGATAAAAAAATAAAAAAAAATCAGTTAAATACAGACTCTATAATTCAGAAAGAACAGACTACTATTGATACTATTCAATTATACAGTCTTTATAAAGAAAGATTAGATTCTTTAAATTCTCATTCCCCAATGGATTTGAGATATAATTCTAAAGTAAAAACAGTTATTGATAATTATCTGGGAAAGAATAAGCGATTAGTAGCTAAAATGCAGGGGGTTAAGCAGTTGTATTTTTCTGTATTTGAAGGGTATTTAGATAAGTACAATCTGCCTTTAGAGTTTAAATATCTCGCCATTGTTGAATCTGCATTAAATCCAACAGCAAAATCAAGTTCTGGGGCGACAGGATTATGGCAGTTTATGTATTTAACAGGAAAAGAATACGGATTGAATGTAACATCTTATATTGATGAAAGACAAGATATTTATAAATCAACAGAAGCAGCATGTGTATATTTTACTAACCTTTATGAGATTTTTGGAGATTGGAATTTAGTTTTAGCCGCATATAATGGTGGCCCTGGATATATTCAAAGAAAAATTAATCAAGTAGGCTCGTATGATTTTTGGAAATTATATCCTTATTTAAGAAGAGAAACAAGAAATTATGTGCCCAAATTTATTGCTGTAAATTATGTAATGAATTACGCAAAAGAACATGGTATTTCAGCGGAAGATCCTCAAATTTTAATATGCGAAAAAGATACGCTAATCCTTAGAGAACAAGTTGAGCTAAAGACTTTAATTGAAATTCTATGTGTTAATAAGCAAACAATGAAGTATTTAAACTCTGCGTATAAAAAAGACATCTTCCCTAAAGGATCTACATTAACCCTTCCTTCCTATGCAGTGAATGACTTCTTAAATAATGAGGAGGCTAATTATAATTTTATAGATGCAGTTGAGAACAAACAGATTTTAATTGATGAAGAAAGAGTTGTCTATATAGTTCGTAATGGGGATTATTTAGGAAGAATAGCCCAAGAATACGAAGTTCATATTTATGAAATTAAAAAATGGAATAATCTGAGGACAACCAAATTAGATATAGGAGATGAATTAGTTCTTTACAAGAAAAAGAAAACAAAAGAAGAAAAAATAAACACATCTAAAAAAAACGAATATATTATCCAAAAAGGGGATACTTTATGGGATATAGCAAGGCAACATAAGGGATTAAGTGTTTGGAAAATCAAAGCACTTAATAATTTAGAAAGTGATAAATTAAAGCCAGGAACTAAAATTATATTACCAGCGACATAATGAGACTATTATTAGCACTAATTATCACTTTTTCTTCCTGTGTTGATGACACCCGAACTCTTCCGGCATCAACAGGAATGAATTCAGAAGTGCTATTTGTTGTAGATGATTTATTATGGAATTCAAAAATTGAATTTTTAGTGTCAAATATTTTTGAAGAAGATATTTTAGGACTGCCTCAAAAGGAAGCTGTTTTTAGGATTATTCGTGTGAGAACAGCTGCTTTTAAAGCAATACTTAAAACACATAGAAACATAGTGATTATTACAAAGAGCAAGAAAGATTCATATATACAAAGAAATAAGTGGTCTAGCGGTCAGATTGTAACACAGCTTTTTTGGGATGGAAATGAAAATAGAATGAATGAGGAATTAAAAGAAACAAAAGAGGAATATATACAAGAAGAATTAAAATGGATGAGATCTAGATGTGCAAAAAACTCCCAAAAAAAAATAGAAACAATCATAAAATCAAATTTTGGTATAGAATGTATTCTGCCAAAAGAATATGAGGTAGTAAAAAATGAAGCATCATTTTTTTGGGCAAACTACAACCCTACAATATCAGATGAAATTAAGAATATCATGATTTTTTCATTTATCCCTAAAAAAAACAATTTACAACAAGAGATATTAGAAAAGATAGATAGTGTTTTTGCTGAGTATCTTGTAGGAGAAAAGGAAGGTAGTTATGTTAAAATAGAGTCTAGATACCCACCGTATTATTTTAACAACACCTATAGAGGTTTGTGGAAATTAGAAAATGGATTTATGGGCGGAGTTTTCATTGCTAAAACGTATTTCCAAAAAGAAAAAATAATTATAAGTTCAGGTATTATATTTGCTCCGCAAAGTAGAAAAAGAAAATATGTAAAAGAGTTAGAAGCTATTTTATAATTAATTTTTCTCTTTTTATGTCTCCACCTATATTTACCTCAACAATATAGCAGCCTGAAGAAATTTCAGATATGTTTATTTCTTTTTCAGAGCTAACTAGAATCTTTTTACCAGTTAGGGTATATATTTTAATTGAGAGATTTCCTTGATGAGTAACTATATTTAGTTTGTTTTTTGCTGGATTAGGGAATAACCGAAATGTAGGATTGTCAACATCATTAATAGTGGTGGTTATTGTGTTTACTGGACTTTCCCAGACCCCTCTTCCATATGTAGCGGCGCTAATTTTCCCTGTTGACTTTTGTATTTCTAATTCTCGTACAATTACATTTGGGAGACCGTTATTAAACGGCACCCATTCACTCATAGAGTTATTTTTATAATATACCCCAACATCTGTCCCTATGTATAAAGCATCATCTCCCCCCCCTTGATAAGTGATACAATTTACTGGTAGTGCAGGTAAATTATTACCAGAGATATTTACCCAAGTACTTCCAGCATTATCAGTTGCATACACTTTATGCGTATTATTGTAATCAGAGAATGTTACCCAAGCTTTTTGTGGATTTGTAGAAGAAACAACTATATCTGTAATATTATAATTTGGAAGCCCTGGCTTTATATAAGTCCAAGATTGACCAGCATCAGCAGTTACTTTAATTTTACTATAAGAAGCAGCATAAATATAATTTTCATCAGAAGGAGCTAAAGCAATACTTCTAATAGCCTGACCACCACTAACGTTATAAGAAATTGAGTCCCAAAGAGCCCCTGCAGTAGTTGACCTATATACCTCGTCATATCCAGCAACAATGATATTATTATTAATACTATGAACTTCATAAGGAGTATTCCATGCGCCTTCATAACTTACAGGCTTAATATTATCCCAGTTATTACCCGCATTATATGATTTTCTCATGCCACCATATTGGTATTCTGCATAAATAATATTTGAATTATATGGATCAAAAGCACACTCCATACCATCACCCCCTAGAATAGCGCTCCAAGTAGCGTTTGTAAGCATTTCTGTACCATTATCTTGTGCTCCAGCTACGACTCTATTAGGGTTAGATTGAGAAACCCCTAAATTATAAAACTGAGCAATTTCTAAACCATCAGAAATCCAAACCCATTTATTTAGATTGTCCATATATTTAAAAACACCCCCATCATTTCCAGCATAAGCAACATGCGTATGAGGGTTAAATTCAAAAGCATGTTGGTCTACATGCATATATGAGTAGTTAGATCCATTTCCACTACTTGCATCAATATCCCAATTAACGCCACTATTATCAGACCTCCAAATATTAACACCCCCAACATAAACAAGGCTTTCATTATTTGTTGATACACCTAAACTTAAATCATACCATGATTGCCCTCCGGAATCATTACCATCAGTATCCCAAGCTAAAATATTAGGAGAGCTAGACTGTAACACCCAGTTATCTCCCCCGTCAGACGATTTGTATAGACCGTGAAAACTATAATCAGAAGCAGAATAAAGAGCATAAATTACTTCAGGATTATCAGGAGTAACAGCAATTAAAGGGCGATATCTGCTACCAACAACACCATTATCTATAACTGACCAATTAAGCCCCCCATCATTTGATCGATATACATTACTTCCGCCACTGTTTTGTTTTGCTGCATAGATTATATTTGGGTTGTTAGGCTTAAATTCAATATCTCTCCATCTCCCAATTGTAGCTACTGCTTGCCATGTATTTCCAGCATCAGGACTAATCAATATATTTGAATTAGTAACAGCATATAAGCTATCTGTAAATCGTGGATTGATGATTATTTTATTGATTGTTTTTTCTTGAATGACACTATAACTTAAACCAGTAGTATCCCAATTTAGACCTCCATCTATTGATTTTAGAATACCGATACTGTATGTGTCATCGGCATTTGCATCTCCAGTTACAATATACATAATCTGATTGTTATCAGGGTTAATAGCTATATGAGAGATGCCCATTACCGGCAGATTGTCTGTATTTGTTGACCAGTTGCTTCCGCCATCAAGTGACTGCCAAAGACCTCCAGAAGGAGATCCAACCCAAATAATGTCTGGATCTACTGGATCAAAAGCAATACAATTAATCCTTCCATTACCTCTTTTTTTATTATTTGAAAGAATAATAGGTGTGTTAATAGGGCCCTTTGCAACCCAATTAGCCGAAGAAGCTATTTTTGAATCAAGAGATTTATCTTTTTCTTTCTTCCAAGCGGTATACAAAGAAGTAGGGTCGAAAACAGTATGGTCTGTTATTCTTTTTAATATAAAATCCATTTCTCTTGCATAAGGCTTGTAGCCATTACCTTTAGTATATGGCGTAGCATTTCGATATTCTTCAAATGCATTGAATTTATCAATAACACTGGCTTTGCTATTTTTTTTCAGCAAATTATCTTGCCAAATTTGTGCATTTAATGAAAAGCCAAAACAACAACCTAAAAAAATACAGTATAATTTATTCATAGTTTAAAAATTCGCTTGTAAAGATACAGTAAAATTCCTTCCAGAAGCACTAATTCCTGAGCCAAACGTTTTGTAGTGTGTATCCATAATATTATTAACTCCAGAAATAAGGATTAAGTTTTCATCAATAGAAAGACGGTATTTAAAGTTTATTGTATACCAAGAAGGAGACCCAATTATTGTAGCTTCTTCTAGATTATCTACACCTGCCAAATCATAGTCGATAGCTTTTTTAATATGATTATAATGGATATTTAATGAGATAAAATGATTAGAATGGGTATAATTAAGTTCACTAATAATATTTGCTGGAGGAATATGTGCCAACGGATCTCCTTCTAGCGTGCTCCCCTTCAAGAGGTTTATAGTTCCACTTTGAGAAAGATATTTAGTTATATTAAATTGGTATGCAAAACTAACCCCCCTTATTCTAGCTCTTCCAATATTGGTATTCATTATAATCCTCATCATTTCTCCATCATAAAAAATAGAGTCCAATCCATTTAAGCTAGCTTCTCGTTTTTCGATAGCATTTTTAATATTAGTTTGAAATATTTGCGCCTGCAATGATAATTTATTTTTGAGCTTTATTTTGATTCCAGACTCAATAGTGGTAGATTTTTCTGGAGAAAGCTTGTCTGTAGGTATTACAACATACAAATCATTTTTCGAGAAAATTTTACCAACATCATCAGTGTTTGGATTTCGAAACCCATTAGAAACAGAGCTATTAAAACTAATAGTATTGTTTAAATAAAAGATAAATTGTATTGATGTAGACAGAGAACGGTTATTTAATTTGATTTGATTAAAAGGCAAATCAATTATTGAAGTGTCATTAAATATTGCAGATAATGAATTTATGCTATATCGAAATCCTGTCGTGCAAAGTAATTTTCTAGAAAAATTAATATTTGTTTGTGTATAAACAGCCCCATTAAGAACTGTAGTTCCTCCGTCAGGATATCGAGTGCTATTATATAAAACAGTGTTATTGCTAGAGAGATTTCCTCTTGAGATTAATCCTTGAGCCCTAAAATCACATCCATAATGTAATTTAAAAAGAGTAAATTTTTTTGAAAAATCGGACCTAAAATCAATAACCGTAAGTTTTTCTTTTCTGTTATTTAAAAGAGCTTCAGTTGTTTTTTGTTTGTGT
>MDSW01218784.1_pt1 | contig 14251 bp, 15 predicted proteins | sample 811171 | NCBI WGS metagenome assembly MDSW01 (sample SAMN05326641, study PRJNA326480) | marine metagenome | isolation source: seawater | place: Atlantic Ocean: North West | collected 2012 | reverse complement strand
TATAAAGTCTCCTTATAGTTGTAGTTTGGGGTGCGTCAATTGATAAGTATAATATTGTGACAATTGTACTAACTTATTCTCATGGGAACAGTTGTCCAATTAAAAAATCGAATAAATAATTCATACTCGGAGCTCAAAAATTCCGTCGACGATAAACTGGTTTTAGTTGAAGAAAAAATAAAAACAAAATTATCGAGCAGAGTCGAGTTAGTTGACGAAATGACAAAATATCATATTAGAACGGGCGGTAAAAGATTAAGAGCCTTACTTACTTTAGGTTCGTCTAAACTTTGTGGATACTCCAAAGGTTCAAGAGACGTAAATCTTGCTGCCTGTGTGGAACTTATACATGCTGCAACATTAATGCATGACGATGTCATTGATCATGGAGAGATTAGAAGAGGAAAAAAAACTTTAAATAATATTTGGGGAAATAAATCTTCAATTTTAGTTGGAGATTATTTGTTAAGTAGATGTTTTGAAATGATGGTAGAAGATGGTAGTCTTGAAGTTTTAAAACTTCTTTCTACAACCTCTTCTGAAATATCCCAAGGAGAAGTACTACAACTACAATATCAAGGAGAAATAGATATGTTGGAAGAAACATATTTAAAAATAATATCTGCAAAAACCGCATCATTATTTGCTGCAGCAACAAAAGTTGGATCAATTTTATCAAACAGGGAAAATAAAATTAAAGATGCTCTAGAATTCTATGGAAAAAATCTTGGATTAACTTTTCAAATAGCAGATGACACTTTAGATTATAATTCAGAATTAAAATTATTTGGTAAGGAAATTGGAAACGATTTTTATGAAGGTAAAGTAACTTTGCCTATAATTCTACTTTATCAAAAGTCGAAAGATTATGAAAAAAAAGAGTTAAAAGAATTGTTTAAAAAAAAGATTAGATCTGAAGATGAATTTAAGGATATTCTTTTAAAAATCAAAAAATATAATATTATTTTTGAGTGCTACAGGAAGGCAGAACATTTTATTAATCTCGCTTCTAATTCATTAAGTATATTTGATCAATCTAAAGAAAAAGATATGCTTCAGGGCTTAACATCTTTTAGCTTGGAAAGAAATTTCTAAGGACTAAGCAAAAATTTTTCCCAAACTCCGCTTACTTTTCTTAAATATTTTAATCTTTCGTGAATTCTATTTTCTCCATCTAGCCAAAATTCTATACTATCAGGAATTAATTTCCAACCAGACCAATAAGACGGTCTTGGAATATTATTTTTATCAAGATATTTTTTTTTATAATCTTCAATAGAATTATATAGCTCATCTCTATTTTTTAAAATTGAGCTTTGATTAGATGCCCATGCACCAATTCTACTACCGTATGATCTTGATTTATAATATGCATCAGCTTCTTTATCAGATACTTTTACAATTTTTCCTGTAATTCTTATTTGTCTTAAAAGACTTTTCCAATGAAAACATAAAGACGCATTTGGATTTTCTTTCAAGTCCAAACTCTTCTTGCTATTAAAATTTGTATAAAAGACAAAGCCATTAATGCTAAAATCTTTCAACAAAACCATTCTTACAGATGGAACGCCTGATTTGTCAGCGGTAGCCAATGCTAGCGCGTTTGGATCGTTAATCTCCGTTTTTTTGGCTTCATTAAACCATTCTTCAAAGAGTTTTATTGGATCATCCAGATCCATAAAGCATTTATCCAGACCAAGTGAATTTTTTTGATTCATAATTTCAACAAAATAAAATATATAATATACTTAATGTCATTTAATACTTTTGGAAAGCTATTTCGATTCACAACTTGGGGTGAATCCCATGGTCCTGCTATAGGCTGTGTTGTTGATGGATGTCCGCCAAATATAAAGATCAAAGAGCAAGATATTCAGATTGAGTTGAATAAAAGAAGACCAGGACAATCAAAATTTACAACACAAAGAAAAGAGGATGATAAAGTAAATATTTTATCAGGAATATTTGAAGGTAAAACAACAGGTACTCCAATTTCTATGATTATTTACAATAAAGATACTAGATCACGAGATTACGAAACAATAAAAAATAAATTTAGACCTGGTCATGCTGATTATACATATTTTAAAAAATATGGAATAAGAGATTATAAAGGTGGTGGAAGACAATCGGCAAGAGAAACAGCTTCTAGAGTCGCAGCAGGAGCAATAGCAAAAAAAGTATTAGAGAATAAAATTGGTAAAAAATATAAAGTTATAGGAGCAGTTACTCAGCTAGGGATACTGGGCTGTGATGTTAAAAAATGGGATGATAAATTTATTTCAAAAAATCCTTTTTTTTCTCCTGATAAATCTATTGTAAAACTTTGGGAAAAATATCTCTTGAGCATAAGAAAAGCGGGTTCATCTTGTGGGGCAATAATTGAAGTAAGAGCAAAAGGTGTACCAGTTGGACTTGGTGCACCAATTTATTCAAAACTAGATATGGATATAGCAGCTGCGATGATGAGCATCAACGCTGTAAAAGGAGTTAATATTGGATCTGGTATTAACTCAGCTCAATTAACTGGGGAACAAAATTCTGATGAAATTTCACAAAAGAATAAAAAAACAAGTTTTAAATCAAATAATGCTGGGGGAATTTTAGGTGGGATATCTTCAGGACAGAATATAATAGTTTCATTTGCAGTAAAACCTACATCGTCAATTATCTCATCTAGAAAAACTATTGATAAATTTGGTAAAAATACATCTATTTCTGTTAGAGGTCGACATGATCCATGTGTTGGTATTAGAGCAGTTCCGATTGGGGAAGCTATGATGCACTGCGTATTACTTGATCACTATTTAATGAATAAGGCTCAGTGTAGCTAATTAGTTTTTTTAATTATAATTTTTGAATTTAGGGTATCAAGGACTTTGCTTTCAATTCCATGAGAGTCTAATCCAGCTTGTTTGTACATTAATTCAGGATTATCTTGGTCAATAAACCTATCAGGTAAAACCATTGATCTATATTTTAAATTGTTATCTAATAAATTTTTTTCTGAAAGAAACTGACCTACATGAGAGCCAAAACCTCCTATAGAACCTTCTTCTATGGCAATTATTGCTTCATGGTCTATTGCTAATTGCCAAATTAAATTTTCATCGAGTGGTTTGGCAAATCTTGCATCTACAATTGTTATTGTTAACCCTTTTTTTAAAAGGCTTTCTCGAGCGGTCAAGCACTCTTTTAATCTAGCTCCAAAATTTAACAAAGCAACTTTTTTACCTTCTTTTATGATACGTCCTTTTCCAATATCCAATTTTTCATCGATTGTTGGTAAATTAATTCCTATTCCATTACCTCTTGGATATCTAAAAGCAGACGGTCTATTATTTATATCTATAGATGTATTTATCATTCTTACTAGTTCTGCTTCGTCACTTGCTGCCATAACTATAAAATTTGGTAAAGTTGATAAATATGTTATATCAAAAGAGCCTGCATGTGTTGGTCCGTCAGCACCAACTAATCCTGCTCTATCAATAGCAAATCTAACAGGCAAACTTTGAATTGCAACATCATGTACGACTTGATCATAAGCTCTTTGTAAAAAAGTTGAATAAATAGCTGCATAAGGTTTGAATCCTTCGGTCGCTAAACCAGCAGCGAAAGTAACTGCATGTTGTTCAGCTATACCAACATCAAACATTCGTTCAGGAAATTTATTTCCAAAAATATCCATGCCTGTACCTGAGGGCATCGCTGCTGTAATCCCTATAATTTTACTGTCTTTTTCAGCATGTTTTAAAAGTGTATTAGCAAAAATTTTTGTATATCCTGGCACTTTTGATTTTGATTTTTCTTGTTCTCCAGTATTTATATTAAATTTAGTTACTCCATGATATTTATCAATTGATTTTTCTGCAAATTTATAGCCTTTTCCTTTTTCAGTTTTTACATGGATCATTATTGGTCCGTCATAGTTAATTTCTTTAGCATTTTTTAATACTGAAATTAAAGAGTCCATATCGTGTCCATCGATTGGTCCAATATAATAAAATCCCATAGAGGTAAATAAAGAACCACCTGTAACAGCTGACCTTAAAAAATCCTCTGCTTTGCCCGCTTTCATACTAAATCGTTTTGAAAAAGCTGATATAATGAGTTTAAACGTTTCTCTTAAACTAAAGTAAATTTTTCCAGACAAAATTTTTGCTAAGTAAGCTCTCATTGCTCCAACAGGTTTTGCAATTGACATATCGTTATCATTTAAAATAACAATCATTTTAGCTTTACTTGTCCCAGCATTATTCATTGCCTCATATGCCATTCCAGCGCTTATCGCACCATCCCCAATTACTGCAATAACATTGTCAGATTTATTAGAAAGTTTATTTGCAGTAGCTATACCTAGGGCAGATGATATAGAAGTTGAGCTATGAGCTGCACCGAATGGATCATATTCACTTTCTGATCTTTTTGTGAATCCAGATAAACCTTTTCCCTTTCTTAGCGTTCTAATTCTATCTTTTCTTCCTGTTAAAATTTTGTGAGGATATGTCTGATGTCCAACATCCCAAATTAATTTGTCGTTGGGTGTATTGAATATGTAATGTAATGCAACTGTTAATTCAACGACACCTAGGCCAGCGCCTAGATGCCCTCCTGTTTGTGAAACAGCATCAATCATTTCATCTCTTACTTCATTAACTAAAATTTTTAAATCTGACTGTGAAAGTTTTTTAATATCAGCCGGAAAGTTAATTTTATCTAAATATTTATATTTTTTTGTCACTTGCCTCTTTCCAAGATATAATTAATAGTACTTTTTAGATCTTTTGTTCTTTTTCCAAAAGGTAAAAGATCTTTAAAAATCTTATATCTAAGTTTATTACCATATTTAATAGTATTTTTATCGCCTAGTAAACTAATTAAAGTTGCTTTTCCTTTTTTCAAATCTTTTTTAGTTTTTTTTCCAGCTTTTTTTGAACTTCCACTAAAATCAATAAGATCATCTGCTATCTGAAATAATAAACCAATGTCAGAACCAATTTTATCAAATTTTTTTAATAAATTATTTTTTCTACAAATTATTATAGGAGCCATACAACAAAAACTAAAAAGTTTTCCTGTTTTTTTAATTTGCATTTCAATAATTTTATTTAATGAAACTTTTTTACGCTCAAAATTTAAATCGGAATATTGACCTCCAGCAATTCCGGAGTGTCCAGAACATTTTGATATTAAATTAATTAATTTTATTTTACTTTTATTATCAATTTTGAAGCTATCTGCGCTCAAAATTTCAAAAGCGATTGTTAGCAAAGAATTTCCTGCAAGAATTGCTGTGGATTCTCCAAATTTTTTATGTGTTGACGGCTTTCCTCGTCTTAAAAAATCATTATCCATACATGGTAAGTCATCATGAATTAATGAATATGCATGAATACATTCTACAGCTGCTCCTATATGAATTAAACTTTGGTATCTTATATTAAATATTTTACCTACATCGACAATTAGCTTTGCTCTGATCTTTTTGCCTCCTGGTAACAAGCCATACTTCATGGGTTTAATAAGGTCTGTTTTTTTTTGTTTTAATAAAAATTTGAATAGAAAAGAATTGATATCTCTAGCAATATTATTTAATTTTTTTTTCATTTTTAACCGATAATTTACTAATTTTCTCTTTAGTGCTTTGTGTTATTTTTTTTGAAGTACTTTGAAATTTTTTTTCAATTAAGTTATTTAATCTTATCAAATCTTTATAGCCATTTATTGAATTTTCTAAGTCTTTCTCATTCTCAAGATTTTTAATTAAATTGTTAGCTAATTCTGTAAGTTCATTAATGGATTTATTTTGAATATCATTTGGCAAATTTTTATCTTTCATATATTAGTTGTAATATTACATGAAAAACAATCTTTCAAATATTAAAAAGTCTAAATACTATTTAGATAAAAAGGAATGTATAGGAATACCTACTGAAACTGTATATGGACTGGCTGCAAATGCATATTCTAATACTGCAATATCAAAAATATATAAATTAAAAAGGAGATCAAAAAAAAATCCATTAATAGTTCACTATTTTGATTTAAAAATGTTAAAATTGGACTGCGAAACAAACAATTACTTTTTTAAATTATATAAAAAATTTTGCCCTGGACCTCTAACTTTTGTACTGAAATTAAAAAAAAATAGTAAAATTTCAAAAAAAGTTACAAATAATAAAAAAACTCTTGCTGTAAGATTTCCGAAAAATATAATTACAAGAAATTTACTTAAAAAACTTTCTTATCCGGTTGCAGCACCAAGTGCTAATATTTCGACTAAAATTAGTCCTGTATCTAAAGATGATGTGATAGACGAATTTGGAAAAAAAATTAAATTTGTGCTTGATGGTGGAAGATCAAAAATAGGTCTTGAGTCTACAATAATCAATTTAATTGATAAACCAGAAATATTAAGACTTGGTGGATTCGAAATATCTAAAATAAATAAAACACTTGGTATTAAAATAAAATATAACAGTAAGAAAAAAAAAATCGTATCACCAGGACAAGGAAAAGTTCACTATTCGCCAGGAATTCCTATAAGATTAAATGCTAATAAAGTAAATCTAGATGAGGCATTTATTCTAATTAAAAAAAGAAACTTATCTGGTAAGAATATTTATTATCTAAGTAAAAATAAAAACCTTAAGGAAGCTGCAAAAAATTTGTATAAAACGTTACGAGTAATAAAAAAAAATAAATTTAAAAGCATTGCTGTTGAAAAGATACCAAATAAAGGATTTGGTGCAGCAATTAATGATAGATTGGTAAGAGCATCAAAATTTTAATGGAAAATTTAGTAGAAGTTTTAAATCTCTCGAAGTCTTACGATAAGAAAGAAGCTGTCAGAGGGATCAATTTTAAAATAAAAAAAAATGAAATTATTGGACTTTTGGGCCCAAATGGTTGTGGAAAAACTACAACTATAGGAATGATGCTTGGATTACTAAAACCTTCCCGTGGTGAAATAATTATAAATGGAATGAAAATTGAAAACAAAAGAATTGATATTCTTCAACAAATTAATTTTATTTCTCCTTATATAGAGTTACCAAAAAAACTCACAGTTAAACAAAACTTAATAGTTTATGGAAAGCTATATAGTGTTAAAAATTTAAAACAAAGGATTGAATATCTTGTTAACAAGCTAAGATTAGAAAATCTGCTTAATAGGATTACAGGAGAACTTTCTTCAGGACAAAAAAATAGAGTTAGTTTAGCAAAAGCACTTATTAACGACCCAACGGTACTACTTTTAGATGAACCTACAGCTTCCCTGGATCCTGAGATAGGTGATTTTGTTAGAACTTTTTTAGAAGATTATAAAAAAGAAAAGAAAATATCAGTATTGTTAGCCTCACATAATATGAGTGAGGTAACAAGGTTGTGCAAATCTATATTAATGATGAAAGATGGCATGATTATCGACAAAGGCAATCCTAAAGAATTAATCACAAAGCACGGTAGACAAAATTTAGAAGAGGTATTTTTAAAACTTACTAGGGACAAAAATGAAAATAAATAGAATATACGGACTTTTTTTAAGACATTTTTTTTTAATTACCAGATCTTTTCCAAGAATTTTGGATTTAATTTATTGGCCATCGATACAAATAACATTGTGGGGATTTATTTCAAATTTTTTTGCCTCCCATAGTACTTATTACAATAATGCTGTGGGTGTTATATTAACTTGTGCAATTCTCTATGACTTTTTATTTAGGACAAGTATTGGTTTTAATATGTTGTTCTTAGAAGAAATTTGGAGCAGAAATTTTACAAATTTATTTATTGCTCCTATTAAAATTAGTGAAATAATAATTTCTCTGGTTATTACAGCTTTAATAAGAGCCTTGATAGGATTGGTGCCCGCAATCTTACTTACGTCCCCACTTTTTGGAATATCAATACTAGATCTTGGTATATACTTATTTTTTCTTTTTTTGAGTTTGTATATATTTGGAATTACATTAGGGATACTTGTTTCGTCAGGTTTATTAAGGTTTGGTCCATCATTTGAAAATATTGCTTGGTCTACAATGTTTTTGTTAGCACCATTTGGTTGTATTTATTACCCTGTAGAAATTCTTCCTGAATTTTTTCAAAAAATAGCTTTTTCTCTTCCGCTTGTTTATATTTTTGAAGAGGCAAGAAACATACTAATTCACCAAAGCGTAGATTATAAAAATATTATTACTGCGCTTTATTTAAATATAATTTACTTAGTTATAGCAGTATGTTTGTTTTATTACTCATTTAGCAAAGCAAGAAAAAAGGGGACTTTGATCAATATTGGAGAGTAGATTTTTAAAGTTTCTTATTTAAATTTTTTTTTGAGTTCAAATATTCAACTAATAGTAAAATTATAAATGGCGAAAAGGAAAAAATTAGTCTATCAAAACCAGTTTTTAGCATAAAAACTATATCTTTATCGGTAATTAAATATGCAAAGAAAACAAATGAAAAATTCATAAAAGCAAAAAAGTAGATATAATTTATTTTAATTCTAAATTTTTTATCAAAACTACCTAAAATTAAAAAAATCAGTCCAATTAATAATAAATAATTTTGAAATAATGCAAAAAATAAAAATTTAAATATTGTTAAAATTCTATCAACAGTTATTTTGGTAATTATTCCAGAAACTGATAAATCGCTATAACAACATGAATTAAGAGAAACTTCTAAATTATTAAATTTAAAAATCAAAATCTTTACAAGAAAAAATAAAATGTAACAAAAAAAAATAATCATTTTTTTTTTTAAACTTAAATTAAAAAAAAATATTAAAGTTAATATTAATATTAAAGAATAGATAACTCCTTCTTGTTTAATCCAAATTAAAATATTACAAATCAACAAAATAATAATAACATTGTAATTTTGATTATTATTTTTTTGTATTGATAATTTATAAAAATAATTCATAGAAAAACAAATCAAAGCAAAAATTATAACTTCCTGATTTCCACTTAGTAATAAATAATAATCATATGTAATTAAAAAAATAAGCATACATAATAAAGCTTTAACAATTCTTGAGGTATTTAAATTTTCAAATATTAGAAATATTGATAATGAATAAATAAAAGCAAAAAAAAGTCGTCCTGAATATTCTTGCCCAATAATACTTATTTTCCAAAAAGTAGCCCAAAGCAAACTTCCTAGATAGGGGTAGTATGGCCTATTAATATTTTCTAAATTAGATACGGAATTATTATTATAAAAATTCAGTGTTTTAAAAAACCAAAATTTATCTGCGTCCCAAGAAAGAGTAAGGTTAAACGCAATATCTAAAAAAATTACTATACATATAAATGATAACGTAAATATTTTATAATTAATTTTTTTTATATAACTCGTAAAAATTTTCCATTTATAAATATAAAAAATAAAAATAATTGAAATTATTGATAAATATATGACTACAATTTTTTCTAAGTTTAAGTTGAAAAAAGATAGCAGTAAAATTAAATTTATTTGAAAAATAGCATTAAACGTAAGATTTCCGTAAAAACTTAAACTAAACGCTCTTAACATATTTTTATGAAATATAAATGCATTAAGAGAAAATAAAGATATAAAAATTATTAATTGAAAAAAAATAAAAAATATTTCAGTCATTCTTTTCTAAAAAAAAACATTTATTGTTAAAATTATCTATAACTTTATATTCTGATATATCAAACTTTTTACTATCAGGAGTTTTATAATTTAGTAAAATAACTTGTTTATGATTAATTTTTGAATTCACATTATAAAAAAGCCAATAAGGTTTGCTGCGATTTTCTAAATTAATAATTCTAGGAATAAAATTTTTTTTAAATTTATTTTTAAATTTATTTTTAATATAAATTATATAACCATGTGATTGCTTTCTACAGTGTCCAGAAAAAAACTTATTTTCATAATTTTCTGCTAAACGGGTATCATGATCTTTTGACATTATAAAATAAACATTTTTAGCTAAATCGTTATTTTGAAGAAAAACTGCAATTACAAAAATCAAAATAATACATATAAAAATATTTTTGTTGATAAAATTTATAAACTTATTTCTTATATTAATTTTCATTTAGATCTTTTAGTTATATAGTACAAATATGTATAAATTGCAGTAATTTATGAAAATTTTAATTTTAGACCCTTACAAAAATACTAACTATAGAATTTCGAAAGATACCAGTGGAGGTTATGGAACTGGAAATGACTTTGGAGATACAATTGTTCCGAGGCTTCTAAAAAGATTATTAAAAAAAGCTCATGACTGGCCTCCAATGCACGCTGCATATACTTTTGCAGTTTTAGAGCAAAAAGGACATGATGTTAAATTTTCCAAAACACTTCCAAAAAATTTAAACGAATTTGATTTATTCATAGTTGCATCATCGATTGTTTGTTGCGAAACTGAATTATCTATTATTAAAAAAATTAAATCTTATAAAAAAAAAGTTTTTGCAATCGGTCCTTTTGCAACAAATAAACCAAATATATATTGTGAAGCTGGTGCATCGGTAATTTCTGGTGAGCCAGAATTTTATTTTTTAAAAAATAATAACTTTGAAAATGATTTAAATAAAAATATTGTAAAATTTACACATGATTATTCTCTAGATAATTTGCCTTTTCCAGCATGGGACAAAATAATTAAAAATGATAAAAACGTAAGTAAATTATTTGGTAACTACTCAACTGTTCCCATACTAGCTACTAGAGGGTGTCCTTATTCTTGTTTCAAATATTGTGTATATCCACTTCAACAAGGAAGAAAGGTGAGACAAAGATCTGCAAAACTTATTGTTGATGAAATGGAATATTGGAAAAATAAAAATATCAAAATGTTTATTTTTAGAGATCCAGTTTTTTCAATAAATAAAAAACACACAATTGAATTTTGTAACGAACTTATAAATAGAAACCTAAACATTAAATTTGTTATTGAAACACACCTTAGAATTTTAGATGCTGAATTAATAAAACTTTTAAAAAAATCAGGTTTAAAGGCTGTGAAAGTTGGTGTTGAAAGCTCAGATGAAGAAGTTTTAAAAAATGCAAGTAGATTTACAATAAAAAAAGATGAACAACTTGAAAAAATAAGAGAAATAGAAAAAAATAATATACAAGTTTCAGCAATGTTTATTTTAGGTTTTCCAGCTGATGACCAGATTTCTATGGATAAAACTATTTCATATGCAAAAAAACTTAATACAACCTACGCTCAGTTTAGTGTTTGGACACCTTATCCTGGAACGCCTGTATATGAAGAATACAAAGAAAAAATTTTAGCAAAGAATTTTGAAGATTATGATCAATATAATCTTATTTATGAACATAAGATTTTAAATAAAAAAATAATAAGAAAATTTTTGTCTAAAGCTTATGATAAATATTATTTCAGACCTTCTTATTTTATCAAATCTTTTAAATCTTTTTTATATAGCAAATGAAGTTAAGTATAATAATTCCATGCTACAACGAAATTAGTACAATTGAGAAAATAATTGATAAAGTATCAACTTCAAGTCCATATGAAAATGAAATAATAGTAATTGACGATTATTCTACTGATGGATCAAGAGAAGTATTGTCTAAAATTAATCATTCTAAAATATCAAAATTAATTTTAAACGAAAAAAATTATGGAAAAGGGTACTGTATAAGAAAAGGAATTAAGGAAGCTTCTGGAGAAATAATAATAATTCAAGATGCAGATTTAGAATATGATCCCTCAGATTATATAAAATTAATCAAGCCAATCGAAAAAGGAAATGCAGATGTAGTTTATGGATCAAGGTTTGCTGGATCTGATGAAAAAAGAGTTTTATTTTATTGGCATAGCTTAGGAAATCTTTTTTTAACTACTTTGTCCAATATGTTCACAAATATAAATTTATCAGACATGGAGTGTTGTTATAAAGCTTTTAAAGCTGATCTAATTAAAAACATAAATCTTAAAGAAAATAGATTTGGTTTTGAGCCCGAAATAACAGCTAAATTAGCAAAAAGAAATTTGAAAATTTATGAAGTTGGAGTAAAGTATTATGGAAGAAAGTACTCTGAGGGAAAAAAAATTACATGGAAAGATGGTTTTAGTGCAATTAGATGTATAATTTATTACAATTTATTTAGTAACTAAAAAAGTATTTTGGTGCGCTCGGAAGGACTTGAACCCTCAACCTCCTGATCCGAAGTCAGGCGCTCTATCCAATTGAGCTACAAGCGCTTATAATGGTTTTATTATAATTTATGAAAAATATCATTAATATAATTGTTAAAGACGAAGAAAAGTTAGTGCGAATTGACTCATTTATTTCGAAAAAAGAAAAAAAGTTAAGCAGAACCAGAATTAAAAATTTAATCTTAGAAAAAAATCTTAAAATAAACAATAAAATTATAATTAATCCCTCACAAAAAATATATCCTGGTGATAAAATAAACTTAGTTGTTCCTAAGCAAAAAGAACAATTTTTAAAACCTTATAATTTTAAAATTAATATTATTTACGAAGATGATGATTTATTAGTTTTAAATAAACCCGCAGGAATAGTAATGCATCCTGGTGCAGGAAACTACGAAAATACTTTGGTTAATGCCTTGGTAAATCATTGTGGAAAAAATTTATCAAGTATTGGAGAAGAGCTAAGACCGGGAATTGTTCATAGAATTGATAAAGATACTTCTGGATTAATAGTCGTTGCAAAGAATAATTATTCCCATGAACATTTGTCAGCTCAATTTAGAAAACATTCAATCGAAAGAACTTATGAATTAATGGTCTGGGGAAAATTGAGACCTCAATCTGGTAAGATAGAAACTTTAATTACTCGTAGTTCCAAAAATAGACAGTTAATGGAGGTTGGAGTTACAAAAGGAAAAAAAGCTATAACAAATTATAAGACCTTAGAAGTTTTTGAAAATGATAAAACTCCAACTTTGAGTTTAATAGAATGCAGACTTGAAACGGGAAGAACACATCAAATACGCGTTCACATGAGCCATAAAGGTAATAATATTTTAGGTGATCAAAAGTATAAAAAAAAATTTAAAAAACTAAAAAATATTGACCTAAATATTGAAAAAATTATTTATAATTTAAATAGACAATTTTTGCATGCCAAAATAATTGGATTTGTACATCCAGTATCGGGGAAAAAATTGAAATTTTCCTCTAATTTACCAAAGGAGCTAATTTTATTAGTAAAAACACTGAGAAATATTGAAAAATAAACCATTGTAATATTAAAATTTTTTATTAAATAAATAACCGATGAACGCAACTACTAGTTATAATTTGCCAGCCTTGTCTAACGAGGGCGGCCTATCTGCCTACCTTTCGCAGATAAAAAAATTTCCAATGTTAGATGCAGAAGAAGAATATATGCTTGCAAAAAATTGGAAGACAACTGGTAACCTTAAGTCTGCTGAAAAGCTAGTAACGAGTCACTTAAGATTGGTAGCAAAAATTGCAATGGGTTACAAAGGTTATGGTCTGCCAGTGAGTGAAATGATTTCAGAAGGTAATATTGGACTAATGCAAGCAGTAAAAAAATTTGAGCCTGAAAAAGGTTTTAGATTAGCCACATATGCCATGTGGTGGATTAAAGCTTCAATTCAAGAATATATTTTAAGATCATGGAGCTTAGTAAAAATTGGTACAACAACCGCACAAAAAAAATTATTTTTTAACCTAAAAAAAATAAAAAACCAAATTGCACCTACTGCTGAAGGAGATTTAAAAAAAGAATATGTTTCAGAAATAGCAAAGAAATTAGATGTCAGCGAAGATGAGGTAATATCGATGAATAGAAGATTGTCTGGGAAAGAACATTCGCTAAATTCTAAAGTTGGAGAAGATGGAGATGAATGGCAAGATTGGCTTAAAGATGAAAGTATGGACCAAGAATTAAAATTTGCACAAAAAGAAGAAATGGATCAAAGAAAGGATCTTCTTAAAGACTCAATTAAAATATTAAATGATAGAGAAAAAGAAATTTTATATTCTCGAAGATTAAATGATGAACCAACTACATTAGAAGATTTAAGTAAAAAATTTAAAATAAGCAGAGAAAGAATAAGACAAATTGAAAACAAAGCTTTCGAAAAGCTTCAAAAACATATGTTAAATTCTGCTAAATCAAAAAATCTTCTACCAGCAAATTAGCTACTAAAAGGATCAACTATTAATATAGTATCATTTCTTTCTGGGCTTGTAGAAATACTAGCAACTTTTGTTTCTATAAATTTT
>MDSW01032041.1_pt1 | contig 14251 bp, 14 predicted proteins | sample 811171 | NCBI WGS metagenome assembly MDSW01 (sample SAMN05326641, study PRJNA326480) | marine metagenome | isolation source: seawater | place: Atlantic Ocean: North West | collected 2012 | reverse complement strand
TTATAGAAACTTACTGGTCATATCCTGGCGCGATATTTCATCCTCATAATGATTTTCTAGTTCAAAAAAATGATATTAAAAAAAATAAATTTCAAAAAAAGAAAAAAAAAACTTAACAATCGTATAGTTGTTTCGCCGATGTGCCAATATTCTGCGAGAAACGGTTGCCCAACTGAATGGCATTATAGACATTTGTCAAATCTTTGCATTTCTGGAGCAAGTTTAGTAATGTTAGAGTCAACTGCTGTTTCAAATCATGGTAGAATTTCTAATAAAGATTTAGCTATAAGTACTAATAAACAAAAAAAAGAATTTAAAAAGCTTATTAACTTTTTACAATCAAATAAAAAAACTTTAGTTGGCATTCAACTTTCACACGCAGGAAGAAAAGGGTCCAGTGAAGTACCCTGGATTAAAAAAAATTCTCCATTAAAAGGAAAGTCATCCTGGCAAACAATATCTTCTTCCGAGTTGCCAAAAGATAAGGGTTGGCCAAAACCAAAAAAAATGAATTATAAAGATATAAAATCTGTAAGTAATAATTTTAAAAGAGCAATATTGAATTCATTAGAGGCAAATTTTGATTCTTTAGAGCTGCATATGGCACACGGATATCTTTTACATCAATTTTTATCACCAGTTTGTAATACCCGTAATGATAATTATGGTGGATCGATGGAAAAAAGATTTAAATTCCCATTAGAAATAGCCAGAATCGCTAGAAGACTATGGCCAAAAAATAAATTATTAGGAGCGAGAATAACTGGCGAAGATCATTTAAAAGATGGCATCAAAATAAGTGAAACAGTTAAATTTTGTAAGAAACTAGAAAATATTGGTTTTGATTATGTTTGTGTTAGTTCGGGGGGTATACTAACAAAAACTAATTTAAAATTTAAAAAATTCTTTAGAGCCAGACTAGCAAGAGAAATAAAGAAAAAAACAAATTTAAAAGTAGGAATTACTGGAATGACTGATGATTTTATTTTAGCAGAAAAATATATAAAAAAAGGTTATTTTGATAATGTTTTTATTGGAAGACCGTTCTTAAAAAATCCTTTTTTTTTATATAATCAAAAAATTTTAAGGAGAAAAGGCTTAAAAATATTGCCAATTCAGTATGCGAGAGCATTTTAAAAAATTTAAATTATTTTATGAAAATTTTTAATAATGGAATTTAGGTAAATTAATAAAACTAAAATTAAATTTTGTCTGTTTTTTAATCTTATTTTTGTTTCTTCATTTAAATGCTTAACATAGGAAAATTTAGATGAATGACCACCACTCATCATTTCTCCAATTATATTTGTTTTTTTAGTCAAACCCAATTTGAATTTATTTGTTTTAATTAATCTCAGATAAAAATCATAATCTGCAGAAATAATAAATTTAGTATCATACAGACCGATTTGATCATGAATTTTTTTTTTTATATAGAATCCTGTTGAATGTGTTGTTGCAAAATCAAAATTATAAAAAATTCTATTTTTTTTAAATCCATGTTTAATTACAGTTTTTCCAATATAGTTTCTTTTTACTGTAGCAAAAAGAACATCGATTTTTTTTTTATTAAAATTTTTTAATATGGTTTTTAATCCATTTGGAAACAAAATGTCCCCACTATTACAAAATCCTATAATATTTCCTGAACTATTCGCAATACCTTTATTCATAGCATAATAAATGCCCTTATCATTTTCAGAAATAATTTTATCAATTTTATTTTTAAACTTATTTATAATTTTTTTTGTTCCATCTTTGGAATTTCCATCCACAATAATATATTCAATACTTTTTGTTTTTTGTGAAATTATAGATTTAATTGTTTTTTCTATACCCAATCTATCATTTTTAACAACAGTAATTATAGTTAATTCTTTAGATTTATTTTTCATAAATTTAAGTGTTTAATTATTAAAAAAAAAATATATCAATATCTTTTATTTTAAAATAACTTTTATACAATGAAAATTTTAATTACTGGAGTTGCAGGCTTTATTGGTTTTTCAATCGCCTCTAAACTTCTTCAAAACAAAAAAATTTTAGTTTATGGTATAGACAATTTTGACAACTACTATTCCACAAAATATAAAAAAAAAAGACTAAGCCAAATTAATAAAAAAAAAAATTTTTATTTTCAAAATCTGGATATAAGAAATAAATCAAAATTATCAAAAATGTTTAAAAAAAATAATTTTGATGTAGTGATGCATTTTGCCGCCCAAGCAGGAGTTAGATATTCCTTAATAAATCCAAAAAAATATTTAGAAGTTAACAAAAAAGGTTTCGAAAATATTATGAATATTTTAAAAAAAAAACCTCCGAAAAAAATTATTTATGCATCTTCCAGTTCTGTTTACGGAACTACAATTAAATTACCCACAACAGAAAAAAGCAAACTAAAACCTAAAAATGTTTATGCTAATACAAAAATTGACAATGAAAAGTTAGCAAAAAAATATAAGAAAAAATTTAAACTCAACATATGTGGATTGAGGTTTTTTACTGTTTATGGTGAATGGGGAAGACCCGATATGTTTTTATTTAAACTATTAAAAGCATATAAAAAAAAAAGTGTGTTTAAACTCAACAATTATGGAAACCACTCAAGAGATTTTACTTACATCGGCGATGTTGTTAAAATTTTAAATAAAATGATTCATATTAAAAAATATAACTTTGATATTGCAAATATTTGTAACTCAAAACCTGTTAATATAAGACAAATATGTATTAAATTTAAAAAAAAATATAAGTTTGATAAAATTAAATTGATAAAAAAACATAAAGCAGATGTGCTTGATACACACGGAGATAATAGTAAGATAAAAAAAATTTTAAAATTTAAAAAATTTACCTCTTTTAATGTAGGATTTAAAAAAACATCAAGTTGGTATTTTAAAAAATCGATACAAAATTTTTAAAAATGAAAATATTTTATTGGTGTCCATTTATTGGCAACGTAGCTACAATAAATGCTGTTCTAAACTCTATTAAATCGATTAATAAGTATTCAAACAATTTTATGAAAACTTATTTGATTAATTCAGTAGGAGAATGGGACAGTAAAAAAGAAGCTATAGATAAAAACAAAATTCAAATAATAAACTTTTATAATTCAAACTTAATTAACTACTTACCCAAACTAGGCTTTATAAAAAGCAGATTTACTTATTTTATTATTTTTTTTCTTTCAGTTTTTAAACTTCATAAAATCCTTAAAACTCAAAAACCAGAATTTTTAATTGTACACTTAATTACTTTTGTTCCACTCTTTTTAATGATTTTATTTAAATATGAAACAAAGTTTATTTTAAGAATTTCTGGTTATCCAAAATTAAATATGATGAGAAAAATCTTTTGGAAGTTGGCGGCAAACAGAATTGCTTATGTAACTTCACCTACAATTTCAACATTAAAGTTATTAAAATCAACCAAAATTTTTCCTGATGATAAAGTTATTTATCTTCCAGACCCAGTTTTAAATATTAATGAAATTCAAAAAAAAAGAAATAAAAAAGAAATTTTGGAAAATCAATTATCAAAACAAAATTCATTAATAACTATTGGTAGATTAACAAAGCAAAAAAACTTTGAGTTTCTTATTGAAGCATTCAAGGAGATACAGAATAAATATAATAATCTAAATTTATTTATAATTGGAGAGGGAGAACAAAAAGAAAAATTATTTAAAAGAGTAAAAGACTTAAAATTGACACAAAAAGTATTTTTAATTGGATATAAAAATAATATTTATAATTATTTAAAAAATTCTAAGATGTTTGTTTTAACATCTCTTTGGGAAGATCCCGGGTTTGTTTTGTTAGAAGCTGGTTATTCAAATAAATTAGTAATGTCGAGTGACTGCCCAAATGGTCCTTCAGAAGTACTAGAAGACGGTAAAAATGGTTTTTTATTTAAATCTAATTCTAAAAAGGATTTTATAGAAAAATTTGATGAAATTATGAATTGCAATGATTCAGTCATAGATAAAAAAAAAGTTTTACTAAAAAAAAAGTGTAAAGAATTTACATTTTTAAACCATTATAAAAAATTAATAAAAATTTTGAATTAATGAAAATAAACATTTTTTTTTTTTATTTCAGATTTTAAATTTGGTGGTGCTGGTAATGCCGTTTTAAATTTCTTAAAAAATTTAAATAAAAAGAGATTTAATATTTATATTATCTTTTTAGGAAAGTCTGATTATGAAAATGTTATTCCTAATAATATTAAAATAATTAGATTAAAAAAAAATTTTATTTTTTTTAATACCTTCTTGAATTTTTTCCATTTGAGATCGACCATAAATAATATAATTCAAAATAACAAAAAGAATGTATTTATCTCAAATATCCATTATTCAAATATATTGTCTGTTTTTTTTTTAAAAAATATTAAAAATCTTAAAATTTTTTTGTTTGAAAGAACATCTATAAAAGAACTTGATATGTATTTTTCCTTAATTTCATTTATTAAAAATAAACTTGTTAAACTATCAATCAAATTTTTTTATTCTTCTGCTAATCAAGTATTTGCAAATTCTTTAACTGGTAAAGCTGAACTTTCAAAAATTGGAATTAAAACTAAAGTTATTTATTCAGGTTCAATCACAAAAATTTTTCCTCAGAAAAAATTTAAAATGAAAAAATTTTTTAAAATTATTTCTGTTGGAAGATTAACCAAACAAAAGAATTATAAATCTATAATTGATGCTATACAATTAATCAAAAAAAGAAATTTTAAATATTTCATTTATGGAAATGGGAATTTGCAAAGTAATTTAAAAAATTATATTTTTTCTAAAAATTTAAATAAAAAAATCAAGATCATGTCACATGAAAAGGATAAGAATAAAATATATAAACAATCTGATTTATTAGTACATGCCTCATTATTTGAAGGTTTGCCAAACTGCATAGTAGAAGCATTTAATTATGGTGTTCCGGTTATTGCTTATGATGGAGCGGGAGGGATTTCTGAGATATTAGGAAAAGGGAAATATGGACAATTAATAAAAAAAAATAATAAGTATGAAATTTCAAAAAATATAAATAATTTTTTACAAAACCCAAGGACTTTACAAAATAAAGTTAAGCGATCTAAATTTTTATTAAAAAAATTTATAGGAAAAGAAACTACAAAAAATTTAGAGCGAGAAATATTTAATATATTTAAATAATATGAAAGTAGACATAAGTATAATAATACCCTTCTATAATAATTATGATTATTTAATTAGAGCTTTAAATTCTATTTTTAAGCAATCATATAAAAAATATGAAGTTATTATAATTAACGATAATCCAAGTAATAATAAAATCTTTAATCTAAAAAAAAAATTTAAAAAAATTAAAATTATAAATAATAAAAAAAATTATGGCGCGGGTATTTCAAGAAATAAAGGTATTAAGATTTCAAGAGGTGAGTATATAGCCTTTTTAGATAGCGATGATACCTGGCACAAAGATAAGCTTTCAACACAACTAAAATTTATGAAAAAAAACAGTTATTACGCAACTCACACGTCTTATAATTTAATTGATACTAATAAAAATTTGATTTCAAAAAGAAAAGCTAGAAATTTGAATTATATTGATCTTATAAATTCATGCGATATAGGATTATCAACAGTAATTTTAAAAAAAAATATTTTAAAAATGAAGAATCCATTTCCACCATTAAAAACCAAAGAAGATTATGTTTTGTGGTTAAAATTATCAAAATCCGGTATAACTTTTTACGGAGTAGATAAGTTGTTAGCTAATTGGACTGACACACCCTCTTCTTTGTCAAAGTCTGTTATCCAAAAATTAAAAGATTCAATAAGAGTCTATTATTTTTATGAAAAATTAAATATTTTTTATTCTTTATACAGAACTTTAATTTTATCAATTAATTATCTAAAAAAAAATTAATGTTTTTTATTTTTAAATCGTTTTTTATATTAACAATTATTTTTTTATTTTTTAATTTTATAACTACAAAATTTAAAATTTTACAAAGTAAATTTCATAACAAGCATCAGAAACTTATTGGAGAGGAGTCTATTCCTCTTATAGGTGGTGCAATATTTTTTATTTATATTTTAGTAAATAATTCAAACTTTGATAATTATTTGGTAATTTTTTCTTTTTTTATTCTAATTATAGGTTTTTTTTCAGATATAAATTTTATAAGCTCTCCAAATAAAAGACTTCTTTTACAGTTAATAATTATATCTTTGTTTCTTGCTTTTTCTGAATACAGAATTACAGATTTAAGAATCGATTATTTTGGAGAATTTTTTTCTAACAGTTATTTTAAATATATTTTTACTGCTATTTGTATATTAATTTTAATTAATGGCTCTAATTTTATAGATGGGTCCAATGGTTTAAATCTTGGATATTTTTTTTCAGTTCTATTGGTTTTACAATATTTAATCGACAGCCAATTTGTAAATGTTGAGAATGATGTAGTTTATATATGTCTTATTGGAGTTTCATTTTTATTTATTCTAAATTTATTCAATCTTTTATATTTAGGTGACTCAGGAGCTTACCTAGTTTCTTTTGTTGTTGGAGCTATATTGATTTATATTCATCAAAATAATTCATTTATATCTCCTTATTTTATAGCACTGCTTTTATGGTATCCAGCATTTGAAAATTTTTTTTCAATAGTGCGAAAAAAAATAAACAAAACTAATCCTGTTGATCCTGATACAGAGCATCTTCATCAATTGATTTTTAAATTTATTAATAATAGAAATTTTATTTTTCATAAATATTCTAATCAAATATCTTCCATAGCCATTGTTTTGTATTCTTCAATTGTTTTCTTAATATCAGTCAACTTTATTACTAAAACTAATCATATGATCTTACTTATAATTTTAAATATTGTTGTTTATTTGGTAACTTACACCTATTTAAAAAATAAAAATAAAGAAGTAAGCTAATTTTTTTTTGGAATCATTAAACCGAAATTTAACCAAAATAGAGCTGCCCCATATGTTGTAAAAAAACTCCCAGAAGGAATAAATGGTATTAAACTAACAAATACAAATAGAATCCCAGATAATTGAAAGATATTTTTATATTTTACATAATATTTTATTGCATAAAAAAAATTAAATACAAAAAATAACAAAAAAGACGAATACCCAATTAATCCTGCTTCTGATAATATTTCAAAATGCACTTGGTGTGGATGCGTAGAGGGATTTTCTGAGTATCCATCTTTTGAAACTTCTATTCTGTAATTTTTTAAACCTACGCCAGTTATCTTGTGATTGTTATATACTTCTATAGCAACCTTATAATGTGATCCGTAGTTAGAATTTGCTACCATTTCTACCGGATTATTTATCATTGGTTTTAAAAACATTGTCCAGAAACGGTATTTGTAATCGTCGTTATTAAATACAATTGTCATCAAAATAAATAAACACAAAAATATGCTTAATATTTTTTTATAATAATTTTTATTTTCAAATAAAAATAAAAAAAATATAGACATAAATAATATTTTTATAAAATTTGACCTCTCCCCAATGATAATTGATACAAACAAAAATAGAATTAAAAAAAAATAAAAAAAATTTCTTCTATTTGCTAATATTGAAAAAAAATAATTATGAGTTTTATTTTCTTTAAAAAATAAATAGATGAAAGATAAGCAAATTAGTATTAAAGCTGAGTATAAATGACCTATCTTAAGTTCTTGATTAAAAAAACCACTTAATCTACCTGGCATATAAGATTCAAAACCAAGGGTGTTAAATCCAAATATATATTCGAAAACTAAATCTATGGAAATTAATAAAAAAGTAATTGTCCAAATTTTTAAAATAAAATTTATATATTTGTTATTATAATAAAAGTAATAGTTTATTGCTAATGCAAAAAAAACAAATCTTATAAACCCTAAAGATCTACCAAGTGTATCTTGAAAGCTAATACTAAATGCTAAATTAATTAATAAAATAATCCAAAATAAAATTAAAGAGTAAAAAAATTTATTATTAAAATGTTTAAATTTTTTTTTAAAAAATATTTCAATAATAAAGAAAACATCTAACAGAATTATAAATAAATTTATTATACCAGATCCAAGAATAAATATAATTGGTAGAACTGAAATTATTGAAATTGCCAATAAATTAAAAATATTTATACTTTTTTTTGAAATATCCATCAATTTTTAAAAAAAAATAACTTAATCATATAAGTTAATATTATAAGTCCATCTTTAAATGCATTTACTTTTTTAACCCCGGCAATTCTTTTTCTTTCATAGCAACTGTAGGATCCCATTGTCATTTTATTTCTTATTGCTTTTATTGGAAGTTCTACACAAAAAGAAAAATTTTTTTGGTTTAGCTTTAAAGTATTTGCGCTATCCGTTTTCCCTAAGACATAAGTATATAGAATATCAGTAATTGGTAATCTAAAAAAAAGCCTACCAATAGTTGTAAAGATATGATTTCCAATTAGTGTAATAATCGTATCATCTTCACTTCCAGAATTTGCTTGGTATCTTGATCCAAAAACAAAATCTAGATTATTGTTATTTAGCAAATTAAGCATTCCTTTTAGCTCTTTTGGATCAAACGATCCATCAGCATTAAAAATACAGAACAAATCAGTTTTACATTTTTTTATTCCTTCAATTAATGCATCACCATATCCCTTATTTTCTTGAAAAATAATTTTAATATCATAATTTTTTATTGCCTCAATAGTTTTCACATCTGTTTTGTCTAGAACTATATAAATTTTATAATTATAAGGTTTTAATTCATCAATAACTTTAGGCAATGATTCCGATTCATTTTTTGCAGGTATAATTAGTGTTAATTCATTCATTTTAAAAAATTCATTATTAAAAAAGATCCACTAAAAATGTAAAAAATTATTAAAGATCTAAAATTAAAAAAATTTCTTATATTTAAATTTACAGAAAATAACAACGTAAAAAGGATTAATAAAAAAGGATCATAATATTTATGATATATTGTGTATTGTGGATTGCTTAAAATTAATAAAATTATTAAAATAGAATTTTTTATATCTAGTCTCATAATATTTAAAACAAAAATAGTAGAAATAAAACATAATATAAAAAATAAGTAATTATTTTTTGTTAAGAAATAAGATACTTTAAAAAAAATACCTCCCCCAGTAAGATTGAAATTATAATTAAAAAAATATCCTAAGATGGAAATAATAATTAGAGATAACATTATTATTTTAAAATCCCGAAAGTTTAAATTTATAGATTTTGTCAACAAGAAAGGAAGAGCATAAAAAAAAATAATAGAAAAAATTATAAGAATTTTGTTTGAAAAATTAAAAATTTGAAAATTATTAATATTTCCAGATGGAACAGCTGTATTGAATAAAAAAATTGTATCTAAAGAAAATAAATAAAATATCGCTGGCAATGATAAGATAATATTAATTAATACTATGTAGATAATTTCTTTACTTAGATTAAATTTTTTAAAAAAAAAATAAAAATAAAAAATTGAAAAAATAGAAAAGTTTGGACTTATATATGATGCCAAAGTATAAGATAAAATACATTTAATAGAATTACTGAAATGATCTTCATCTTGTGTTTCAAATTTTAAAAAATATAGAATACTTAAGCAAAAAAATATTAATCCAAATATTCTGCTATCAGGCCAAATTGATAAAGACCAAAATGTTGGTGATAAAAAAATTAAACCACACAATAATAAAGCATGATTTTTATCAACATCTTTAAATTTAATTAAAATACTTTTATAAAAAATTAATGGTAGCAATAAGCAAAAGTGGATACTTAAGAATCTTATAATTATATCTGCGAAATTTAACTTATAAAAAAAAGATATAAATATGTATAAAACAGGTGAATGCCTGGTAGCATACTTATCAAACTGAAGTAGAGTTTCAAAAAAGTTATCTTTTAAATCAGTTAAAAGTCGTATGTGGTTTTGATAATCATTAAATGCGCCTCCATTTGGATCAGCATTTAAAAAAAAACCAATTAACAAAAGCCCATACAGAAGAAAAATTAGATAAATTGATCTAAACATTTATAATATTTTTGCAATATTATGATTAAAATATATTAATTTATTAGAAATAAATATAATTACCATATGTTAAATAATTTTTTTACATTCATTTTTTATTATTTTTTGATTTTATTCTCAATTTATGGGTATGGATTATTTTTTCTCATATTAAATGGCAGAAATAGAGATTCACAAAACTTTGGCTATGTAGGATTAATAGGATTATTTTTTATATTGATCTATTCATATGTGAGTAATTTGTTTATTTCTCATTCAACAATTCACAATTTATTATTTATTTTAATAGGGTTAATTTTATTTTTTTTATTTTTTAAAAAAAATTTTAAAAGATTAAAAATTGAAGTTATTTTTTCACTTATAATTTTTAGTATTTTAATATTTGCAGCTTTTATCTCGAAAAATCATGATGATTTTTCTTATTATCATTTTCCATACACATATTACCTTACCCAGGATAGTTTACATTTTGGTGTTGGACAATTTAACCATGGATTTAGAACACCTTCATCAATATTCTATTTAAATTCTTTATTTTATTTACCATACGCAGAATATTATTTGTTTAATTTAACTCCAATATTTATTTTAGGTTTTGCAAATATTATTTTATTAAAAAAAACTAATAACTTTTTTTGGTCGTTCAATTTTAATAACAGTTTTACAAAAAATATAAATAATATTAATTATTTAAGCTTATTATCATTTATATTTATTAATATTTTTTTTTATAGAATTTCAGAACATGGAACAGATAGATCTGCACAAATACTTGTATTGATATTTATTATTTTAACTTTAGAATTTTTAAATTCAAAAAAAAATGAAAAATTAAGTTTAATTTATATTTATGTTTTAATTGGTCTAATTATATCTCTTAAAGCTTTTTATATTTTGTATTTAGTATTATTTATTCCAATTTTGTACTTTATTTATGAAAAAAATAAAAATATTTTTTTAAGTTTAAATTTTTTTATTATAAATAAATATTTTATATTTTTATCAGCATTAATATTTTTTATTTTAGGTACATATTTTATAAACACAGGATGTATTATTTATCCAGTAAGTTTTACTTGTTTTCAAAATTTAAGTTGGGCGATACCCGCTTCTGAGGTTAATTCAATGAATAATTGGTATGAGCTTTGGTCAAAAGCTGGAGCTAATCCAAATTTTAGAGTTGATAATCAGGAAATATATATTCAAAAATTTAACTGGGTAAAACATTGGATAGATAATTATTTTTTTCATAAAGTTTCAGATTTTTTTGGAGGAATCATATTACTTTCAATAATATTTACGCTCTTTTTCATTAAACCAAATTTAAAAAAAAAAAAAATAATTATAAATAAATTTAGCTTTATAACTTACTTGCTAATATTAGTTTTAGCATTTGAATGGTTTTACAATCATCCGGCATTAAGGTACGGTGGTTATTGCATTTTTGCATTAATTATATTTATACCGCTATCTTTTTACATAGATACTTTTAAAGTAAATAGGAAAAAATTCAGTACATCGGTATTTATATTGATTTTTTTAACTACAGTTATTTTTTTAGGTAGAAATTTAAATAGAATTAGTAAAGAAATACAACTTTATAAATATAAACCAATCAATGAAACTTTTTATAAATTAGATGAAAATCATTTTCGTATAGAAAAACAAATGAATGAATTAATAATAAATTATAATAAATGTGAATTTTCAAATGAAAATTGTGATTTAGCCAAAGGTAGAATTAAAAAAAAATTTGGTAAAATAATTTTTTTAAATAATTGATGATTCAAAAGATAGTTATATATATAATAAATCTATTCGATTTTTTTCACCATAGGAAAATTTTTTCTTTTTTAAAAGAGAGAAATCTTATTGATTTTAATATTTTTTTTGATGTTGGTGCCCATAAAGGAGAGTCTATTAAATTATTTTTAAAACATTTAAATATAAAAGAAATTGTATCATTTGAAGCAAGCCCAGTAACTTTTAAGCTTTTGAAAAAAAAAGAATCAAATTTTAAAAAAAAATTTAAAAATACAAAAATTAATCTAGAAAATTTAGCGTTGGGAGCTGAGAAAAAAAACGTAATTTTAAAGCATATGAGCGAAACTTCTTCTTCAACAATAAGTCAGATAAATAAAAATTCATCGTATTTTAAAAAAAAATATAAAATACTAAATTATTCTGGCAGTGAAAAACTATATGCGCCCATTGAAGTTAAATTAGAAACTTTAGAAAATTATATAGCAAATAATGGCTATAATGAAATAGATTTTCTCAAAATTGATACAGAAGGTTATGAATATGAAATTCTCCTAGGTCTTAATGAAAGATTAAAAGATATTAAACTTATTATGTTTGAGCATCATTATGATAATATGATTAAAAAAAATTATTCTTATACAGATATAAAAAATTTATTAACGAAGTATAACTTTAAAATGATTTTTAAAGCAAAAATGCCGTTAAGAAAAACATTTGAATATATTTTTATTAATAATAGCGGATTAGAAAATTGAAAAAAAAATTAAAAGTATCTATCTTAATTGCAAATTATAATAATGAACGATTTATTGACCAATGTATTAAGTCTTTATTGCATCAAAATTATAAAAATATCGAAATAATTTTTCATGATGATTTTTCTAATGATAATTCTTTAAAAAAAATTTCAAAATATAAAAATATAAAAATTATAAAAAATAAAGTAAGAGGAAAATTTGGTTCATATAATCAAATGGCTGCTTGTAAAAGATCTTTTAAAAAATCCCGAGGTGATATAATATTTCTTCTGGATAGTGATGATTATTTTAAAAAAAATAAGATTAATGAAGTTGTAAAAGTTTTCAATTCGAACAAAAATTTGACCGCAATTTTTGATCTACCAATAATTAGTTACAACAAAATAAATTATTATAAAAAAAACAAAAAAAAATTTATCAGTAACTTTTGGCCATATGTTCCCCCTCAAAGTTGCATTTCAATAAGGAGAAAATATTTAAATAAAATTTTAAAAAGTATAAATTTTAAAAAGTATCCAGATATTTGGATGGATTTCAGGATCGCAATATATTTAAAGCATATTAGTAAAAACTTTAACGTATTGGATAATAACTTGACTTATTATAGGCAGTCAGAAAATACTGTTTCTTCAAAATTCAAATATTTATCAATTTCATGGTGGATGAGACGTATGCAGGCTCATGAATATATACAATATTATTTCAAAAAAAATAATATTTTTTATGCTAAAAACTTTGATTTTTATCTAACTAAAATAATAAATAAATTTATATAAAAGTGAAAAATGTTTTAATAATTGGAAAAAATAGTTTTGTTGGTAGTAATTTATTTTCATTTTTTAAGAGAAAAAATATTAATGTAAGATTAATTGGTTATTCTGACTTTTTTAAAAAAAAATTTTCAAAAAAAGATTTTAACTATATAATTAATTGTAGTTCTAATTTGAATTTTATAAAAAATAAGTATGATAAGAAATTCGATCATGATTTACAGATATCTAATAAAATTAAGAATTCTCCTACTAAGCTAGTTTTATTAAGTACTAGAAAGGTTTATAAGCCAAAATTTAATATTAAAGAAAACGATAAAAAAAAACCAATCTGCAATTATTCTAGAAACAAAATAACTTCAGAGAATAATTCAAAGAAAATTCTAAAAAATAAAATATTAATTTTAAGAGTTTCTAATTTGTTGGGTTTTTCTAATAAAAAGTCTAGAAAGTTACATGAAACATTTATAGATATTTTTATAAAAAACATAAAAAAGGGTCTTATTTATGAAAATAAAAAAATATATAAAGATTTTATATCAATTAAAAAATTTTGTGAAATAACACTAAAACTAATTCAAATAAATTCACATGGTATTTATAATGTATCTTTGGGAAAAAAAGTATATTTGCACCAATTAGTTAAATGGTTAAACTACTATAACAACAAACAAACGATAACTTTAAATGTAAAAAGGAGTTTTAATAAAGATTGTTTTACTCTAAATAATTATAAATTAATGAAAAAGATAAAAATTAAAAATAGCACAAAAGAATTAAAAAAAGCATCTTTAGAGTTGAGTAAATCGTTTTTTAAATATAAATATTTTAAATCATATGAATAAAAAAGTTGCTTTAATTTTTGGAATTACTGGACAAGATGGTTCATA
>MDSW01013956.1_pt1 | contig 14251 bp, 10 predicted proteins | sample 811171 | NCBI WGS metagenome assembly MDSW01 (sample SAMN05326641, study PRJNA326480) | marine metagenome | isolation source: seawater | place: Atlantic Ocean: North West | collected 2012 | reverse complement strand
GCGAACGACGCGCGGGCGACGGTGCGCGCACAGCGCGACGCGACGCGCGCGCGCACGGCGACGGCGAGGAAGACGCGAACGCGAACGCTCGAGACGCCCCGCGCGCGCGGAGGCGAGGCGACGGCGAGGAAGACGCGGACGCGACGCGAACGCGATGGCGACGACGGCGACGGGCGACGACGGGCGATGGGAAATTGGCGGGAACTTTGACCGCGACGACGGCGCGGGACGGGCGCGAAGCGCGATCGAATCGAACCGCTCGAGCGCGCAAACGCGCGATGGATCGTTCGCGCGCAAGCGCGCGACGGAAAGCTCGCCGACGAACGTCCTGAGCGCGGGCTCGTGCGCGAGCTCCGAGACGAGCGAAGATGGCGATCGGGACGGGCTCGATCGGGGAGGCGAGGAGACTCGGAAGTTTGGCGCGCGAAACGTGGCGGTGACGACGGATTCGTTCGAGTCGAAGGGCGACGAACGCGAGGCGAGGTCACGGGATGGGAGATTGATGCGCCCGATAGCGCCGAGCGCGGAGAACGATGGGTTGCAAAAGCGCGTGAGCGAGCTGCGAACCGCCTTGAGAACGGCGGAACAAGTGCTAGATAGAACGCAAAATCGATTAGAACTCGCGGAGGGGGCGAAACGAGCGGCGGAAGCTGAATCGGCCACTTTACGCGCGCGCGTTTGGTCGCTCGAAGGCGCTGAAACGCTGGCGAAGGGCGCCGAGAGCGGTGGTTCTCTCGACTCTTTGCGAGGACGGCTGCTGAAGGAAGCGACGGTTGAACTCTCGTACGCCGTAAAGATGACTTCTGCGGCCGATCGTAAGGTTCAGATCCTTCGTCAGGACTGCAAAAAATTACAAGACACTGTCGCCGCGCTTTCCGCGGCTTCTGCGGCTGAACACGCTACGCTATCGATGGAACTGGAGCAAGCGCGAATGCGCATTCGCTCGGACGCTCGCGAAATCGCCTCGCTCACGGATAGATTGAGACACGCCGAAGCGAACTCCGATCGATTGTGCGGGGCGGATGAATCAGCAAATAAAGCCATATGTCAGTATCAGGCGGCCGAGAAGGAGGCCCAGCAAGCGAAAGAATCTTTGGCGGAGACGATGCGCCACAACGAATTTCTGCAAGGACGCGTGAACGAGCTCGAAGAGATGGTCAAGTCTGACGGCACTGCACACTACGATCAAGAATTACGTCGCGTGCGAGAGCATTTGGGTAATGAAATCGCGCGACTGAACGCAGATTTGAAGCAGGAACGCTCTGGTCGAAAGGCGTTGGAGGTTGAATTGCGCGGCGCGATACAAACCGACACTCCAAAGCGCATCGGTTCGACAGAGGACGCCGAGCTTGACGCGGAAAGATCGAAGAACGCGGCATTGGTGATAGAAATCGGAGAGTTGAAAGCGCGACTTGAACAAACTCACAGTCACAGTGGGTCTCCGCGTAAAGATGACTGGTCCAATGCCCTGGGCCTTGGCGGTGACGAGGAGGACGACGACGGGTCGGTCGAAGCGCTGAGTCCTTCAGGGACGCCGTCTCGAGTACGCGACGCCTTGTTGGCCGCTGCTCGTCTCGAGGTCCAGAAGCTTGGTGAAATGAATCGTAAGCTCGTGCAAGCGAAGCTCGCGGCGGAAAATGAAAGCATTTCCAAGGCAGAATACGAAGCGGCGCTCACGCGACACAACGAAGCGTGGGCCTCCAAGGTCGCAGAAATCGAATTGGAAGTCACGAAAACCAAAGAACAGCTGGCGACGATGCAAATTCAAAACGAAATACTCTCCAGAGAGGTCGAAACGAGCCGACTGGAGTTGGATGAGACGAAAATCGCCAATCGCGAGCTCGAGTCGTCCCTTGTGTCTCGAACCTCGAACCAACAACAAACGACGGATGAAGGAAGCTGGTTGAAGTTACTCCCGAGAAGGCACTCCAGCCCAGGCGTTTGTACTCAGCAAGATAATAATTTAGTGTGCTTGGGATCATGGGCGAGTTTAGCGGGCATGGACAACAGCAGTGATGATGATCTGTGCCGCTTGGAGGAGAATGACGTCGCCGAAGAAGCGACGCAAGAGTCCATTGAACAACCTTCTCGCAAGCAATTGCTGGAGGAGAAATCTCGAAATATCCGTGAAAGGTTAGCTTCGAGACGGATTAAGCCACCTCTAAGCCCGTTGAAGTTATCGGAACAAGCCATGGAACGATCTATTCGTGAAGGTAGACTGGCCATGGAAGCCATGAAGGCGTCGAGATCGTCTTTACTTCGCGCTTCGACGTCGTCTCTCAGGAAAGTGCTCTCTAATACGAGTACGATAGATAGACGCGATGGCGAATGTTAAAACTTGATGTAAGATATATATACAACATGCCTACATGCTATCACTTCTAATATTCCACTCCTCGTTCTTGTGGCGTGAGCAACGTTCCGGCTCGCATACCGTACGTATCAACAATTTGTTCCTCGCGAGTTCTGAATTCCCACAAGTCTTCCAACTTTGGCCCAAGATCTTTGATGTCGAGCCATTTTTGATCCAACTTCATCGGTGCTCGCTGTGTCTTCAGTACCACCTTTTCAGGAATCTTGAGAACATTGGGGTACACTCGCTCGTCGCGCGGGATTGTTCGACTAACTTTCGCCGCCGCCTTGGCGTGAATGTGTGCTTCCGTCAGACGTCTGATTTCGTCCGGATCAGTTACGCCTAAAGTTGCCATATGATCGATCAATTCTGCTTCGACGTCGAAATCGTCCTCGACCGCCGTGTTTACCGGTTCCCAAACCGCTTCCTCTTGTCCGTCGTTGATGTTCACTTGCGGCACGCTCGATGGGACGTCATCAGGCGTCGCTACCTTCGCTCGCGATGGCGTGGCGGCTCTGTCTTTCCTCAGAGCAGAGATCTGAAGCGCTCCTTCGAATATTTGAGGAGGAGTTTGCGGCGTGCACACCAAGAGTCGGTCGTTCGAAGATACCAAATAATCGCACGTCAGGCAGGCCGAGACGAGCTCGTGCGACGCCACTGTGGACCAATCCTTCGTGTCGAAAAGTTGCACCGTTCCCTTTCCGATAGTTTCCCCTATCTCTTGCGTACCTAAAGCGAGGATGGCTTCGTCAGCGCGGAACGACAGGCAAGTGATAGCTAATCCTTCGTTATGATCCAACACCTTTTCCAAACGAGCGCTCGCTGCTTCGGTGTTCACACGCCAAACGTGCAAGCATCCATCAGAAGACCCAGCGGCTACAGTGATATCAGGATCTTTCTGCGTTACTGCTAACGACACGACGTACTTCAGCTGTTCAGATGCGAGTCTGTGCATCATTCGCAACCGAGGCCCGTCTGCTGCGACACTCCAAATTCTCACCACACCGTCTCTTCCGGCGGAGACGAGCGTACGATTCCCCGAAAGCGCAACGCATCGCACTAAGCCATCGTGCGCAGTCGTCATACTTGCCACTCGTCGCCCGTCGTCCAAAGCCCAGACCGCTAAGCTTCCATCTTCAGTTCCAGTCGCTGTAATGCTTCCATCCACGCTCACTGCTAAGCTCGTCACGGGCGCGCTGTGCTTCCCAAGAAGATACACCAAACTAGGCTCGGACTCGCTCTGGGGCAGCGACGTGAAGAGCAAATTTTGTGACTCCGCCTGGACGACAAGTATGGCCCCCGGTTGGCCTGGGATGAAAGCGAATTGCCACCACGGGCGTCCAGTCGGCGTCGCCACGCCGTCCTTGGCTGTTTGAAATTGGAACCGCCTGACTTTGCTATCGCCTTGCGTCACCCTGATCGTGCGCAACACCCCCATGTGTTCGATGACGGCGACTAAAGTGCAATCGTTCGGGTCACCGTGTCCACCGTCGTACAGTTTCCCATCTCTCACCTCCTTCGACGCGTCCTCGAGCACCGGTGCGCCTCGCAGCCCAGCGGCATGTCTCGGCGATGCGTCGTCCGCGTCGAGCGGTAGCGCGACGAGCTTGAGCCTAGACATCGTCTACCGCGCGCGAAGACGTTTGCGAGCGCGTTTTCGACCACGTTCGAGTTCGAGCGCGCCGCCGAGTGCGGTGCTCGTCGCCCGAGCGTCGTCGAGGCCCTTCGATTCAAAACGCCCACACTCTCGCGCGCTCGTCGATAACTACCAAACCATGGCGACGTTCGCTCGGGCGCTCGGATGCGAGCCGACGGCGATTCGGGAGCGCAACGAAATGAATACGCGACGTCCATCGCGTTCATCCGTCTCGCATCGCGGGCGACGCGTCATCGCCGCGGCGCAGGCCCCGGACGGAACTGAGCTCGCGCGCGTGCTCGAGGTGCGTGCGCTCGACGAGTTCGTCGCGCTCGACTGACGCTCGCGAATTTTCTAGGTGGCCGTGGGCGCGGCGAAGGAGGGTGGAATCATCATGGCTCGAAAAGTCGGCGCAGATGTGATTAAAACCAAAGTGAACGCGCGTGACTTGCTCACAGAGGTGGACGGAGAGGTGCAGCGCATCATAGAGACACGCGTGGCTGAGGCTTTCCCAGAACACGGATTTTTGGTGAGTACTGCGCGAGCGAAGGCAACGGTATGAAACTCACGATGGACGTAGGGTGAAGAAAGCGTCGCGGCGGGCAAAGACGCGAGCGCGGACGCGCTGAGAGACGTCCTGCGACAAGGTAAGCTGTGCGCGACTCAGGGGTTCGTGGGAATAATTTAATTAATTTTTTATATATAATAAACGAGTGTCGACGAGCGAGTACGCACGCGACTGACGATTCATCGCATTTACAGGACCGAACTGGCTTTGGATTGTCGATCCCATCGACGGCACGACGAACTTCGTGCACGGCATGCCATTATCCGCGATTTCTATTGGCGTGGCGTACAAAGGGTGAGTATTAAATGATTTCCCGTCGGTTGTTTGACGCGCAAACGTCGCTCGCACGTGGCCTTTCGAGGCGCTGGTTTCACACGCGTACTGACAATAATTCATAAAACAGGGAATTACAAGCGGCTGTGATTTTAGATCCGTTCCGAGACGAATGCTTCACCGCTACGCTCGGTGGTGGCGCTAAATTAAATGGTTCGCCCATGAAGGTGGGAGAGGAGAGTACTGCGTTGGAAGCAGTCGTCGTCACTGGATACGCACCCACGGATGCATCGACAGATGTCATGCTCAAAGGGATGACAGGTAAACACGCGCTCGCGCGTCGTTAACGTCGAAAATTGATTTCGTGACAAAATATTCTGACCAATTAATTATTTCGCTCGCAGCGCTGGCGAATTTACCCGTTCGTACGATCCGCATGTTAGGAAGTGCAGCCATCATGCTTGCGTGGGTGGCTTGTGGAAGGGTAACGGCGTACTTCGAGGCTGATTTGAATAGCTGGGACACCGCAGGTGGAGCTTTGTTGGTGGGTATTTCTATTAATTTAATTCACCAGAATTTAATTAGTTCTCGATGCAGATCAGAGAAGCGGGCGGGCAAATGACGAACTTGGTCGGCGAGGAGTACGGTACGTCAGATAAAAAATCGAGCGATCGAAATACGACGGTATTGCGAACTTACGCGCGGTCCACGCGATCGAAGATAACTGGACTGATTAAATAAATTCTTGTGCGCACAGACTTGACCACGCGCCCCATTTTAGCGAGCAACAGGGCGACGCACGCAGAGCTCTTAGCTTGCCTGATGGTTTCTCTACGCCATTGAATAATTCACTACACTTTCTACAATCTATATCGCGTTCTATGCATTCGCGCACCGTTACTCACGCACAGGCGCTTTCTTCTTTGTCCGTATGCCGAACGCCTCGAGGTCTTGCGTTGGTTTGTTCGCTCGACCTTTTAGCTGCGGAGGTAGGAGCGTGTTGATCTTGCCTAAAGACTTCGAATACTTCTGTTGCGCCGGTCGTGGATTCAGTGCGGGCGTCGGCGCGGTGCGTTTCGTTCCAATCGTCGTCGGCGCTCCAGCCGCCGCCCGTGTTGAGCTCAATTCCCGCTCAACCGTCTCGGCCTCGTTTGAAAACATCGCCGCCGCGGACGGTAGCCCCCCGGTCGGCTTCACGCTCTTCACTGCCAGCACCGCGCTCTGGTCTTCCTCGGCGACGCCCTTCCCGACGCCCTCCGCGACGTCGGTGTCGGCGTCGTCGTCCGACGACGAGTAGTCCAGTCCGAGCATGTTCGCGCGCCGCGGACGCTACGCGAAGACTCCGCGGCCGTGGCGTTTGTCTGCGCGAGCAGATGAGCGCGCTGCCCCTGGTCGTTGCTCAGACTCACGCCGAGCGCGCCTCGAGCGCGCGTCGATGTGCGCACACGCGCCTGACTGACGACGACGACGTCGACGTTCCTCGACACACCGACGCGTGCGCGAGCTCAAGCGCGCGACCGAACCGGATCGAAACCCCGACGCAGGGTGATGATGAAAGTCTTCGCATCACGCGCGAACGTCGGCGCGTGTACGACGGCGACGACGCGCTCTCGAACGACGACGACGATTCGCGCGTCGTCTCGCAAGTCCACCGGCGTGGACGCTGGTAAAGCGTCGGTCAAGGAGTGGAGCACGTCCAGGCGGAGCGCGTTCGTGGCGCCTGGTGCGTCTGCAATCTTGCGCACGATCGGTGCGGGCAGTGCGATGTTCGGGGGCGGGAAGGCGTACGCCAAGGCGCCGCGCGCGAAGGCGGACCCCTTTGCGGATGTTCTGAAGGACCCGGGCTTCCCGGCCGAATACCCGTTCGGAGAGAAAGAGATGGCGAGATACGACGAGAGCTCTGATTTTATCTTTTACTCTCAACCTAGATTCGTGACGCACATCGACGACGAAGCGATCGGCGCGTTGACGAAGTATTACGAGCGCTCGTTCCCACCGGCGAGCGAAGACGTGGCGATTTTGGACGTGTGCAGTAGCTGGATCTCCCATTATCCCGAAGGATACAAGGCTGGGAAGATTTCTGGGATCGGGATGAACGAGGACGAGTTGAAGAAGAACCCTATTTTAACCGATTACGCCGTCCGGGACTTGAACGAAGATCCGACGTTTCCGTATGCGGACAATACCTTTGACGTCGTCACGAACACGGTGAGCGTCGACTACCTCACCAGACCTTTGGAAGTCATGAAAGAAGTGAGCAGAGTGTTGAAACCGGGTGGCACGGCGATCATGAGTTTCTCGAATAGATGCTTCCCCACCAAAGCCGTGGCCATTTGGACCGCCACGGGGGACTTGGATCACGTTTGGATCGTCGGCGCGTACTACCATTTCGCCGGCGGTTTCGAGCCGCCCGCGGCTGAGGACATCTCGCCCAATCCCGGCAAGACGGATCCCATGTACGTCGTCACAGCGAAGAAAATGACCGCGTGATAGATTTATCATGTAGCACGTACGCACCACGCTTTGTTTGTTACGCATAGATTTCGACTTCCGCAAACGCCGCTCGCGCTCGCGTCGTTGCACACCTCGACTCTCGTCGACATGTTCGCCACGACTTTGACGACGCACACCGCTCGCGCTCGCGTTCAGGCGCCCACACGTGCGAGGACGCACTCTCACGCCGACGCGCGCGTCGTCCGGGCGTCATCCACGCCCTCGCGCGCTGTCCACGCCGCCGACTCGACCACCCGTCGACGCGCGTTGGCGTCCACGGCATCGCTCGCGCTGGCGCTCGTGATGACGCCCGCGAACGCGCACGCCAAGGACGGTAAAAATGGAGTGTATTTCATCGAACCGCGCGGTGATAACCCCGTCGTCGGCCAAGAGTTCGTCGCCAAGTTTGGTGTGAAGGGTTACGAGCTCGCCCCGGCGTCCGCCGGGTTGCAAGAGGGCACGGGACATCACCACTTGATCATCGATGGACCGGCGTTCGTGGAGAAAGGACAAGAGATCCCGTTCGATGACACGCATTTACACTTCGGGAAGGCGCAAAAAGAGGGAACGGTGAAATTGAGCCCGGGCGAACACACGCTCACGCTGCAGTTCGCCGACGCCAAGCACCGGTCGTTCGGGAAAAAGTTCGCAAAGCGAATCACGGTCGTCGTGGAGTGATCGTCAATCGCGGGCCTTGGTAATTATATTAATGTGTGTGTGTAAGCAGTACAGAATGAGAATTGAACGAACGACGTACGCGCTCAACGACGTTTCGATTTCGAGCGCTCGCCTTCGTCCGCGCCTCGAAACGCCGTCGCCGCGAGGCTCAGCGTCGCCGCCGCCGTGAGCCCGTAGCGCATGGGCAGTAACCATCGCGGGTACCCTCCCGCGCGCGCGTACACCGTGTCGACGCCCGCACACGCGAGTAAACCTCCCATGAGCGTCCCGCACGCCGCCACCTCGCTCGGCGCCGACAGCGCGGCCCACGCCAGCAGGCTCGGCGTCACCGACCACGCGTACCTCGCCGTGAGCTGCGCGGGCGTTGGATTCCAATGCTTCACCACCGTGTGCTTCACCGCGGCCAGGCCCCAGTGGATGCCACCGAGAAAGCTCAAAATCGTCGCCCCGTACGCGATTTGCGCTCGAGCGCACGTCTCGCCGCTCGCCACGGCGCGCAGACCGAGCGCGTCGCGCGCTTGCGGCGTGAGACCGACGAACGGCACCGCACCGAGCGCGCCCATGACGTGCGCCGCGTGCGCCATGACGCGCGCGCGAACGCGCCGCGGACTGACGAATTCCGAACGCCGCGCCCGGGACGACGCGCGACGCCGTCACACGTCGACGCGCGTCGCGTCGCGTCGCGTCGACGCGCGGACGATCGCGATGACGTCGTTCGAGTACATCGAACCGCGCACGCGCGTGGAGATTCACGGGATCAAGGCGAAACCCGAGCTGAACGGACGCGTCGGGACGGTGATGGAGTACGTCCCGGCGCGCGCGAGATATCGCGTGCGCGTGAGCGACGGCGACGACGGCGCGACGACGGGAGGAGGGAAGATGGAGGAGGTGTATTTGAAGCCGGATAACGTGCGGAAAGCGGAGACGAAGGCGAAGGCGACGACGACGAAGGCGACGAAGGAGGTGGAGGCGGAGGCGGAGCCGACGCGGCCGACGGAGACGACGACGCGGGACGAGGTCGCGACGACGTCTGAAAAGAGCGTGGATGAGATTTTGACGACGCAGAAGGCGATGGAAGAAATTGTGCCGAACCCAGACGCGGTGGCGGCGCCGATCGAGGAGATAAGAGATAGTGAGACGCTTTTGAAGGAATTCTTTCGGGACGTTTCCGACGCCACGCGAGACGCCGAGGTGGAACGTATTTTGTCTTGCTTCAAGCTGAATCCGTACGAGTTCTTAAACCTTCCGTTTGATTGCGAAAGGAAGGCGATTCCTCGCTCGTTTCGTAAGATTTCTTTGCTCGTACACCCTGATAAGTGCAAACATGCGGATGCAAAGGCGGCGTTCGACGCGTTGGGACAGGCGCAAAAGCTTTTGCTCGACGAAGACTTCAAGCGCACCTTGGACTTTCACCTCGAGCAAGCGAAGGAATCTGTGCTAAAAACTTGGAAAAAAGAAGCCCGAGATGACGTGGCGCTTCGTGTGAAGTACGAAGGCAATAAGGAGGGGATGCTTGAAGACTTTTGCAAGACGGATGAATTTCACGAGCGCTGGAAGTACGAGGGACGCAACTACATCGTCGAATTAGAGTGGCGACGCCGTAAGATGGCGCTGCGAATCAAGGGAGAGGAAAAGCGGGTGACTGAGGAAGAGAAGGCTGAACTCGCGCAGCGTCGTAAAGAACACAAGGAAAAGAAAGAATGGGACCAAGACGAGAGGCGCGAAGCGCGAGTCGGCGGTTGGCGAGATTTCATGAAGGATAAAAAGGTTAAGAAGACAAAAACTGCGGGCGAGTTCAAGAGTTACGTAAAAACTGAAGTGAACCCGAGCAAGAAAGCGTTCGCGCTCGAAAAAGATAAAGTGCTTCGCCCTGATGAGATCAAGAGAGCGTTTTAAGATTCTCGCTAATTTGTATTGAAATCTATGACTTCTCTTCGCTAGTTTCATCAACAGTCACCCAACTCGACGTTGGATTCGCTGTTTGCTTCACATCGTCCTTCTCTTCTGTTTCCTTATCGTCTTTCTTCTCTTCGTCGGGTTGAACCGCCTGAGGCTTGAAAGCGTTTCGTTGCGCGGCCGTCAAACTCTCGCCGCGAGGCGGCGAAGCGATACCCGGTTTCGATTTCTTCAAATTCTCCCCTGACTCTCCCGGTGATGCATCGTCCAAGCCAGGTGGTGGACTAATGGATCGTCCCCGCTTGCCCAACTCACCGTGCGTCGGCCCAGTGTCGACTTCATCCTCGAACACCGAGTGCGCCATGGGCGGCGGCGCAAAGCGCGAACCTTGGAAGTGGAGTACGGGCGGACTGTGAACTGCAGCTAAGTGCGGAGGCTGCTCGACGCCCGAGTCTGGATCATCATCGGATTCGAAGTAATCTTCTTCATCTTTGCTCATCGAGCTATCACGCCTCGCGCGCTGCTCTGAGAGCGCCTGCGCCGCCGCAATTTCTTGTCTCCCGTACGCCGTGGGGGCAACTCCGGCAAGCATAACTCCCGGGGGAAGCTCGATCGTCGTTGCGCTAAGGCCTTGCTGGTATCGAAGCTTGAGCAATCTAAACGTATCGACGTAGTACACCTCTTCGAACCACTCTTCGTACTTTTCTACTAGATGATGGATCAAGTTTCGAATGTTTTCACGACGAATAAAGTCGATCAATTCGAGCACGGAGCTGTTCAACAAGTTGTACTTGTCGCCATTAATCTTGAAGACTTTCATCACAGGATCGAATGCATTCATTTTAATGAAGTAGCGGTTGTAGAACTCATCTTTCAGGCTCACGCACGCGCGCAAGAAACGAATGGCTGACACCACGACGTACTTTTCTTTGCGCTCTGTGAGATGAAGGACGTGCTGCAACACGTGATTCCTCAGCATGTAATACTTGATTCGATATTGATGATTCTGCACCAAGAAGATGAGCAGATCGACGATCTTCGTAAGCGCCCATGGAGGGACGCTCTTTTCGTCGGGCGTGACGTCTTCTTTGCCGAGGGTTATGCGTGCCACCACCGCATCCATGTGCTTGTCGTAAAAGATGTCCAAAAGTTTATCCTTGTCTGAGGACGTGCCCTCCATCGTCTCCGGATCCATCAAAAACAACAAAATTTCCAAGTACGTCGCCTGAATTCCGTCGCTCCCGACAAGAAACAGGCGCACTAATTCCGAGAGCATGTTCCGCTCCGCCGAGCTAGCTTGTTGCACCATGAAGTCTCGAAGCACCGCTGGATCGTTTTGCAAGCTAGACATGATGACGTCCGCGGCTTTTAACTGCGAATATTCACCACCATGAATTAAGATGTCCGTCAACACGTCAAACAGCCCGTGGTTTTGCAGAGTTGAAAATACTTGCAAACGCGAGGCGTTTTGCAGGTGCCTCGCCAGAGTGCACAACTCTTGAAGGAATCCTACCAGGTCGTTCCAGTCTTCATCGCCGGGTTTGGACGCTTTTAACCTTTTGAATAACTCCCCGAAGAATTCTGGATCTCGATGGAGCTCTTGCACCACCTCGACGTTGTTACACATCATCATCGACGTGAGCGTGCTAAACGCCGAGTCGTCGAGTGCACGAGGAAGAATGACATCTTTGAGATACCCTAAACGGCACGTCTGATGGATTTTCTCGCGAATCATCGTATTTGTGATCGGTACCACCTCTTTAAAGGCGACATTTTTCTTTAAAAACTGTCGATGATGAACCCGCTCGATTTGGTCCGGGTCGTACTCCAACGCGCCCACGAAGTCGAATACAAATTCTTCGCTCAGTAACGTTTCGTACAGACTCGGATCGTTCAGCATCACCATCGCCCTGAATATGGCGTAGAACAAATGCAAGTTCTCGATGTCGTCCACGTCTTCGCACTGCCTGAATAGCTCGAATAGCCTGGGCAGATACTCTTTCGATTTCAAAATTTGCATCGGGATGCGCTCTCGAGCAAACAGCGAGCTCCCCGAGATGAGGTTGTAAAGCTGCTCCAAATTCTTCATCTCGGGCTCGGGAAGTTCTATTTGCACGTCACGTTGCAGTCCTATGTATCTCACGCCGCCTTGCGCCTCGACGGCCTGAAACTGAAGCAGCTCTGACCCGACGTCCATCGCCGCCACCTTGGAACCGTCCTCCAAAGGCAATCCTCCCGCGAGCTGCTCCACATCACCACCAGTCTGCTGCATGTACGCCCTCTGTACCGATTTGATCTGTTCCCAAATAAAGTTACATCCCATCCCTTCCTGAAAGCTCAGCGCTATGTCCGTCTCGAGCTCGGCGTCGACCCAGGAAATAATGGTCTCGTCCTCTTGTCTCGAGTAAAATCCCACCTCAGGCGATATCGCGTGCACTAAAAGCGGTTCTTGACTGTGTTCAGACATCACCACCAACCCAACCGATCCCGATTGCTGCGGAATCGCGAGAGACCCGTCAGTCGCGTCGTCTACGCGCGCGCGCCAGTCGTTCATTCGCACCTCCATGTACTCGCACGACGCGAACCCCGTGCCTTTATCGTCCCAATGTCCTCGGTCGTTCAGCCTGTACAGCTTCACCCGCGCCATGGCGTTCCTTTTCTCTCCATCTTGCGCCGAAATCACCGAGCCCGGAACGTCGAGGTCGTCCGCCGCGTCGCCTCGCCGCGCCACCAGAATCGTCTCCTCTTCCCTCGCGTCCCCCACCGTCGCGTCCGCCGCCGTCGTCGACGCCTCGATCGCGTCTCGCGCGTCGTCATCCCCGCCTTCATCCGCGCCGTCCATCGCGTCTGAATTCTCCATCGCCACGACGTCGCGTCGACGCAGATTTCAATCGCCTCGAATCTTTCCTCGTCTCCGCGCGCGTCGCGCGGAGACCGAGCGTTCGTCTCCCGCGCGCCGGACGCGCTCGATCGCGCGTCGCGCGGTGCCAACCGTTCGTCTCCGCGCGTTCGCCGTCGCGTCGCGCGAACGCGCGCCCGCGCGGTCGCGTCGCGCGTCGACGTCTGCGCGCGCGCGGCGCGCATTCGCGCGACGCCTCGACCCGAAACATAAAAAAAAATCACGAAAAGTCTCGCACCGTCGCGCGCGCGAACGGTATCAAAAAGTAGTGACAATGACGGGATTTGAACCCGCGCGCGTTAGCAGTGGAAAGTTTCGCGCGTCGATCCGCGTGCGGCCTAAATCCACCCCCTTAGACCACTCGGGCACATTGTCGCGCGGTCGGCGGGCGCGCCGGCGTCGTCGCGCGAGGCGCGGATGGGGGTTAAGAGGGCGCGCGGTCGCGCGCGGCGGGCGCGCGGGACTCGAGACCGAGCGAACGCGCGCGACGGTCGCGCGTGAGGATCGAGCGTTGGATACACGCGCGCTACGTGCTAATGATGATCTACGAGGGCGAGACGGGGACGAAGGACGATCACGGCGACGGCGGCGCGGCGGAGACTTTGGCGGCGCGCGACGCGGGGTCGAGCGCGGCCGCCTTCTTCAGAGCCTTCTCCACGCCCTGGATCAATCTGGCGTTTTTCTGCGAATCCGTGGAACGACGCGCGCGGCGTCAGTCGTCGAGTTTCGCGCGCGGGCGGCGCGCGAGCGATGGATGCGAGCGTCGCGCGTCGACGGCGCGCACCAGGGCGTTGCGTTGGCGCGTTTGGGACATCTTCGCGAACGCGTGCGTCTTCCAGATGATCCCGCCTGCGCGCGAGCGACCGCGCGTGACGCGCGCGATGCGTCAGTCGATGATCGCGTTCGGCGCTCGCGCGTCTCGGCGCGCGCGTCGGGCGCCAGCGGTCGCGCGCGATCGAGTCGAGGTCGAACCCAGCGGTGCGCGCGCGCGACGTACCTCGCGCGAACGGGCCTTTCTTGACCGCCATGAGCACGAACGAGGTGAACATGGCGTCGACGAACGCGTCGACGCGCGCGCGTGCGTCGCGCGCGACGTCGCGCGGGACGGTGCGGGACAGCGCGCGACAGTGCGGGACGGTGTTCGAGGACGGCAAAGGGCGCTCGTCCAGTCGTCGCGCGGGCAAAAAAATGCGTGCATTAACTTGCGAATTCCACATCTACTTTTCTATTGCGGATTCGAGTCGCCCCGTGTCGTGACCGTCGCGGCGCTGAAGCTTACGGTTTCTTTCCTACACAATGTAACAATGACTTCTATTCTAGGCCGAGTCCGAGGATTTCGGCCGACTCGCGCGTCAATTCTGCGATCCGCACGCGCCCTTTCTCGGTGATGAAAGCCGCCACGCGTTCCATCTCTTCGCGCGAGACGTAAATGAACGTCCCGCGGTCGTCCATGAT
>MDSW01178008.1_pt1 | contig 14259 bp, 14 predicted proteins | sample 811171 | NCBI WGS metagenome assembly MDSW01 (sample SAMN05326641, study PRJNA326480) | marine metagenome | isolation source: seawater | place: Atlantic Ocean: North West | collected 2012 | reverse complement strand
TTGATTTTCTAATAAATATCATCATCTTTAATTTATGATAAAGAAAACATTACCAGTTCTTCCTTTAAGAGATATTGTAGTATTTCCTCATATGGTTGCCCCTCTATTTGTTGGTAGGAAACAGTCAGTAAATGCTCTAAATAAAGCAATGACTGAAGATAAAAAAATTTTTCTTCTAGCTCAAAAAAATTCTGATGTTGATAATCCGAACGAAACAAATTTATACAAATATGGAACTATTGCAAAAGTTCTACAATTACTTAAACTTCCTGATGGAACTATTAAAGTCTTAGTAGAGGGTATTGAAAGAGCAAAAGTTATTAATTTATTTAATTCTAAAGAATTAATTTCAGCTAATGTTTCCTCAGTAGATATATCTTATAAATCAAATTTAAATGTTAAAGCATTACTTAAGATAGTAGTTGAACAGTTTGAATCATATCATAAAGTAAATAAAAAAATTCCAATCGATATAGTTAATAATTTAAAGACTTACAATGACGGTAATAAAATATCAGACGTCATAACTGTTAATTTAAATATTAGCCTCTATCAAAAACAGGAAATATTAGAGATAATATCATTAGAAGAAAGATTAGACAAAATTTATAGTTATTTAGTTTCTGAGATTGATTCTTTTCAAGTTGAGAAAAAAATTAAAGGTAGAGTTAAAAGACAAATGGAAAAAACACAAAAGGAATATTATTTAAATGAACAAATGAAAGCAATTCAAAAAGAACTTGGAGATAATGATGATTTAGATGATATTTCTGAATTGGAGAAAAAAATCACAGAAATTAAATTATCTGAAGAGGCTAAAGAAAAATGTAAATCAGAATTAAAAAAACTTAAAACAATGAGTCCAATGTCGGCTGAGGCAACAGTAATTAGAAATTACTTAGATTGGGTATTATCCATTCCTTGGAACATGCCAACAGCAATTTCAAAGAATATTAAAAAAGCAAAATCTATTCTTGAAGAAGACCATTATGGTTTGTCTAAGGTTAAAGAAAGAATTCTTGAATATCTTGCAGTACAAAAGAGAATAAATAAATCTAAAGGACCAATCTTATGTTTAGTAGGCCCTCCAGGAGTTGGTAAAACCTCATTAGGAAAATCTATTGCATCTGCTACGGGTAGAAATTTTGTTAGAATGTCACTTGGTGGAATTAGAGATGAAGCAGAAATTAGAGGACATCGAAAAACTTATATAGGCTCAATGCCAGGAAGATTTGTTCAATCAATGAAAAAGTCTAAGTCTTCAAATCCACTTGTTTTGCTTGATGAAATTGATAAGTTAGGATCTGATTGGAGAGGAGATCCTTCTTCTGCACTATTAGAGGTTTTAGATCCTGAGCAAAATAATAAGTTTAATGATCATTATCTTGAGCTAGATTATGACTTATCTGATGTGATGTTTGTTTGCACTGCAAATACATTAAATATTCCTCCAGCCCTTTTGGACAGAATGGAAATAATTAGAATTCCCGGTTACACCGAAAAAGAAAAAAATAAAATAGCACAAAAATATCTTGTTCCAAAACAAATTAAAAATCATGGACTTAAAAGAAATGAAATAAACTTTAATAATAAAATTATTAATCATATAATACGACATTATACCAGGGAAGCTGGAGTTAGAAATTTAGAAAAGGAAATTTCAAAAGTCTGCAGAAAAGCAGTTAAGATTATTGAAACATCCTCTAAAAGAAAACTTATCTTAGAAACAAAATCCATTCAAAATCATTTGGGTGTACTTAGATTTCGAAATAATGAAATAGAAAAGAAGAACCTTTTAGGTGTTACTAATGGGCTTGCGTGGACTGAAGTTGGGGGAGAAATTTTGTCTGTAGAAGTGCTTCTATCGTTGGGTAAAGGAAAATTAACTATTACTGGTAAATTAGGTGATGTTATGAAGGAGTCTATACAAGCTGCTACATCATTTGTTAGATCACAGTGTTTAAATTTAGGTATTCATCCTCATGATTTTGATAAATATGATATTCATGTACATGTTCCTGAAGGAGCAACCCCTAAAGATGGCCCAAGTGCAGGAATTGCAATTTTTAATTCATTAGTTTCATCTTTAACTTCTAATAAAGTTAAAAGAGATGTAGCAATGACTGGAGAAATTACTTTGAGAGGAAGAGTTTTGCCTATTGGTGGATTAAAAGAAAAAATATATGCTGCTGTTAGAGCTGGAATCAAAACTGTTTTAATTCCTGAAGATAATAAAAATGAAATAGTTGAGTTTGATAAGGAAGTAGTTAAAACCGTCAAGATTATACCTGTAAGTGATGCCACTTCAATTTTGAAGCATTCACTCATAAAACAGGTAATTCCATTAAATTTGAGCGAATCAGAGATTTTAAGAACCCAAAAAAACCCCATATCATCTGACTTTGTTAATGAAAAAATAACACATTAATCTTTATTTTCTGCTGGTTTTTTATTTATTTCCTTAAATTCTGCGATATTTTCAATAATAATGTTGACTAATGTTGTTTTAAAAGACTAATTTAACAATTATCTTATTAAAAAGGAGTTTAAAGTGAATAAAAATGACCTTATTGCTTCAGTAGCTTCTTCTGCTGGACTATCTAAATCTGATGCTACAAGAGCTATTGAAAGTTTATTGGACTCAGTAACAAACGCTCTCAAAAGAGATGAAAAAGTAAGTATAGTTGGTTTTGGGAATTTTAGTGTAAGTCATCGAAAGGCTACCACTGGTAGAAATCCTAGAACTGGTGAGTCTATACAAATACCGGCTTCTAAAAGACCTAAATTTACTGTGGGTAAAGCATTAAAAGACGCTGTAAATAACTAAAATTTAAAATTAATTTTTGTTGCACCGGCTGTTAAATAACTTTAACAGCCGGTTTTGTTTTGGGTGTTTAGCTCAGCTGGTAGAGCGTCACGTTTACACCGTGAATGTCGGGAGTTCGAATCTCTCAACACCCACCAGGACGCGGGAGTAGTTCAGTTGGTTAGAACGCCTGCCTGTCACGCAGGAGGCCGCGGGTTCGAGTCCCGTCTCTCGCGCCATCTTAATTTATATATAAATTCCTTTATTTTATTTAGTATCAATTTATTTTTAAATCCTTATTGTTATCCTTGAATATTTCACTAAATACATTACTGAATTTGGAATGAGTTTAAAGTGACAGCATATTTATTTGAATATCTCCCAATTTTATTGTTTATATTTATTGGTTTAGCTATGGCAATAGGCATGACTGCAATACCATTCATAATAGGTGAATCTAAGCCTGATAATGAAAAATTATCTCCTTATGAATGTGGTTTTGAAGCATTTGATGATGCACGAGGAAGATTTGATGTAAGGTTTTATTTAGTTGCAATACTTTTTATTATTTTTGATCTTGAGGTTGCTTTTCTTTTTCCTTGGGCAATTACACTAGGTAAAATTGGTATATTTGGATTTTGGTCTATGATGATTTTTTTATTTATTTTGACTATTGGTTTCATTTACGAGTGGAAGAAAGGTGCGCTAGAATGGGAATAAAAGATTTTCAGTCAATAGAAGAGGTTCAAAAAGATGTAAAAGAAAAAGGTTTTTTATTAGCTAAATATGATGAGCTTTTAACTTGGGCTAGGACTGGTTCATTATGGCCAATGACATTTGGACTTGCTTGTTGTGGTGTAGAAATGATGCATTCTTATATGAGTAGATATGATTTAGATAGATATGGAGTAATACCTAGAGGTAGCCCTCGACAATCAGACGTAATGATAGTTGCTGGAACACTAACAAATAAAATGGCGCCGGCTTTAAGAAAGGTTTATGACCAGATGCCTGAGCCACGATGGGTTATATCCATGGGGTCCTGTGCTAATGGAGGTGGATATTATCATTATTCTTATTCTGTTGTTAGAGGTTGCGATAGAATTGTTCCTGTTGATATTTATGTTCCTGGATGTCCACCAACTGCCGAAGCTTTAGTTTATGGAATAATGCAACTTCAAAAAAAAATTAAACGTCAAAATAAATTTAAAAGTTAAATTCTTGATTCATGTTATCATTATTGCAATCTATATTTTCAAAACAAAATGTAAATATAAAGAAAAATTACATTGAAGCTATTTGTTATAAAGAAAATATTTTTCAATATATTAAAAGATTAAAAGATGACCAGAATTTAATATTTGACCAATTGATAGACATAACTGCTGTCGATTATCCTTCTAAAGATTCAAGGTTTCAAGTTGTATATATTTTTTTAAGTATGGTTTTAAATAAAAGACTAATCCTAAAAACGAATATTAAAGAAAATGAATTAATTGAATCTATTACACCTATTCATAAATCAGCAAATTGGTATGAAAGAGAATGCTATGATTTATTTGGTATTCAATTTTCTAATCACCCTGATTTAAGAAGAATTCTTACAGATTATAATTTTGAAGGCCACCCTCTTAGAAAAGACTTTCCTTTAACTGGTCATACTGAAGTTAGATATGATAATATAGAAAAAAAAGTAATATATGAGCCAGTAAAATTAGCTCAAGAATTCAGGAATTTTGATTATATGTCTCCATGGGAAGGTATACCTAATACATTAGAGGGAGATGACAAAGCCAGTGAAGATAAAAATGAATAAAACTGAATCAAACACAACAACTATTAATTTTGGACCCCAGCATCCAGCTGCACATGGCGTACTAAGACTTGTAGTAGAATTAGATGGAGAGGTTGTAGAGAGGGCAGAACCCCATGTAGGTCTGTTACATAGAGGTACAGAAAAATTAATTGAGTATAAAACTTATTTACAAGCAGTTCCTTATTTTGACCGTTTGGATTATGTGTCACCTATGTGTCAAGAGCATGCTTTTGCATTAGCAACTGAAGATTTATTAGATATTGAAGTTCCTATTAGAGGACAATTTATAAGAGTCATATTTGCAGAAATAACTAGAATATTAAATCATCTTCTAAATATACCTGCCTATGCTGCTGACATTGGTGCTGTAACTCCATTTTTATGGTGCTTTGAAGAAAGGGAAAAATTATTAGAATTTCATGAAGCTGTTTCTGGAGCAAGATTTCATGCTGCATATTTTAGACCGGGTGGTGTCCATCAAGATATGCCTAAAGGAATGGAGGAAAAACTTTTTGAGCACATAAATAAGCTTCCAAGATTTATAGATGATTTAGAAGAATTATTAACTAACAATAGAATATTGAGACAAAGATCAGTTGATATAGGAATTATTTCTAAAACTGAAGCCATAGAGTGGGGATGCACTGGACCCGTTTTAAGAAGCGCAGGTGTGCCATGGGATTTAAGAAGATCACAACCTTACGATGCTTATGACAAAGTTGATTTTGATGTACCAATCGGGAAAAAAGGTGATTGTTTTGATAGGTATTTAATACGTATTGAAGAAATGAGACAGAGTGTATCAATTATTTTACAATGTCTTAATCAAATTAAGCCTGGTGATATTTCTGTTGATGATAATAAAATTACACCACCAAAAAGAAATCAAATGAAAAAATCAATGGAATCATTAATTCATCATTTTAAATTATTTACTGAAGGATATCGAGTACCTAGTGGAGAAGTATACAAAGCAGTAGAAGCTCCAAAAGGTGAGTTTGGTGTTTTTTTAGTTTCTGATGATACTAGTAAGCCTTATCGTTGTAAAATTAGAGCACCAGGATTTGCACATCTACAAACACTCGATCATCTATCCAAAGGTCATCTAATGGCTGATATTGCTGCAATTTTAGGAAGTTTGGATATTGTTTTTGGAGAAATTGATAGATGAAACACCCAGGGCTAACAAATGCTGTATATCAAAAAAAAAATGAAATATTTGAATGGAATAATGAAAATTTTGATAAAATAAAAAAAATTATATCAAAATATCCTATAGGAAAACAACAAAGTGCTGTCATTCCTGTTTTGGATTTAGCTCAAAGGCAAAATACAGGCTGGTTAAGTAAAAGTTCGATAGAAAAGGTAGCAGAAACTTTAAGCATGTCTTACATAAGAGTATTAGAAGTAGCAACATTTTACTCAATGTTTAATCTTGAGCCTATAGGTGAAAATTTTATTCAAATTTGTAGAACCACCCCCTGTTGGCTAAGAGGTAGTGAAAAGTTATTAAAAATAGCAAAAGAAATTACTAATTGTAAAATTGGAGAAACAAGTCAAGATAGTAAATTTACTATTATAGAAGTTGAGTGCCTCGGAGCTTGTTGTAATGCACCTATGGTTCAAATTAATGATGAATATTTTGAAGATTTAGATGAAAATACTTTCAAAAAAATTCTTTTAGATCTTAAAAACAACAATAAAATTAATTCCGGTTCACAAATTGGTAGAAAAACCTCTCACCCAAATAGGCCATAATGTTAAAAGAAAAAGATAAAATATTTCAGAATCTTTATGGTTTTAAAGATTGGAAATTAGAAGGAGCAAAAGAAAGAGGGATTTGGTCTAATACAAAAGAATTAATTATGAAAGGTAGTGATTTCATAATTGATGAAATAAAAAAAAGTGAACTGAGGGGGAGGGGAGGAGCAGGTTTTCCTGCGGGATTAAAATGGTCTTTTATGCCAAAAGATTCTGGTAAATCACATTATCTTGTAGTTAATGCGGATGAATCAGAGCCAGGTACTTGTAAGGACAGAGAAATATTAAGAAATGACCCCCATCTTCTTTTAGAGGGCTGTTTAGTAGCTGGTTATGCTATGCAAGCTCACACTTGTTACATATATATTCGTGGTGAATATTTTTCTGAGCATTCTAATTTGCAAAAAGCAATAGATGAAGCATATGATAATAATTTAATAGGTAAAAATGCTTGTGACTCTGGTTGGGATTTTGATATATTTTTACATAGAGGTGCAGGAGCATATATTTGTGGTGAAGAAACTGCTCTTTTAGAAAGTTTAGAAGGAAAAAAAGGCCAACCTAGATTGAAACCCCCATTTCCTGCAGGAGTAGGTTTATATGGATGTCCTACAACAGTAACCAACGTAGAAACTGTCGCTGTTTCACCAACAATTTTGAGAAGAGGTGCTGAATGGTTTTCGAGTTTAGGAAATAAGAATAATACTGGCACTAAAATATTTAGTATATCTGGACATGTAAATAACCCGTGCAATGTTGAAGAAGAGATGGGAATACCTTTAAAAGAATTAATTAATAAGCATGCTGGAGGTGTAATCGGAGGTTGGGAAAATTTATTAGCTGTAATTCCAGGTGGTGCAAGCGTTCCATTAATTCCAAAACATATATGTGATACAGTAAAAATGGATTTCGATAGTTTAAAAAATGTAAATAGCGGACTAGGAACAGCTGCTGTTATTGTAATGAATCAATCTACTGATATAGTTGAAGCTATCACAAGATTATCTCATTTTTATAAACATGAAAGTTGTGGTCAGTGCACACCATGCAGAGAAGGCACTGGTTGGATGTTTAGAATTATGGAAAAAATGATAATAGGTAATGTAAATATTAATGAGATTGATAAATTATTGGATGTTACTAAACAAATTGAAGGACATACTATATGCGCTTTAGGTGATGCTGCAGCTTGGCCTATACAGGGTTTGCTTAGACATTTTAGACCTCAAATAGAGGAAAGAATAAATAATTTTAAAAAAGAAAAAGTTGCTTAATGCCTAAATTAAAAATTAATAATAATGATATAGAATTTAAAGAGGGTATGACTGTAATGCAAGCTTGTGAAATTGCAGGAATAGAAATACCTCGTTTTTGTTACCACGATAAACTTTCAATTGCAGGCAACTGCAGGATGTGTCTTGTTGAAATGGAAAAGTCACCTAAACCAATAGCTTCATGTGCTATGCCAGCTAGTGAAGGTATGAATATTAAAACCAATACTAAGTTAGTTAAAGATGCCCGAAAAGGAGTAATGGAATTTTTATTAATTAATCATCCTTTAGACTGCCCAATTTGTGATCAAGGTGGAGAATGTGATCTTCAAGATCAGGCACTTCATTATGGTTTTGACAAATCTAGGTATGATGAAAACAAAAGAGCTGTAAAAAATAAATATATGGGCCCCTTAGTTAGTACAATTATGACGAGATGTATTCATTGTACAAGATGTGTAAGGTTTTCTACTGAAATAGCTGGTGTTGATGACATAGGTTTACTTGGTAGGGGCGAAAATGCTGAAATTACTACCTATTTAGAAAAAACAATTGAAACAGAATTGTCTGGAAATGTTATTGATTTATGTCCTGTAGGTGCACTTACCAATAAACCATATTCATTTAAATCAAGACCTTGGGAATTAAAAAAAACTGAAACAAATGATGTATTTGATGCAATTGGATCTAGCATAAGAATTGATACAAGAGGAAAATCAGCATTAAGGGTTCTACCAATGATAAACGAAGAATTAAACGAAGAATGGATAAGTGATAAAACTAGATTTGCCGTTGATGGATTATCTAAACAAAGACTTGATAGTGTTTATTTAAAGGAAAATAATAAATTAAATCCTGTTACCTGGGATACAGGATTAAAAAAAATAGTTGAAGAAATATCAAATAGAGGTGATAAAAATATCATTTCTATTTCAGGAAAATTTACTGATATTGAAACATTGTATTCTTCAAAACTTTTTTTAAATTCTTTAGGATCAGCTTTATACGATTGTCGATTTGATAATGCTCAGTTTGTTGAAGGAGCTAGAGAAAGTTATATTACTAATTCAACAATTCAAGCAATAGAAAATGCCGATGCGATTTTGCTAGTTGGAAGCAATCCAAGATGGGAAGCAAGTGTTCTTAATATAAGAATTCGTAAAGCATATATCAACAATGATTGTAAAATTGGATTAATTGGAAAAAAAATTAATTTAAATTATAAATATACCCACCTATCAAATTCAATTTCACATGTTAATGAAATATTCAATGAAACTTCTGAATTTAATAGTGTTTTGAAAAAAAGTAAAAATCCAATAATCATAATAGGAACTTCAGCAATAAGTTTTACAGATGGAAAAGATATAATAAATATTTGTGCTGAAATAGCAAAAAAATTTCCTAATGCATCAGATAATTTCAATCCTCTAAATATTTTGAATCAAGATATTTCTAGAGTAGGTGCATTGGAATTAGGTTATTATAATAAATTTTTTGATTTTGATTTTGAAAATAAATTAAAAAATCTTGTTTCAAAAACTAAACCTGTTGTTTTTTTATTGGGTCAAGATGAAATCAATATGAAAAATCTTGAAGGAGCATTTGTTGTTTATTTAGGTCATCATGGTGATGAAGGAGCTTCTATTGCTGATGTTATACTTCCCTCACCAGCATATACAGAAAAATCATCTACTTACATGAATACTGAAGGAAGGGTTCTTCAAACATCAAAATGTTTTAGTCCTTTAGGTGATGCAAAAGAAGAATGGAAAATATTTAGGGTTTTAAGTGAATCTTTTAATAAAAATATATTATTTAACAATATCAATGAACTCAGAAAAGAATTAATCTCATCTTTTGCTCAATTTGCAAATATTAATGAAATACCATTTGATAATAAAATATCTATTGGTTCAGATAAACTTATTAGTGATCGTGAGTTTAATTATAATATAGAAAATTTTTATATGAATGATTCAATTTCTAGGGCTTCAGAAACTATGGCTAATTGCAGTAAAGAAATAATTAATAAAGTAGCTTAAAATGGATAATTTTTCTATAATTGATCAAATTTTAATACCAGGATCTATAATTTTTGCGCAAATTTTTGCAGTAATAGTTCCAGTTTTAATTTCAGTTGCTTTTTTAGTATATGCTGAAAGAAAAGTTTTAGCCTTAATTCAATTAAGAAAAGGACCAAACATTGTAGGCCCATTTGGTTTATTGCAAAGTTTTGCAGACGCATTAAAATTGCTTTCTAAAGAAAATATTATACCAAGTAGTTCAAGCAAAATAATATTTATATTGGCACCTATAATTACTATGGTTTTAAGCTTAGCTGGATGGGCAGTCATACCATTTGCTCCTGGTTGGGTAATTTCAGATATCAATGTTGGAATAATGTATTTATTTGCTGTTTCATCTTTAGGTGTTTATGGCATAATCATGGCTGGATGGGCAAGCAATTCTCAATACCCTTTTTTGGGGGCGCTACGTTCAGCAGCACAAATGGTATCCTATGAAGTTTCTATAGGTTTTGTAATAATAACAGTGTTATTATGTGTTGGTTCATTAAATTTATCGAAAATTGTAGAAGCACAAACAACAGTTTGGTTTGCTATACCACTATTACCTATGTTTATTATTTTTTTTATATCAGCACTTGCTGAAACAAATAGATTACCTTTTGACTTGCCAGAAGATGAATCAACACTTGTGGCTGGATTTTTTACAGAGTATTCATCAGGATCTTTTGTTCTTTTCTTTCTTGCTGAATATGCCAGTATGATTTTGATGAGCTCTATGACAGTAATTTTATTTTTAGGCGGATGGTTACCACCTTTTGATATTTCACCATTCAATCTTTTACCTGGAGTTTTTTGGTTTACATCAAAAGTTATTTTTATTTTATTTCTTTTTATTTGGGTTAGAGGAACTTTCCCACGTTATAGATATGATCAATTAATGCGCTTGGGGTGGAAAGTATTCTTACCTTTGTCATTGCTGTGGGTTGTCCTAACTTCAGCTTTTTTAATATTGTTTGATATACTTCCAAAATAAATTATGCTTAATTTTGTTAAATCTTTCACACTCTTTGAACTTTTCAAAGGTATGTTTTTAACATTTAAATATATTTTTAAATCAAAGGTAACAATTAATTATCCTCATGAAAAAGGACCATTAAGTCCAAGATTTAGAGGTGAGCATGCATTGAGAAGATATCCAAATGGAGAGGAAAGGTGCATTGCTTGCAAACTATGTGAAGCAGTTTGTCCAGCGCAAGCCATAACGATAGAAGCAGAGCCAAGAGATGATGGAAGCAGAAGAACAACAAGATATGATATCGATATGTGTAAGTGTATTTATTGCGGATTATGCCAAGAGTCTTGTCCAGTTGATGCAATAGTAGAAGGTCCAAATTTTGAATTTGCAACTGAAACTAGAGAAGAACTAATGTACAATAAAGAAAAACTTCTTGAGAATGGAGATAGGTGGGAACAAGAAATTTCACAAAATTTAGATTCAGATAGTCAATATAGATAATATGTTTTTATATCCAATAATTTTTTATATGCTTTCAGGAATTATTGTTCTTTCTTCATTGATGGTTATAAGTTCAAAAAATCCAGTACATTCTGTTCTTTTTTTGATTTTATGTTTTGTAAATGCTGCTGGTTTATTTGTTTTGTTAGGTGCAGAATTTTTAGCAATGATATTGGTTGTAGTTTATGTAGGCGCAGTAGCAGTATTATTTTTATTTGTAGTAATGATGTTGGAGATTAATTTTATTAAAATGAGAGAGGGTTTTCTTCAATATTTACCACTAGGCATTATTTTGGGAATTGTATTAATAATTGAATTAGGATTATTATTTTTATCTGAATCATTTTCTAAAATGAGTTTAGTTGAAATTTCTAATCAACCAATAATATCTTCAAATGAAAATACAAAATTAATAGGGGAATTACTATATACAAAATATTTTTATTTATTTCAAATCTCAGGAATAATTCTATTAGTAGCAATGATAGGCTCCATAACATTAACATTGAGGGATAGAGGCAAACTTAAAAAACAAAAAATAAATTTACAAAATACTCTTGATGCTAAAAATGCTATTGAAAAGAAAAAAATTAATTTAGGTGAAGGTATATGACATATATTGGTTTAGATCATTTTCTTTTTTTAGGTGCAATATTATTTACAATTGGAGTTCTAGGAATATTCTTAAATAAAAAAAATTTGATTATAATTTTAATGTCAATTGAATTAATTTTACTTTCTGTAAATATTAATTTTATTTCATTTTCTGCATATATGCATGATCTATCTGGACAAATCTTTGCTATGTTAATACTTACTGTTGCAGCAGCAGAAGCAGCAATTGGACTAGCTATTTTAGTTGTTTTCTTTAGAAATTTAGGTTCTATCGAAATAAATAAAATCAATAAATTAAAAGGATAATAATCAGTGGTAAGTTCTATTATCTTCCTTCCATTAATTGGATTTCTTTTTTGCTTTTTTTTAGGAAACTATTTTCACTATAAAATATCACAGATTATTTCAACAATTCTATTACTTGTATCAGCAGTTTTATCCTGGATTTTATTTTTTCAATATTTGGATGCAAAAAATACTGAGGTAATTCAAATTTTTAACTGGATAACTTCTGGAAAATTTGTTGTTAATATGAGTTTTAGGTTGGACTCTCTTACCACAACCATGTTCATTGTTGTAAACACGGTTTCTTTTTGTGTTCATATGTATTCTATTGGATATATGCATGAAGATTCTTCTAAGATACGTTTTATGGGTTACTTAAGCCTCTTCACTTTTTTTATGCTTATGCTTGTATCAAGTAATAATCTTTTACAAATGTTTTTTGGTTGGGAAGGAGTAGGCTTAGCCTCATATTTGTTAATTGGATTTTGGAATCATAAGGATTCTGCAAATAAAGCAGCTATTAAAGCTTTTGTAGTTAATAGAATTGGAGATTTTGGTTTTGCTTTAGGAATTGCTGGTATTTTTTTTATTTTTGGTTCAATAAATTTTGATATTATTTTTTCTAATGCATCTAAATTTAAATATGATCAATTATTTTTTTTAGGCTTTACTTTTTCAACATTAGATCTTCTGTGTTTTCTTTTATTTATAGGGGCTATGGGTAAATCTGCTCAATTAGGCCTTCATACCTGGTTACCTGATGCTATGGAAGGACCTACACCAGTTTCAGCATTAATTCATGCTGCAACGATGGTAACTGCAGGAGTATTCATGGTTGCAAGAATGAGCCCATTATTTGTTTATGCAGAATTAACAAATATTTTCATTACTTTTATAGGTGCTTCAACAGCAATATTTGCTGCTTCAATAGCATTAACTCAAAATGATATAAAGCGTGTTATTGCTTATTCTACTTGTAGCCAACTTGGTTACATGTTCTTTGCTGCAGGTCTAGGAGCTTATAATGCTTCTATTTTTCATTTGATGACTCATGGTTTTTTTAAGGCTTTATTATTTTTAGCAGCTGGGTCAGTAATTCATGCTATGCATCATGAGCAGGATATGAGAAAAATGGGAGGCTTATTTAAAAAAATTCCTTTTACAGGTTTGATGATGTGGATTGGCTCTCTTGCTATTATTGGCTTCCCGTACTTTTCAGGATATTATTCAAAAGAAAGTATTTTAGAGAACGCTTTTTTTGCTAATAATTTTATTGGTAACTTTGCTTATTCAGTAGGTATTTTAACGGCATTGTTAACTGCATTTTATTCATGGAGGTTGTTATTTATGACATTCCATGGAGAAAATCACTCAAAAAATAATGTTTTGGAAAAAGTGCATGAATCTCCAATAATTATGCTTATACCATTATCAATTTTGGCTTTTGGATCAATATTTTCAGGAATTTTCTTTTCTGATTATTATATTGGTAATTTAAAAGAAAATTTTTGGAATAATTCAATTTATTTATCTTATACAAAAAATCATTATTTACCATTTATTCAGACTTTAATAATAAAAACTTCTGTTGCCTTTGGCCTTTTGATAGCAGCATATTTATATTTTTATAACAAATCATCTGCATTATTAATTTCAAATAAATTTAAAACTATTTACAATTTTTCTTTAAACAAATGGTATATTGATGAATTATATAATATATTTTTTGTTAATCCTTATTTTAATATTGCTAAAATTTTTTGGAAAAAAGGTGATGAAGAAATAATTGATGAATATGGTCCTAATGGAATTAGTAGATTAATTTCAAAATGTTCTTTGTACCTAAGTAAATATCAATCAGGATATGTATATCACTATGCCTTTGCAATGCTTGGTGGATTAGTAATAATTTTAACCTGGTTTATATATTACTAAATGACTAACTGGCCTTTACTATCAGTGATTATTTTCCTTCCATTAATTGGTAGTTTAATAATAGTTTTTATAAAAGAAGATTCAATATCTTCAATTAATATTAGATGGGCAGCACTATGGACTTCAATTGGAACTTTTATATTGAGTTGTTTGTTGTGGATACAGTTTGATAATAATAATAGCTCGTATCAATTTGTTGAAAAAATTAATTGGTTCGATGATTT
>MDSW01084275.1_pt1 | contig 14261 bp, 14 predicted proteins | sample 811171 | NCBI WGS metagenome assembly MDSW01 (sample SAMN05326641, study PRJNA326480) | marine metagenome | isolation source: seawater | place: Atlantic Ocean: North West | collected 2012 | reverse complement strand
GTGAGTATTTGTTTTGCATCATCATCCCGTTTGAATATGACCCTCTTTTCTTCAATCTTCGTGTCGTGCATGTCCCCTTTTTCTTTTCCTTGCAAGGTCAAAGTGACTTCTGTAGCGGCACCATTTCCATCATCTGCTTGAAAGACTGGAACCGCACAAAGAGCGAGTTTTATTTTGGAGAAAGCAGATTTATTGTTTACTTGAAACACGATCTGTGCATCTTTCCCAAATCTCCATTCATCGAGTACTAATTTAAAATTATCCGATTCTCCATGAATATATTCATCATTTTGGCTCGCTATAGTTACAACGCTGGGGGAATCTTTTACTGCAGTCCAAATTCCAATTCGACTTTTGTGCCGATGCTCATTTGTATTTGTTGCAGATGGCTCGTATTTGAAAGATGCTCCAAAAGTAATTTCATGATACTCATCGACAGAGTCTATACCCGCGATAAACCAAATCGGAGAACCTTTGAAAGCAGAGTCATATCCGTAAGGTCCCGAAATATGAGGCCCTTTTGCTAAAGGTACAGGAAACTCGGAATGCCTGAGTTCTATCCGACCCATATATAGATGATAGAATGCAAGTATTACTAGATTGCTGATAGTTGAAATTGGTTATTTTATATTTGAAACAATGTATCGAAGAATAGAGTCTGGCATTAGATTTATGTCAAGGCTGTTAATTTTATCAAATCGTGTGGAATTTTCTGTGATTTTGAGATTGAAATCATCAGGAATCCCCCATTTCCGTTTTAATGGGCGGATGAAATCATTCATTATGCCAAAACTTTCTTTCACCTCTCCTCCTCCCATAGTTGCATTTAGAATTAATTCACACAGTTTTCCGTATACACATGGATATTTTTCTAACCACTTCAGATTCGCTCGACCTGGAGCAGAGTCCTTTCTGTCTATCGTGCCAAGGAAAATTTGAGAAATATCCATTGAAGCTCTATCATCAAGTGGTAAGTATCTCCTATGAACTTTATAAGATTCCATACACAATTCTAGCAAAGCGAGATCGTGATTAGACTGGATACAAACTCTGATCAGTTGTATATAATCAATTTCTCCGCCAATAAAATCCAACGCTAAAAAGCTCCCCCTTCTTGGCAGTAGGCTGGTTTTGAACCTACGTGCAAAAACCCGCCGTTCTTTTTCTGTAAAGAACGGCCTATCCTTTACGATACCCCCGAAGTAAATTTCTAACAAATGGTTATCAGTAAAATTGAATGGTCTTTCGGTGTGTAAATTTTCCTTACGTAAAATGTCTACGTGTTCGATAAATTCTTTCGGCCAAAGAATATCATTTTCTATTCCATGCAGCCTAGCATGAATCTCTCCGATACTGAAGAACTTGAACAAAAGGCCATCAGTACTTCTATCTTCAAAAAGATCTCCAAACAATTGTACTGGTAAAGCAAAGGGGGTATATTCAATGATTGACTGAAAATAAGAATTGCCAATTCGAGCCCATAGTTCCTTTTCAAATTCACTTCCTCGGGATGTTTTAATTCTCCAGTCATCGATAGAAATTTCTGATCTTCGGAGATAGTCATCAGATGCAGGTTTGTGATAAAACGCCTTCTCATCGAACCAAAATTCTTCAAATATCTGATGGTTTATCCCAAGGAGATTCAGTGACCTTTCAATCATCTCCTTTTCCTGCATAGTTCCTCCGAACCGCTTTCCGAAATAGTGGGATAGTTTTTTCATTATTGATTTTTTATTAAACACATCTCCTATCTTGATAGATTCGTTAATCTCCATAAGGTCGTCTTCAATGAGCGTAAGGAACAAACATTCAGTCCAATACTCAAACTCTCTTCCAAAGATTCCGAATAAATAGGTTTGTTCCATGTATTCTGAAAAGGCCTCATCTTCGTTGGCCAGTAAACCCATAGCAACTTCTGGTAGTGTCTTGTGCGTCCATTCAATTTCGTATTCACCATTTACGAACATGACGCCAAGGTTTTCTGCCATAATTAACCTATGTTTTTCGCTGAGACGGACACCGTGGAGTTTTTCCATAATTGTTAGGATATTGTCCAAATTATTGATTCCCATCGTTAGATGGATTGCAGCAATGTAACAAAATGCTCGGCGTATTGTAGTCTGTTCTTCCTCAGAGATTACCTTTCTATCTTTGATATTTATTTTCAATCCGAAATCAATGACTTGCTTCAGGAATGAGACGTGATGTATTGAGATTCGGTCCTCGGAATTGAGTTCAATATCCAAAACCGATAATTCAGCTCCTTCTGACTTGAGCATACAAAACAACCCAACAAACAGTGGATGTGTTAGAACGTTTCTAAACTGTTCAAACTCTGAAGCAACGGTATGGGATATCTGGTCACTGTTCATGCCCCACGCATTTGCTAATTTTGTTGGCATGACATACTGGAGTTCATGCGGAGTAAAGTGGATTTTGTACTTGATATGGGCGTGGAGGTGATTATTCATCTGTTCAAATGCAGATTCTAATTCCTTTCTGTGGGAGTTTCTGCAGGTCATAACAACTGGCCATCCATGATTCTCGATTTGATCAGAGAGGAAATTAACAAGTTCAAAACGAGCTTCTTGCGATGGAACTTCATCGTACGCGTCAATGATTAGGATCATGTTTTTAGCAACACTTCTCTGTATACTGAAGAGTTCATCAATTTGATTCTTAATTAAGCTAGGTTCTGTTTCAAGCATTGCTTTTTTGCAGATCTCGTTGACTTCACCTACATGTCGTACTGCTTTTCCATGGTGGCTAACTGTTCCTCCATTAGGTAAATCGATTGAGAAACCATATCGTTCTGATGCATAGTTTTTGATGTATTTTGAAACGGTTTTTGCTTTCAGGTATATTGGAATGTTATGTGTATTAACATGTTGAATTTGTTCATTAACAAATCCATGTGTGAATTGTCTCAATTGAATGGTTTTTCCCCATCCAGGGTCGCCAAAAACTGTAATCAATCCACCATCCGTTTTTCTCAAATCTTCAACAGAACTGGGCAATGAAACTGTTCCATAAAGGAATTCTTCGAGGAACTTTCCCGGGCCATTTGGAAATAATGTTTCATTTTTGTCGAGAAAAGAATAGTATTCGAACTCAGGCACATTCATTTCTTCTTGAGAGTTCTTCAGATTCAAGAAACTACGGAATTTTTTCCCGTCATTGAATTTGGACTCCAAACCTTTTATGTCATTTTCTAGTTCGGAAATTTTCTCGGCTGCTGCAATGGCTTTCTCAAATTGAGTCATGAATTTCCACACGTCGTCTAGATCATAAGAATCCATTCCAAATTCATTCGAACCGGTCTTATTCATGCGCCTCAATTTTTTCTTCAAAGCCTCATGTTCTCGTTCAATGTCGTAGAGTTCGGGCGCCAATACTTTTTTCTGTCTGGTAGACATCGAATCATAATCAATGAATTCATTTGATTTTGAACCCTTCTTTTTTCCATTTTGTATCGATAATTTCAGATTTTCGAATTTGGAACGTGCTTGAGCATATTGTTCGCTTACTAAATTAAGCATATCAATACCGAGAATATTTTTCCATTTATCTACCCATCTGTCTTCAAAATCTTTAGTGCTCTGGGAAGAAGATTCGATATCCTCTTCTTTGAAATACTGCTTGATTTTCTTTAAGAAAGATTGTACTTCTAGGGAAAATTCTGAGGGATTAATTTCTCTTTCATCTTCAGAATAACCTTTTTTTAGATTCATAGTTAAAATCCTAACGATTTTTTCTAAACGATGTCGGGCTTCTTCATTCACAAGGGTGCAAACGAGTCTATTTTGATGAAGTTTGGATAGTCGCGTTGTTTTTCCAGCACAGCGCCCAAACATGAGGCTATTTCGCAGAGTCTTCATGTACTCCACAATTGTATTTGATGGGTTGTTACTCATTCCCCCACCTCGTTTTTATTTTCCCAGATTGTGCAGTCGATGACATTGCTTTCCTCTCCTAATTCACCAACTGATTCGAGTCCCATTTCATTGGTATATGTGTCATGCAAGTTGAACACATCGCAATAATCGCGGATAACTTTTGAGGAATCTTCAGGGTCCACCGATATCAGCTTAGCATCTTTCTTTGCAAGCAAGGACTGGATTAACGTAGTATATTGCAGCTTATTTTTATCGTCTGCAACGGCCCATGGAGTGACGTAGGTCGAAATGGTGTAATCAACTGGTTTAACGTCTTCAGGTTGACCACCATCTTCTGGTATCTTGATGAGTTTCAATTTGTCCTTGAGATCTGAGGTTTCTGCATCGAGTTTAAGCCCAGGGTATTTCTTTATGAGGGTCGTATCCCATCCTTCCAAATAGTATACGAAGAAATTACGGATACCCTTTAGGGCATCATCATCTTTCATTCTTCGAATTAAGGAACGTATATTTTCGGTTGTATCTGTTCCGATGTATGCTATGTCCACTTGAGAGCCCTTATGTTGTCCAAGTTGTTGTTTAAGCGCCATCGCCGTGTAGAGTTGTTTCGGATGAATAGAGTTCCCTTTTCCATCGATGTTGAATGCACCAAACTCATTGAACAAATCCATTATCACGTGTTCCGGTACTCGATCGGCTTTTTCATCGAGACTGAATGAAATTGTTTTTGTATCAACGATGATGGGTTGGAGTTCTCCCTTCTTGATACCCTTCAGGCGAATCTCGGCTTTAGTTTTGGCATCGAGGTCTCGTGCTAAGAAATATGGCATTGCGCAAAGTGCTAATTGTATTTTCCCATAAGGGGAAGATTCGGTAACCTCAAACCCAATTTGTGATTCTCTTCCAAATTTCCAGTCATCAAGATGAATACTAAAATTCTTGGATTCTGCATGAGGATAACGACCACTGCGACTTGTTTGCGTGATGACAGAAGGTGTATCTTTGACCGCAGTCCAAATTCCGATTTTGCTTAGATGACGTCGTTCATCAGGATTTTGTGCTGATGGTTCATAATCAAATGACGCTTCAAGAGTAATCGAGTGATATTTCTCCACTTGGTCGATATCGATAATGAACCAGATTGGATTTCCTCGTATTCCAGTCTCAAACTTAGTCATTCCATCGGTAATATGTCCATTATCAGCACGCGCAACTGAATGGCTATCTCCTTGGAGGCGAATACGACCCACAAACCAATCAAACTAATCGAGTATTACAAGATTCCGAATTAATCGAAATTAAATTCACATTAGTAACGCGATTGGTGGAATCAATCCTGCAAGAGTCAATAAACAAAGTTCGAGAATAAGTCTCGATTCAAGTCGCTTAATTTCAGTGAGTAGTTGAGATCGTGGTTCTTGAAGAATTTGTTCTGGAACAAAGATACCCCGTTGCGCATACTTCACTCCAATTTCATGGAGAACTAGAACATCATGTTCAATCAGCTTGAACTTCGTCATAACTGGCTTCAATCGCTTTTCAACCCATGCCCAAAAATAGACCAATGCTTGAAGAAGAAAGACTAGGGTAAGTATTGAAGCAAAGGAGTTGTTCATTCTTCTTCACTCTCCCTGTGTCGAATTGGGAGAGGGACAAGCTGACGTTCCAGACGGATTGTGTGCAATCTGAAGTATGCTGCATGTTCAGCATGCAAAACATCATTCGAATGTTGAATCAATGAACGTAGAGTTGTTTCGATTTTCTTCTGTTCAGAAATTTCTTGAACAATTGAGGAAAGAGAAAGTTGCAGGGACACAAAGATTGTAGAGAACGGATGTTCAATTGGAAACAGTTCAATCAATCGCTGTAGTTGTGATTGCTTGCGTTGAAAACTGGAATTCCAATCATCCCAAGAGGAATGAAGACGCAATTCATCAAAGAGATTTTCTTCTAGAAGATCAGCAATAGCTTCTGAGATTGTTGGATGCATAAACCCAACAATCGGTCTACCATGCTTTCCATCTCTCAAAGAAGCATCAACTGTCCCCAAGGAAATGAGATATGGTTCAATTTCGGATTCATCAATCAACTTTGGTTCTGATAGAATCTTGGTGGCGATAAAGAGGAGTTTCTCGTTTTCATGAGATTGGATTGCGCATTGAGCGCGGAATTGGTCATTGATGATTCTTGAAATTTGAAACGAATTATCAAAACTTGAATTCATTGATTCCAGATCTTGCAGGATTTGAAATCCCAAATTACTAAGACTTCCAAAGGCATGATTTGCTTGTTGCAAAGCCTTTGCAATATTACGAATTTGATCCTTCATCTGCGTAGTCTCCTGTTAGTATTTGGATTGTCTTTACCTCCTCAATCCATTCGTTGAGGAGTGCTTTCGGAATGTCTTGCGCTCCAATTTCTTCAATCATCGAAATTAATATCTCGGCTCTTTCGAGCGGTCGAAGAATCGAATGATTGATGCTATGTTGTAACGAACGTACCTGGCCTGACAGGTGATTTGATTCTATGCTATTCAAACGTTCGAGAGTGGAGAGATGGTATTGCTGTGCTTCGATAATTCCTTGCTTGATATCCTCAATATCCAACACTTTCTTTCACCATTTCAGTATCTCTGTTAAGTTGATCAAGGGCCGCAGAGTTATGTTCGAGGTAATTCTTGAGCTGCGGAACTGCTTGTTGAAGTGTAGAAATCTGGTTCTTGAGATCGAGAAGACCCTGCATTGATTGATTCGTAGAATCCTTTTGTTGTTGGTTAGATTGATCAATTTGTGAATTAATCTCCATTGTGAGTTGTCGTAGTTGCTTTGCCTTTCGACGTTGGCTGATGTGATTCTGCTCATGAGATGTTGCAATAGAATCCATCGTTGATGGAATCTCAGTTACAACAGAATCAACTGTTTGCTTGTAAGCTCTGAGCCTTCGATCGTAGCTTTGTTCCTTAGCACTTGGAGACTTAAGTCTCTGCAAGAACTTGATCGACTCATTGAGTTGATCCGTTTGGTTGAGTTCTACTCGATGAGTTGCTGGTCGATCGAGATTTACTGCTCCCCATACAAGGATTAGTGCTGCCATTAATAGTACTGCGTTAATTATTTCCATATTTGTTCACCTCAGTTGTTTTCTTCCTTCTTCCTCTTACGGTCGTCTCCGCCAGGAAGAATATTCGGACGGTTTCCGAAATTACCTCCGTAGTAGTGGCGGTGGAATGCATGGATCAATTGTCCATCTTCTTCACAGTGATGATACCCACTTTCAAGATGGGCTGTCACCATCCGTCCGAGTAATCGGCCGAATGCAAAGACTTGTGATACTGTATTATCAGTAATTGAATCCAGGTTAGGATTCTGGAGGATAATTCTCTTCTCATGCGTCTTGACTTCTTCAGTTGACACCATGAGTATGTTTGTACCTGGTTGGTCTTCAGTAACCTGAATTGTAACAGCAGAGTCGCCTCTCGAGAATTCTACTGGGACCTTGTAAAGATTGATCAGAATCTTTTCAGCTCCCTTTGCCTCAAGCCCCTTCCCAAGTAGTTCAACTGCTCTGTTAACGGATTGTTGGGTAAATCCAGTTCCTGCTTCAAGAAGAGAGTTTGGAACTAGGGCATCGATGACAATGAAACCTCCAGATGGAAGGGCTCCTTCCTTGCTGGTGGCAAGTCCACGAACTCCTTCGAGGATAATTTCAGCATCATCCATAGCAGTTTGAGGATTCTCAGCACGAGCCATTGAAAGCAACTTTCCTCGTGAGATTTGCAAACTTGTACTCATTCGTACACGTCGGCGCTGTTCCCAAGGTCCCTTAGGATCCTTGACAGTGTCGTGAATCGTCATGTAATCTGATTCAGTAATCGCTTGTTCACGAGCAATAGCGATACGTTCGTCAGAAATGTCACCACGGAGTAAATCCATGTCTGGATGACCAAGGAAGAGTTGACGTAGAATCGCAATACTGGAACGAGTTCTGTGAATATTACGCATTGAATCATCAAATCGATCAACAAGAGTTACAGGAATTCCACTCAGACGTTGTCCAGCCTTACCCCATACGGTTCGCAATAATGTTGTTGCATAGTTGGCACGATATTCCTGGGTCTGAGAATGAAGATTTTCAGCAACCCAATCTGCTCGATCAACATTTAGAATTTCAGCAGCATCCTTCGAGAAGAGGGTTCGAGGGATTCGAGCTGAAAGAAGAGCATATCTACCAAGTCGTGCAGTTCCACCAAGAGTTGTTTCGATGGATCCAATACGGCCATCTCCATACTCAAGAGCAGCCTTCCACCACTCAAATTCTCTACCCAGGCTTGAGGATTGGAAGGACAGACGTCCATCAGTAAGGCTTTCATCAGACTTTCCGCCTCCGATATCGTTTGCAGGGTGCAGGAAGAGAAGATGTCGTCCCTTTCCGAACTTCTCGGGATTTCCAAGATTGACTTCAAAGGCAATCAACTTACCGTTGTCATTGTATAGAGTAGCTCTGAGACTGGCATTTGGAACACCAGCAGCACGGAATGCTTCAGCAAACTTCTTGTTCATATTTACTAGTTTGGTCTCTCGAAGAAGAGCAGTATGATCTTGTCCACCAAGGACACAGACAATTCCGAATTGGAATGGGCGTTGCTCAGCATCCAGCTTATTCGGTGAAAGCCTACGAGAGGATTCCGTAAGTTGAGCAAGCTCCTGGATTGCAAGAGGAATAAGGCCAGTTACTCCAGTCGCTGGATTGAGGCCAACCTCTTGGGCGGCACTTGTTGCGGATGTTCCAATCCAAATCTTAGCACCATTGAGATGCCAATTAGCGAATTGAACATATTGTGATTCAGATCCTTGGACTGGGACAATATCGAACATTGCTGGATTCTTCCAGTGTAGGAGATGTGATTGACCGCCAACTGGAAGTTGAGTTGTTGGGAACTTGAAGAATCGAGTTCCTTGTGAAGCAGCATTTACTGGTGCAGATGTGGGCTTAGAGTCAGTGGTATTTGGCTTGTAATCTTGCTTTGGTTGAAGGACAGGAATCTTTTCAGAAGCCTGGGGTGGCTTTGTAGAGCTGTCGTTTGTCATAGATTCCATCAAAGAATCAAAGGCGTTCTTAAGTTCATCATTCTGCTTCATAGTATCACTTCGAGTTGGTGTTTCTGGAGCCCCCTTGTAGGGGTTCATGGTCATGTTTGGCCGAGAGGTTTCAGGTTCTCGATCCTTAATTGGAATCAATATCTTTCTTGGCGTAATTGTTTCATTTTCATTATTATCCATATTTTCACTTCCTTATTTTCATTCCAGTCCATGACCTCTCTTGATGAGCATTAGGTCGTCTTGGAGCTTAGAGATTGTTCGATGTTGTTGTTCGCTTGTCATAGCGACAAGACCGATTGAATTGTTGAGATCATCAACAACTGTTGTCAACATCCTAACTGGTTGAGACAATTCAACTGGATTTGAAGGCGAGGAAGAGGCGTAGATTTGTTGGAGAGAATCCTCAATCTTTGTGAGAATGCTATGAATTGATTCGGATGCTGCGGATTGCTTTGATTCGAAATCCTTCATCTTAGGATGAAGAGACATATTACCCAGTTCAAGTTCAACAAGATCAGTTTCAATATGCTGTTCGACATCTTCATATTCTCGACGTAGACTTGCAATGAGGTTGTGCATACGAGTCAAATCATTTTGTAGTGACAGACGTCCACTCTCATCCTGAGATTCGTAAAACTGAATTTTTACTCTTAGATTGGAATACATTTTCCACAGTGCAAAGAAAAATGCACAGCCAAATACGCCTAGTGAGATTAGTGTTTCTTCAGATGCAGATGATATAACTTCGATGTTCATGGTTATCTACAGTTGAAACATTCCGATTTCAGGAATATTTTCTTAAGACCATAGAAAAAAATCTGGTTTTACTATTCGAGATTGATTCTCAAAGGAGGAATAGAAGCATTCCCAAGAAGAATTTGCGCAGCTCTTAATGCACATACCTTTGGATCTCTGAGACGTAACCTCAATTTTGAACAACCGAATCGTTCTCGTTCGTTTTCCAACATTTCACGATATGTATCATCATCATTCAAACGAATATCACGAGGCGTCAATACCTCACCCCTTTCTTCTACGCGTTTTTTACGTTCTTCTTCTGGAATGATGATTTGGAATATAAAGTCAGGTTTGAGGACGTCATGAGGAATCTTCTTGCTAGGAAATGTACGGTTGGATTTCCTATCAAGTATGTCCATGACATTTTCTTCTACTGTATGGGAATACCAGGTTCTGTCAAGAACAACAAAATCACTTTTAATTCTCTCCGTGAACTCTACTTTCTCGGCCTCATATGTCTTTTCAATAGAGTCCATTTTGTCTTGGTGTGCAAGAGTCTTACTTTTGTAAATCTCACTCCGCCTATCTTTAATTTCTTCATTAGTAAAGAACACTGATCCTTTGAATAATTTCGAAATCTCAACTGCTGTTGTCGATTTTCCAGAACCATCATGCGCTTCCAATCCAACAATGACTCTCATGCTTATTCCCCTTAGACGAAAGTATTCTTCGATGTTCATATCTTGCGATTGAAAAATCTCGAGATTATACCACGTTTGTACAATCTCAGGACCTTGTTTTCACTCTCGAACAACTTCTGTTTAATTGTTTGGATATTTGATTTCAATGAGGAGTTCTCATAACGAAGATCTGCAATATCCTGCCGCAATGTGTGACTGTCCATGATTTGTTCATGCTCGATGAGGTCAATTTTTGGGAAATTAATTCGATTTGGTACACGACTGTCCTCTTCCATAATCGCCTGAAGCCTTTCAAATTCCAGCATGATATCTGTAGCTGCGCATTCGTGTACATTCATGATGTTGTAAACCTCGTCTTTAGAAAGAATACCCTGCTCTGTTGCATTTAGAATTGAGTGCTGAATCTCTGACAAGTTTTCAGGCAATGAATTCTCAATTAATCCATCAAGTCCGAGCATGAATTGTTCATCATTCATCTTTGACACAAGGTTTTGCATGTACTTTGACTTCTCTGGGCCATGCCGACTTGCAATACCTTGCGTCTGTCCATGTTGATCGTTGAAGAAGACATCTGCAGATTTGATTTTGTTATCCAAGTATGCCATGCAATAGAGCACTGCGTTCAGGAATTTACTGGCGGCGGGAGTTGTGGTTTTCGTCAGATTAATCGAAATCCTGCCATCTGTTCCTGTGACTGACAATTTGGGATTCGTATGCCATTTTTTCTTTCGAGTATAATTGGCACTTGCTCCGTTGAAATTGTAGCCAGCTTTTTTCAATTCATGGAGATTAAGAAATGCATTAGTAATGACTTGTTCAATATTACCTGGATTTTTGATCCCTGAGAAATTAAATAAATTCTGAACGTATTCAACTGACATAGTTTCTCCTCACTTTAGGAAAATATAGAACTTACTCCATAAGGAATATATTCACGGATTTCTCAATTAATCCATCAAGTCCGAGCATTAATTTATGAGTTTGGTCAATGTAAAGTCTCCCGCTATTAATACGGAAGACAAGATTATCACTGCCGTAAAGTAAATTGAAGAAGTTCCAAAAATCATGAAAGCCAACAAAACAAGGATAATATTTGCTAGAGGTATGACATATGAACTCTCCATGAAAGAGTCATCGTCTTCAATGAGATTGCAGAAGAACAAGAACAACGGTACCGATATAAATGGAGAAATTATACTGAAGAGGATATAGTACAATCCATTCGTTACAGTTGCTTCACTTGCAATGATGAGAAATGCTCCTGCAGCAAATACTATTGGGGTACTAAGCAATATTATTCCGAGACAAAATGCGATGAGTATTATCCCCAATCCAAGAAATAATCGCTCAAAGATCGCTATAAAGGGCGATAAAAGAACAAAAATACAAAATAATATCCCAAGGAAAAGCTCATTGTTAATCATTCCACAACCTCCACTGAAGATGGTTCTGATTTCAACTCTAGAGGGTTATAACGCTCATTAAGGCTCTCTGTCAAAAGAAGAAATTTCTCAATACAAACTAATGTCTTTTCAGGAGATATGATTAATCCAATTACAAGAACTACTCCCATGATTGCTCCAATGAGGAACGAAGAAAGACAATAAATAATCAATCCCCAAAATATGTATTCAAAAGCATCCATTATTCAATCACCATCCGAAGTGGCCAAAAGGCCTCATATTTTTGGAAAACAGAACCATGACCTTCATCCGATCCAAGAATGGCGTGAAGAAATTCATGATACAAGGTTGCTTCTAATTCACCATCATTGTCATGAATCATACTTCTTTTGACGAGAATTCTCCATGTTCTTTCTCCAGCGTTTTTTGCTTGTCGATGATTCCTAGAGTAAGAACAAATCCCAAGAATTCGAGGTTCCGGTTCACGTAGGAATCCAAGAATTGCAGTCTGTAAAGAATCCAGGTCTTCATTTGAAAACAGTCCTGAATTCATCATCCTCTTGAGTACCAATTGTGCCGATTCATGTAGCTTAATACGTTCATTCAATGTTCCAATTACTCTTGCTCGATCTTGTCGCATGTTTCAAACACCTCCGTTTTCACTTAAACCCAAAGGAACCGGAAGAGAATCATACATTTCTTGGGTAATGACTCTTCTTTTCTTGAGTAGACGAGCAAGAGCAACATACTCATCTCTCAATTCTTGTTCCTCGTTCAACATAGATTGGAAAGGAACGGTGAAGATAGGTCGTCCAGATACGGTATGGTCCATTACAAGAACATCAGTAAGAGTTAGATTAGAGAATGTATATTTGTACTTCTCTTCACTCTCCTCTGGCCGATTCCTAAACCTCAGATTATTTGTTTTCAGTAGTGAACATGCATCAAAGAGTTTCGCAACCTTAGCAAAATCAGGAGATTGTGCTATCCTCAACAGGCCATCTAAGATATTTGTAAATGAACTGGAGTATTCTGTAAATACCGGGACACCAATTGCTTTTTCCTCATCAAGTCCAGCTTTGAATGCTGATTCAATCAGTTCTGTGACATTGATGAAAATAGAAAGAAGAGATTCGCCTTCATGGCGGATTGACCAGGTTGGATCATCCATTCTCATAGCGAGATATTCTAAATTTTCAGATTGTGTAAGTACGTGTCGTTGTATTCGAGAGACACAGGTTTCCAAAACAGACTCTTCAGGGAGGGAAGGCGGTGAGCGAGGCATCCAAACTTGAAACATATTCCAAGTTGGTTTTTTTTCCGAGCAGATCAGATTATTTTCCTAAATCTAACTTTTCGCGCCTATAGTATGTCACACGCAAGAAATATAAAGTCCAACAAAATGAATCGAAACGGTAACATCATGATTTCTAAAAACTCAATTCCCAAAGAGCAGTATGACGCTCAATTCCAATCGGAACAGCGTTATGCAATCGCCTCTCTACCGGAAGTGAAGGAGGATCATTTCTCATCTATGAATCATGATATGTTTGAGTTTCTTAAGCAACATTTCGATTTAGAAGAATCTGAGATAAGTTTACTTTTCCGTGATTTCATAAGAGAACATTCACCATCCATCGCTGAGAAAATATCTGCAATCTGGAAAGAAAACAGATCGTCCGAATGGTCGAAGAAGTACTCTAATTTTCAGACATGGGATGAAGTCAAAAACTGGGATCGCTTGGTAAAATGTCCGAATTCAAATTGTGATGGGCGAGTGGCAAAAACAGCAGCATCAAATGATATCCATTTGTGGGCGAAGTTGATTCAAATTCTCAATCCATTGTTTGATAATAACAGTGAGGATGTTGACAAGGTAATCACCCAACATCATCTTGCTTCAGGACGGAACATTAACTTCGAACAATGCAGAAAGATATTTATCGAAAAATTCGAGCTCGGGGAGCAACTTACGCATACCACTACCGAACCATTTAGTGAGGAGGAATTGTTCCAGACGTTTGATAAAAATCGGGATGTTTACCAAGCGATGATTTATCTCAATTATTGCTCAAAACAGACCACATGTTGCAAGAAATGTGGAGAAGACTTGTGGATGTTCACTCCTGGGTTGAAAAGTGGAAAAGAAGATACAGAATACTTCATGCAGATCTCAGAAAGTGCACTGAGTACTCTTGTTTCATGTTTACTCGGCTCGCCAACCCAACCGCCTTCCAAATCTTTTCTGGGGAGTGTTGAAGGTTTTACACTACCAACCCAGGATCTAAATTTTGATAATTCGCCATATACGGATAATTCCAATCTAATTCGAGATATTCGTCAAGGGAAACTCGATGAAAACCTTGATTCGATTATTCAATATGAGAAGAAGAAGGAAAAGAAGGATACGAACGTAATCAGAGC
>MDSW01144405.1_pt1 | contig 14263 bp, 11 predicted proteins | sample 811171 | NCBI WGS metagenome assembly MDSW01 (sample SAMN05326641, study PRJNA326480) | marine metagenome | isolation source: seawater | place: Atlantic Ocean: North West | collected 2012 | reverse complement strand
TTGGATCATCCAGAATATCTTCTGGTTCAAATCCTCTCATAAGATGTTCTTGTCTATGTTTCTTCGTATATTCTACATTATCTTCTAAATTATGCATACCTAAAAGGAATCCTTCTCCATGTTCCCCCCATATCACCAATGGAATTTTGTATTTTGCAGCCGTCTGCATTGGGAATGTCATTAAACCTGCATGATGATGCCAAGTAATATCTCCCACTTTCTTCAACATATATCTTGAAAGTTTCTTTGCTGTCTTGGGATTTGTAGAATATCTTACTAAATCACATCCAAATTTATCAACTATGTTTGTTAAATTTCTAATACCTCTTTTTGAATTAAATGCATGATTGTATGTCACGAGTAATGGTCTCATTTTGTAAACTTGAGTCATTAGATATGTAACGTATGTACTATCTTTTCCACCACTAACCGGAATTATACAATCCCAATTTGAATTATTTTTATCTGCCAAATTTTTATAATGTTCTAAAATTTCTTTTAATTGCTCTCTTTTCGCGTCCCAATCAACTATTGGTCTTTCTTCGAATGTCCTACATCCACTGCAAACTCCTTCCTCATCTAATATTATTGCTGGACGTGCATTTTCAGGATAACAACAACGTAAACAGTATCTCACATTATCCGTTTTTTTATGAATTTAATATGTGATTCTAATCATTCTTAGTTGATACCTGATAATTTTTGAGCTAATTTTTTTGATGCATTTCCATGATTTGCCAAATATTTTTCTAAATGAATTTGTGATCTTTTTATTAACTCATCTCTTTTACTAGAATTTGTCTGTAATTCCAAAATCGCATTCTCAATGTCTGATGAAGAATCTAACGCATAAATCGCTTCGTCTTTTAGAAACTCAAAGTCATATCTTTCTTTGACCAGTGAAACATCAATGATTGGTTTTTTCATTATCATCGCTTCTAAAATTGTAGTTGATGCATCATAATTATCTGGAGAAAGATTGATCATTAAATTACACCTTTCTAATAAATTTGAAATTGAACCTGTTTGAAAGATCCGAATCTCTGAATCAATTGAATTTATAATTTTAATTATCTGTTCATTATGCTCATTCTTCTGTGGATGTAATTTTACAATCAACTCTAAATTATTTTTTTTCACCGCATCCAAAACTTTCTCAATTGTAATTTTATATTGTTCATATTTTATGCTATTTTCACCATCAATATCATGAATTATGGGTCTTGGTGTTAGAAGAACACACTTGTCTTTTTGATTTTTTACTGAATTTCCAAAGAATGAATCATGTCTTGGACTACCTGATACAATAATATCTTTTTCTAAAATGTGATAATTCTTAATAAGATAATCCTTCATCACATTTCCCCAAACTGCAATCTTATCTTTTATCAGATTCAAATCATCTGTCATCTCAAGTGATTTAATATCTCTTGAATAATTTCCAAATGCATGTTGTAACAATACCGACGGCGCATTATTTTTATCCGAAAAAATTTTTTCTGTTTCTCCAGATAAATTTAGAGAAAGTATTGCTTGAAATTTTTGCATTTTAAATAATTTCTCTGCAACAACTATGTATGATAAACGTTCTTCAATCCTACTCAAATACATGTCCAATACTTGTGCTTTAATCATATTCCAAAATTCTATTCCGTCTATAGAAAAAATTTTTCTAAAAATTGAATCATTCTCAAACAACTCTAAAATCTTTTTTCTAAACAACTCTCCATTTTTCAAAATTTTCTTTTTATCATGTCTATCTAAAAAATGATTGTATGTTACAATCTTTGCATTAGAATTTCTCAATATGTTAATTGACTTCTTACTCCACACTGATGATCTTCTGAAATTGATTAACACTGGTTGCATTTTGAAATTTTTTATTTCATTCAATAATTTATCATATGACTCTGGATTAAACTCCACAAATAACAAATTATTCTGTTTGTTATTCTTGTACTCTAAATCATATATCTTAGATATTATATTCTCCAAGAGATTTTTAATTTGCAAATATCTATTTCTTGATAAACTAATTCTATCAGGTAAAATCTTTGAATTAAAATTAATCTCTATTGTATCAAAAAATAACCGTTCTTTATTTTTAATCTCAGAAATAAATTCAATCTCGTGATTATATCCTAAATTTTTTATGATTTTATGATTTTCATATGTTGTAACTATCTTCTCTGGATTTTCAGTATCTAAAATATTCTTTATACAAAAAATTTTTGAAATTTTTTGTGATAATAAAATCTGAAACTCATTATCATCTATAATTTCTAACATATTTCTTCCACAAAACTCAAATTCATTATTGTGGATATGATTAAACCATTTTAGATATGAAAAGGATTGTTGATGAATTTTTAGTCTTGTTTCCGTATCTATTATTGTGTCTGCTAAAACATGTTTTATTCCATTTTTTAATAAAATTTCATGAGTTTTATGGTCAACTGAAAAATTTTTTGAATTTTTAATTTTTTTAATATTTTTAATAATTTCTGTGAAATTATCTTGTTTGTCTAAAATTACTATTGTTTTCATAACTTTTCATTTTTAGATAATTTAATAATCTTTATAGATTCAATTAATCGTTCTACCTATATACTGAATTCTATTAAACCTAAAAATGGTGGATGATAACAATCTAAATGATTTGGATACTCTTCCCAATTTTAATTCTGAAAAAGAACTAATACCCTCATTATTAGAAGAATTGTTTCCTATATGTAGAAGTATAACTGGAAATGGAGTTAGAAAATCTCTTGACATACTAAATACCATATCGGAATTTGTTATATCTGAAATACCGTCAGGAACAAAATGTTTTGATTGGGAAGTACCCAATGAATGGAATATTGATGATGCTTTTGTTAAAGATTCAACTGGAAAAAAGATTATTGACTTTAAAAAAAATAATCTACATGTAGTTAGTTACAGTATTCCTGTAAACAAAATTCTGAAATTTGATGAATTAGAAAGTCATCTACATACAAATTCTCATATTCCTGATTCAATACCTTATCGAACATCATACTACAATAAAACATGGGGATTTTGTCTATCTCAAAAATTATTTGATAAAATGAATAAAAATGATAATTTTCATGTAGTTATTGATTCATCACTATCTCCTGGCTCACTAACTTATGGGGAATATCTGATTGAAGGAAAATCAAAATCTGAATTTATTATTTCCACATATTGCTGTCATCCATCACTAGCAAATGATAATCTTTCAGGCATGATACTATGGATCTTATTATTAAAATACATGAAAAAAAAGAAAACAAAATTTTCTTATAGATTTTTAATAATTCCTGAAACAATTGGAGCTATTGCATACCTATCAAAAAATGAAAAAGACATTCATAATGTATGTGGGGGATTTATTTTAACATGTGTTGGGGGTCCATCTAATTTTTCATACAAATCTACTTTCTATGGAAATCATATAATTGATCACACAGTTGAAAATACACTTTCATCATTAGCAATCCCATTCAAAAAAATCCCGTTTTCTCCACGTGGAAGTGACGAACGTCAATTTTCTTCTCCAGGTTTTCGAATTCCTATTGGAATTCTATGTAAAGATAAATTTCATGAGTATGATTCCTATCACACATCGCAAGATAATCTGAAATTTATTTCCATGGAAAATATTTTACAATCTTTATCGGCATACATCCAAATTATCAATAATCTAGAAAAACTTGATGAATTCGACCTAAATAATATCCATGAAAATGTTAACAAGAATTCTAAATTTCCCATCTTCAAATCTACTAATCCAAAATGCGAACCTATGTTAAGCAAAAGAGGATTATATCCTTCGATTGGAGGAAGCTTAAAACATTCAAAATCTATATTTCAATCAATGCTTGAAAATGAAGAAAACTTGGATCTGTTACTAAACACATTATTTTTCTCTGATGGCCAAATGTCTATTGAACAAATAGCATTAAAGTCTAATCTACCTGAAGAAAAATTATACGAATGCTCTAATGAATTAGTTAAACTGAATCTTATGGAAAAAATTGTCTAAAAAACTAAAAATTTTATTTATTGGAGGAGATCATCCTAGACATCTTCATTATCTTAATGCAGTACATGAATCATTTTCTGTTATTGGATGTGTTATTGAACAACGAGCTAGTGGTACTAATGAAAAAATTCCAATACCTCCATCCAATACATCTGAACATGATAAACAAAACTTTTCAAAACATTTTCTAAATAGACAAAATGCTGAAAAAAAATTCTTTGGAAACCCAGATCTACCAAATGTACCTATTCTAAAAATTGAAGAATCTCAACTAAATTCAATTGAAACAACTAATTTTGTTGAAAGTTTACACCCTAATGTTGTACTAATTTTTGGTTCACATCTGATCAGAGATCCATTATTATCGGTGTTACCAAAAAATACAATCAACTTACATGGTGGTCTATCTCCTCGATATCGAGGTACCGCTACTATGTTTTGGCCTTTTTACTTCCTTGAACCAAATCATGTTGGCACTACTTTTCACTTCATTGTATCTGAACCTGATGCAGGAGATATTATTCATCAAAGTATACCGATATTACAGGTGGGAGACAAAATTCATGATGTTGCCTGTAAAACAATTATTCAATCCTCTAAAGATATTGTAAAATTATTAAAAATTCTAGAAACTGATAATGAATGGAAAGTTTTCAAGCAAAAAGGAACTGGTAAGAATTTTCTAGAATCTGATTTTAAACCAGAACATCTTCGAGTTATTTACGATCAATTCAATGATGAAATAGTTGACGAATTCTTGACTGGAAAAATCACTCCAAAGAAACCAAAAATTATAACCCAATTTTGATAGGATTTATGCTTAATTTTTATTTATGAAAAAAACTCAAAATTTAAAATGTTAAAAACTCTTGCAATCACTCTAGAACGATGCTCTGGATGTGCCATTTTTTCTCAAGATAAAATTCTCTTTTCTGCAAGTGAAGAAAGATATTCTCGCATCAAATCGGATGAGTCTTATCCAAAAAAATCTATTGATTGGGGTCTAAAAACAACAAATATTGATCCAAAAGAACTAGATCGTATTTTGTTATGTGGAACAAGATTGACTGTTATTCCTCCTTTACTCCATAGTTATAGTAAATTTTCAGTTAGTGATCATTTGATGATGATGGATGAATATTGGAAACCAAAATTATCTGATCAAAAAACATCACATCTATTTGAAATATTTAATGATAAATTAGATTTTGATCAATTCCCGTACAATACCGAATATGGAAAAAAATTAAATGTTTACGAAATTGAACACCCCATAAACAATGATACTGATAAAATCATTTCCAATTTTTTTAAAACTGCAATATCTGATCATATTGGTGTCGATGAAGAAAAAATTGAACATATCGATCATCATACATGTCATGCAAATTATGCATTTTATGCGAGTCCTATAAGAGATGAAAATACATTAGTTGTTACACTTGATGCATGGGGAGATGATCTTAGTGGAACCATATCTGTTTATGATAAAAAACTAAATCAACTAAATCGTTTAAGAGAATTTCATCATAAAGACTTCCAATTAGGAAGAATCTATCGTTATGTGACATTACTATTAAGAATGCTTCCAAGTGATCATGAATACAAAGTAATGGGCCTTGCACCATACTATGATGGTAAAGTAATACGTGATGTTGAAGAAATTTTTTCAACAATGCAGAAATTTGATGGTAAAAATTTTTCTTTTAATAAAAATATTAATAATATATTTGAATACCTAAAAGAAAATCTCTCTACTTTTAGATTTGATCATATTTCTGCTGGAATACAATCTTTTACTGAAAAAATTCTTGAAAACTTTTTCAAATCTATTGTTAAGGAATTTAATTCTAATTGTGTGGTGTTCTCTGGTGGACTATCAATGAATGTAAAAGCAAATCTCAAAATTTCACAAATACCTGAAATTAAAAAATTCTTTGTTGTTGGAGGTGGAGGAGATGAAACTCTTCCAATAGGAGCATGTTATCATTTTGCTGAACAAAACAACATTCTCTCAAAACCACTTGATACACTATACTTAGGAAATGAAATAAAATATGATGAAAAACAATTAGAAATATTCCAAAAATTCCAAATAGAAAAATTTCATGATAATTCCCAAATTCTAGAGCCATTACTGAATGGTGAAATAATTGCAACATGTATAGGCAAAATGGAAATGGGACCTAGAGCTTTGGGGAATAGAAGCATTCTTGCAGATCCTAGAGACGGAAAAAATATTGAAACTATAAATCGCATGATAAAAAATAGAGACTTTTGGATGCCTTTTGCGCCTATAATATTAGAAGAATATCAAGACCAACTAATAAAAAATCCAAAACAATTGGAATCACCTCACATGACTATAGCATTTGAAACTATAGACGGAAAAGAAAAAATTCCTGCTGGTGTTCATAGATATGATGGTAGTGCAAGAGCACAAATTCTAAAAAAACATGAGAATCCTGTAGTTTGGAATTTAATTAACGATTTCTATGAAAAAACTGGAATACCTGCACTACTTAACACGTCATTTAATCTTCATGGCGAACCACTTGTGAATGATATTAATGATGCATTACATGTGTTTAAAAATTCTGGGTTAAAACTACTTTTACTACAAGATCATATAATTAAAAAGTAATCTGATAGAAAATGAATGAAATTATAATTAATGGAAAAAGAATAGGAGATGAAAACCCTTGCTATACGATTGCTGAGGCTGGTGCTAATCACGATGGAAATCTAGAAAAAGCTAAAAAACTCATTGATGCTGCAAAAAATGCAAATTCAGATAGTATAAAATTCCAAACTTATTCTGCTGCAAAATTAACTACTAAAACTGCACCAAAATACTGGGATGATGGAAAAAAAAATGAAACACAATATGATGTATTCAAAAAACTAGATTTATTATCGAACGACGACTGGAAAGAAATTTTTGATTACTCCTCTAAAAAAAACATAACATGTTTCTCAACCCCTTTTGATGAAGATAGTGTTGATCTATTATACACGCTTAATGTCCCAGCATTTAAAATTGCATCTGCAGACATAACCCACATCCCACTGATTAAGAAAGTTGCATCAAAAAAATTACCAATTTTCATATCCACTGGAATGGCATCGGATGAAGAAATTGATTATGCCATACAGACAATTGAAGATCAAGGTAATCAAGAATTAATTATAATGCATTGTATAACTTCTTATCCAACAAAACCTGAAGATGCAAATTTAGCTATGATTCGTGAATTAAAGAAAAAATACCCATCTTATGTAATTGGATATTCAGATCATACAATTGGTACAGAAATACCTGTCTACTCGACATACTATGGTGCTTCATGTATAGAAAAACATTTCACATTTGATCACAGCTTATCGACAAGCCCAGATCATAGACTGTCATTAGATGAAAATGAATTCTCAATACTAGTAAAACAATTAAGATTATCTGAGATCACTAAAGGTAAACCCTTAAGAGATAATTTTGATTCTGAAAGAGAAGCAGTAAAGTTTGCACGTAGAAGTGTTGTTTCAACCATGAACATCTCAAAAAATTCTATCATATCAAAGGAAATGTTAACAGTTAAAAGACCTGGAACTGGAATTTCACCAAAATTCTTTGATAATTTGATTGGTAAAAAAACAATTAAAGATATTTCTGAAGATCAAGTTTTGCAATGGGAAGATATCTCTGAATAAAATTGAATAAAAAAAATTTAATCCTTATCATGGCAAGAGCTGGAAGTAAGCATATTTCAAGACAAAACTTACGTCTTGTTAACGACAAACCACTCATAAATTATGTTTTAGAAAAAGCTATTGAACAGCCATCTTCTGATATCGTAGTTTCAACAGATTCTCAAGAAATCTCTGAATTTTCAAAAACTTTTGGTGCAAAAGTAATAATGCGCCCAAAAAATTTAACAGATGATGATACACCAATTGAAAAAATTGTATATCATGTACTAACTAAATTACTGAATAATGGATTCACATATGAGAATTGTTTAGTTTTACATCCTCATTTTCCATTGATAAAAAAGAAAACAATCCAGAAATTTTTATACAAATTAAGTAATTCAATTGAAACTATCTATGGATTCTATGAAAGTGATGATGAACAATTCATAAAACTATCAAACTCCCAAAATTTTCCAAAATTAAAAAAATCTGATATATCGGTTGTACAAAAGAAAAAAATTGTATCTTTCAAATGTAAAAATTTCCTTAAGAATAAAAATTTCCAAAAACCATCTTTTGGAATTAAATTATCTGACTCTGAAATCTTTTCTCTAACCTCCTACCATGATTTTGGTTTATTAGAAAAAATACTTACTGCAAAAAAAATTCTTGTTCGTGTACATGCTAGTGAAAAAATGGGGTTAGGTCATGTCTATAACATGTTAACTGTTTTAAATAATATTCGCAATGAAGAAATTTTTATTTTAATTGAGAAAAATAATAATCTTGCAATTAAAAAATTTAAGGAGCATTTGTATGATGTCAGAACATTCTCCACAAACCATCAACTCTATGAAATTATCAAAAAAATTAAACCAGATATAATATTCAATGACATACTTAATACTGAAAAATCATACATGCAAAATATTAAAAAAAGTAATGCCTTTGTAGTTAACTTTGAAGATCTTGGACCAGGAAGAAAATACGCCGATCTAGTTTTTAATCCTATTTTCAATTCAAAATCATTCTCAAAAAATGAATTTTTTGGATATAATTATGCATGTGTACGAGATGAATTCCGAATCTGGAAACGAGCAGAAATTAGAAAAAATGCCAAAAATGTGTTTATATCATTTGGTGGAACTGATCCTGAAAACTTGACTTTTAGAACTATGGAGATAATTAATAAGTTGAATCTAACACATCTAAATTTCTTCATTATTCTTGGTTTTGGTTATTCAAAAAAACAATATCTTGAAAAATTAATAGCCAATATGAAAAAAAATGGTTTTAGAATAAAAACTATTGAAAAATCTGATTTTATAGCTAAATATGCTATAGATGCTGATTTTGCAATTACATCTAACGGTAGAACTGTATTTGAATTAGCAGCACTAAACATACCTCTAATTTCTATATCTGTAAATTCTCGTGAAGAACAACATACATTTGTTAAATCTACTCATACGGGATATTATCTAAATTCTAATCAAATCAATGAAAAACAGATCTCATCTGCAATTCAAAAAATGCTAAACTTTCAAAATAGAACTCGTATAACGGAGAAACTCCAAAAAATTGATCTTCTTTCTGGAACTCATAGGGTGATAGAAATAATCTTTGATGAATATGAAAAATTTAACAAATCTAGACGTGAGAAAATATTATCATGATGAAACCGATATGTATAATCCCTGCACGAGGGGGTTCAAAGGGTATCTCTAAAAAGAATATACGAATAATCAATAAAAAACCTCTAATTGAATTCACTATTACTTCCTGTTTAAAATCTAAAATATTTAGTCACGTTTACGTATCTACTGAAGATCCTAAAATTGCAGCTATAAGCAAAAAATATGGTGCGGAAGTCCCATTCCTTCGCCCAAAAAATCTATCAACTGATAATGTGCCGATTGATAAAGTTCTTACACACTTTGTAAAAAAATTATCAACTCTTGGAATTAAATCAGATGTTATGGTTTGGCGTGATTGTACTGTACCATTTATACGAAATATTGACATAAAAAATTCAATTAAATTACTTCAATCTAAGAAAGCTGAATTGGTTATTGGTGTTTATGAACAACATCTAAATCCTTATTATAATATTGTTGAAATGAATAATTCTGGTCATCTAAAACTAGTAAAAAAACAAAAATCTAGACCAAATTCTAGACAATCAGCTCCAAAAGTTTTTCAAATGAATGGATTGCATGTCTATGATGTCAATAAAGCACTAAATAATAATGGAAAAATATTGAATTCACTAAACAAAGCAATCCCATTTTTCATTCCTCCGTACACAGGCTTAATGATTGATACTGAATTTGAATTTCAATTAGCTGAATTAATGATGAAGAATCTTACTAATAAAAAAATATTTCAATAAAAACTCCTCGAAAATTGTTTTTTATGGTAAAGCATTTAGATATGATTTTGATTAGATATTAATGGATAAAATTTTAGATAATAAACCCAATTTCTTTATAGTTGGTGCACCAAAAAGTGGAACCACAAACATGTCATATTACCTGATGCAACATCCTCAAGTGTTTATGCCAGATGAACTTGAACCATATTATTTTTCACGTTTAGATATTCCATCTGATTATCAACGTCCAATTATTCGTGATAAAGAAAAATATCTTCATCTCTTCAAAAATGCAAAAAATAAAAAATGTATTGGAGAGTCAAGTCCAGTTTATCTCTATTCCCCTAATGCTCCATCTGACATGAAAGATCAATTTCCTAATTCAAAAATAATCATATCATTACGTAATCCAATAGAGATTGCATATTCACAATATCTCTCTCTAAAGAATATGGGATTTCATAAAAAATTAAGTCTCTCTGAATTTATAGAACTTAGTGAAAAAAAAATACTGAAAAAAGAGTTCTTCATTGATAGCATCCTTGAAGCTGGATTTTATTCAAATCATATAAAGAGATTTCAAAATTCATTTTCAGATAAACAAATTAAAATTATAATATTTGAGGAGTATATCAAAAACCCAACTTTAACAATTAATTCTATTTTCTCATTTTTGGAAATTGATCAATTAACAAATTTTAAACCAGTATCCAAAAACTCTTACAGAACTCCACAAAATTCAGTAAGTAAACTAATCCTAAATAATTCTCTTATAAGAAAAGTCTCACGAAAATTGATTCCATCAAAAACTAGATCAAATCTTGGTGAAAATCTTCTAGTTAAGGAATCTATCAGGCCTAAACTAAATATATCTGATAGGGAACGTTTAAAAAAAATTTTTAGGGATGATGTTGATGATTTGCAAAAACTCCTAAAACTGGAATTACCGTGGTCTGATTTCTCAAATAAGCAATGATATCCATCATTAGAAAACTTAAAACAATAATAAATTCGCTAAAGTATGATTTATGATAATTAATGATATTTTTGATGTAAAAGATAAAGTGATCATTATTACAGGCGCCGCAGGTAATCTTGGAAGTAAATATGCTAAAGTATTAGGTCAAGCAGGTGCAAATGTCGTTCTCTGTGATCTTGATTATGAAACTTGTAAAAAACTATCAACCAAAATCAATGATGATTATGGTGTAAAATCGATTCCCGTAAAACTTGATCTTAGAAAAAATTCCTCAGTAGAAAATCTAGTAAAAAAAACTGTTAAAACATATTCTAAAATTGATGTTTTAATAAATAACGCAGCATATCAAGGAAATCCTTCTATAAGAAAAACTCCTTTTGAAAATTTATCTGTGGAAGATTGGAATCATGCAATATCAGTAAATCTTACTGGTGTATTCTTACTATGTCAAAAAGTTGGCAAGGTAATGAAAAAACAAAAACAAGGTTCAATTATCAATATTGGTTCTACATATGGAATTGTTGCTCCCGATCAGAGTATTTATGGAAATAGCGGTTTAAACGCTGGTGCATTTTACTCTGCATCTAAAAGTGCTGTCATTAATCTAACACGTTATCTGGCATCGTATTGGGGAAAATATGGTATTAGAGTTAATACACTTAGTCCTGGAGGAGTCAAGAATAATCAAACAACATCGTTTGTGTCAAATTATTCAAAGAAAACAATGCTTGGACGAATGGCTTCACCTGATGATTATCTAGGTGCAATAATATTTCTATGCTCAGATTCGTCATCTTACATGACAGGTTCTAATTTAGTTATTGATGGTGGATGGACTGCTTGGTAAATATAGAAAAATGAGATTTGATAAAACTATTCTAGTAATTGGCTTTGGCTCAATAGGTAAAAGACATGTAAAAAATATTCTTGAACAAACTAATTCTGAAATAATTATCTTTACAAAAAGAAAAAACATTGTTAATAATGAAATACAAAAAATATCTAGAAATAAAAATAGAATAAAAATTTCAAATAATCTAAAAAATTGTTTAACACATGATCCAAAAATTGCTTTTATAACTAATGAGACAAGTCTACATATTGATTTTGCAATAAAGCTTGCCAAATTAGGGATCTCTTTATTCATTGAAAAACCATTATCAAATTCTATTCAGAAAATTAATTATCTTGAAAAAATATGTCAGAAGAAAAAAATTCAATCAATGATAGGATGCAATCTGAGATTTTATCCCCCAATATTGAAAATTAAGCATTTAATTGAAAGAAAAACCATCGGAAAAATTATCTCAATACAGTGTGAAAATGGCTCTTACTTGCCTGATTGGCATCCAAATGAGAATTATTCAAAGAGTTATGCGGCAAAATCTGTACTAGGTGGAGGTGTAACATTGACACAAATTCATGAATTAGATTATCTAATGTGGATTTTTGGTGATATCCAAAAAATCTATTCGATTACTGGAAAATTCAGTCATTTGAAAGTAAGTGCAGATGATCTATCTGCAAGTTTGTTACAACTAAAAAATGAGGCAATCGTAGAATTGCATCTAGATTATTTCTCAAGACCATATTATAAACAACTAAAAATTCGAGGAACAAAAGGAATTCTGTATTGGAATTCAAATGAAAATACTGTGAAACTCTTTAATCTTAAAACGCAGAAATGGAAAAACCTTACAGTAAAAAATAATTATAAACTTTCTAGTAAAAAATTAAATCAAATGTATGTTGATGAAATAAATTATTTTTTTACCTGTATTATAAAAAATAAAAAACCCATGAATAACATCTCTGAGGCAAAAAATACTCTAAAGAATGCTCTAAACATTCTAAAATAAATCATGTGATATAATGCAAATTAAAAACTTCTCATCAATTTTACTTGCGGATGGTTTAGGGGCTATCTTCACAGCAATCTTTTGGATAACATTTGCTTCTTTGGTTGAACCTGAAGAATATGGTCAAATAGCATTTCTATTGGGAATTGCTAGTTTTGTATCAACGATCTCTATAATAGGAACACAAGAAACTCTAACCGTCTATATTTCAAAAAAAGTAAAAATTGAATCAACATTTTATTTCTTAGGTCTAGTAATAGGCGTTATATCATCATTAATTGTTTTGTTGGTCTTCTATAGACTTGATATCGTGTTCTTAATTTTTGCATATATCATTAACGTACTCGCAATAGGTGAACTTCTTGGAAAAAAACTTTATCCAAATTATGGAAAATATGTCCTCACACAAAAAATCTTAACCTTGGTTTTAGGTCTAGGATTCTTCTATCTATTTGGTATTGATGGAATACTCTATGCACTTGCTTTAACATATGTTATGTACGGCGTTAGAATTTTTCATGGTTTTAAAAATTCTAAAATTAACTTTGATTTATTAAAACCTAGAAAAGGATTCATTGCTAACAATTATGCCATAATGGTAGCTACTGGAATACATTCTCAACTAGATAAATTTATCATTGTTCCATTACTCGGATTTGCATTATTAGGAAATTATGCTTTAGCGTTACAAATTATTGGAATTATGATGATCTTTCCTAGTGTACTTTTTAAATTTATTTTACCACAGGATTCATCTGGGGTATCAAATACAAAATTAAAGAAGTTATCAATATTATTCTCAGTAATTATATCTGCAGCAGGATTTCTACTGGCTCCTCTGCTTATCCCTGAATTATTTCCAAAGTATACCGATGTTGTTGAGGCAATTCAGATCATGAGCATTAATGTGGTCTTTGTAACATTAAACTACATTAGAATTTCAAAATTCCTAGGCTTAGAAAAAAGTCGTTATCTATTAATTAACAAAATAATTGGAATCACAATATTATCAATAGCAATGATTACACTAGGAACTCAATTCGGAATTGTTGGATTAGCAATAGCATTTTTACTTAATTCTCTATCTTCCTTAATCTATCTAAACATTATAGCTAAGACAAAATTAAAACTATAAACCATGAATGCTAAAATGCTTAATAGTGATTTAATATGAAAAAGAAAATCTTAGTTTGGATATCACTGGATTTAAATGAATTTTGTACAGCCTATGAATTACAAAAAAATCCAGATTTTGAATTATATGGAATTGTTGATGTTCCAAGTAATGCTCAATCTTTTTTTGAAAAACAAAC
>MDSW01014589.1_pt1 | contig 14270 bp, 5 predicted proteins | sample 811171 | NCBI WGS metagenome assembly MDSW01 (sample SAMN05326641, study PRJNA326480) | marine metagenome | isolation source: seawater | place: Atlantic Ocean: North West | collected 2012 | reverse complement strand
CGCGCGCGAACGACGCCTCGACGCGCTCCTCGTCGACCGCGGACGCGGGGGACCCTCGCTTCTCCTCGCGTTCGCTCGCGGCGGCGCGCTCGAGCGCGACCGCGAGCGACGACGCTGCCGCCGCCTCGAGCTCGCCGCGAACGCGCGCGAGCGCCGACTCCGAGTCGGACCCGGACCCGCCGCCGGGGGATCCGGGGGTCGACGAGGAGTCGCCGCCCTCGACCCCCCTCCCGACCCCCCTCTCGTCGACCCCCCTCTCGTCGACCCCCCCCTCTCCCTTCGCGGTCGTCGGTTCTGCCCTTCGCGCGGCTTCGGATCGCGCGGCGGCGCTTCGCGTCGCGTCGGCGTCCGCCTCGCGCGCGAACGCGGGCGCGTCGCGAAGCGCCCACGCGGCCATCTGCGCGACGTCGGCGTCGGCGAGCGCGAAGGGGTGCATTCGTACGTCTGCGATGAACGCGCGGGGGCCTTCGCGGATGGGGTCCCTTCCGACGTGCGCGGGCCCGAGGTTGGCGACGGCGTGCCCCGGGATCTCGGCGGCGGCGTCGAGTCGGCCGTCGACGTACAGGCGCATCGCGCGGTCGTCGGCGTCGAGGGAGAAGGCGACGTGCGCCCACCGTCGCGCGGGGATCGCGCCCGCGCTCGTGCCCCACACCTCCTTGGCGCGCGTCGTGGAGACGCGGAACGTGATCCTGTTCGACCCCGGGACGAGCCACGCGGACGGGGTGCGATCGTCCGCGGCGAGGCCCTTCCAGAAGAGGGCGCGATAGCCGTGACGGACGTCGGGGTCGTCGAGCAGGAACACGGACATGGACACCGTGAACGCCGTCTGCACCGGGGCGAGGCGCGGGAGCGCGTCGTGCGGGACGACCAGCGCGTGCGTTCCGTCCACCGCGAGGACGCCGTCGAACACGCTCGCGCCCGTGGCGTTCCCGAGCGCCGCGAACGAACGCACCCACGGCGTCGGTGCGTCCAGGCGACGCAACGTCCGCGACGAGGGCGCGTGGCGAAGCGCCCGCGACCCGCCCGCGCGAGCGAACAGCACGAGAAGACACGCCGCGCGGAGCGCGAGGAGGAAGCGACCCATCCCGCCGGACGGGCCCCCGCCGCGTGCGTCCCCGCGGCGCGCGAAGGGCGAGTGCGAGCACGAGACGAGATCGAACGACGACGAGGGTTTTTCGGACGAGACGACGCAGTGCGGGCGTGGCGCGCGATGATGACCGACGAAGTGCTGTACGTGTCGGCGGTTTTGACAGCTGTGTCGGGGTACTTTGTTTACGAATCGCCGCGTCTCGTGGGCTGCCTCCCCCCTCCTTCCCTCCTCGATCCGACACCTCCTCAGTGGACCATCTTAAAATCCTTCTTCTTGCTGAGGACGTCCTCGAGCGCGGCCGGGTACGTTCCCGGGCAGTACCACCCCCCCGCGTCGCACTCGCGGTTCCCCCCCTCGGCGGCGATTCTCTTACTCTCCTCGTCCACCTCCAACACCTTCCAGATCCGCACCATCTTGTACTTGCTCGCGTACACCTCCTCGTACTTCTCCAGCGGCTCCACGTCCGGGCTCATCCCGTACGAGTGCAGGCGGAAGAGGAGGCTCTCCCGCATCGACTCGCTCGGCCTTCCTCTCTCGTCGACGTAAAACCCTTCTTGCTTCACGTCGTCGTACACCGACCCCGCGATGCGCGCCATGTGCGGCGCCTTGGCCAAATCGTCGCCGGGCATCCCCGCGAACCGCGTCGTCCAGACGAGGACGTAGTCCGCGAGGTGCCTGACGATCTCGTGCCCCTCGAGCTCGGGCGAGACGAGGCACTTGCCCAGCAGCGCGATGTGCTCGTGGTTCCACGTGTTCCCGTCCGCGAGCGTCGTGCGGTTGGCGACGCCGTTGATCTGGTACCCGTAGTCCCACCACGCCATCACGCGCGCGTCCTCGGGGGTGTTGTCCCTGAGCCACCAGTACGCCTCGCGGAAGTCGTCCAGGATGATCGACTCGCCGGTCGGGGCGCGGCCGCGGATCATGATCGAGGGCTCGGACATCGAGCGCGCCATGCGCTCGCTCGAGTTCAGGAACGAAGACCCGACCGTGAACGCGACGGAGACGACGACGGCGGCCAAGGCTTTGCGAACCTTCGGGCGCTCCCGGAAGAACGCCGAGACGAGCTCGGGGGTCTTATCGATGCGGAACCGATCGGCGGAGGCGCGCCCGCCGCCGCCCCGCTGCTTCTTCGCGCTCTTGCGCTCGGCGCGGGAGAGGGGAGCGCCGCCGGCGGGGGACGCGGCGGCCGCCGCCGCCGCGCCCTCGGGTTTGTCGGCGATCTCGGCCATCGTCGCGGCTTCGTCGGCGACCCACTCGACGACCGCGCCGAGGCTCACGCCGGTCGCCGCCGCCGCCGCGGGCCCGAGCAACAGGACGAGCCGCACCATCTTCGAGGAGAAGTACCCGGCGACGAAAAAGTACAGCGCGACGAACAGGCGCGCCGGTTCCCGGCGCCTCTTCCCGAACGCGCACGCCAGCGCCCCGACCGGGGCGGCGACGACGGTGAAGTGGAAGTACTGCGCGTACACGTCGCCCTGCGTCGCCTGGTGCTCCGCGACGGAGTCCACGAGCGGGTTCCCCGTGCGCGTGTGCGGCACGAACAGGCCCTTGACGCGCGCGGACAGGCCCCCGACCAGGCCGGACTGCCCCGCGACGAGCAACGCGAACGCGCTCGCCGCGAGACCGACCGAGACGACGCGCTTGAGAAACACGGCGTACTCGCGCTCGCCGAGCGTTCGCTTCCGCGACACGCAGAACGCCGCGAGGGTCAGGAGGAACAGCACGAACAGGGGGCCCATCTGCTCCATGCTCTGCAGGGGCATCATCCCGACCACGGGCACGCGCGTGGCGAGGAACGTGCCGAGGACGTAGAAGACCGCGTACGCTTTGTACAAGCCCCAGGTGAAGTTTCCGGCGAGGACAGAGACCCCCGCGTGCACGCCGATCATGTTCAGGACGAAGGTGTACCCTCCCCACGCGGCGACCATGTAGAAGTACGAGGCCGCGGTGACGAACGCGAAAGGCCAGGACTTTTGCGTTCGGAGGCTTCGGATCCACCAGTAGAAGGTGCCGACGATGGCGGTGACGGCGATGGCCTCGTTGTCGTACCCGCCGGCGACGGAGCGCATGAGGTGCGCCGGAAGGACGGCCATGACGCCGACGGCGACGGCGAACGCGGTGGCTTTGTGCCGCGGCGCCGCGGCCTCGCGCGCGATCAGGCCCGTGAACACGCACGCGAGCACGGAGAAGGCCGCGGGCGTGAACACGCACACGTCGTTGAGGGTGACGTCCGAGAAGCCCGCGGCGCGAAGCGCGCGGAAGATCCCGGCGGAGGTGAACTGCATGCCGGGGTAGATGGTCGTCCCGACCGGGCGCCCCAGCGGGTGCCACACGGAGTGATCGAACCAGCGGAAGAACTTCGCCGCGCCGTGATCGACCAGGTACTGCGTCGCGCGGAAGTTGAACCACGGGTCGAACTCGTGGATCACGCGCCCGTACACCTCCACCGCGTACAGGCGGATCGCGTAGGACTTGAAGAGCGCGAACGCGATCGCGAAGAATCGCGCCACGCCCATGAGCGTCTCCTTCAGGAGCTCCTCGGTGGTCGGGCCCGAGGCCTCGGGGGGCGCGGACGCGGACGCGACGGCGGCACCGGGCTTGCCCTTCGCGCCCGCCGGCGTCGAGGGCGGCGCCATGGGATCGACCGAAGAAGACGCGAGCGCGGCGCGCCGATCGGATCTGACGATTCGATCGGCGAAACGCGAAATCGAATGCGCACCGCGCGCGCCCGCGTCGATCCCGCCTGCTCAAATCCGATCCGCCCGGGACGATCATCAGTCCTCACGCCGCTGGCACTATACGAGCGCGACTTTCGTAGTTCACGGAAGACATCGATAACACGCTCCTCCTCCCACTTCGTCACCTTCGCGCGCCCCATCTCCTGTCGACGAGCGAGCTGCACACCCCCGCGGTCATCGCGCCCAGGATGACCATCGCGGTCATCGCGTCCGCGCGCCTGGCGTTCCCGAACGCGCGGTACGCCTCCTCCGCCCCCTCGCGAAGCGCCGCCGCCGCCGCCGCAACCCCCCTCGCCGCCGCCCTCGCGACGCGCGCGACCCGCCCGTCCCCCGCCATCCTCGCCCTCCCCCCTCCCCCTCCATCCTCGCCCCCGCCGCCGCCGACCCGGAACCTCTCCCTGAACACCCCCATGACCTTCTCGACGTCCACGTCGAGGGCGACGGTGATCCGCGGCCGGTCGCGCCCTTCCCCCGTCCACGCGTTGGCGAAGGTCCAGCGCTTCTTCCCCTGGTCCATCACCGTCTGGCCCCGGCACAGCCCGTCCGTCCCCACGCGCACCGCGCCCGAGGCGACGCCGAAGAGGTCCGGGCGGAAGGCCAACAGAACCGCCGCGGGGTCGTGCATGTAGATCCCCTCCACGCCGATCGTGTCCACGTGGAAGCGCATGTAAAACGCGGAGATGTCGCGCAGGAACGATCCCGCGGGGTCCGGGGAGGCGGGCGAGTCGGCAAGTTTTGAGGGCGCCGATGCTTTCGCTCGCGAGGGGGGGGATCCCGGTCCCGGTGCCGGATCGTTCGCGACGTCGTTCTTTGCGCCGCCGCCGCCGAGGCTCTCGACGTCCTCCTTCGTGAACATGAGCCTCTGCGTGACGTCGAGGCCGACGACCGTGACGTTCGCTCCGCTGCCGTAGAGTTCGTCCGCGGCGTCCGGGTCGCCGAAGACGTTCGCCTCCGCGCTCGGGTTGACGTTGCCGTTGACGAAGAAGGCGCCGCCGAGGTGGACGATTGCTCGGAGGTTCTCGACGACGGCGGTCGGATCGGCGCGCAGCGCGAGCGTCACGTTCGTCGCGGACGCGAGGGCGACGACGGTGACCTCGCCCGGGTGCCGGTTCGCGGTCTCGACGATGAACTCCGCCGCGGTCTTGCCGCGGACCATCTCGGTCGTCGGCGGGGGCTGGTTCGTGTTCCCGAACCCATCCGCGCCGTGGACGAAATCCGCGATGCGCTCCTTCGAGGCCCCGACGATGCTCGTGTGGTGCCCCTCGTACACCGGGATGTCGGGGCGGCCGAACTTCTCGAGGACGTAGAGCGCGTTCCGCGTCGCCATCTTCGTGTGCACGTTCCCGTACAGGGACGTGACGCCGACGACCTCGATCTCGGGCGAGCGAAGCGCGAGGAGGATCGCGTACGTGTCGTCGATCCCGGGGTCCGTGTCGATGATCACCTTCAGGGGCCTATCCCCTCGGGGAAGGGGGGGGCGGAACGTGGCCGACATCGCGGGGTGTGAGACGCGACGCGCGGCTCCTTCGGGCGAAGCGCGGCGAGAGGCTGCGCGTCCGGTGACGACGGAGCGCCGGTGGGGCGGGGAAACCCGCGCGCGGGCGTGCCGCGCGGCGCGAGTGCGAGTGCGGGAAGAGGCGCGCGGGGGAAACACGAGGACGACGCTTCGACGACGCGGCGAGACGTGGTGGATTCCCAGATTCGGTTTGGCGCGAGATTCGCGAACGCGACCGACGAGGCGTCGTCGGGCGCGCGCGGATCCGCGATCGTTGACCTCGCGGGCTCTCGAGCGCGCTCGAACGCGCACTTCGCCCGCGCGCGGGTCCCCCCGCCGAGGTCTCGCGCACCCCCCGGGCTCGCGTTCGCCGTCGTTCTTCCGCTCCCCGCGCCGCCCCGCGCGGTCGTCTCGCCCGCCCCGCGTCGCGCGTTCGGCCCCCATCTCCCGCGATCGTCGCGCCGTTCGTTCCCGATCGCGGCGGCCTCGGTCGCGATGGAGGAGGCGCGCGCGAACCTGGAGAAGCTCGACCTGACCGCCGATGAGGTGGATAAGTTCGAGGCCGCGTTCAAGGACCCCGAGTTCAAGAAGATGTTCATGGAGTACGCCCAGGAGATCAGCGACCCGAAGAACAAGGCGGAGACGGACGCGTACCTCCGCCAGCTCGAGCACGAGGGGAAGGTGGAGTCCGTCTACGGCGCCGGCGTGCAGCTCATCGCGCCCGAGCCCGGGTTCGCCGCGAAGACGCGAGACGAAACCACCGGCGCGAAAGCGTTCGTGAACATCTGCCACAGCGAAAAGTGCGACCCCGCGACGAGCGAGAAGCGCCCCGGCGGGGTGCAGTGGAGCGTCCCGCACACCCTCGGCCAACCGCACGAGGAGGCGGACAAGAGGGGCGACAAATGCGTCGCGTACGACTTTTGCGTCGCCGACGAGACGTACGAACTCGCGACCCGAGACGAGCGGTTCAAGCGCATGGTCGTGGAGACGGCGATCGAGGCGATCAACACCACGTTCGCGACGAAGCTCGCCGCGCAGTTCACCCTCCCGAAGAAGGCGTTCATGGGACCGAAGGAGGGACCGGGGGTGCACGCGATCAAGCCGAACAAGGACGGCTCGGCGAAAAAGGGCGGGCCCCCCGCGCCGGCGGCGGATCCGGGCGCCAGGGTCGCGCCCCTGACCGAAGCGGCGGATCGTATGGGGCCCCCCAACGACGGTGAACGCACCACCGCGCGTCAAAAGGCGAGCGCGTTCAGTTTCGACAAGGCGGTAAAGGCGAACGACGCCTCGGGTCGATCGAGGGGAGGCGCCGCCGAGGGATCCGACGAACGAGCGGGCGAGCCCGCGGGGGAGTGCGAACCGAAATTCGCGGTGATTCACCGCGCCGCCGGCGCGGATCTCAGCGCGTCGTTCGGGGCGCCCGGGTCGCGGGCGTCGCGGGAGGTGGAGAAGCGCCGGAGCGCGCGCCCGGACTTCCTCGTGGTGCGGGTCGAGACGCCGAAGATTTCGGGCATCGCCGAGGCTGAGCTGGACGTCGGGGACTGGCGACTCGCGTTCCGGGTGCCCGGGAAGTACGCGCTGGACCTGACGCTGCCCTTCGAGGTGCGCGGGGAGGAGGGCGCGGCCAAGTTCGACAAGGCGGCGAGGCGGCTCGAGGTGACCCTCCCGGTCAAGCCGGCGACGTTCGAGCCCGCGCGGGCGTTCGAGGAGGTGAAGAGCGAGGGTGAGGACGAGGAGAAGGAGGAGAAGGAAGATGAGGAGGAGGAGGAGGCTCAGGCTTCCGCGGCGCGCGAGGCGTCCGCTTCGCCTCCCGGGGCGGACGACGCGGAGGCTCGCGCGGCGGCGTCGGCGAAGGCGGCCGTGGAGGCGAAGGAGGCGTTCGAGGCGAGCGGGGAGACGGAAAACCAGCGGCTGTGGCGTGAGATGCACGAAAAGCGCGCCGCGGAGGCGGCGGCGAAGGCGAGGGAGGACGCCGAGGCCGCGGGGGAGGTCGGCGGGGCGGCGGCGGGAGACGACGCGGGCGGAGCGTCGGACGGAGCGTCGGACGACCGCGCGCCCGCGGATCCCGAGCCCACCGAACCCGCGACGGCGTCCGCGGCACCGCCGCGAGGGGAGCGCGCGACGTTCCTCCGGCCGTCGCTGGCGGGGTCGGCCCTGGAAGACGAGCTCGACTGACGACGAGGACGAGGGGTATATCTATGAGAGGCGACGAAAGTGGTCCTCTGTTAAAATGAACGACCGTCGCGAATCAAAACGTCTCCGCCTGACTTCGTCACGGCCTGATCCCCGCCTGCGCCTTGAGCATGATATCCTTTCGAATCTTCGGGTAGTCCGGGTGCTTACCGAGGACCGTCTTGCACACGTCGATGCACTCCACGTGTCGCTTCGCCTTCAACAGCGCGTGCGCGAGCCGGAACCCGACGGCGGGGTTCACTTGCCCCCCAAACTCCCACGCGCGCGCGAAGCTCTCGGCGGCGTCTTCGAAGCTCCCCTCGCGCTCGCATATCTCCCCCAGCAGCTCCCACGCCTTGCAGCACCCCTTGTTGTGCTTGAGGCACCTGTGGCAGAGGTCCTGCGCCAGGTCCGTCTTTCCGCCCTTGATCGCGATCTCCGCGGACATGAGCCACGCGCGTTCAAAATCCTCCGCGTCCGCCGCGTCGTAGGGGAGCTTCTGCACGCGCTTCAGCTGATTCTTCGCCTTCGCCGGCTGCTTCTGGAGCGCGAAGCACGCGGACATCGCCACGAGCGCGGGGACGTGGTCGTGATCGTCGTTCACGATCCCCGCGCAGATTTCGAACGCGGCGTCGAGGGACGGCTTCGTCTTATCCGCCATCAGCGCGTACGCCTCGAAAATTTCGTGCCGCCCCTCCCGCCGACGACCGCGACGCACCTCCCCGAGAAGCTGCCTCGCCGCCGCCGCGCGACGAGCCGCCCCCTTCTCGTCCACCGCGCCGAGCGCGTCGGCGTCGAACAGAGACTCGTTCTCGGGGGCTAAATAAATCTCCACCATCTCGTACGCCGCGTCCGGGCCCCACTCGTGGTCCGCGCGACAACGGTTGAGACGCCGCAGCGCCTCGTCCGCCGCGCCGGAAAACTTTTGGTACAGCCCCTCGGCGAAGTGGAACCCCGCGTCGCGCGCCGCCGACGCGCCGCTCCCCTCCGCCACGTTCAAAAACCGCCGCGCCTCGTGCAGCCTCCCGCTCTTCCGCAACAGCCGCACGAGCTGCGCGAGCGCGCGGTAATTGTCGGGGCGCTTCTCGAGGAGTTCCTGGAAATGGTGAATCGCCGCGTCGTGGCGCTCCCGCTGGAATAAGAGCTCGGCGAGCATCGTCGTCGCCTCCTCGTTCTCCGCGTCGCGCCGAAGAATGTTCGCGCACATCTTCTGGCACCCGTCCTGATCCCCCGCGTTCAGCCGCAGCTTCGCGAGCGCGAGCATCGCCGGAATGCACCCCGCGTCGTGCTTCATCGCCTCGCCGTAAAACCCCGCGGCGTTTTCGAAATCGTGCGTCGCCGCGTACCGGTCGGCGACGGCGACGCACGTCTCCGCCAACGCCGCGACGTGCTCGTGGTTCTTATCCGGGTCCGTCCGCGTCCGGGCGACCAGAACCTCCTGGAGCTCCTTCGCCTGGAGCAAGCTCTCGAGGTGGCCCTGCGCGTCCCCGCGCCCGCGGCGACACTCGCCGAGCATGCGCGTGCACGCGACGCCGCGCTCGAGGCTCTCGGGGTCGGACGCCGCCTGAAACTGAACCAAGAGCTTCGACGCGATCGCCTCCGCCTCGCGGAACCGACGAAGGCGCACGTACAGAGCCGCCAGGTCCGTCGCCATCTCGTGCGCGCTCGGGTCCTGCGCGAACGCGCGCTCGTAATACTCCACCGCGCGCTGGAAGTTGTGCGTGACGACGAGGGCGCGACCGATTTTGCTCGCGAGGCCGCTCGCGTCGTCCCCGGGGACCGCCGATTCCATCGCTTTCTCAAACGACGCCACCGCGAGCTCGGGCTCGGCGACGGTCATGTAGGCCTCGCCCAGGGCGACGTGCGACTTGGCGTCCTTCAGGACGTCGCGCATGTCCTCGTAGCACTTGACGAACGCCTGACGATCCCCGCGCTTCTCGAGGTGGATCCTCGCGAGCGCGGTCTTCGCCTTGGCGTAGTGGGGGGACTCGGGCCCGACCCGACTGAGCGACTTGAGCGCCCGCTGCGCGTCGCCCTTCTCCATCGCGAGCTCGCACCGCGCGATCATCACGCGGACCTCCTCCGCGGTCCCCGCGAACTCGCTCATCGCCACCTTGAGCCACACCTCCGCCTGGTCCACGCGGTTCAGCTTGACGAGCAACTGCGCGTACAGGATGAACACGGAGGCGCGCTCCTGCGTACTCACCGGAAGCGCTTTTTTCCGCCGAGCCTCCGCGAGCTCCTTCGCGCCCATCGCCTTCTTCACCCCGGGGAGCTTCAACGCCGCCTCCAGCTCGCTCAGCGCGCCCTCGTCGTCCCCGTCCATCATGCGGCACCGCGCGGAGATGATCCCGAAGACCGGCGACTCGCGAACGGCGAAGTTGTTCGCCACCGCGTTATCGAGCGACGCCGCCGCGTCCGCCCGCCGGCCTCGCGCCAGATGCACGCGGGACAGCGCCAGATGCGCCTCGGCGCACCCCTCGTCCATCGCCAACAACGCGCTCGCCGTCCTCGAGGCGGAGTCCAGGTTCCCGGCCAAGAACCTCGACCGCATCAGCAACAACTGGGCGGATCGGAGACCCGGCGCGCGCCGGCACACCGTCTCCATGAGCGACGTCGCTCGCTGCACGCCCGGGGAGACGGGCTCGTTGGCGGATCGGGGCTCCCCGCTCTCCCGCGACAAAAAAAGCGCCGCGCACTGCGCCATCAAATCCGGGTCCAGGGCGACGAAGTAGTCGAACCCGAACGGGCGGTCCCTCACCGCGCTCACGTGCGCGTCCAGGAGACGCTCGAGCTCCGCGAGCGACGCCTCGACGTTCTCGCCCCCGCCCCGATGGATTCCGATGGATTCCGAGTCCCGAAGGGCGGTGAGAAACGCCAGCCGCGCGCTTCGCTCCGTCGCGACGTCATTCAGAAACTCGAGCTGCGACGACGCCTCCTCCAGCTGGTGGTCCAGGAGCTGGGCGTGGATCGTCCCGTACACGGAGCTGAGGTCGTCCAGCGTCCCGTCCCGCTCGTCGATCTCCGCGGCGTGCCGATACGCCGCGATCGCGCCGCGGTAATCCCCCGCGAGCCGACGCTGCGTCGCCGACTCGTTCAGCGTCTCCACGTCCTCGGGCCTCAGCTCGAGCGCGCGGCGGAGCATGGCGCCGCACGCGTCCAGGACGAGCGAGGACCCCCCCGCGAGGCTCGCGAAGTCCCTCGAGCACGTCAAGAGGAGCGTCGCGTTCCGCGGCTCGACCCGCTCGAGGATCCGCGAGAGGTTTCCGAGCGCCTCCGCCGCGCCGCGGACGTCGCCCTCGCGCGCGAGGAGGTGGAACGCGACCACCCGCGTCGCCTCCACGTCGTCCGGGTTCGCGTCCAGAATCCGCCGCGTCGTCTCCAGCGCGGCGTCCCAGTCCCCGGCCTGCATCTGGAGCTTGGCCTTCTCCACCGCCGCGGGGGCGAACCCGGGGCGCTGGACGACGACGCGGTTCAGCACGTCCGTCGCCGCCGCCGTCTGGCCGACGCTCTCCATCGCCTTCGCGCGGCCCATCAGCGCGTCGACGTCCGTCTCGCGACCCGGCGCGCGAAGCACCGCGTCGAATCGGCGCGACGCGGCGTCCGCGCGCCGCTTGCGAAGCGCCGCGGCGCGCTTTTGCTGGAGCGCGGCGGAGGACGTCGGGGTCGAGGGTTCGTCGTCGAGGTCGCCGCGGGGATCCGCGCCGTCGTCCTCCTCGTCGGAGGCGGCGGGGAAGAGCTCGATCCAACCGAGCAACGTCTGGGCGCGGTGCTCGTCCGGGCTCAGCTCCAGCGCGCGCTCGGCCATGTCCCTCGCCTTCCACGCCTCGGCGCCGCCGGCGAGGTGGTAGAACGTCGCGCACTCCACCAGCGCGCTCGCGCTCGCGACGTGCTCCTCGGACACCAGGCGGTTCTCGTAGTTCTCCACGCTCTCCTCGTCCACGACGCGCGCCATCTTGTGCGCGTGCACGCACGCGGCCATGCACGCGAGCTCGATCTCGCGGTTCCTGCGAGGGCGTCGAGGGCGAAGCACCCGAGGCGTCAGGATCGAGCGAGGGAGAGAAGGGACGCGGTGGCGGGGGGGGAGGGGGAACGGTCGTGGGATCTCGCGCGAGATGGCACACCCTCGGGTGGGCACTCCTCCCCGACGTTCGCGCGATCGAGGCGCGGGGCGGGGGGCGGGGGGGGCGGGGCCGCGCGCGCGACGTCGCGCGCGCCCGGGACGTTCGCGACGCACCCCATGAGCGATTCGAGCTGCATGATGGCCTCCGAGTAGCTCCCCTCCATGATCATCCCGTACGCGCGCCAGAACGAAAGCGAGCCATCCCCGCGACGCTCCCGAAGCGCCTCGGCGCACGTCGTCTGGACGTGTCGCGCGTACCCCGCGCGCGCGTAGTGGTTGATGAGCGCCCGGACGTCATCCGACCCTGACATGGCGTCCCCGACGACGCGAGCGCCGAGCGCCGAGCGTCCCCAGGCGGACCCCCCGCGTCCGCGCCGGACCGCGTCGTCGGAAGTGGCCGTGACGGGCGCGCGGGAGCGAGCCGTTGCGAGAGCCGGTCAACGCGCGCGCCGCAGCACTTTATTCAGCGTTAAACCCGCCGGTCTCGACGAATGTATATTCACGAAAGCACTCCAGTCTACCGGTCCTCCATCCGCGCTCGGGCGTTTGTCCGGCGTCGCCTCGCCCGCGCTCCCCTCCGTCACGCCTCGATCGCCCCCTCCGCCTCCATCCCCGCGACCACGCCTCCCCCCGGTGCGACCTCGATGAACGCCTCCTCCTCCTCCTCCCCCGCCCCCTCCCCCCTGGCGCGAGAACGGTTCTCCTCCCCCCCGGCCCCGGCGCTCCCGGGGGCCGCCTCGTCGCTCGGCTTGGGCCGGAACAGCGCGCCGGTTCGGAGCGCCTCCCCCACCCCCTCGCACCCGGCGTGCCTCGCGACCCTCCCGAGCTCGCCCGCGAGCGCGACCGTCCGCGCCTCCGCCATCCGACTCGCCGCTTTCGCCGAGCGCGCGGCGGCTTTGGCGCGCTCGACCCCCGTCTCCGCCGCTCTGATCCCCGCGTCCGCCCCCCGCGCGACCGCGTCCACGCGTCGGTCCAGCGTCGCGAGTCCGCTCTTCGCCGCCGCCAACGCGGCCCCGAGCTCGTCGCAGTGCGCGTGCGCGGCGGCGGCGTGCTTCTCCGCGCGAACGGACCGCCGGAGCGCCTCGTCGCACGCCGCGGGGAGCGCGCGGCGGAGGCTCTTCACGTCGCCCCGAACCTCGGAGAGCTGCGCCTTCCACACGTCGCGCTCCGCCCGACCCGCGCCCGTGGACCGCTTGTCCACCGCGTCGACCCGAGCCGACAATCCCCCCATCTCGGTCTGGACCTGGCGAACCATGGCGCGGAGGGACTTGAGCTCGACGACGGTGGTGTGCGCGGAGCCGGCGGCGTTCTCCTCGGAGGACGGAAGAGAACCGAGGACGGAGGCGCGCGTCTCCGAAGACCGTCGCGTCGTCGCGCGTCGCAGCGCGCGCACGCCGCGCTCGAGCTCCGCCATCGCCGCGCGCGTTCGCGCGGCGCCGCGCGGGGAACAAGACGTGTTCTCGTCCTTCTGGTGCTTCCCCCCCGGGCCCGGGGGGTTCAGACCGGGCCCCGCGCCCCACGGCGGGAGGGGCGCGTTCGACTCCGCGTTCCGCTCCGCGGAGGGGTACTTCACCCCCTCTGCGCGGAGCATGGCGTCCACGCGACCCTGAAGGTGCGCCAGGCGGTCGGCGACGGCGCCCTCCCTCGCCTCCCGCGACGCGGCGCGTCGGGCGGAACCCCGCGCCGCCGCCGCGGCGACGGCGTTGCGCTCCTCCGCCTCGTGCGCCGCCCCGCGGAGCCGCGTGAGCTGCACCTCCATCGCGGACTCCCACCGCCTCTGCGCGTCGCGCATCTCCTCGAGCACCGCGAGCTGCGCCCCGGCGTCGCCCGCCGCTGCCGCAGCCTCCGCCTCGGCGGCGACTCGTTCGCGGAGCGCGGCGCGGCGCGCCTCCTCGCGCTCGACGAGCGCGCACACGGTCGCCAGCTCGGCGGCGAGCTGCCGGTCCGCCTCGAACGCGAGGTCGGTGGGGTCGTCCGGCGCGCCGGGGAGGCCCGCGAGCGCCGCGGCGGCGCGCAGGTCGCCGCCGGCGTCGACGCTCCCGGGCGCCGACCCGAGCGAGATGCCGAGCTTCGCCGCCTCCTCGTGCACCGCGCGCCGAGCGTTGGCGGCGGCGACCCGAGCGCTCTCCACGGGGTCCGTCGACGAAGACGCCCCGTTCAAGGACCCCTCGGATAAAGACCCCGGGAGGATCACCTCCGCCGCCGCCTTCGCCGCGTCCTCGGCCGACATCTCGCCGAACGAGAGAGGGGCGAACGAAAGAGCACCGGCGGATCGTTCGGCGTCGTCGGAGGGCGCGTCAGCGTCCTCGGCGGGGAGTTTCCTCTCGGGAGTTTCCGACGGATCATGGGCCGGCGAGCCGAGGGCGTCTTCGCCGAGGGCTTCTTCGACCGGCGTCGCGCGCGTCGACGCCGCTCCCCCTTTCTCTCTCTTCTCGGGCGACCGCAGTTGGTTCGACGGGCGGTTCGATTTCCCCCCCGAGACCGAGAGGAGTTTCTTCACCGTTTCGTACTCGTTCGCCGCCGCCGCGACGCGCGCGCGGAGTTTGTTCACCTCCTCGGCGAGCGTCTCCGTCGCGCCCGCGGCGGCGGCGGCGGCGGCGACGGCCGCCGCCGCGTTCGTCGCCGACGTCTCCGCGTTCGCCTCCGCCGCGG
>MDSW01105754.1_pt1 | contig 14271 bp, 10 predicted proteins | sample 811171 | NCBI WGS metagenome assembly MDSW01 (sample SAMN05326641, study PRJNA326480) | marine metagenome | isolation source: seawater | place: Atlantic Ocean: North West | collected 2012 | reverse complement strand
TGATTTTAATGCGGTACCCACTCCATACCAACCCGGGACTAGGTGTCTATTTTGTGTCCAAGCGAATACCCATGGTATTGCGCGTAGATCGCTTAATGACTTTATACCAAAACGTCTGGCTGGACGTGAACCGATATTCATTTTTGCTAATTCCTCTACTGGACTTGCAGCACTATAATAATCCATCAGATCGTCTGTTTCTGCAAATTTTCGATATTTATTAAAGGCGAGTTCAGACAGACTTTCCATCGCTGTATTAAATGCTCGATTCGGTTTTAATTCGTCTTGATTTAATGACTTCAGAGTATGTTCAAACACACTTGCAGCTAATAATTCCATCTGATATTGAGCGGTACCTTCGTTGGCATATTTTGATGACACCACTTCACCTTGTTCGGTAATACGCATTTGCCCATGGATAGAGCCTGCCGGTTGTGCTGCGATGGCATAACCGGTCGGTGCACCACCGCGACTGACTGAGCCACCTCTTCCATGAAAAAAGGAGATTGAAATTCCCACATCCTGCCCTATCTTAGTTAGATTAGCTTGTGCTTTGCTTAATTCCCAATTTGCGGTGAAGTAACCACCATCTTTATTAGAATCAGAATAACCAATCATCACTTCCTGTATACCAGTTTGATGGTTTATCGATTGTTGGACGATCGGAATGGTGAATAACTCAGACATCATCTGGGGGCCTCTTTGTAAATCATCTATTGTTTCGAATAATGGAACGATAGGCAGTCGACTATAAACCTCACCATTTTTCTCTACAAATAAACCAGCTATTTTCGCCAACAGATAGACACCGAGGATATCATTGATGGATTGTGTCATTGATAAAATGAAGTATCCGAATGCTTCATGATCCAATTTATCCATCATGTCGGCTGTCATCTGAAACAAGCCAATAGTCGAAGTAGAAGTATCATCCAAATTAGAAAAGGTCGGTAAATTTTCTTGTGGTTTATCTAACTCTGCTAGTAACCAGGCTTTCCACCTAGCACTATTGGGCGAGGGTGGTGTATCTTTCGTATTCATTGCCTTCCAGATAGATGCTAGTGTATGATTTACTGTAGTTGAGTTTTCTCTTAGATCAAGTCTTACTGTCCGAAAACGAAATGCTTCTGCTTCCTGTAATAGAGGAAGAACTAATGTTTGCGACAGCTGTTTACAATCAGACGCTTGTAACCCCGCCATCAATTGTTTTATATCTATAATAAATTCATCTACATTACTATAACGAATCGCGCTAAAATGTCCTTCACTATGACTACTCAAAGTGCCTCGTAATTTAACTAACATACATGTCAAGAATTGACGAAAAACCTCTCCAGGGTTTCTCTCTGAAACCAATTCAAGTTCATCAATATCTTTTAAAATTACTTGTAAATCTTGCTCAAATATTTTTGATAACTTGATGTTAATACTGGATACACTCAAGTGTTCGACTAAGTCTTCTAACCGTTTTATATAATGATGAAATACCATTTGACGATTCTTTAGTAATGTATCTTTGGTGACATCATTAGTAACAAGAGGGTTCCCATCACGATCACCACCAATCCAAGAACCGAACTGAAAAAATGACGGGAGTAAAAAATCTGTATCAGGATAATTTTTGTTTAATGCTAATTTTAATTTTTCATGTGTTTCTGGGATACGCTCAAACAGAGTTTGTTCGAAAAAATGTAGTCCCCATACAACTTCTTGTGGAACGGTTGGCTTTTCTAGACGTAATTCACCTGTCAACCAGAGTAAGTCAATCTCATTACGTAAGGCATCAAGAAATTTTTCACGTTCTCGCGCTGTCCAACGTGACCCTTCTAAACGATATAATAAGACATAGATTCGACGATGTATTTCTAATACTGTTACGCGTTTTGCTTCGGTGGGATGTGCCGTAAAAGTCGGACGAATATGTGCAACATCAAGTAAGTTTTGAATCTCTTCTGGGCTCACACCTGATACGTTAGCTTTTTTAAAAACATTTGCGAAGGTTCCAACTATATTTTCTAGTCCGATTTCTTTTTCGGCCATACGTCGACGACGCATACCAGTATTCTCTTCTGCAACATTAAGCAACTGAAACCAGATGCCCCATGCTTGGAGTATGCCTAACAATAACTTTTTGTCACCCGTTGGGATTGATGACTCTCCTCGAACATAAGGTAAAACCTCAATATGTCGCTGTTCTATAACATGAATAAGTTGATCCGTTAAGATGCCAACAACTTCTTTTGCATAAATCGCTGAAGCAGCATCAAGAGTTCGTTCACTAGATTCAATATTTGCTTCCACCATGAAACTTTATCCTAAATACTTTTAAAAAATTTGAAAATGATTATTTTTTCTTAACTACGAAATGATTTCAACCATATAGTCGTATATGTACAGATAATACATGCGAATTGAAGCATGAAAAATATGAAGCTACCGTTTAAAAAGTAATCTCTAGAATATTCTAAGCAACGCGGTCATTAGGTTCTTCACCATCGAAGAACGACTTGACATTTGCCAGAGATCGTAATCCCATAGCAACTCGAGTTTCTGTCGTCGCGCTACCCAAATGAGGTAGTAGTACAACATTCTCCATTAATAATAAATCTTCGGTAACAATAGGTTCTTTTGCAAATACATCGAGACCAGCACCTGCAATCACACCATTTTTTAATGCTTGCACCAAGGCCAATTCATCAACCACATCACCTCTAGCAGTATTGATCAGGAATGCTGATTTTTTCATTATGCCAAACAGTTCAGCATTCATAAGATGGATATTCGCACCACCACCTGGACAATGTAAAGTCACAAAATCAGCATCTTTAAGTACATCTTCAATTGTTTCAAGTTGCGTCGCATTAAATTTTTCAACCACTTCCTTAGTAGGTGGATAGGGATCGTAAAAACTAACTTTCATACCAAAACCAAAGTGTGCTTTTCGTGCAAAGGCTTGTGCAATACGACCAAAGCCGATAAATCCAAGATTTTTACCGGTAACTTTTGTTGCCAACATATGCGTTGGACACCAACCATCCCATTTCTTATCTCGTACCAAACGTTCACCTTCACCTATACGTCGTGAAACAGTCAGTAACAAGCTCATGGCTATATCAGCTGTACAGTCAGTCAAAACTTCAGGTGTATTTGTGACAACAATACCTAACGCTTTTGCTGCTTCAGTATCGATGTTATTAAATCCTACACCAAAATTCGAGACGATTTTACACTTACGATCTTCAACACCAAGAATCTCTTCATTGATCTGAAAATCAGAAACAGTTGGACAAACGGCATCTGCACTTTGCATCGCTGTTTTAAGTTCTTTGACTGACATTTTATGATCATCTTCATTCAAATCAACATCAAACATTTCACATGCTTTGGCCTCTGCTTCTGCAGGCCATTGTCGAGTAAGAATAACTTTAGGTTTTGACATAAAAATTCTCTTATTAACTTAATTTAGCTAATACTTCTTTTATTGTTGAAGCAAATAAGGAAGGGTTAGGAACAACGGTTACACCACATTCCTGAAATATTTCCAGTTTTTCTACGGCACTATCACCTACAGTAGAAATGACCGCACCAGCATGACCCATGCGACGACCTTTCGGTGCAGTTAATCCTGCAACATAACCAATAACAGGTTTAGACATATTATCTCTAGCCCACATTACTGCATCAACTTCTTGTGATCCTCCAATTTCACCAATAATAACAACCACATCAGTTTCACTATCCTCTTCAAAGGCAGACAAATGATCTTGGAACGAACTACCATTGATAGGATCTCCACCGATACCAATACTAGAAGACACACCAATCCTCATATCCTTCATCTGTGATACCACTTCGTAAACTAAGGTTCCAGAACGGCCTATGATGCCAACATTACCCGAAAGATAGATATGTCCTGGCATGATGCCCATCATACATTTTCCAGGACTTATAGAACCAGCACAATCAGGTCCGGTCAATAACATTTTGCTATCTGCTTTATAACGGCGCATGTAACGTTTAACTCGAATCATATCCTGCAAAGGTATACCATCAGTAATTGCAACACAGTACCGAACACCTGCATCTGCTGCTTCCATGATACTATCCGCTGCAAACGGTGGTGGTACAAAAACAATACTCGCGTCCGCATCAGTCACTTCGACCGCTTCTTTCATCGTATTAAACACCGGTTTATCCAGATGCTTAGTACTGCCTTTACCTGGTGTGACGCCACCAACGACATTGGTACCGTACTTAATCATATTGCCTGCATGGAAAGAACCAACTTGACCAGTAAAGCCTTGAACTAAAACTTTAGTCTTTTCATTTAAATGAATTGCCATATTAGTCGTCCTCTTTTATTTACAAGTCGACTGTTTCCAGACAGCAACAGATTTATCTGCCGCTTCTTTTAAAGTATTAGCCATGATAATTGGTAAACCGCTATCAATAAGGACCCTACGACCCTCTTCAACATTTGTGCCTGACAATCTTACAACCAATGGAACCTTTATAGCAGTTTTTTGGATAGCCTTAACAATGCCTTCTGCTATCCAGTCGCAACGATTAATCCCTGCGAAGATGTTAACGAGAATACATTCAACCTTTTCGTCAGAAAGTACAAGATTAAATGCCTTAGTGGTACGTTCAGGTGACGCGCCGCTACCAATATCTAGAAAGTTTGCAGATTCTCCGCCAGCATACATAATCATATCCATCGTCGCCATTGCTAAACCAGCACCATTAACAATACAACCGATGTTCCCATCGAGACCGACATAACTCATTCCAAGATCACCGGCATACATCTCGCATGTATTTTCTTGTGACTTATCTCTTAGTTCTGCGATCTTGTGATGTCGAAACAACGCATTATCATCAAAACTCATCTTCGCATCGACGGCTATAATGTTCCCTTCTTTGGTAACGACTAATGGGTTGATCTCAACCATAGTCGCATCCAAATCACGCATCGCACGGTAACATCCTAATATAGTTGTCACAGCTTGATTGACCTGTGTTTTATCAACAGCTAATGCAAAAGCAATTTCACGTGCCTGAAACGTTTGCATACCGACTGCTGGTTCAACAGCAATTTTAATTATCGACTCAGGCTTACTTACCGCAAGTTCTTCGAATTCTACACCACCTTCAATCGAGGCAATAATGGTAATTGTTTCATTGTCACGATCTAATACAAAGGCTAGATAAATTTCACGTTCAATATCACAAGCTGCTTCTACATATAATCGGTGACAAATCTTACCTTGTGATCCAGTTTGGTGCGTTACTAATTCTTTGCCTAACAATTCTTCGGCAGCCGTTGAAACTTCCATTTCTGTTTTACAAATTTTGATTCCACCCGCCTTACCTCGTCCACAAGAATGAATTTGCGCCTTAACAATCCAGCATTCACCACCAATTTCTGTAGCACGATAGACTGCTTGTTCGGGACTATACGCTAGTCCACCTTTGGAAATCGAAACACCATAATCTGCGAGTATCTCCTTAGACTGATATTCATGAATATCCATTATTACAACCTTATAGTAGTCTTAGAAAAAAATCTTTTACGTTTAGCCATCGAAGTCCTTCTCAGGAGGCAATATATTTGATTATTTCTCTTCATCAACATCGACAATGTGGTCTTCACAATCAGTTAATGTATATTCTATGTTACTTTTGATGAAATTTTGAAATATACCTAGACTAGAAATATGTATGATGAAATCACTACTATTTATACCGTGTAGAACTGATACAAGCACTATCAATCAACAACGGAACTTGATTGATCCATACTCAAAGTATCAACAAGATTGTGAAGCGTGTCTCGAAGCTTATAAAAATTACTATCAGACAAATCTGTTCTACTGGCTACCTGCTTTTGTAATTCAGAAACACTATTTTCTAACTTCTTCCCTTTAGTCGTTAAGAACACATTCACTTTACGTTCATCCTCAGAATTCCTTTTACGGAATATGAGTTCTATCTTCTCTAAACGTTTGACTAATGGTGTAATCATAGCGGAATTGAGTCGTAATCTTGTAGCTAATTCTTTTATAGTTAAGCCATCGAATTCCCATAGCACTAATAAAACCAAGTACTGTGGATATGTAATACCTACCTTGTCTAATTTTGGTCGATATACTCTTGTAATAGAATTTGTTGCCGCATATAGTGCAAAACATAACTGATTTTTTAATAGTAGGTTTTTATTATTTTTCATTTTGAGTGTCCAGATACTAGATTATTACTTATTTAAACCAGAGCTATTCGTTATCACAAAAATTTGATTATCATTGTATTCTTGGTTTTGCGGTTGTTCGCAAATATTCCTGCGCTGCTGCAACACCACTGCCCAATTCAATCGAGTAACCCAGATCTTTCATAGTCATTTCGGCGCCGTTTATCGGCGTTAAGATCATCAACTCATTCATGTCTCCGAGGTGGCCGATACGAAATGCTTGACCAGCAATTTTGGTAAGGCTGATTGAAAGCGACAGATTGTAGTAATTATAGGCATGCCGAACGACCTCGTTACCATCAAAGCCTTTCGGAACTTTAACTGCGGTTACGGTATCTGAATACCAATTTTCATCATTTGCAATTGGACGCATTCCCCAAGCGCTAACTGCGGCACGAACTGCATTAGCCATACGAGTATGTCGTGTATATACATTATCCAAACCTTCTTCGAACAACATATTGAGCGATTCGCGTAAGCCACGAAGTAGATTCATTGGTGGTGTGTAAGGAAAATAACCCAAATCATTCGTTTTGATTTGATCATTCCAGTCAAAAAATGTCTTTGGCAAGTTTGAATCTTTGTGACAGTTTAATGCTTTTTCACTTGCACAAACAATACCAAGTCCAGTAGGCAACATAAAACCTTTTTGTGAACCAGAAACACATATATCCACGCCCCATTCGTCCATACGAAAATCAATTGAACCAACAGAACTCACGCCATCAACAAATAACAACGCCGGATGGTCGCAAGCATCTAATGCTTTGCGTACGCCGGCGATATCGGAAGCAACACCTGTTGCAGTTTCATTTTGGGTTGCAAAAACCGCTTTAATTTCATATTTTTTATCAGCCGCAAGAATTTCAGTATACTTCTCTACAGGCACACCATCCCCCCATTCTTCTTCAAGATGCATTACATCGAGACCCCAACGTTGACAAAGATCTACCCAGAGGTATGAAAAATGACCAAAACTAGACATCAAGACCTTATCACCAGTATTCAATGTATTTGATACCGCTGATTCCCAACCACCAGTACCTGATGCTGGAAAAATGAACACACGTCCATTTTCAGTCTTAAAGACTTTTTTCATGTCTTCATAAAGTGGTTTACTAAATTCAGGCAAGTCCGTCGCGCGCATATCTTCCTGCTCGATGTTCATTGCACTCTGAATGCGACGCGGCACAGTCGTTGGGCCGGGGATAAACAAAAAATTACGTCCAGGCATGATGTGCCCTCCAATGTTGTAAAATGTCTTTTCAAATAAAAAAGAGCTACGCTTTTTTTATTTGAAATTCTCTAATTCTAGGAGCTTTCGCTAAGACATCTCTTCAGCGTTGAGCAATTGTTATAATAGTTTAACTAATAAAGGTGAACGCGTATATCATAGCAGCTTAATTAAAAAATTAATAATTAAATCAGTAACTTAAAATAATAAATTCTTTCCATAAAAAGCCGTCACTATTTTTTCATATGAGAACTAGCCTGCTTTAGATCATCAATCAAGTCTGTTACGTCTTCGAGACCAACCGATAAGCGTATCAAACTCGATTTTATACCAACTTCACAACGTTGTTCTTTAGTCAATTTGTGATGTGTTGTCGTACTTGGATGAGTAATAGTACTTTTGGTATCACCTAAATTTGCCGTGATAGAAAATAATTTGACTGAATCAATAAATTGCCAGGCCTCTTCTTTATCTCCTCTGACTTCAAAACTCACGATACCACCAGGGCCTTTTTGTTGCTTTGTTGCAAGCTTATTTTGCGGGTGAGATTCTAGTCCAGGATAATAAACTTCATTTACAAATTTTTGACTATTTAACCATTCAGCTATTTGCTGTGCATTTTGACAATGTGCCTGCATGCGAATCGACAAGGTCTCTAGTCCTTTTAGAAAAACCCAGGCACTAAACGGACTCATGCTGGCACCCCCTGTGCGTAAAAATGCATAGATATCCTGTCCGATTAAAGAATCACTACCAACAATAGCACCGCCTACACAGCGACCTTGACCATCAAGGTATTTTGTTGCGGAATGGATTACAATATCAGCACCTAGTTGTAATGGTAATTGTAGGCAAGGCGTGCAAAAACAATTATCGACAATTAAAAGCTTATTCTTACTATGCGCGATATCTGCTATCCTGGTTATATCTGCAATCTCAGTAAGAGGATTTGAAGGTGTTTCTAGAAAAAGTAGCTTCGTGTTACTCCTAATCGCCTGATCCCACGACTCATAATCAGTGATGCCAACGTATGTCGTCGTGATACCATATTTAGGTAAAATGTTTGAAAGTAAATTGACCGTTGCCCCAAAAACACTTCGTGACGAAACAATATTATCGCCCGCTTTTAATAGGCCTAGCAAGGTACACAAAATCGCACTCATACCAGACGAGGTGCCTATACAACGTTCACCTTGTTCTAGTGCGGCCAGACGCTTTTCAAAAGTACGAACTGTGGGATTAGTAAAACGAGAATAGATATTTCCCGGATCATCACCGGCAAAACGTGCTGCTGCAGTAGCAGCATTAGCAAAAATATAGCTTGAAGTAGCAAATATCAGTTCACTATGTTCACCTTCTGGACTCCTCATCTGTCCGGTCCGTACAGCAAGCGTGTCAGGGCTTAGTGGTTTTTTTGTATCGTCTGTCATTTTGACATCCTCAATAATAATCATAAAAGCTTTGCGGAGTCAGCCTGGAAAAAAGTTGCTGTTGTGAACATGAGTGATATTCGTGGTTCTCTTCGACAACTCGTTCAAGACGTTATCTGTTACCTAAATCTATATAGGTTACTCACGTTCAACTTCAGCTAAAGAAAGTTGTATCTTTAGCGGTATTTTTATTGCGCCCGCAAGCTAATCTCAAATCGGCGCACACATAGAAACTAGTTAATTTCTCTGCTTATGTCAATTGCTTAAAGTCACTTTTCATCATTAATTATGGCGATTAAAATAATGTCTATTATGAAATGATGTCAAATAATATTTTTTCATCACATGAAAGATCATCAATATTGATATAATTACTATGGAAACAACCGACATAACTTTTCATTACATAAATCATCTTTTACTCTAAATTTAAAACATCCTGCATATCAAACAGACCATTATCTTTTTCTACTAACCATTTAGCAGCTCTTACCGCACCATTTGCAAATGTTTTTCTTGATGATGCCTTATGAGTAATCTCAACACGTTCGCCTTCTGTTGCAAACATAACTGTGTGATCTCCAACAATATCTCCTGCTCGTATAGTTTCAAAACCAATAGTATTTTTATCTCTTTCTTCGGTAATTCCTTCACGTCCATATAGAGCGCATTCTTTTAGATTGCGTCCTAAGGTAGTTGCAACAACTTCTCCCATACGTATTGCTGTCCCTGACGGCGCATCTTTTTTATCTCGATGATGCGCTTCGATTATTTCTATATCAGCATTATCACCTATCACCCGTGCTGCCATCTCCAACAGCTTTAAGCACAGATTAATACCAATACTCATGTTTGGTGCAAACACAATGGCAATTTTTTTTGAAGCTAACTCAATTTGTTCATGATCTATCTTACTAAGACCTGTTGTTCCTATTACCATTTTACAATTAGCAGCGACACATTTTTTGATATTTGCAGTAACTGATGCTGCAAAAGTAAAATCGATCATCACATCAATTTGATCAGCAATAATTAAAATATCATTGGTAATTACTACACCTATTTTACCAATACCGGCCACTTCACCGGCATCGACTCCGAGCAAAGAAGATTCATCATATTCAATCGCGGCAGTGATCTCGACTCCTTCAGTGTCTTTACAGACCTCGATAATAGTCTTACCCATTTTTCCAGCCGCACCACAAACACCAATTCTTACCGACATAACTACTACGCCTATATGGATTCTACATATTTAAGATTATACATTAGCAAATACTCGTAAACGAGCGACATTCTAACCTGCTTCGCCAAAATCAAGAAAAAGAGCTATCTCACTATTCGAACTATTCAGATATCCACAAACAGGGGGTGAGTCAAACAATGTCTCATTGTCGAAAATCGTCAGCGTGCTTACTATACTTTGAGGATTGACATTTGTTAGTTGAGATGAATTTCTCCAAAAATTGATTCAGATCAATTTATTCGTTCTACAAGCATCAACTATATTGCAATAATTTATACTTTTCGAACATATTGCGATGTTTGAAAATAAAATAGTAGTACTTATATCAATTTTGCTTTATCTCGGAAATTCTGTGGCCTAAGATGAAATTGTTGTATCTACATTCAACAATTGCAGAGAGTCTTCATGACCCTTTTTTATAAACATAACGGAGGTTATTCACTATAATACCTCTACTAAATGAAATTGCAGGAAAGTATCCGAAACTTTCTATTTTAAAAATAAAGATTGAAGAGAATCATAGTTTAGCTGAAGAGTATGATGTAAAAAGCGTGCCTGCTTTATTGTTGTTTAAAAATGGCGAGTACATTGATCGTCTCATGGGTAAGTCTCCCTTTCTGATGATCGACAACCTGATACATAAACATAAATAAGCTTAAGTTAATGGTTGAATCAAAACTTGTTTCAATCATATTCTCTTATGATACAAGGAGCTTATGGCAAGACTTAGAGAATTTGACTACGACAGAACCTTAATAAATGCGGCGTAGCAATTTTGGGCTAACGGTTTTCAAGCAACGTCAATAATTGACATTGCTTCAGCTACAGGTGTAAAGCCAGGAAGCCTATACAAGGCATCTGGTGACAAAAAGAGGAATATTCCTAAAGTGTGTTAAATACTATATGGAACATACTTCCTACTATGCAATTCTCATTGAAGAATCTGAGGCTCCTTTTAAAGAAAGTCTTCGAAAAGTTTTCAAATTAATGGTGGACAGCTGTGACGATTCTGATCGAGAAAGTGGATGTTTAATCACGAATTCTACTTACGAGATGGCCTCTGTTGATGAAGAGATTTTTGATGAGATGAAAAAACATCTCTCCCAAATGAAACAAACTATTATCAACCAGATATGTTTAGCGCAAGAATCAGGTGAAATCGATAAAGAAAAGGATGTTGATTCATTGGCTGCATACATAATGACCTTGATAAAGGGTTTGTTAGTCTCATCTAGAGTTACCAAGAATAAAACAGAAATGCGAAATACAGTTAAGTTAGGATTATCAATATTAGACTAAAATAATTTTGGAACATTAAAATTATTATCTGCTATTTATGTGAAATACCATATTCCAGATATGCTCCAATCAATTCCTCATCGAATCAAAAAACTTCTTCACTCCGTCAATCCATGAACTCGCCTGAGGACTATGTTTAGTTCCTCCACTATCCATTGTCGTTTCAAATTCTTTTAATAGTTCTTTTTGTTTATTGGTTAGTTTAACTGGTGTTTCAATAATAATACGGCAAAGTAAATCACCTATTGATGAACTTCTTACCGAACGCACGCCTTTAGATCTCATACGAAACATTTTTCCACTTTGTGATTCAGCAGGAATTTTTAATTTCACTTTTCCTTTTAAGGTAGGAACTTCAAGTTCTCCTCCCAAAGCTGCGGTAGTAAAACTGATAGGCACATCACAATAAAGATCCGTACCATCACGCTCGAATATAGGATGACCTTTCACAGCTATATGTACATATAAATCACCTGCAGGACCACCATTTTCCCCAGCCTGCCCTTCACCAGAAAGACGAATACGATCGTCATTATCGACACCTTCCGGTACTTTGACAGAAATAGTCTTACTGTCTCTGACGCGACCATCGCCCCGACAAGGTGCACATGGATCACTAATTATTTTTCCTTGACCACGACACTTCGGACAGGCTTGTTGAACGGAAAAAAAACCTTGTTGCATCCTGACCTGTCCATGTCCAGCACAAGTTGGACAGTTTATCGGTGAACTTCCCTTTTTTGCACCCGAACCTTTACAGCTTTCACATATCACCAATTTTGGCACACGAATTTTGACTGTACTACCAGAAACGGCATCTTCCAAAGACAGTTCAAGGTTATAACGTAAATCTGCACCTCGATAGACACGATCACCACCACGTCCACTACCAGCTCCACCACCAAAAATATCACCAAATACACTATCGAAAATATCACCATACCCCTCACCACTTGGTCCGCCACCAGCAGAATTATTTTCTACGCCGGCATGGCCAAATTGATCATAAGCAGCACGTTTTTGAGGATCAGATAATATGTCATGTGCTTTTTTTGCTTCTTTAAACTTTTCTTCTGCCTTTACATTTCCTTCATTACGATCAGGATGATATTTCATTGCCAAACGACGATAGGCTTTTTTTAGTTCTGGCTCATCGGCATTTTTTGAAACACCTAATACTTCATAATAATCTCGTTTATCTGACATGCCTGTACTCTTTTTAAATTTCTATTTTATGTATATTTTACATAACGTTAATACGAAAATAGCCCGGAGAAGAATACTCACCCCCAGGCTGAATTATTGTAATTATTCTACTTTTAGATAAAAAGATTTCGTACTACTATTTCTTCTCGTCTTCAACTTCTTTAACTTCTTCAAACTCAGCATCTACAACATTATCATCTGTCGAAGCATTACCATCACTAGCTTCGGATTTTTGACTTGCGCCGCCACTATCTTCAGATTGCTGTTCTGAATAAGCTCGTTCTGCGAGTTTCCCTGCGACTTCTGTCAACTTGGTTGTCTTTTCTGTTATTGCTTCCTTGTCATCTCCTTTCAACACCTCTTCAAGTTCCGCTATGGCAGCTTCAATATCAGATTTTTCTTGCTCTTCAAGTTTCTCACCGAGGTCTTCCATTGATTTTTTAGTTGCATGGATCATGTTTTCTGCCATGTTTCTAGTTTCAACCATTTCTTTTGCAAGTCGATCTTCTTCAGCATGTGCCTCAGCATCCTTAACCATTTCATCAATCTCTTCATCTGAAAGACCACTAGAGGCCTTAATCACAATTGACTGTTCTTTGCCTGTCGCCTTATCTTTTGCAGAAACATTTAAGATACCATTTGCATCAATATCAAAGTTCACTTCAATTTGTGGAACTCCTCTAGGTGCTGGAGGGATATCACTCAGGTCAAAGCGACCCAATGATTTATTACCTACAGCCATCTCGCGTTCACCTTGCATCACATGAACTGTAACAGCAGTTTGATTATTCTCAGCAGTCGAAAAAACTTGATTTGCTTTAGTCGGTATCGTCGTATTCTTATCAATTAACTTAGTCATAATACCCCCCATTGTCTCAATACCTAAAGATAATGGCGTAACATCTAATAAGAGCACATCTTTAACATCACCACCCAAAACGCCCGCTTGAATAGAAGCACCAACAGCAACTGCTTCATCAGGGTTTACATCCTTACGAGGTTCTTTTTCAAAAAATGCTTGAACCTTTTCTTGCACCATTGGCATACGAGTTTGACCACCGACTAAAATAACATCCGTAATATCAGATTTTGATAATCCGGCATCATCTAGAGCAACTTTACAAGGAGCAATAGTACGTTCAACCAATTCTCCTACTAATGATTCCAGCTTGGCTCGCGTCATTTTCAAATTGAGATGCTTTGGACCACTAGAGTCGGCAGTGATATAAGGTAAATTAATATCTGTTTGCTGACTAGATGATAATTCTATCTTAGCTTTTTCTGCTGCTTCTTTAAGCCGTTGCAAGGCCATAGGATCATTATGCAGATCCACTCCTTGTTCTTTCTTGAATTCATCACAAAGGAAATCAATAATGCGGAAATCAAAATCTTCTCCACCGAGAAAAGTATCCCCATTCGTTGAAAGAACTTCAAACTGATGTTCTCCATCTATCTCGGCAATCTCGATTATAGATACGTCGAAAGTACCGCCACCTAGGTCATATACTGCAATCTTGGCATCACCACGCTTTTTATCCATGCCGTAAGCCAATGCCGCAGCAGTTGGCTCATTAATGATACGCTTAACTTCAAGACCTGCGATTCGACC
>MDSW01072620.1_pt1 | contig 14271 bp, 8 predicted proteins | sample 811171 | NCBI WGS metagenome assembly MDSW01 (sample SAMN05326641, study PRJNA326480) | marine metagenome | isolation source: seawater | place: Atlantic Ocean: North West | collected 2012 | reverse complement strand
TATTACGAGTGAAACAACGTTTGGCCTTCTGTTGCCCACTGTTGCCCAATAAACTTTTCTCCGTGTTTTGTGACATTGTATTCCTGCCGGGGGTATTACTTTTGCCCATAATACGGGCAAGACTCTATTTGCCACACTTTTGTGTGTCATATGTGTGGCAAAACCTAAAAACCGTCACTCCAACTGACAATTGTGTGTTTTTACTAAAGCAAAAATGAATTGCCTCAGAACCGCTAGTGTCTGGTTTCTTTCGGCCATTGTCATATCTGATCTGGCAATGGGTGAAGATGTAAAAAGCATTTACTTGGAAGCTGAGCCCCGATGTCACTCGAGCAAAACCGTTCCGATTCAAAATCCAACATTAGATTGCTTTTCCATTGATCTTGATATAGATCCTGTGATCGATGGTTTGGGGGATGTTCAGGTTGTCGCTGGTTTCGCCCTTGGGGTGACAGATGGATTCATTCCGAAAAATGGAATTGGACCAGTTCGTGAAAAAGCAGATATCACGATCGGTCTCCGTGAAGGATCTGGTCGATCTTGTTGGCTTATCTGGCACCAAGGCAAAGACTTGATTCAGGATGATCCCGACCCAGTGCCGCGAGGATACCGGACAGACCCAACATATCAGCACCACAATACCCGGCTAATTGCTGATGTTGATTCCTACCATGTTCGGCTTGTTGTTTGGCCTGATCACGAAGGCTCTCTTGTCCGGCTGTTTATCGATTCATTGGATCGACCCGTTGAAGAATATTACATCGATAAAAGAATTCGGCTGGGAACAGTACTCCTGTATACGTCTCGTGGTGGCCAGCCCGGTGATCCTTCCCAGAAAAGCTTGTTTCGAAATGCGAATATTCAAAAGTTAAGTCTTGAAGACGCCAAACGATTACCAACTTATTGGGATACGATTCTTTCCTGTCTCGACCCAAAACATCAAAAGATGCAACAAATTATTGCATTGGCAAAGCAAGGAAAAAGCACTGAATCGTGTTCTCATTTCATTGATCATATGCGGACAAGAAAAACGCCACATGGACCAATGTGGGAAAACGTAAGTGACCGACAACTCGCTCGCAATTGGGAGGAAGTTGCCAACGAAGCCCTACGAGGTCGTTACGGCACACTTGGTTTTTCAGCAAAGTTCGACAATTCATGGACAGATACGAATGGGGAAAAGCACGTTTGGGTAACAAATGAAAAACCCCTCCAACTTAATTGGGGACGAGAGAACGGACACTTAAACCGGCACTTCCACTGGGTTGCACTGGCAAAAGCATGGGACGAGACGCGTTCACCAGAATATGCTGAAAGGATTGGTGCAGAGGTCATTGATTGGGTTGGTCGGGAACCCTTTTTCTGGAAACATTGCCCTACGGTAGGTGGTGTTTGGTTAATGGATGGCACCGTTTTTCGACGCGGCTTCATGAACACTAGCAACATAGGCCGTCGATTGGAACTAACCTGGTGGCCAACTTTTGAAACAATTCGTCATACGAACGCATTCAATGATGAAGCGGTTTTGGCCATGCTCGTTGGAATGATAAGGCAAGCCGAACTCATTATGAATCCAACGAGTTTTGCAGTTCATGATGACGGTGGATCGCATACCACGTTAGCCTTGCTCACAACTGCACTCCTGCTTCCAGAACTGAAGTTAAGTAAAAAATGGAAAGAAATTGCGTTACAGCGCTGGGATCAGATTATCGAGCAACAATTTCATCCAGATGGTAGTCACGTGAGTCTTAGCACTGGCTACAACTGGGCCTCAATTCTAACTCTGGAGAACTTTATACGGCTCTATGAGCAACTTGGTATTGCTGTGCCAGAGAAATGCTTGAAAACCCTTGAACACGCTTTGGAGTATCCGGTTGCATTCTCAACACCCAACCAGACACAAATTGCCTTGAACGATGGTGGTTGGGGCATGGTAGATGACCACTATCAAAGAATTATGCCATGGTTTCAACACCGCTCAGATTTCCAGTGGATGGCAAGTCGAGGACAAGATGGAAGTCCTCCAAATCGAAAGTCTGTGTATTTTCCTAATGCAGGTCACTATGCCATGAGAAGTGGCTGGGGAGAAAATCAAAAGTTTCTCTTTTTTGGTGCAGGTCCGTGGGGTGCCAGCCATGGAAAACAGGATGCTCTTAATATTTATGCACAGTTCGGCAATACACTTCTCGTTCGTGATGCTGGACGAGGCAGTTACAGTGGTATTGGCAACACTGTCCATGCGGGAAAGTCATTGTCATACAACACTCTGTCTCCAGACTGGGCGCAGGAAAACAGCATTCCACACTGGCGACATGAAATGGCCGTTGGTTTTAACCCTCCGAATCGTCGTTGGGTTCAAAACGCAAATTGTGAATATGGTGAGGGACTATTCAAATATGGCTGGCATCGTCCAGGAGAACATATTCAGGGCAACTGGCTCCGACAAGTACTATTCATGAAAGGAACTGATGTTCTTCAAGACGGTTATTATGTGATCTTAGATACTGTTGTTCCAAAGACATCAGAGGAAAGAACATGGCGGCATCCTTTTCAATTACACCCTGACGATATCAGAATTGATGACAACAATACTACAACGGCATTCGCACCAGACGCCGCTTTACAGATTCTGCCGATTGATCCCAGTCAGAATATCAGTGTCAAAATAATTAAGGGCCAAGAACAACCAGAGCTTTTAGGCTGGCGCATATACGATAAGACGGCTAAACCATGGCCAGTGCCGACCTACATCTGGAAAGAACATGGCACGTTTTGTCGTGGCTGGGTCATTCAGATGCAAGGCGATCAATCTATGTGGCCAGTTACCTCGATTACCGACGTCACGAGTCAGTCAGAAGGAGAACTCGCCTTTAGTATCAATCGCAAGGACGGAGGCACGGATCACTTTCTCCGTCGATTTCCCTCTAAAGAAAACAAAACATGGCGGAATAGATCGATAGAAGGTGATCTTGTAATTCTTACTGAAACCAAAAATGGGCAAACGTCATGTATTCTAGAACTTGAGAATGGGGCGGGATCAGTAGCTGACGTTCAAACACGATAGTCATCAGGAACACATTTGTACTATCAATCAATCGGTTGCTTTGGCTAACTTTTTGTGTTGCTATGAAATCAACCAAAAACGTTGAATTCACAAACGCTCTATTTGCATGTCAGTTATCAGGCATTAAAAAGGTCTCATTCGAACCACAGATTTCATGCTTATTATCAGTTACGGTTGAAATAGGGTTGAAGAAATAGGGGAAAAAAGGATTTTCTAAGTTTTTATAACCTCTGCATTACTCCAGTGAGTCTTGCCTCCCTTTCGACCTATCAAATTAGCAAACGTTATTCTTCTTATTTTAATCTTGCTATTTATTTGACTGTTTAAAGCGAACTTTAGATTTCCGTTAAACCATTTATGGAAAAACAAATGCTGTCTTATTTCACCAGCCCACTGATCACTCTATCAGTCATTGGTTTTCTGACTGTCACTCTAACTCCAATTACCAGAGCGGCAGACAAGCAACAAACATCACTTATTGATCAACCAAACGATACTGGTGGTTCCCGTGACCCTTTATTGAAAACCAGCAATAAGCAAACACCACAAGAAGCGGTTAACCGAGGCAAAAGATCACTACCAAAACCTAATAAGCAACCATCAAAAAATGCGAAACGTATTCTCAATATTAACTTTGGCATGCACCCTCGGGATGTACCGCCCGGTGGTGTGGTCGGAGGCCCTCACGATGTCTGGACGCTCATAGATGTAGGTGAGACGACCAAAAAGAACCTCCCAATGGCTGATGGCACGTCCACCAAAGTATGTCTGCGACTCTCTGAGAACGATGGCGAATGGGGAATACCGGGAGCATTCGATATTTACCATGCCTATCTTTACCACAATGCTCGAGATGTTGACCTGACGCTCACCCTTCATAATCTACCGACGGGTCGCTACAACGTGTTCGTGTTTGCCCATGGTGCTGCCCCAGAGCAAAATGCCGCGATTGAGATTTCTACAGGCGACGAGGTGTATAAAGGAAAAGCAACCATAAACGATGGTTCAATGAGCTTTCTCAGTCGCAAGCATAAAGCGGGAGTGCAGTATGTTCGCTATACAATTGATGTAAATAAAAGAAAGCCAGTCACTATAATCAGCTACCGTGATGGCAGTGATCTCTCAATGTTTAATGCCATCCAATTGATGCGGACAGACACTTCTACTAGGAAACGCAGCAATTAAATCTGGCTATTAATAAAATTCTCAAAAGACCTTATCAAGGCCTGCGAATCAACACTAGCCAATCTTCGTGTTGATCGATTGGAGCCAAACCCAATTTCACTTTGCCACCACCAGCAACTGAATGGACCGAACCAAGTTGCAAGTCGCCTCCTGCACGTGGATTAAACCAGGCAACGTCAAATCGCCCTTGCGTTTCAGACAAGTCAAGTTCCGATGTTCCACCATCAGGAAGATAGACCAGATATAATTTTCCTGGCTGAGAAAAACAAAAGCAAGACATATCGTGCTCAATATTTCCAACAAGCACGTCAGTGTTACGCATTTGCCAAAATGGGATCTCATTTTTATGAAAGAACTCGATCGCAATTCGGCAGTAATTCCAGCTTTTATCACGGCTGCGCCAATCCTCACAAAGCAGATCATTCTGGTCAAACTTATAGCCAAAATAGTATTCATTACCGGCCCCGCCGGCCATCAAAGCACCCCATAACGTTTGTTTGCGAACACGGTGTTGAGTGTACGTCTTATTGCCATCCAGGTCGTGACCATCGAAACCTTTGTAGCCCAAGTCAGGGCATTGAGCATGCGCCGCACTACCACTTTCATCGAAGGCAACAACCCACGGCTTACCGGCATCTGTTGATTCACAAATCCACTTCACTGTCTGCGCATGAGTCGTTTCTAATTCACTGTTTTGCAGGGAAACACCTGTGAGTTTTGACTGGTTGCCAAGCAGTGGCCTGTAGACTTTATCCTGTTGAGAGGGATAGGTATGAACCACAATACTGTGGTTGTATGCATCAAGTTCCGAAATGTAATTGATCATTGCATTTTGCTGATTCACCGTTTGGGTATTTTCTTCACCAAGATTCCAGTTCAATCCGAGGTTGTGACTAAACCGTGCGATTATCTCTCGGCAATAAAGTTTTCGTTGTAAATCAAGATCACCACCATCCAAGCTTTCATCAACCGTCTTCTTATTCTTGATTCGGTTGTCATCATTCTCGGTTTCCTGCAATTTAAAATGCAAATACATCCCAACATTGGTTCCATGATCAAAGATGACCCCCCACTGATCAAGCTTTGAACAGTCATAATGAAGTTTGTCGTCACGGTGAATGAACGGCCACACATTATCACCATCTCCACCCGCGTTGTAGGTTAAGAAAGAAAAAGCATTACACCCCTTACTAGACAAATAGTTAATTGCCCCAATTAAGCCCTTTCCCTTATGGCCCTGCCAAACAGGATCACAAGGATTCCAATCCTGCACATGAGGCCCCCATGATTTCAGAGGAACACCTCTCTTTGTTGCAATTGTGTTATCAAAATCTTGGTAGGCGAGTAATGTCTCGGGCGAGTCAGCACCGACTTTTAGGAAGTACCGTTTCGATCCAGCATGCTGCAGGTAGCGTTTGCCAACATATTGCAAGCGTCCGTGAGCTCTAAAATCTTTTCCGTACTTATCACTCTCCTCAACTTTAAATTGCCCCCTCTTTCCATTGAATGGAGTCAATCCATTCATTGGGGCAGAAGTATCAACTGCTATGTTCTTGCCAGATTGAAATGTGACTAGGTATTCCCATGTACCAGCACGATCCGGTGTAAAACAGGCTCTCCAGATCGTACCCGACTCAGCTGAGGTGTTTGCTGCATCTCCATCACTTGCGAAGTAACCCGGTATCTCATAGCGAGTATTGTCGGAGTGAGTAAATACAACTGTCATTCGATAATCTGTAAACGGATTTGGGTCATTGTCTTCTTCGCACGCATATGGTCCTGCCAAAGAAAGAGTAACCTTATGCCACACCCTGAGTTCTCCGCCAAGCACAACCGTGCTATCACCATCAGGTTTGCACGGCAATTGAATCGGCTCAGCTTCACCGGTAGCCAACGCACCTGATTCATTAAAAACGGCAGTCTTAGAATCTTGACTTTCCGTGGCTTGGCCTGCGTAGACCATCGAAGAAAATATCCACATTGCTACAAGCAATTCAACTATCCGCATGCCGTGCTTAGCTTTCAATTACTTTTGGAACTGAATCTTAAGAGCATATGCATAATCAGATGGATGCTCCTCTGGAAGGTCGACCAAGAGTTCTTTTTCGTTCTGAAACCATGTCAGTGGTTGAGATACACCGAGCATTGAGACAGATTTTATCTTTGTTTCAATATGGTCACTCGAAATACCAAGTGACTTAATCTTAACACTATTATCGCTTGGCCATTTTAGCCCTAATGCATAGAGCACTTCGTTGCGTCTCGTAAATCGAATATCGTCTTCAGTGAATGGCTTATCCTTTGCTTCACTCACATGTTCAGTTGAAACGGCTGTTGGCCCTTCACCAAACGTAACCCAGTGCGTTGTTCCGTAGATTGCTTCACCATTTATCTTGAGCCATTGACCAATGGATCGAAGAATCTCCTGGTCCTCAGATGGAATTGTGCCGTCAGAACGAGGACCAACATTTAGAAGAAGGCAACCATTCTTACTTACAATGTCAATAAGGTCATCCACCAGTCGATCTGGCGTTTTATATTTCTGGTCTTTTGTATAACCCCAGGAACTTGAACTTACAGCTGTATCTGTCTGCCAAAACGGTTCACGAATTTCAGCCATTTTAGAACGTTCTTTATCTAGAACTGCTGATTTCTCGGAAAACGCATTCCACTTGTAATTGATAACACCAATTCCATTAGGAGTCTTCATTGTTTTGTTGTAATAGTACGCTGCAAATCTGCGGAGGTGATCAGCAAAAGGATTTTCATTGTATTTGGCTTCTCGCAATCCAGGAGTGATCCCAAAGTCAAACCAGATAAGATCCGGCTGATATCGATCAACAATCTCACACGTCCGAGCTAACCAGCTATCTTTAAACTGATCATCTTGTGGAGGAAAATGCTTGCGATAATCATCAGCATCCTTATTGAAAAGGAATGGCATTGGACGACCATAAAGACCTGCAAGTTGAGGATCAGAATTATCAAATTCTTTATCACGAACGTAGTACATCCAATTGAAAGCACGATGACTACTTACGCCGAACTTCAGACCTGCGTTTCGGGTCGCCTTTTCTAGCTCATGTATGATGTCACGTTTCGGCCCCATTCTGACTGAGTTCCATTTAGTAAAACTGCAGTCATACATCGGGAAGCCGTCGTGATGCTCAGCTACCGGTACGATGTATCGAGCACCTGCATCTTTAAATAGTCTGACCCACTCACCAGCATCAAAGTGTTCTGCTTTAAATTCAGGAATAAAGTCTTTGTAACCAAAAACTTTTTGTGAGCCATACGTTTTCTTATGGTACTCAAAAAAGTTTACTCCCCTTCGTGGTTTGTTTATATACATCTGCCGTGGATACCATTCACTTCCAAAAGCAGGAACGCTGTAGACTCCCCAATGAATAAAAATTCCAAATTTTGCGTCTCGATACCACTGAGGAATCTGATACGACTCTAAAGAATCCCAATTGTTAATAAATGGCCCAGCAGTAACAACTTGATCAATTTTCTTAATCGCTGAGGTTACATCCGGTTGAGATGGCAACTCGGCAATAGCAGGGGACTCCTGTTTAATTGATGCATAGCTAAACAAGATTGTGCAAAAAGCAAGATTTATTAGAAGTTTCCTACTAAAAATAAAGATTGTCTTGTTCATTCAAAAATACTCCAAAGAGTCTCTTGCCCATTGTTTGTGAGTTGAATTGAAAATCGCTCTGTAATACAGATGGGCTAACAACATACTTCTATATTCCTTATTACAATTGCTCTGTACAACAAGAACCATCTTAGCCAGAAAGAATGACATGAATGCGAATCGCCGTTGTTTCTTAAGAGGCTTGGGTGGCACTGTCACACTACCGTTTTTAGGTTCACTAAGTTCTGCAACACCGAATCAAACATCAGGACGAACGCGGTTCCTTGTAGTTGGCAATCCTTTCGGGATGCATCCACAACATTTCTTTCCATCCGATTTTGGTAAAGATTTTACGATCTCTCCCACCCTGAAATCTCTTTCCTGGCTCAAAGACCGACTCACTATTCTCTCGCACACTGACCATAACATGGTCAGTGGTCATGGGCGAGAAATTTCATTTCTAAGTGGTGTTCTCCCATCTGATGCTAGAGCATTTCCAGAAAAAAACATGTCACTGGATCAAGTACTGGCACGACATGTCGGCAGTAAAGTTCGATTCCCGTCAGTGGGTGCTGCTCTTGATTCAGGAATTCGTATGAGTTGGACCGCAAATGGTGTTGAAAAATTACCAATTACTGATCCTCACCAACTGTTTGATCATCTTTTCATGAATCTCACACCGCGACAGAAAGAGCAACGTCGCCGGATGTTGGGTAGAGATAAAAGTATTCTTGATACTGTCCTTGATCAGTGTGCGACTCTGGTAAGGGATGGGAGTAAGGCAGACTGTGATCGAATTGATCAATTTCAGACTTCAATACGTGAATTAGAACAATCACTCGCTGACCGAGAGACTTGGCTCGATTACGACAAACCATCTTTTGATATTTCTGACCACTTTGTTGGCGAAAGCACAATAACCAAAAAATATGATGCTATTTTTGACATGATTGCATATGCCTTCGAGACTGACCTTACTCGTGTGGCAAGCGTTGAATTTCCTTCTGAGTTGAATTACCGTGATATTCACGGTGTAAATCGAAGCTACCATGGTTGCACTCATAATGGCCGTGGTGAAGATCTTGTAAGTGAATTAGTTTCTATCGAATCCTTTCAGATCGCACGACTTGCACGGTGTCTGAAGAAACTTGATTCAATTCAAGAGCCTATGTCCGAAGGGAGCATGCTTGACCACACGATCGTTCTGTTTGGCAGCGGCATGGGCTACGGCGGAACACATTCGAACCGAAATCTCCCTATTTTGGTAGCCGGCGGTGGATTCAAGCACCTTGGACATTTTGACGCTCGTGATAGTAGTGGAAATAACATGCCGCTGTGCAATTTATTTGTCACCCTTATGCAGCGATTCGGTTTAGAGCGTGAAGCATTCAACACTAGTACTGGATCTTTGGACCTGGGTCTGGCATAGAAATGTCTGTCGCAAAGTCAAATGCGAAAATGAGATACTTCACCAATTTTTTAAGACAGATAGCGCATATGTCACTTCTTCAAAAGATGACCTTTGGGGGTATTGCTGGCATTCTTCTCACATTCTTAGACACATCCATCGCTGCCGAAACCTTAGTGGAAACCCACTGTGCTGCTTGCCACAGTGAAGAAGGAGCTGAAGGCAACTTTCGTACTGCTCATCTTGGAAACAATGCATCGAAAAAAAACATTGATTTCTGGAAGCTCGGTCTTGAACGAATTGAGGCAGGTGAAATGCCTCCAGTTGAAGAAAACCAACTGACTTCCGAGGAACGGCAACAACTGATCGCATTTTTTCGAAAACGAATTTATGAATATTTTGCACTTACTGAAAATACATTGAGCGTTCCACCTCGACGACTTAATAACAGAGAGTTCAAAAATAGTGTTCGGGATGTTCTGGGAATTGAAGATGCCGGAACACATCAGCCGACAGACAATCTAATTGGTGATTCACGACATAACGGTTTTGATACACACGGTACAACACTTGGGTTTAGTCACTTTCACCTTGAGCAATACCTTGACACTCTTCGCCGTATTGTTGATGCAACAATTCTTTCCGGAGAGAAACCCGATCTTCATTTTTATGAGATTAGTCCGAGTGAAATACTCTCTGCGCATACAAGCCAGAACACCACACGGCCTGAACGACGTGGAAATCCACATGGATTCGATTTCCTGGATCCCAAGCAATTAGCTTATTTCGAATCGATACCGGTCATACCAGAAACTGGCTGGTATGACATTGCGATTGACTGCATCGGTTTAGATCGCGGTCTCTACAAATCTGAGAAAACGGGTGTCTACAAGGGTGACCCTATTCGTTTAACTATTGTGATGGGTGATCGAGAGCAAACATTCGATCTCTCAGATAATCAAATCACAGAAATCCGGACAACTCAGTGGCTGGCTAAAGGTACTCGCCTAAGACTGAAATATCCTACTGATGGTTTAACTTTTAGAGGTAACGGTAATTTCAAGTTTCAGTACGCCATTGCGGGAGAGTACATTAAGCAAAACGATCCGACTCTTTACAAAGAAGTTGCTGATGCAATTAAGACTAAACCCAATCGGAGAGTACTTAAGCCAGAAAGCTGGCACCACTGGGTCGATTATTGGCAGGGACCACGACCACGGATATTAAAGGCATCGGTAAATGGTCCTTACTATGACTCCTGGCCACCTGCTCGTCAGACCGCTCTTCTTGGTGGGAATCCACGGGTTGAAAACGTAAAAGATATTCTGAAGCCAATTGCAGAAAGGGCCTGGCGAAGAAACGTTTCTGATTCCGAACTTACTCAAATCATAAACTTAGTACGCTCATGCCAAGACGATCTCGGCGAAACAGAGGCTTTTAAAGAAGGAATAATTGCAATTCTAGCGTCTCCCGCATTCCTTCTCGTCAACAGCAAAGACCTGAATTCAGAAGAACGTTTTACAGAAAAACTGAGCCTGTTCTTACAGAGCACTATTCCAGACGACGTACTTTCTGATTCGGTATCTGCTGGAAAATTTGCAACATTTGATGAGATTTACAGGGAATTAAAACATCGCTTTACACAATCTCGCTGTGAACCGTTCCTTAAAGAATTTCCGTACGCATGGCTCGAATTGAACAAAATTAATTTCATGTCGCCTGACCCAGATCGTTATCGCCACTATCACCGTAAACGAGTCAGTGATGACATGGTGGATGAAGTCCTTGCTTTTTTTCAGCACGTTATTTTATTAGATCTTCCTGTTACAGACCTGATTTTTGCAGACTACAGTTTTGTAAATGCAGATCTCGCAACGATCTACAACCTGAATGATATTCCTCTCGATTCACGTTTGCGAAAATATACATGGACTGATGGGAGGCGAGGTGGCTTTATAGGAATGGGGGCTTTTCTTACTCTGACAGCAGATAGTCTTGGAACATCGCCCATTCATCGAGCCGTCTACGTTATGGAGAAGTTTCTTGGGATTCATCCGACACCACCACCGGCAGATGTCTTGATCAAAGAGCCTGATATAAGATCAGCCAAAACAATCCGAGAGGTGCTGGAAGCACATAAATCAGACCAAACCTGTGCAGCATGTCATCAGAGAATCGATCCATATGGCTGGGCTTTTGAAAACTTTGGCCCCAATGGAAGTTGGCGCGATTTCTATAGCGAAGGTGCAGCTAACGGCAACCTGAGCAAACACACGAAACAGAAAGAAATTCGAATTGATGCATCAGCAAACTTTCAGAATGGAATCGAATATCGAGACATTCTTGACTTTCGAAATCACCTGAAAACAAAAGTTAATCGAGATCGCTTTGTTCGCTGCTTTATTACAAAATTATTAACTTATGCGAATGGAGAAGAGCCAAAGAATTTTTTAGAGATTGAAAAAATTGTTCAAAAATCGGCTAGTTATGACCACAGAATAGTCGCCACAATTGCTGCGGTTATCGATAGCCCACTATTCCGTGAAAATAGATGACAAATATAAACGCCTGTTAGAAATCAACTGATGACGTTGACCAAATCTGTGTGGCATATAAGTGGCAGATTAGTGGGCGGGGTCGGGCCAAAAATGAAGAGTTGTTATTTATTACGAGTGAAACAACGTTTGGCCTTCTGTTGCCAAATAAACTTTTCTCCGTGTTTTGAGAGGTGAGACTCCTGCCGCCGGGTACTACCGTCACCAGAATCACAGGTATTTTTGATTTGCATCCGTTGGATACAGAAATAGATACAAGAAAGCCCCAGAGGAGAAAGGTAATTTTATTCACTGAAATATGAAACATCCACTCATGCTCCTTGCCGCAATCGTGCTACTGGTGACCTTCGGTACAGCGCTAGCAGCTGAGTCTTCCGATTCGGAAAAGCCAATCGACACCCGTCGCGCCGAGTATCTTGAATGGATCGTCGAGCACTTTGGCAGACTGGAACCGTTGATGGATCCAAGCGACGGACGCCACTGGGCGCTTAATCATGGGCGACTGGTTCTGAATCACGATGTTGCAAAGGCGAATGAATATTTTGAATCGTTCACGCCGGTTGGTCGGGATAACGACATTTACCTCATCCGGTTCCTGCGGACATTGCTCGATTTTCGAGATTCGCCGCGGCTCTCAGATAAGGCCGAAGTTCGAATTGTCGACCTCATCAGAAAATGGCCTCGTAATCACCTGAGCACACGCGCACACTGGCCGCCGTCGTTTACCGAGAACCACGATCTGATGCATCTCACTATAGGTCTCTTTTCCAAGGAATATCGCGACGCTGATATCGAGGAACAGATTCATGAGATCAGGAAGTTCATTGCGCATCGCATGGAACGCGGCTTCGTGGAGTGGAACTCGAAGTGTTACCAGTACCATTTCTCGAATCCACTGATCATTCTGGCCGACTATGCTTCCGATAAAACACTCCGGAAAGCTGCTCAAGACTTGCTCAATATTATGCTGGCAGAGCGGGCCCTACTGAGTGTCAACGGATACCTCGGCGGACCATCGCTCCGATGCCGCACCGCAGACCGCGATCATTCCCTGACCGCCCGCAAAGTCGCCTACCTAACCGATACCCGGTACGACGGTTTCCTTCCTACCGTCTGGCTTGCACTGGGAATGGGTGAACCACGTTACGATTTCAAAAACCCGCAAGTGCCTGGTCTGAAACCAGCGGGAACCCATATTGCCAGCGGCAATGAACCCCGGTTGAAGCAAGACGAGGGCATGTTTTTCGCCAGTAGCCAGTTCATTCCACATCCTGTGGTGCAATCGCTGGCAAGAGAAGCACGAACGCGAAAGGTCCTCTACTATCAAGGACGACGTTTCATCGGCTGGCCCAGCGATGCGTTGTGGAACACACAGAAGTGGATGCCTGCCGCGGTCTATTACTACAACACGCCGCACATATCGATGGGATCAGTCCATTCCGATGGGTGGATTCATCAGTGCCGCTACAACAGCGTCCTCTTCGGAGCCGATCCGTCTCTAGCGTTGCGGGTGGAAACCATCGTGCCTGACGCCCCACCTCATAAGCGCCGACACGAAGCACGCGGACGTGTCGTCCAGCACGAAAACTGGCTACTGGGTCAGGGAACATTGTTTGAAGACGGTGGCGCAAAGCCGGAACGAGTTGGAAAGTGGAACGTCTATCAGGTCGGTAAAGGCCTCTGCGCGCACTTCGCTCTGGACAAGGATTACCATGTCTTGCAAGTGTCCGACCTCGACACATTTTCCAGTCACAAAGAGTTCATCGCAGCGCTCACCATCCCGGTGCGTTCTGGTGAGAAGCTCAACGGGATCACTATGAGTGGCGATTGCGTCTCGGTTGATCTGACAAACATGAGCATCACGATCAATGGGGAATCACGATCTCACCCACCGAAGATGCTCCATGACTCAGGTCCAATGAAGTCGGTTTACGGCAGTGGCAAAATTACAATCGAAACCAGCGATTTTCATACCGTGATGGGACGAAAACGCCATGAAGATAAAACACCCTAGCCTTTATAAGAAGAGAAAATATTGATGATATATTTGTTGAGCGCCTGTTAGAACTCAACCTGTGAAGCTTTTGAAAAGTGGTGCCGTTTCTGTGCCGGATGTAACTGGTCAGGTTAGGTCAAATTCTAACTTGTTATATTATTCAGGTGAAAACGTACTATTTGACCTTTGCTGACCTTTCCTGACCAATGAAAAAACAAAGAGGTTTTTGACCTTGGACTCCTGCCGGGGGTATTCACTTTCGCCTGTAGCACGGGTGAACCGCAATTCTCCGCAAATTTTTGCGGACATTTTTCTGGGAGATCACTGAACTGTCACTCTGTCTGATGAAATCTTATGTGATGAATCATCCTTCTGGCTAAACAATATCGATGTCTGAAAAAATACTACCGCTGAAATTATTTA
>MDSW01020354.1_pt1 | contig 14271 bp, 16 predicted proteins | sample 811171 | NCBI WGS metagenome assembly MDSW01 (sample SAMN05326641, study PRJNA326480) | marine metagenome | isolation source: seawater | place: Atlantic Ocean: North West | collected 2012 | reverse complement strand
GAACAAACTACAGCTATACTTGCTTTTTTATAAATTTTTAAAACATCATCGTGTTTTTTAAATCCCAATTTTAATAAACTTTTATGTTCAAAGTTTAATTTATCTCTTGGTTCATCCCCAACAACAATTGCTTTCCAGTTTTTATGTTTATTTAGTATTTTAACTATTGTTTTTCCGAATAAATCATAACCTTTCGAAGGGTTCAATTTACCTACAAATGTAATTAATTTTTTCTTTCTTTTAAAATTAATTTTAACTTTTTTTGCAGATTGATGAATTACGATTAGTTTATTGCTATTAATTATTTCATTGCTCATATTTTCTAAAAAACGATTTTTTGACCAATTACTATTAAAGATTATTTTATAACAATTTTTAAAAAGAAATTTTCTTTCTAATATTGTTTTTGATCCAGCCATAGACAAAGGATCATTATGAAAATAAAGAATATAATTTCTTTTCTTTAAAGATTTTAATAAATAATTTAAATATATAGGACGATTATGCAATTCAACTAAATCTGAATTACGTTTAGACTCTTCATAAATAAAATTTTTAACATAATTTTTATTTTGACTCTGAAATATTTTTTTTGATATTTTTAAGTTTTTATAATTTAAATTAAATTTTGTCTTAAAATCAGTACTACCAAAAACTATTGTATCTTTTTTAAATTTACTTATACTTAATGTATCTTTTACAAATAAAGAAACGGCACCTGCATAATTAGGAGAAAAGTTTTCTTTAAATGGTAGCAAAATTGATATTTTCAATTTAAAATCCCTTTTTTAAAATATTTCTTTTTTTATAATTTTTTTTTAATTTATATTCTTCTTTCATTGCTATGCTTTTTGTATCATATCTTTTAAAGTAAATTAATTTCCATTTTTTACCTTTTGTAAATTTAGCACCTTTTGAAGTATTGTGCTGATGTACTCTTTTCAGTAAGTTATTTGTGTAACCAACATATGAAATTGTTCTTTTTTTGAATTTTGATACTAAAAGATAGACGTAATACATTTTATTGGCGGTCCCTAGGGGAATCGAACCCCTCTTTCATGGATGAAAACCATGTGTCCTAACCGATAGACGAAGGGACCGAGGAAAGTTGTTTTATTGTAATTACTTTAATTAATCAAGTAATAGGTATCTCTTTTTTTACAATATTGATTGTTGAATTTTTGTGAGTAATCAATGTCTCAGTAATATATTTTCCATTATATGCCTTTACGCCATTAACTAGATCTCCTGAGGTTATTCCGGTGGCACAAAATATTGAGTCACCTTTTACTATTTCATTTAGTTCATATTTCTTGCTTAAATCTTTTATACCCATTTTTTTTGCTCTTCTTTTATCTTTATCTGTATGAAATAAAAATCTTCCTTGAAATTTACAACCATAAGCGTCTAAAGCAGAGGCAGCTATAACTCCCTCAGGGCCTCCTCCAATACCAAGAAAAATATCAATTTTATATTTATTATCAGTTACTAATAAGGCTCCAGATACATCTCCATCTGTAATTAACTTTAATTTAACATTTAGTCTTTTTAATTTTTCAATAATTTTTTTATGTCTTGGTCTATCAAGTAAGCATACACCGATATTATTAATTTCTTTATTTTTACTTTCAGCAATATTTTTAATATTTTTTTCAATAGGAAAGTCTAAATCTGTAGCATCAAAGGGCACATCTTTACCAACTGCTATTTTTTCCATATATGTTTCTGGTGCATTAAATAAGTTACCTTTTGACGATATTGCTAAAACTGATAGCGCGCCTGGTAAATTCTGTGCAGCAAAATTTGTTCCTTCCAAAGGATCTACTGCAATATCTAATGAAGGACCTTTGCCTGTACCTAGTTTTTCACCAATATAAAGCATAGGCGCTTCATCTAACTCACCCTCTCCTATTACAATTCTTCCATTGATATTCAATTTATTTAAATTATTTCTCATCGAGTCAGTTGCTGCTTTATCAGCAATTATTTTATTACCTTTACCAATATGTTTGAAACAAGATATAGCTGCATTAGATGTAATGTTAACAAATTTATTAATTAAATTCTTATCTAGGGTCACTATTATTTATTACAGTAGAATCATTATTAATAGAATTTAGTTTATATTCAAATTCTCTAAGTCTTTTCCAAACAGAAATTAACTCGACTATAGTAGACCAACTTTTAACTAAATATTGCAATGATCCCTCCACTCTTCCAAAAGCTCTTGTTATTTGTTGAACAAAGCCAAGTGTTATAGCTCCTGTCACAATAGTTGGTGCTAAAGCTAAATATGGTACTATAACCATTCCTTGAAAATAACTCCATTTAACTGTGTTAAAATATAAATAATGAAAATAAGATTTATAATGTATGCCTCTGACTCTATTATACAACTGACCAATAGTTGGTGGTGCAGCTCTTATAGGATCATCTTCACCGTGAACTAGTTCTTTTCTATATCCAGCTTCTTCTTTTTGAATGTCATATTCTATTCCAGGTAATTTAATTCCAACAGCTGCTAAAAGTATAGTACCTCCTAAAGCTGAAATTATAGCAACCCAAACTAAAGCATGATCAACTTGACCTATCCAGGGTAAGACATCAATTTGTTTAGAAAGTCCCCATAAAATTGGTGTAAAGGCTATTAATGTCATTATACTATCTAGTAGACCTGTTCCTAAACCTTCCATTATTCGTGCAAATTTTAATGTGTCTTCTTGAACTCTTTGAGATGCACCTTCAGTTAATCTAGCTTTTAACCATTGCTCATGATAATAATCTGCCATGGCGGTTCGCCATCTAAAAACCCAATGACTTGTAAAAAAACCAGTAAATACAGCAATCAGTATCCATAAAGCTGCAATTTTTGCGAATGTGAAAAGATATCCTATAAATTCTTTTTCACTAACTGAATTTGGTGTTGTTAAAGCTTTTTGTAAAGTATCATAAAATTCACCAAACCATTCGTTAATTCTAACATCAAGTTGTACTTGATACCATGTAGATATCAGAATAAATATAGATCCAAAAATACTCCATAAAAACCATTTTTTACTAGTAAAAAATTTAAACATTTTTTTTATTTAGTGAAATTATCAGCATAAGATTTTTTATTTATTTTTTTTACATTAGGTTCAATAATTTCAAAATTTATTTTATTTTTTTTAGCATAATTTATTGCTAATTTTTTACTTTTAAAAGACAGAGATAGTTCGCCATAAGTATCTGTTGAACTTTCCCAACCCATCAAAGGATTAATACCCGGTTTATCAACAATAAATTCAATAATCCATTTATCAAATTTACTTGCACCTGATTGCATAGCAGTTTTAGAAGGTTTATAAATTTTTGCTTTTTTCATAATTATTGGTCGGGGCGGCAGGATTTGAACCTGCGACCCTCTGGTCCCAAACCAGATGCGCTACCAGGCTGCGCTACGCCCCGATTTGTGTACTAATACAGTAGATAAATGTAAATTCAAAGTATATTAATGACTTTATTTAAGAAATATTTAATATTTTAATATATAATTAATTATCATGATCATAACATGTCCAAATTGTAACAAAAAATTTAATTTAGATGAAAAACTTATACCTAATAAAGGTAGATTGTTACAATGTAGTAGCTGTAATCATAAATGGCATTTTTCATTATTTAAGACTGAAGAAACTAAAATAAATAAACAAGAAATAATAAAAAAAGAAAATAAAAAAAAGGTAATTAACCCAACATCTATAAAAACTAAAGAAAAAAAAGTAAACGAAAGTAAAATTGTAGATTCTTCTATTAAATTAAAAAGTAATAATAAAAAAGTCGATACAAAAAAAGATCAAAATAATAAAAAAGATAATTCAATTAATTTGATTAATCTGATATTGGTTTTTATAATTTCAATTATTGCATTAATTTTAATTCTGGATACTTTTAAACAATATTTAGGAATTTATTTTCCAATTTTAATAACTTTGATGGATAATCTTTATCAGTCTTTGATTGATATAAAATCTTTTATTAAAGACTTAATTAGTTAGTATGATTCAAAAAATAACAAAACCTTTCAAGTGGTTTTTTAAATTAGAAGCTGCAAGTGGTTTAGTGCTATTATTTAGCGCAATTGCAGCATTACTTATAAGTAATTCTGATTTGTCAATTTTATATTTTAATTTTTTAGAAAAATATATTTTTATAGGAATAAAAAATGTTGGAATTAAACTTTCAGTAATTCATTGGATTAATGATGCTTTAATGGCAATATTTTTCTTTTTTGTAACCTTGGAAATTAAAAGAGAATTTTTGCAAGGTGAACTTTCAAATATGAAACAAGCTTTACTCCCTATTATTGCAGCTGTAGGTGGTATGGTAGTTCCAGCAGTTATCTACATTTATATAAATTTTGGTGATAGTGAAACATTAAATGGATGGGCAATACCTTCAGCAACAGATATTGCTTTTTCTTTGGGTGTCTTATCCTTGTTAGGTAAAAGAGTTCCTTTGTCATTGAAAGTATTTTTAACTGCACTTGCAATCATAGATGATCTGGGCGCGATAGTTATTATTGCATTGTTCTACTCTGGAGATTTAAGTGTTAAATATTTAAGCTTGATGCTACTAGCATTTATTATTCTCTTAGTTATAAACAAATTTAATATTAAGAAATTTTTACCATATTTAATAATAGGTATTTTTCTTTGGGATTTTACTCATAACTCAGGAATACATGCAACTATTGCTGGGGTTTTATTGGCTATGACTATTCCTCACAGAAAAAAAGATAAAGATTTTTCTTTATTAATTAAAATAGAACATTTGATTAGTCCTTATGTTGCCTTTGGCATAATGCCATTGTTTGCTTTTGCTAATGCTGGTGTATCTTTAGAGGGATTATCTTTTTCAACTTTATTAAATAAAGTACCATTGGGAATTTTATTAGGATTATTTGTGGGTAAGCAGCTAGGAGTCTTTGTCTTTTCTTATTTATCCATAAAATTAAAAATTGCACAAATGCCAAATAACTCTAATTGGTTTAATTTTTATGGAGTTGGAATTTTAACAGGAATTGGTTTTACAATGAGTCTTTTTGTTGGAAATCTAGCTTTTGTTGAAAACATGCAATATATGGATGGCGTAAAAATAGGTGTATTGACTGGGTCATTATTATCCACTTTATTTGGTTATTTTTTAATATTACTTACTCCTAATAAATAGTTTTTATATATGAAAAAAATTTTAATAATAGGATTAACAATATCTATGTTTTTTTTTAAAAATGCAGCTTCTGCAAATTATGACAAAATTTTTTTTGATTTTAATATAGAGAGCATTACTGGCGAAATAATTAATTTCAATTCTTATAAAAATAAAGTTATTTTGATAGTAAATACAGCAAGTTATTGTGGTTTTACAAAACAATATGAAGAACTACAAGAACTGTGGGATAAATATAAATCAAAAGGATTAGTTGTTCTTGGTGTGCCTTCAAATTCATTTAATCAAGAAAAAAAAATAAACTCTGAGATTAAAAATTTTTGTGAAGTAAATTTTAATATTAACTTTCCATTGACTACAATTACAGAAGTAAAAGGGAAAAATGCTCATCCATTATATAAATGGGCAAAAAATAATCATGGGAAATCAGCAATACCAAAATGGAATTTTCATAAAATATTAATAAATAAAGAAGGTAAAGTCGAGGATACTTATGCATCTTTTACGAAACCAATGTCAAAAAAAATAATAAATAGATTAGAAAATATTTTATAACCGTATAGTAAGACCATCGTGAGCTGGAATAACATTTTTAGGTAAAATTTTTTTTAGAATTTTATAATCTAAAACTGGAGATAAATTTGTCAGTATAGCGTTTTTTGGTTTAAATTTTTTTATGACTAACAACGATGTTTTTAAATTAAAATGTGAAGGGTGAAAATTATACCATAAACAATCAAGGACAAGATATTTTAAGTTTTTAAAAAATTTATAATCCTTATTATGAATTTTACTTACATCACTTATATAGGCCAATTTTTGATCAACTATAAAACAATTAGATTTAACCTTACCATGTTCAACTTCAACTGATTTAATTTTAACTTTTTTATTATCATTTCTTATAAAAAAATTTTTTTGTAATTTATTTAGCTTTAATGTGGCAGGATACTCTTTAGAATAATTATTAAAAATATAAGAGAAATTTTGTTTTAAATATATTGAAGTAAATTTATCGGCATAAACGTCTATTTGTTTTCTACTATTAATATAAAATGATCTTAAATCATTTATTCCATGAGTCTGATCTCCATGCATATGTGAATATAGTACCTTGTTAATTTTTTTAATTTTATGCCTTAATAATTGTTGACGTAAATCTGGTGAAGTATCTATTAAAATATTTTCGTCTGATGTTTTGATTAAAGCTGAACATCTAGTTCTATAATTTTTTTTATTCTTAGGATCACAGTTGCCAAAAAAACCATCAGGTCTTGGCACACCCATCGAACTACCACAACCCAGAATAATAAATTTCATAAAGTTCTATTTAAAAAAAAGTTTGTTGAAGTTTTTTGTTGTTATTTTAATAAGATCTGACTTAGATACTTCTTTTATTTTTGCTAATTTTTGTGCTGTGAAATCAATGAAAGATGGTTCATTTTTTTTCCCTCTGTTAGGCACAGGAGCAAGAAACGGGCTGTCAGTTTCTATCAAAATTTTATTTAAAGGAAGGGATTTGAAAGTATCTTGAAGATCAATTGAGTTTTTAAAAGTAATAATACCGCTAGCTGAAAAAAAAGAATTTAAACTTAAAAGTTTTTTAGAAAATTCTTTTGATCCAGTAAAACAATGCATTAGAATTTTGAGTTCTTTAGTTTTATATTCATTTAAGATCTCAAAAGTCTCTTTTTCAGCATTTCTAGAATGTACAATGAGTGGAACATTGGATTTAACTGAAGCTTTAATATGTTCCTCAAAGCTAGATATTTGTTTTTTTTTGTCACTATTGTTGTAATAAAAATCTAGTCCAGTTTCGCCAATGCCAATAATTTTTGAATTATTTTCTAAGTTTTTAATTATTTCTTCAGAATTTATTATATTTGTTGAACTTTCGTGTGGATGTATTCCGATAGTTCCATATATAATTTCATCTTTTTTTATCAACTCCTTAACTTTTGAAAAACTTTCAAAAGATGTCGAAATTGTTAATAACTTTTCAATTCCAATATCTTTTGATCTTTTTATAACGTTAGGCAAGTCACTAAACAAAGGTTCGTGATCAAGATGACAATGTGAATCAATCATTATTTTTCTCAATTTTTTTAAATAGAATATCTAATTTACTAATTTTATTTTCTTTAACCAGAAATTCGTTATTTTCTAAAGAAGAAAATTTAATGTCATTTTCATTAACATCAAAAGTTTTTAAAACTTTAATTGCTGTTTGTGGCATCACTGGATATAGAAGAATCGCGATTTTTCTTATAAGTTCAAGAGATGTATAAACTATTGAAGAAAGTCTTAAATTATCATCTTTTTTTTTCCAAGGTTCCTGATCATTAAAATATTTATTTGAAGCAAAAAGTCTATCTATTATAAAATTCATATATTGGTTGATATCCTGATTATCGATAAAATTTCTTATTTTATCTAAATTTGTCATTGAATTTAAAATATTCAAGTCATCATCGTTGTATTGATGTTCAGGTATAACAGATGAACAGTTTTTGTTTGCAAAAGATAAAACTCTTTGGCATAAGTTACCAAAGTTATTTGCCAAATCACTATTAATACAATTTTCTAATTTTTCTTCCGATATATTCCCATCATTACCAAATGATACTTCTTTCAATAGATAATATCTAAGTGGATCAAGTCCATAAATATTAATAATTTTTAATGGATCTAATATATTACCTTTAGATTTAGACATTTTTTCATCTCCAGAAAGTATCCATCCATGGCCGTAGACCCTTCTAGGGGGCTCAATATCTGCTGCCAAAAGAAAAGCAGGCCAATACACAGCATGAAATCTTAAAATATCTTTTCCAATTATATGCAATGATGCTGGCCAAAAACTTTTATATAGATCATTATCTTTATCAGGAAACTTTAATGAACTTAAATAATTAGTTAATGCATCCAGCCATACATAAACAACATGATCTTTATCTTCTGGCACTTCAATACCCCAGGAAAAAGTTTTTCTACTTACAGATAAGTCTTTCAAACCACTTTTAACAAAACTAATAACTTCATTTTTTCTTGATTCTGGCAATATAAATTTTGGATTATCTTGATAAAATTTTAATAAAGGTTTTTCCCAATTTGATAATTTAAAGAAAAAAGACTCTTCTTCAACCCATTCAACCAGTGATCCAGAGTTTTTAGCAATTTTTATACCATCTTTTTCTTCTACTTCATCGTCATTATAAAAAGCTTCATCTGAAACTGAATACCAACCTGAATATTTAGATAAATAAATTTGCTTATTTTTTTTAAGTTTTTTCCACAAATTTTGTACTGACTTTTTATGTCTGTTTTCTGTAGTTCTTATAAAATCAGAATTACTAAGGTTTAATGTTTTTGTTAAATCTTCGAAGATTTTACTTATTTCATCACAAAAAGATTTTGGATCTTTATTTTGTTTTTCAGCTGATCTTTGAATTTTTAATCCATGTTCATCTGTACCAGTCAAAAAATGAACTTTAAAACCGTCTATTTTTTTAAATCGAGCAAAAAAATCTGCAATAATGCTTGAATAAGCATGACCCATGTGTGGTTTTGCAGAAGGATAATAAATAGGAGTTGTTATATAATAATTTTTATTCACTTAATAATTTTTCTTGAAATTCAATAAAGAAAGACTCCATATCTAAATTATATTTTTTTATTTCGTTAAATTTATAACTAAAATATTTTTTTAATTTATATGAAATATTATTGGTTCGATTAATATGTTTATAAAAAAATAATTCAATAATAAAATTTATGTTTTCATTAACAAAATTATTTTTTATATAATCTTTTTTTTTTATAATAAAATAGATTAGTTCTTCAAGTGTAATTGATTTATAATCTAAAGAATTTTCAATTAAATAATTTATCAAAGATATATTAAATGATGGATTACTGTAGTAATTAACTAAATCATAGGACAATTCATCATAAATTTCTTTATTAAAATAATTATTTAAAATTAACTTATGACTGGATAAGTTTATTTTCATTTTAAATTCAATACATCTAGATCTAAGTGTGTCTTGTATTTGCGATCCAATGTTATAAGTTAATATATAAAATACACTATTGTTTGGTTGTTCAATAGATTTTAATAGAGCATTAGAAGAATTAATATTTAAATCAGCAACGTTATCAATAATTACAAATTTATTTTTATTATTAAATGTTGAACTATTTTGGAATTTAATCATTTCCCTAATTTGTGAAATTTCGATATTTTTTTTATCATTTTTTTTTTTAATTATAAATATATTAGGATTTATGTTATTTTTAAAAAGTATGTATGATTTGTTACGTTCATCTATTTGGAAATCTTTAATATTATAACAATATTTTTCATTTAGCGAGAGTATTGACATTACATAATGACTTGAAAATAAAAATTTACCAATTCCAATATCTCCACTTAATAGAATTTTATTTGGTAATTTATTATTAAAATAAAGATTAGTTAAATTTTTGAATAATTCATCAAATCCTATAATTTTATTATTATTTTCCATATAATTAAATTAATTTTTTAACTTTATTTATTATTATATCAGAGTTTTCATTTATACTTTGTTTGTTGCTATCAATAATTAAATATTTCCTTTTGTTTTTTGCCAATTCAATATAACCTTTTTGTACTTTGTTATAGAAAGAAAAATTAAATTTATCATATCTATTAATTTTAATTCTTTTACTTAATCTTAATTTCAAATTTTTCTTATTAACTATACTTAAAATAGTAAATGAAGGCTTAAATCTACCGAGTATAAAACTATTTAATCTATTAATTAAATTTAAATTTAAACCCATCCCATAATGTTGATATGCTTTTGTTGAGTCTATAAATCTATCTATTAATATAATTTTTTTTCCATTATTTTTTTTAAGTATTTTCTCATAATTTTCTGATCTAGCAGCCATCAACAACAATAAATCAGTTTTAAAGTTTAATTTATATTTATTTAAAATTATTTTTCTTATAATTTCAGAATGCATCGACCCACCTGGTTCTCTAATTTTAATAAAATTTCTTTTAATTTTTTTTAGAAAATTTGAAACTTTTAAAAGGTTTGTTGATTTTCCAGAGGTTTCTATTCCCTCAAATACGATGATAGGATATTTATACATCGCCCCATATTAAAAAATTAATTGAATTAATTAATCTAGCAAATATATTTTGTTTTTTTATATTATTTAATGATAATAAATCATAAGTGCCAATTTTTTCATCCTTAAAATAAATATTTAATTCAGCAATTATTTCATCTTTATTAATTGGCGCTGCTACTGGTCCATTATAAGAGACTTTAGCTTTAAGATATTTTTTTTTTGCTTTAGGTATAGTTTTATATATATCTTGATTAACATATACATCTACTTTATTTTTTTTGCCTTGCCATACGTCTAAACTAGTAAATATTTTATTTTTTTCAGCTATTTTTACCGTCTGGAATTTTGTTAATCCCCAAGTTAACAACTTTAAAGATTGTTTAGATCTATCATTTTTAGAATTAAATCCGCTAGCTACAGCTATTAATCTTCTTTCATTTCTTTTAATTGATGAAGCAAGCGAATATTTTTCGTAAGCCAGATAGCCAGTTTTAATTCCATCAGCTCCAATATTTTTATACAACAATGGATTTCTATTACCTTGGGTTATAGGATCACCACCTGTTCTATCCCATGTAAATTCTTTTTCTTTAAAATATTTATAATAATTTGGAAATGTTTTAATTAAATAATTAGACATAAGTAAAATATCCCTTACAGTTGAAGTATTATCTGGTGAATTAATCCCAGAGGAATTTGAAAAGTTTGTATTAGTCATTCCGATTTCTGCAGCTTTTTCATTCATCAAAATAACAAATTCTTCTTCTGATCCAGCTATTCCTTCAGATAGTGCTATACATGCATCATTACCTGATGAAACAATAATTCCTTTGAGTAAATTTTCTACAGATATTTCATCTCCAACCATTATAAACATTGAAGAATATCCAGCTTCAGAAAGTCTCCAAGCATTCTCAGAAATTATAAATTTATCATCTAAACTTAATTCTTCTTTTTTTAATAAATCAAAGGCAATAATAGACGTCATAATTTTTGTCATTGAAGCTGGAAAAATTAAACGATCTGGATCTTTTTCATATAAAATTTCTCCCGATAGAAAGTCTTGAAGAATAACTGTTCTTGCTTTGATATCAATATTTGCATGTGCTTTTGAGAAACTAATTATACAGAATAATACATGTATGATTATAAATAGTTTTTTCATAATTTTAAAATCTCAATATTTTCAAAATTTAATATAATGATATCATTATATTGTCTTTTCATAGAATCCAAATTATTAAATGGTCCCTTGTAGATTCTATAGCTATTTTTTGATATTTTTTTTATTTTTATATCCTTGATATTAAATTCTTCGTTAAGTCTTTTTTTTAAAATCTTAGCAGAGTCCTCAAAATAAAGATCAGCAATTTTAATTATATACTTAAAATTAACATTTAATTTTTCTTTATTGTTTATTTTTTTAACTTTATCCTTATCTGTTCCAATATTTTCAATTAAAATACCTTCTACAGGCGCTTTATTGGCAACTTTTTTTTCTTCTTTAAAAGTTTTAGCTTTATTAATAATAAAAGAATTATTTTGATGTAAAGTTTTGATTTCTACATAAGGTTGATTAAAATCTATATCAAGATCTGTTGCTATGCGTTTTGAAATTACTGAATTGTAAAAAGTTGGATACTTAGCATTTACTCCAACTTTAGCTACTAATGATTTTCCGGTTATCAAATTTGTAACCCTAACAGGCGTCTCTTTAATTAAATTACTACTAAAAATTATAAGAGATCTATTATCTAATCTTTTATTAACAAATTTCTTTTTATAAAGTTTGTCTTCATATATTAAGGCAAATCCTTTATTTGAATAATTTTTGAAATTTTGTGAGTAATTTATTTTATTAGATTGGTCTGCGCATGAGACAAAAAAAATAAAAATTATTAAAAAAGCAATTTTATAAATCATTTTTAAATTTATTTTTTAGTGTGCAAACGGCTAGAGCAAATCTTAAAGATCTATTCCATTTTAAAATAAGATTATAATTTTTAAAAATAATAAACGCTGGTGATAACTTATTTGGATTCTCTACTATTTCAGCGTCAGGAGTTATTATAGCTGCATTTAATTCGTTATATTTATTTAAAAAATCTGAATCAATAATATATTTTTTTAAATAATTAACTTTTTTAATACTATGTATATTTTTAGCAGAAATGTTCAGGTAATTTTCTGGTATATTATTTTTTAATTGAATTTTATAAAAGCAAGGTTCTGAATTGGTCCATCCTAATTCTTTTAAATAATTTGCAGCTGATGCAAATGAGTCATCTGTTTTTTTAAGATTAATTTTTCCATCTTTGTCATAATCAATTGCATAACTTTTTATTGTCGAAGGCATAAATTGAAAATTACCAAAAGCTCCAGCCCAAGAACCATATAAAACATCAGGATCTATTATTTTTTTATCCACAAGTTTTAATAATGTAATTAATTCAGATGTGAAGAACTCACTTCTTCTTTTATCAAAGCTTAATGTAGCTAAAGAAGAAACAATATCCATTTTGCCTAAATAATTTCCAAAATTTGTTTCTATACCCATTAAGGATAATAATAAATTTCTATCTACATTAAAATTACTTGATATTAAATTAATTTTATCAATATTGTTTTTATAAAGAGTAGTTCCAGTTTTTAATTTTTTGTTAGAAGTTCTTTTTGAAATATATGTTTTCGTATCTTCGTAGAATTCAGGTTGGAATCTATCATATTTAATAACATTTGGTAAAAATTTACTCTTATTAATAAGTTTGTTAATTGTTGTTATGCTTATACCTTGGCTCTGAGCATAAATTTTAAAATCAGTTTTCCATTGTTCAAAATTATCATCAGCTTTTAATATATTAATATTTAATAGAATATATAATAATAAGATTAAATTAATTTTTTTCATACAAATCCTTTAAATAAATAAATACAGCAATCCATATTAAAAAGAAACTTACTAACTTTTCAGTATATAATGGTTCATTAAAGATAAAATATCCCAAAATAAATTGTAAAGTTGGAGTAATGTAAAATATCATTCCAGCAGGTCCAAGCCCAGACAGTTCAACACCTCTAACATATAAAAATAATGGAATCACTGTCATTGGACCTGCAATCATTAAAATTAACATTAATGAAGGATTTGAAATATCGAAATCATTCAAATTATTTTTAGTAATTATATAAAAAGCAAAAACAACAAAAGGAAAAATAAAAAGACTTTCTATAAACAAACCAACATCAGTATCAACACTAATTTTTTTTCTTATTAAATTATAAATACTCCAAAGCATTGCCACACCTAACCCAACCCAAGGAATACTTTTAAAATCAATAAATAATAAATATAAAATAGAAATTAAAACAATTAGTATTGAAAATTTTCCTTTATGGCTTATTTTTTCTTTTAAAAAAAAATATCCCAAAAAAATACTTATTATGGGCATTATAAAGTATCCAAAACTTGCATCAATTATTTGATCAGTCGATACAGCAAAAATCCAAAGAGCCCAATTAGAAAAAATTAAAATTCCAGAAAAAAAAAGAATTAATAAAATTTTTTTATCTTTTATTAAAGTAAAAAAAATTTTCCATTTTGAAAAAAAAATTGTAGTTAATAATAAAGTTATTGTTGTCCAAACACTTCGATGAATAACAACTTCAATATGACCAACGAACGAAATGTATTTAAAATAAATAACACCAAAAAAACCCCACCAGAAAGAACCAAGTGTCGTTAATAATAATCCTTTATTGAAATTGTTATTATTCATATAAAACGAAATTAACTATTACACAATTCTTTTAATTAAATCCTTTGTTTTTTTGTTGAATTTAAATATTTTACTTATAAAACCTTGCTCAAGGAGAGATGGCTGAGCGGTTGAAAGCACCGGTCTTGAAAACCGGCAAAGGGGCAACTCTTTCCTG
>MDSW01124975.1_pt1 | contig 14272 bp, 15 predicted proteins | sample 811171 | NCBI WGS metagenome assembly MDSW01 (sample SAMN05326641, study PRJNA326480) | marine metagenome | isolation source: seawater | place: Atlantic Ocean: North West | collected 2012 | reverse complement strand
TTTTTTTTTTTTTTTTTTGTGCTAATCCGCACTTGTTTGTCCAAGTGACTATGAACTTATTCGGCGACGCCCTTAATCAAGTTCTCTTATTAAAGGAAAAGGTATCACTATGCACGCATACAGATCCCATAACTGCAGTCAATTAAACGCAAAAAATGAGGGTGAGAAGGTACGACTCTCCGGTTGGGTACATCGGGTAAGGGACCATGGCGGTTTATTATTCATAGATCTCAGAGATCATTATGGATTTACTCAAATTCTAGCCGATCCGGATAGTAAAGTGTTCTCAGAAGTGGAAAAAATTCGGTCGGAGTGGTGTATAAGGATTGATGGTATTGTAAAAAAGCGGGATGAAAATTTAAAGAATCCAAAAATACCAACGGGAGAAATAGAGGTTTTTATCAACGACTTAATGGTATTGGGAAAAGCAGATGAATTGCCTCTTCCTGTTTTTGGGGAGTTGGATTATCCCGAGGAGACACGTCTAAAATATAGATTTCTAGATTTACGAAGAGAAACTCTCCACCGGAATATGATTTTAAGATCCAATGTAATTGCATCAATCAGAAGAAGAATGTGGGAATTGGATTTCAATGAATTTCAGACTCCGATTATCACTTCGTCTTCTCCCGAGGGAGCAAGAGACTTCTTGATTCCGTCTCGATTACATCCAGGAAAATTCTATGCTCTCCCACAAGCACCACAACAATTCAAGCAGCTAGTAATGGCATCTGGTTTTGACAAATATTTTCAGATTGCACCCTGCTTTCGTGATGAAGACCCAAGGGCTGACAGGTCACCAACCGATTTTTATCAATTGGATATTGAAATGTCTTTTGTCGAACAAAAAGATATTTTTGATACTGTCAAACCTGTGATTAGTGGGGTTTTTGAAGAGTTTTCGTCCAATAAGCTGATCGATAAAGACTGGCCGATACTAAGGTTTGAAGATGCAGTAAAGTGGTACGGTACAGATAAACCTGATTTAAGAAACCCTTTAAAGATGGAAACTGTGTCTGAACACTTTGAGTCGAGTGGTTTTACGATTTTTGAGAATATTTTGAAAGATAGTGATAGTGAAATAAGAGCCATACCCGCTCCAAATGGTGGCAGTAGAAAATTTTGTGATCGTATGAACTCCTTTGCGCAAAAAGAAGGCCTGCCAGGTATGGGCTATATATTTTGGAGAGATGGTGACTCGGGTATTGAAGGGGCTGGACCGATAGCAAAGAATATTGGTTCGGAGAAAAGTGAGGCTATTAGACATCAATTAGACCTCAATGTTGGGGACGCAGCCTTTTTTTTGGGAGGGAAACCCGCAGACTTTGAAAGCTTTGCCTCGAAGGCTAGAATGGAAATTGGGAGCGAGTTGAATCTAATAAATAGGGACCGTTTTGCATTTGCTTGGATTGTAGATTTTCCAATGTTCGAAAGAAACCCTGAAACTGGAGTCATCGATTTTTCTCATAACCCGTTTTCTATGCCTCAAGGTGGCAGTAAGGCTCTAGATGGCGATCCCCTAAGTGTATTGGGTTTTCAATACGATTTGACTTGCAACGGTTATGAATTACTCTCGGGAGCCATTCGGAATCATGATCTAGACTTAATGTTTAAAGCTTTTAGAATAGCCGGATATCAAGAGGATGAAGTGAACGATAAATTTGGTGGTATGGTGAATGCGTTTAAGTATGGAACCCCACCTCACGGTGGTTGTGCAGCCGGAATAGATAGAATAGTTATGCTTCTTGCTAATGAAATAAACATAAGGGAGGTGATCATGTTCCCGATGAATCAGAAGGCTGAGGATCTATTATTGGGGTCTCCCTCTTCGGTATCTGATGAACAAGTAAGAGAGCTTGGGATTAGGCTTAAACCAACGAAACAATAGAATATGGGGAAGGCAATGCCGGAAAAAAACGAGAAAGTATTAGAGTTTCTTCTTTCGCGCAGATCTCATTCAGCGCGGCTACTCGCTGAACCAGTTCCTGACAAAAAGGATCTTGAGTTAATACTGACAGCGGCTTCTCGGTGTCCTGACCACGGCAAGCTTGAGCCATGGCGCTTTATAGTTTTACAGAAAAAATCATTGCCGGAGCTGGCAATTAGGCTATCCGAAATTGGAAAGAAAAAAGATTTGGATGTGTCAAAATTGAAAAAAAGTGTTGATCTTTTTTTGGAGGCTTCATTAATTGTTGCTGTGATTTTCTCTCCCAAATATTCGGAAAAAATTCCTATAATTGAACAGAAACTTTCTACTGGAGCTGTCTGCGTGTCATTGCTGAACGCAGCACATGCCGCGGGATGGGGTGCCAATTGGTTGACTGGCTGGATGGCTTTTGATGAGGACTTTTTGACCTCCGGTTTGGGGTTAACGGAGGGAGAGTTTGCAGCTGGATTTATTCACATAGGTACTCCTAGTCAAACACCATTGGAAAGGCCTAGGCCGGATACACGCTCTATTACTTCCTGGTATTAAAGTCAGGACCGGAGTTTTCCAAAAAAGTTTAAATCAGTTACGGTGATTAACTCCAGAACAATTATAGAAAATATAGGTATCCAGAGTAAAGCTGAAATAATAGTCACCCAGAGCATTTTAGTTTTTATCTTTGGGTTTTCAGGAGCCGAAGCAGGTGTACCATCAGCAATATTCCCTATTTCTTCCTGTGTCTTTATTTTGAGAGGTAAAACGATGAACAATATTAAAAACCACAAAACTGCGTAAAGGACAAGCGCTGCTGAAATTGTCATTTTACAACTACCTACATTTCTTCAAGTTCTATTAAAGTGCCAGCGAAGTCCTTAGGGTTAAGAAATAAAACACGCTTTCCATGCGCGCCTATCTTTGGTTCTTCGGAACCAAGTACTCTGGCACCAGTTTGCAATATTTTGTCTCTAGCCTCAATTATATCTGACACTTCGTAACAAATATGATGAATTCCTCCCAAGGGATTTTTTGCCAAAAACTTTTTAATTGGGCTATCATCACCTAAGGGAGAAATTAGTTCGACTTTGCTATTTGGCAAGTCGACAAAAGCTACACTGACTCCGTGTTCAATTTCATCGACTGGTCCTCGCACTGTGGCCCCAAGTTTCGATCTATAATTGTCAATAGCAGCGTAAATGTCATCAACAGCTACCGCTACATGATTAAGCTTTCCGATCACCTGTAGTTCTTTCTTAATCAAAAAGGTTTTCTTTTGATAATTTTAGTATAAAAATTGTTTTAAGGAAACTATATAATGCAATAAATTTGGGCGTCTTTTATAGACAGAACAGTGCCACTATGAAGTTCAATCTAAGCGAGATAGATTTTTATGATTTGTGTTTCTCTTAATGTAAATGGTTTTCGGACCTCAAAAGAAGTGTCAGAAAATACGCTGTTGGTGGACTTCTTGAGAGACACTTTACGTTTGACTGGTACTCATGTAGGTTGTGACACTAGCCAGTGTGGTGCATGTAACGTGCTGGTGAACGGAAAAGTTGTTAAATCGTGCACCATGCTTGTGGCAGAGGCGGAAGGTGCAGAAGTTGTTACCATTGAGGGAATGTCGAATAAAGACGGAAGCCTAAATATCATTCAGAAGGCGTTTCAGGATAATCACGGCTTACAGTGCGGTTATTGCACCCCTGGAATGGTTATTACAGCAGTAGAGTTGTTGAGTAAAAATTCAACTCCATCAGAGGCCGAAATAAGAGAATATCTAGAGGGTAATATATGCCGATGTACAGGATATCATAATATTGTGAAATCTATACAGATTGCGGCAAAAAACTTGAAAATGGTAGTTTAGTGATGGGAGGTAAGAGTGTACGACTTTCATTTTTCAAAAGCACGTTCGATCGATGAGGCGGTAGATCTAAAGAAATTTGAAGACACGGAGTTTCTGGCCGGTGGTCAAACCTTGATACCCACCTTAAAACAGAGAATGGCTAATCCGACACGCTTGGTAAGCATTATAGATATACCTGGGATCAAAGGAATTACAGCTCGTGGAAAGAAAAAAATAAGTATTGGGGCCGCCACTACTCATGAAGAAGTGTTCAGGGAAGCCATTGTTTTTCAGGGTTTATCTGATCTGGCGGGAAGAATTGGCGATCCTGCAGTGCGAAATCGTGGAACTATTGGGGGTAGTATAGCTAATAACGACCCATCTGCATGTTATCCTGCGGCAGCACTCGCCTCTGGTGCTCATATAGTGACAAATTTACGGGAGATCTTGGCAGACGATTTTTTTAAGGGAATGTTCGAAACGGCTCTTAAAATGGATGAAATAATTACGGAAATAAAATTTCCGATTCCTTTGAAAGCAAACTATCAGAAATTCGAACAACCTGCGTCGCGTTTTGCTTTGGTGGGAGTATTTTTGGCGGTTTTCGATAAGAGTGTTCGTGTGGCTGTAACGGGAGCCAGTGTTAATGGTGTATTTAGGTGGTTTGAGGCAGAGAAAGTTTTAAAGAGAAATTTTGTCCCCGAGATGCTAGACGCATTAACTTTTTCGAATCAAGATGAATTTATTGATGATATGCATGGAACTGCAGAATATCGGAGTAATCTGATAAAAGTTTTAACAAAAAGGGCAGTCTTGGTCTGTGAAAACCAGTCTAATTAAGTTATTGCATAGCCGAGTGTTTTGGCACTGTTAAAATATTCCCGCAAGATTTTTTGGTAGAGTGAGCTTAGTGCTTGAATTTGGGTAATCTCTATATTTTCGTCTACCTTGTGCATTGTCTCTCCAACTAATCCTAACTCTACTACCGGGCACCAATCTTTAATGAAACGAGCGTCTGAGGTTCCTCCAGAAGTTGAAAGAGTCGTTTCTACTCTCAACTCTCTTTCAATAGTCTTTAATATCAAATCTGAGAATGTACCAGGCGGAGTAATAAATGGTTCTGCAGAGACACGATACTGCAATTCAAAATTAACGCCGGTTTTTTTGGTTGTAATGTCCATCTGCGATTGGACCCATTGTATAATTGAATTTTCATCATGATTGTCATTAAACCGTATGTTAATGGCTGACGAAACTCTTCCAGGAATAACATTTAAAGCATTGTTTCCAGTATCAATGGTCGTCACGTTAAGCGATGATGGAGCAAAATAGTCCGAACCAGCGTCTAGGGGCTTCTGCATCAAAGCATGAAGCAAATTTGTCATTGCTGTTATAGGGTTTAAAGTCTTTTCCGGGTAGGCAACATGCCCTTGGAGTCCGTGAGCGGTAAATTGTAAATTAATTGAACCACGGCGACCAATTTTTATACAGTCCCCAAGGATTTTCTTGCTGGTTGGTTCTCCTACTATACAGTGATCTATTTTTTCTTCTCTTTTTTTCATCCAGTCCAATATAGCCCTAGTACCATCTTTTGCAGGTCCTTCCTCGTCCCCACTAATTGTTAACACCAAACTTCCAACCGGTTTTTCTTGTCGCACAAAATTGATTGATGCAGCCACGAATGCGGCTACGCCACTTTTCATATCTGCGGCTCCCCGCCCAAATAAAATACCGTCTTTAATTTCTCCACCGAAAGGATCTTTTGACCATGAGTTTGGGTCACCTGCAGGAACAACGTCGATATGACCATTAAAGCAAAGACTCAGTCCAGTATTACTATGACCCCATCGGGCAAATAAATTAGAAACTCCATTTCTTTCAATACGATTACAAACGAAACCGCTGTCTATCAAAACGGTTTCTATAATCGATAACGCGCCTGATTCTTTAGGTGTTACAGAAGGGCACTTAATCAAATCGATTGCTAGTTTTACTGGATCTACAGCCATGATAGTTTATCTATCAATTTAAATAATCTAACCATTTTCTCTTAAGAGCTCGTTAATTGATGTTTTAGACCTTGTTTTCTCATCAACTTGCTTGACGATTACAGCGCAATATAAACTTGGTCCACCGGCTGCTGAGGGCATTGAACCAGATACTACAACAGAATATGGAGGTATCTCCCCAAAAGTGATTTCTCCGGTAGTTCTATTAAAAATTTTTGTTGACTGACTCAAGAAAACGCCCATCCCGAGAACTGATCCTTCTCTAATTACGCATCCTTCAACAACTTCAGATCGTGCTCCAACAAAACAATTATCCTCAATTATGGTTGGACGGGCTTGCATAGGTTCCAAGACGCCTCCAATACCTACGCCACCAGAGAGGTGAACATTTTTTCCTATCTGGGCACAAGAACCTACTGTTGCCCAGGTATCAACCATTGTCCCTGCGTCTACATAGGCTCCCAGGTTGACAAAGCATGGCATTAGAACTACGTCAGGGGCTATATATGCAGACTTTCGCACTATGCAATTAGGCACGGCTCGAAAACCGGCTAACTTCCAATCACTCGCCGTCCAATCGACAAATTTACTATCTACCTTATCCCACCAAGTCCCATTTTGGGGTCCCCCGGTCTGTTCACTCATGTCTTGAAGCCGAAAGCCTAGCAGAACAGCCTTTTTTGCCCATTGATTTACAATCCATTCTCCACTTTGAGTTCTTTCAGCTACTCGAAGAGTTCCACAATCTAGAGAATGCAAAGTGGCCTCGATGGCATCTCGCACCTCTCCTGTTGTGCTAGGGTTAATTTTATCTCTGCTTTGCCAGGCATCTTCAATTGCTTGTTCAAATGGGTTCTGAGACATTTCCTATCCTTTTCTCTCGATCGTTAATGTTTTGGGGCGCACTCATTTAGTTCGTGACAATTTAAACTCTATTAATTCCGTCGATACTAAGGGCAGAAAATTATTATCTGATATCAATGAAATAAAGTATACGCCCTCTTCATCTTGCCACAATGATATACCCTCATAATTATGTATTCCCGAAGCTATTCGCAATAATATTTCTTCACTAACTACTGTCTCACCTTTGAATTCCAACTGCCTCAACTGGGTGGCGAACCCTGAACTCCAATTATAGCCTCTTTCAAGTAGTAGCAAGCTATCGTCTGGCAAGAAGGTAGCATCACTTACTAAAAGAGCATTTGATGGCAAAAATCTAGTAAAAACTTGCCAATTACCCTCAACTAATTTGTAGATGGGATATTTATCTTCTCCTTTAGGAGGCTTTTCTGGTATTGCGTATAACGCACCCAGAGCATCTAGTGCGAGAGACTCTATGCCCTTATTATATCCAAATTTGGCAAAATCTGGATGCTTTGGCAAAAATTTTCCTTCACTGTACACATCGTTGTGCATCATGATTCTGTTGTTAGACTCAAATGAAATATAGTATCCTGATGGTTCAATGGCGACTATTGACTCGCTATCGATATTTTTTCCAGTAAGCTTTTCACCTTTGCTGTTTTTCAAGAAGCCGGATTCTGTGAAAAAAACATTTTTTAACTCTCCATTAGAGTTTCTAAAAACCTTTGCTTTGAAAAACTTGGCTTTATCTGAAAGAACTAAAAAACTTTGACCAAAATCTTCCACATGTAAGGCTGATAATCCCCCCATATCGGTGCTTTTTTGTTCGATTTGATACTTGTTAATCAACTCCAACGTCCAATTGCTGGCAAAAGCAGTGGAATTATGAGCGAATAGGGTTAGTGCTAATAACTTAACAATATGAGTCATTTTTTTTCGAGAATGTTAGGTAAGTCTGGTACTGAATCAAGTGGAAGCATAGCAAGACTTTCTTGAAGTCGCACTAAAATATTTTTTTATGCAATATAGAAATTCTGATGTTTGAACAAAAAACAGATAATTACCTGAATTATTATAAAGAAATATCAAATTTCAAATTGATCTCCTCCCAAAATAAACTATGTTTTTTTTAAAGGAGAAAATTTTGACGTCACTGATTCAGATTGTATTTTTGGTTCTAGACATCCTATGGTATTTTATACTTGCTCAGGTCATAATGAGTTGGCTAATCAATTTCGGTATTTTAAACACGTCACAGCCTCTTGTTATACAGTTGTGGAGTTCATTGAACAAGATATTGGAGCCGGTTTACAGACCCATAAGAAACTTTCTTCCTGCCTCAGGGAGTTTAGACCTTGCCCCATTAGTAGCGATTTTTGGAATAATCGTTATCAAAATAATACTCTCAAACAATTTTCCTATTTACTCATAATTGAGCCACTCACTTATTTTACTCTTTGGTTTCTCGCAGCTAAGAGTTTGAGCCGAAGGGCATGAATATTTATAAAACCTTCAGCATCCTTTTGATTATAAGCCCCAAAGTCATCCTCAAAAGTAACGTGTTCCTCTGAGTACAAACTGTTTTCTGACCACCTAGAGATAGTTTTTGCACTTCCTTTATATATTTTTATTTTGACACTGCCAGTTACAAATCTTTGACTCTGATCAATAAGAGCTTGAAGCATTTCTCTTTCTGGACTGAACCAATAACCGTTATATATTAACTCTGCGTATTTTGGCATCAACTCATCTTTAAGATGTGATGACCCGCTATCAAGAGTGATACTTTCAATACCACGATGTGCTTCTAAAAGTATTGTTCCGCCGGGTGTTTCATAAACTCCTCGTGATTTCATCCCAACGTATCTACCCTCTACCAAATCTAATCTGCCGACCCCGTGTTTGGTACCTATTTTGTTGAGATTTTTCAATAATTCTGATGGGGTCATTTTATCTCCATTTATCGAAATGGGATCGCCTTCTTCAAAAAAAATTTCAACGTATTCTGGTTCTTCGGGGGCATTCTCCGGATTAACTGTCCTTTGGAAAACATGGGTTGGTGCCGGTATTTTGGGGTTCTCCAGGATTTTGCCCTCAGAGGATGTATGAAGTAAATTGGCATCAACCGAGAATGGCGCTTCCCCAATCCTATCTTTTGGTATTGGAATCTGATTTTGTTCAGCATACGCTATTAATTTTGATCTACTGGATAGATTCCACTCACGCCAAGGGGCAATAACTTTTATCCCAGGTTCTAAAGCGTAAGCAGAAAGCTCAAACCTAACTTGATCATTTCCTTTCCCCGTCGAGCCGTGAGCGATGGCGTCGGCTCCAGTTAATTTAGCTAACTCAACCAACCTCTTGGCAATTAGAGGTCTAGCGATGGCGGTCCCTAAAAGGTAAAGACCTTCATACAATGTGTTAGCTCGAAACATTGGAAAGACAAAATTTCGAACAAATTCGTCTCTTAAATCTTCTATAAAGATATTTTTTGATGGCACACCCAACATTAATGCTTTATTTCGAGCGGGCTCTAACTCCTCATCTTGACCTAAATCGGCAGTAAAAGTTACTACTTCACATTTATATTCGTTTTGCAGCCATTTTAGAATGATCGAAGTGTCAAGGCCCCCAGAATAAGCTAAAACGACCTTTTTCGGTACGGACATTACTAACTCCTAGATAGCGTTTGTATTAGAGACCTTTAGATTATTTTCTTTTTATCAGCAACAGGTTCGGCTAAATTAGTGCAAGATAGCATTTTTTTAACTCTATATTGTATATATGAGAATGGATTTAAAATGACAATTGAAACGAAGAATTTTTCTTTTAACACATGCCCTAATATAAGATTTGGATCCAGCGCTGTAAAAGAAGTTGCGGACAATCTAGTGCAAATTTTAGGTAAAGAAATATTATTGGTTACGGACCCAGGGCTGACGGCTTTAAGGCTGTACAATCCTCTATTAGAGAATTTGCGTGCGAAAAATGCGAACGTTTTTATATATGACGCTGTAAGAGCGGATCCGGAAGTCACAATTGTTTTAGACTGTGTCAAATGCGGCTTTGAAAAAAAAATAACTGGCGTGATAGGTTTTGGGGGAGGCTCATCTCTTGATGTTGCGAAAATGACATCTCTTCTCATAGGTTCTAAGGACAAAATTGAAGACACCTTCGGTGTTGGAAATGCAAAAGGTCCCAGGATGCCATTGTGTTTGATTCCAACAACAGCTGGAACAGGTTCAGAGGTTACTCCTGTGGCAATTATTACTACTGGAAAAGAGGAGAAAAAGGGTGTTGTGTCCACTTTAATAATTCCTGACATTGCGATCTTGGATCCAGATTTGATGAGAGACCTTCCAAAAAATATTGCCGCGGCAACTGGCATAGATGCGATGGTGCACGCTATCGAAGCTTACACTTCAAAAAACCCAAACAACAATTATTTAACAAAATTATTGGCCAAAGAAGCTTTGACCCTCCTCGGACGCTCCATAAGAATAGCAGTTTTAAGAGGATCAGATCGCAAAGCTAGAGGAGAAATGCTTCTTGGGTCAATGTTAGCAGGTATGGCATTTGCAAATTCACCAGTGGCAGCGGTTCATGCACTAGCCTACCCAATTGGTGGATCATTTCACATCCCCCATGGGTTATCAAATGCGTTGGTATTACCAGCGGTTTTAAAGTTTAATTCAAAGAATGTCAGTACAGCGAAAGATTACAATATTTTGAATGAACTTCTTTTTCCTGAAGAAAAAAAATTTGATGATAGTGGTTTAGGTGCAAAGGAGTTTGCCAAAAATTTAAAAAAACTTGCTTTACAACTTGGCTTGCCTGTACGCTTGCGCGACGTAGGGATACTAAAAGAGTCGTGTCCGAAGTTGGCTGCAGATGCTATGAAACAGACAAGACTTTTAGTTAATAACCCCGTGCCGGTGAATGAGGCCGATGCTCTAAAGATTTATCAGGAAGTCTGGTAGAATATGTATAAATATACAAACTAAGTTTGTTAATAGTAATCTAATATCTTGGGGAAAAAATGTGACTAAATTCCTAGAAACTGTAAAATCCGTTAAGTGCTCACTTAGGGATTTGTTCCCTGCAACCCCGATCCAAAAAAATGAGTACCTTTCGGCCAAGTTTGATGCGGAAGTTTTTTTAAAGAGAGAAGACTTGTCTCCCGTTAGGTCTTACAAAATACGAGGGGCATTTAACTCGATGAAGAGAGTAATTGATTCTCACGAAAAATCTAACACTTTCGTTTGTGCGTCAGCCGGTAATCACGCCCAAGGTGTGGCATTTGTTTCGAAACACTTTGATGTAAAGGGTTATGTTTTTATGCCCGTGACAACCCCGCAGCAAAAAATTAACAAAACTCAATCCTTTGGGGGAAGTAATATCGAAATAATATTAACAGGGGACTATTTTGATAATACTTTAGAATCTGCTATAAAATTTGCCGATGAACGAAGGGCTATCTTCTTGCCACCCTTTGATAGTGAGCCCGTTATCGAGGGTCAGGCGACCGTGATGAGCGAACTAATTGACCAAATGCGAGATCAAGGGTTACCGGATATTATTTTTTTAGCTGTGGGTGGAGGTGGTTTGTCGTCTGGAATGTCGAGATACTGTAAGGAAATGAAGTTGGACATTGATTTTAGACTGGTTGAGCCTTCTGGAGCTGCTAGTTTAAGAACATCATTACAGACAGGATCGAGGGTTACTCTCAGCAAGGTAAATAACTTCGTAGATGGTGCTGCTGTTGCGACAATTGGGGCATTAAATTATGACCTTTTAAAAAACTTCAGTCTGGAGAAGGTTTTCGCGGTGCCTGAGGACCGTGTTTGTATGACCATGATGGAAATGCTAAACCTAGAAGGAATTGTTTTGGAGCCGGCTGGCGCACTTTCAATTGACGCGCTCAGGGAGCTGCCGGAGGATCAGATAATCGGTAAGAAGGTAGTCTGTGTGGTTTCAGGGGGTAACTTTGATTTTGAGCGCTTGCCAGATGTAAAGGAGAGAGCACTAAGGTTTTCTGGTAAAAAGAAATATTTAATTCTCCGAATGCCGCAGCGTCCAGGTGCATTAAAAGAATTTTTGGGAATACTGGGGCCAGAGGATGACATAACGAGGTTTGAGTATTTAAAAAAGTCAGCAAGAAATTTTGGGTCTGTTTTGTTAGGGATCGAGACAACGGAGAATAGAAATTTTAAGCTACTATTCGATAGCATGAGAATGGCAGGTTTTGAATTTGAGGACATTACAGACAATGACAACTTAAAGGAATTTATTGTCTGAATGAAAAAATTAAGTTGGGAAATTTTTGGTGAGGAAAATGGGGATGTAAACCCAGTTGTTATTTGTCATGGGCTGTTTGGGTCCCGAAAAAACTGGAGAACCATAGGTAGAAGCCTTTCTCGTCTTGGCGTTCAAGTAATAGCCGTAGATATGCGAAATCATGGAAAGTCGTTTTGGGATAAGGAGCATTCTTATATTGATCTTGCAGAGGACTTGAAAAATGTAATTGATCAATTTGGAGGAGTTGCTGATCTGATTGGTCACTCAATGGGTGGAAAAGCAGCTATGACTCTTTCGTTGCAATATCCAGAATCTGTTAGAAAACTTGTCGTAATTGATATTGCTCCCATAAATTATGCCCATGATCAATCTGTAAATATTAGAGCAATGCAGCAATTAGACCTTAGAGACATAAAGAGCCGTACAGAGGCAGCGTCAGAGCTTTCAAAGTATGTGAAGGATGCCGCCTTATGCGCTTTTTTTCTTCAAAGTCTTGAATTTAAAGATGGGGAAAATGGAAGGTGGCTCATTAATCTAGAATCGTTGGAGTGCAATTTGGCTAAAATCATGAGATTTCCAGAGATCAATGATTCAAGTTTGGTCAATAGCTTGTTTATTCGAGGGGCTCTATCTGATTATATAAATCAAGCTAATTTATCTGCTATAAAACGATATTTTCCAAATTCCCAAATTATTACTGTTGAAGACGCAGGTCACTGGGTGCATGTTGAAAAGCAGCAACTCCTGCTGAATTATTTGACTAAATTTCTTTTTGGCACGAGTTAAGTTTTTTCGAGTGCGATAGCAATGCCCTGTCCACCGCCAATACACATTGTCACCAGCGCAAGTTTTGAGTTTTTTCGATTTAATTCGCTAATAGCCTTTATAGTTAAAATAACTCCCGTTGCTCCTATTGGGTGTCCTAGTGCAATTGCACCCCCATTAGGATTTACTTTTTTTGGATCAAATTCTAAACTCTTGCTTACAGCGCATGCTTGTGCGGCAAACGCCTCGTTGCTTTCAATGACATCAAAATCACCAATATTGAGATTTAGTCTTGTGCACAACTTCTGCACTGCGCTAATTGGTCCTACTCCCATTATTTGCGGTCGAACTCCGGAGACTGCGTACCCGAGTACCTTTGCAACGGGTTGTAGTTGTTTTTCTACCACAGAATTAGAATTTGCCAATACGAGTGCTGCGGCTCCATCATTTATACCTGAGGAATTTCCAGCCGTCACTGACCCACCTTTTTGAAAGACTGATGGTAGGCTTGATAAGGCCTCTTGGTTTGTTTGTTTTGGATGTTCATCCTCACGAAATATAAAGGATTTATTCTTATGCTTCACCTCTATAGGTATTATTTGATCCGCAAAGTATCCCTCGGTTATTGCTGCAGTTGCCCGGCTTTGGCTTTCCAAGGCAAAGGCATCTTGATCCTCTCGCGAGATTTCATATTCCCTTGCGACGTTTTCAGCGGTTACTCCCATGTGTCCCGTACCAAAAGGACAGGTTAGAGCTCCAATCATCATATCAGTCAATTGGGCATTACCCATTTTCTGTCCCCAGCGGCCTGATGACATCACATGTGGGGATCTACTCATATTTTCTGCGCCACCCGCCAGGCCAAAATTTGCATCTCCCATAGAAAGACTTTGAAAAGTAGATACTATAGCTTGAGCACCGGAACCACACAGTCGATTGACATTCATCGCGGGTGTTTCCTCAGGCACTCCTGCACCAATTGCTGCTACGCGAGATAGATACATATCTCGTGGTTCTGTGTTTATAACATGTCCAAAAGTTACGGTGCCTATTTGCGTCGGCTCGATTCGCGAGCGGGCAATAGCCTCTTTAGAAACTGCAATACCTAAATCAATTGGCCCCATGCTCGACAGTGAACCACCGAATGTGCCTATTGCGGTTCGCGCGTAGCCCAGTACAAATATTTCTTCCATTTTTTTCACCATAATTTACTTTTCTAAATTATAAAAGAAATCTAGATATTAATAAAGATAATTAGATGTCGACGTTTGTGCAAAGATCTAGAGCAATTTTATAATAAGCTTTCTTAAAGTTTCATTTGGTTCAAAGGAAAAACCCATGAGAACTGTCTATGTTAATAACAAGTTTGTAAGAGAGCCTGATGCCAAAATATCAGTTTTTGATAGAGGTTTTCTTTTTGGTGACGCTGTTTACGAGGTTACCACGGTAATAGGTGGTAAATTATTAGATTGGGAAGGCCATGTGACTAGGTTGCAGAAGTCGCTCAAAAAAATTCATATAGTAATGCCGCTAGATATTAATGAGTTACTAATAATTCATAAA
>MDSW01002508.1_pt1 | contig 14275 bp, 8 predicted proteins | sample 811171 | NCBI WGS metagenome assembly MDSW01 (sample SAMN05326641, study PRJNA326480) | marine metagenome | isolation source: seawater | place: Atlantic Ocean: North West | collected 2012 | reverse complement strand
ATGTCCGTCAACGGCGTGATCACGAGGCGTTCCTTCACGCCGAGGTACTCGTACGAGTACTCGAAATCCACGTCGCAGATCGAGATGATCACCGTGTTCATCTCGTCGCGCCAGTAAAAACGGCACTGCTTCGCCCACTCGAAGTCAGCGATGTCGCGAACTTTTTTCTTCATGAGGTCCTCCGAGGTGTCTCGTTGATGCACGTGCACCGTGATCACCGTCTCGAGGTTCTTGCGTTCGTTCTTTCCGAGGTTCGAGCGCGTCGTGATGACGATCATCTCCTTCAGGAGGCCGTCTTGCTTCTTAAACGCTTTTTGCATGGCCGTCTTATCCTTCTTCGCGATGGAGAGCGCGCCCTGCATGTCCGAGGTCCAGAGGAACTGAATCCCCAGAAGCGAAATCTGCGCCGGGTGCCCGAAGATGAACGTCTCCAGATCCTGCTCGTGCACGGCCGAGTTGGCCATCTTGATGACGCCGCGAATCGAGCGCTGCATGCCGTCGACGAGCGACTGGAGCCACACCTCGATGTTCCCTTGCGCGATGACCGGCCGCGGTTCGAGGATGCCGTCGACGTTTTCGATGAATTTCACGCACTCGCCCTGCTGCGAAAACATCTCCAGCATCTTCGTCTTGTCCACCTTGTCGAACGTCACCTCGGTCAGGGAGTCGAACAGACCGGACTGGAAGTGCGGCGTCACCGACTGCGGGTCCGAACCCAGGGACAAAATCTCCAGCAACGTCGGGTCGGAGACGAAGTAAAAGCGCGGGAACTCGGCTCTCTTCGTGTCCAAAAACGCCGTGAGCGACTTTTGGCACAGCTCGAGCTGCTCCGTGAGAATCGGCAGCGTGTTCGTCATGAGATCGTTCACGTAGCACACCTCCACGACGTTCTGCGTCTCCACCGCGTTTTGAACCGCCTTGATGAACTGCTTGTCGATGTTCTGAAACCGCTTCGCCTCGAGCGGGAGCTGCTTCACGATGTCCCCGCCGCTGAACACCGCCTCCATGTACATCCACATGTTTTGCACGACGAGCCACATCTCGATGATCTCGCCCACGGTGGACAGCTTCGCGATCCACTCGTGGACTTCTTCCTTGAACGGCGCGGAGTACCGGTTCGTGGCCATGGACCCGAGCGCCATCTGCGAGTCTTCGAGCTTTTCGATGAGCTCCGCGGTGGGCGCGACGGCGAGGCACACCTCGCCTCGGTTCTTATACGGCTGAAACGCAAACGTCACCTCCGCCCAGTCGGCGTCGATCGACGCGAGCTTGGTCTCCACCTGCGCCTCCTTGACCGCGCCCGCGGTGAGCTCCTCCACCTCCTCCGCGACTTTTAGGAGACCGCAGCCGAGGAGGTCCGAGAGCTTGAACGTCTCCTCGCTCAGGTCCATCTTGACGCCGGTGAGCGTCATGAGCTCGTCCCAGTGCCGCGGCCGCACGTCCTTCGACCCGAGCGCCTGAAGCAGCGGAAGCATCTCGAGGAACTCGTCGATCTTCCTTCGGCAGTCCTCGTACGCTTGCCAGTCGCGGAGCGACTTGGGGAGTTTCCGGCACTGCGCCTGGAACTGCGTCACCTGTTCCGTCATCGCGTCCATGTCGGAGACAACTTCGGTCCACAGGATGTCCGCGTAGCCGTCGATCGTCGTGAGCACGGACGTGAAGAGGCCGTACAGGCGGTCGAGTAACGCCAACTCTTTTTCCGTTTTCTCTAGCTCCGGGTACTGCGTCACGGACAACCCGAACAGTTCCTCGCCGCTGCTGTAGTTGTCCCACTTGCGCTTGCGGACTTCGAACATCTGCGTGAATTTTTTGAGCCTCGCGACAGCCTCCATGGGCTCCAACCCGGGAACCGCCGGCCCGTTCGCGTCCCAGTCCGCGCGAAACTCGACCGCGTCGACGACGAACACCTTCACCTCCTTGATCAGCTCCCTCTTGAACCCAACCTGCATCCTGCCGAGGTTCTCCGTGACCTGCACCGCGAGCACTTTCATCTTGTTCCAACCGTAGCGGAGCTCGGACACCGTCTCCGTCTCTTCCTTCGGCACGACGACTTGGTAGCGCCCGAGCAGCGCGTAAATCTCCTCGATCGGGACCATGATGCTATCGATATCGCTCTCGCGGTCGCGGATCTCCTTCAGGACCCCCATCACCTTGCGAACGTCCTCGAGGTCCTCGATCTTGCGGTTCAGGTGAAGCGTCGTCTCTCGCATGTAGTCGTGGATCTGCTTCAGCTGCTGCTTCCCCTGCGAGTGCAGGTTCTTCGCGAACTGCTTCTTCCACGCCGCGGCTTCCGCTTTCAAGGAGTACTTCATCGGCTGCGTCTCGAGGCTCATCGCGCCGATGTTATGCACCGGCGCGATGAGTTGAATCTCGTCCTCGATCGCCATGTATTTTTTCAGCTCGTTCTCGAACGCCTCCAGACTCGGGCTCGTGTCCATGAACTTCTTGTACTCCGCCTGGAGGTCCTGCATGTACAAAAAGTCGAACCTTGAGAACGTCCCGATGTACTCCATCACCTGTGCCTTCGTGCCCTCGATGGACCCGGTGAGCAGGAGCACGGACTTTACAATCTCTTTATCCGACGCGATCCACTCGTGGAAGGTTCGCCCGTCGCTCTTTCCCGGCGCGCCGCCCCACATGTGAAGCGACTCGGAGATCTTCAGAACCTTCTTCGCGGTCGCGTTGATCGCGCCTTGGATGTCCTCCAGCGTCGGGTTCATCGAGACGTTCGGGATCGTGAGCTCGACGTCGACGTCGAAGAAGGGCCGTTCGACGAATAAGAAACCGCCGCTGCTTCGGCTTCCCAGCCGCTTCTTCATCGCCGCGAACGCCTTCCGCGTGGCCGCGAGAATCGCCTGATACATGAGCTTGGCGTAGTGCTCGGTGAAGTCTTGGACTTTCGCGGCGTCGAACTTTTGGTCGCCGTCGAGCGGGAACGACGCGATCAAATCGCACAGGTCCGCGCAGCCGCGTTCGATTTCGGAATTTTTCACGACGAGCGCCGCGGTTTGCTTCTTGACGTGTTTGCTCTGCCTCGACAAAAAGTCGTCAAAGGTGAACGACTCGTCCGATGGCAGCGTCACGAGCGGCAGCCGCGCCACCGCCTTCAAGTTGGCATCGATCCGGTTCTCGAGCATGTCGTTCACCTTGCCGATCATCAGCTCGAGATGCGCGAGGCCCTTGTGCACGCGGTGGAGGTAGCCATCTATGTTCATCGACGACCACGTCAGGACGTACATCCCCGGGTGCAGCTTCTTCTCGATGTCGTCGAGGTGAGACTTCATCAGCGGTTTCACCACCGGGACGATCAAGTCCATGACGCGGTCGTACTCTTTGAGCGCGTACGACAGCTGGTTGTAGTACTCCTTGAATTTCTCCTCCTGGAGCAGCACCATCTTCGCCGACTCCGGCACCTCTATCCCCATGCGCTGCAAATACCGCGTCTCGCGCATGAGCTGTATGATCTCCTTGTCGAAGTTCACGAGAAGGTCCCCGGTCTCCGGGTGCTTCACGATGAGCGTCGCTTGAAGCCCAGCCTTGCTGCTCTCGATCGATTTCACCCACGCTTGAAGCCAGAGCGTCTCGAACGCGACCAACGCCTTGGCGACGGTGTTATACGTCTTCACGGTGCGTTTGCTGTCCTTCATCTTCATGATCGTCTCGTTCGTCGCGAACTTTCGCATGGGCTCTTCGATCCTCCGCAGGAGCTGCCGGGACCACATGATGTCGCCCGCGACCGGCGGCGCGTTCCGCGGGAGCGTCGGCGAGTGCTTGGACTTTTCGTAAATCTTCTGCACCGCGTCTAAATCCTGCGCGTAATTTTTGAAGATGACCATGTACTTGTTGTCCAGATCCCGCCTCAGCGAATCCCTGTGAAGAATCTCCTGGAACTGCCGAAGCAAGTTCAGCGCGTGCTCCGTGGACGTGATGTTCTCGAAGCTCGCGTTTATGAAGTCCTGCAAGTTCGTCTCGAGCTCGTGGACGTGGACGTTGAACTCGAGGTAATCGCGATCGAACGCGTTCTTCGTGAAGTCCAAGAGGTCGTACGGCTTGCGCTTGAGCTCCTCGACGACCAGGAAGAACTTCTTGATCATGTCGCCCATGCCGTCGATGTGCGTGTTCGACGCCAACGCCGTGAACTGCATGATCGTGCTGTACAAGTCGAGGAGCTTGTTGCAGCGCTTGATGAAGAGCTCAAACTTGATGAAGATCCGCTCGTTGTCGAAATCAAACTGCCTCCCCTTCGGCTGCTGCGCGAGGCGCTCCTTCGACGTGGCGTACTCTTCCTTGTACCGCTTCTCCATCTTGACGCACAGGCGCATCTTGTCTAGGAGCGCGGGCCGGTTCTGGTTCCACAGGTTCCCGCCCTCGCCAACAAACTCGGAGCACCGCGTCACGAGCTGGTTGCTGATCTTCCGAAACAGCGTCGTCATCCGCTCCGGGGTGGCGTAGTACCTCGCCACCGTGTGCATCATCTTCACCGAGTTCAGCAACACCGGGAGTCCGTCCACGATGGCCTGCGGCGTCCCGACGTACAGAGGCTCGAGCGGCTTCTCCAGCGTCGTGAGATACTTCACGTTGTCCTTGCTCTCGTTCGCCGCGTCCGTCACCGCCATGTCGATGTCCTTCCACCTGCGGTGCGCCTTCGATCGCGCGGCGACGGCGACGCCGAGCACGGTCCTGCACTCCTTGCTCTTGAGCTGCTCCGTGATGGAGTTGAACTTGGCCATCCGCGAGCGCCAGTACTCGAGCTCCGTGTCCGGACCCGCGTCCGCGCTCTCTCTCCGCTCGGATTCGTTCTCCGACAGCAGCGCCTCCGTCTTCTCGCACCAGTCCTCCAGGACGTCCTCGAAGTGCCCCGCGATCGTGACGTCCGTCGCCGCGACCGCGAAGTCCGCGGGCTTGATGTCCACGTTCGGAACGATCGTCTTGTCCGGCTTCTTGAGCTCCACGCCCCCTTTGAGCGACGTCGCCGCCTCCGCGAGCGCCGCGCCAAACTTAGCCGCGCCGTGGACAAACTCCTGCGCGCCCTCCTCCGTGTTCTTCCCCCACACGCTGAGATGCTGCTTGGCGAGGACCGGGACGAAGAGGTTGCTCACGAGCGCGCGGAACGACGCGAGCGCGCCGCCGCGGACTTCGCCCGCCATGACGTCCTGCTCCACGGTTTTTTCCGTCACGCCCTTGGGGTTGACGCGAATGAAGTACAGCGCGTGCTCGCGCAGGGAGTCCACCTCGCCGGAGGTGAGGAAGAGCTTCTTCGGCGCGCCGGGCACGGGCGCGAACTCGCCGTCCGGCCCGGACGACGTCTCCGGGGTCTGATGGTAGAGGAGCAATTTCGGCGGTCCGTTCGCGTCGTAGAACGCCTTGACGTCCTCGTCGAACGGCGTCAGCGCCGCGCTCGCTTCCTCCGCGGTGAGCCCGAACGACTCCGCGACCTGATGGCGGCGGGGGGGGGATCGCGGGGGATGCGCGGGTCAGATCGTGGGGCGACGAGGGAGGAAGCGGCGTTCGATCGGGAGAGCGGATCGGTCGGCGACGCGCGCGATCGGTCGACGAGACGCATCGCGGGGTCGGCGCGCGCGCGAGTCGCGCGCGGGGGAGGGGAGGGGGATCCCGCATCGCGCGCGCGCCGCGGCGGCCTGGCGTCGAGGGGTCGTCGAGGGTTCGATCGCGCGTCACCTTTCCGGCGATGTATATCACGCGCGGGTCCGCCATCGCGACCGCCCCTCTCGGGTCGAACGAATTCCCTCTCGCGCGCGCGCTCGCGGAAGAAGTTTCCCGATTAAGAGCGCGACGCCGGGTCGATCGCTCGCCCGGACTCGCGCGCGCTCGCCTCGCGCGACCTCTCTTCGCCGAACCAAACGCGCGCGCTCACTCCGAGCGCGCGACGGACGCGCGATCGAGCGGTCGGTTCGAATCCACCGTACCGCGTCGACGCGCTCTGCCCTCGCGCGCGCGCCGTCGACCCTTTCCGTCTCGTCGCGTTACGGTCTCGGGGAAGGCCGAAGGCGGCACGGCACACGCGGGTGCCAAAAAGCCCTCGTTAGACTAGGTTATGGACTCGTCAGGACGTAGTACGCGAAAACCTACTCCTTCCTGACTGGTTTCCATACGAAGGGTGCCGTCGGTGCCGTCCCAAAAGCGGTAAAAACCGCGCCACGTAGATCAAATTCGAGATCAAGCCTCCACGCGGCTCTGCACGGAGGTTGAGCGCTAACATCCGCCGCCGGCGGGGACAACGCGACGCGCGCCCGCCGCTCGTCTCCGCAGAGACCGAGCGCGCAGACGCTCGAAGAAGCCGCGCGAGGTAGCTCGCGCATCGGACGCGTCCACGCGCGCGGACGCGCGGCGTCGTCGAAGCGCGCGCGAGGGCGTCGCATTGCATTCTCGTCCCGCCTCTTCGAACGCGCGTCGCGACGGACCGTCCCGCCGGCCGCGAGGATGACGGTAGATCTCATCGCCCCCGGGAAGGTGCGCGCGCGCGCGCCCGATGCCGACGCGCGCCCGATTCATTCCCGCGCGACGGCCGCGTCTTCGCGCGTCGCCGCGTCGCCGCCGCGCGCGCCCTCGCGCGGAACGCGTCGGCGGCGGGACCGCCGTCGAAGCGTCGATGGATCGATTGATTTTCCCTCCTCCGCCCGCGCGCCCTCGTTCTTCTGTGTGTTCTCTTCTCACCCCCGCGCCTGCTCCCGCTTCCCTCCTCCTCCTCCTCCGACGCGCAGGACGACAAGGTCATGGCCGCGCGCGCCGCGGCCGCGCACGAGCACGTCCTCGCGCGGCAGTCCACGGTCGATTTCATCGGATCGCTGCTCAAGGGCACGGACACCCCCGACGAGCCCCTGCCGCTGCTCTTCGACGGCGTCCCGCAGAGCGAATCCGCGTTCGCGTCGCTCGCGCGCGCCGCGGCGGGGGGAAGAGACCCACCCACGCCGTCGCCGTCGCTCAACCCGCTCGCGCACGGCGTCGTCGCGGGGCAGCAGGCGAAGGCGAGCGTCGAGACCGGGGAAGCCGCGTCCGGGGCGACGCGCGTCGGCGCCGGAGTAGCGACGGGCGCGAATCCCGCGGCGAATCCCGGCGCGCATCATGCCAACGCCAATTCGCATCCGCAACCGCATCCGCCGCGGAGGCACCACTCGCGAGACGCGACGACCGTCCGCGCCGACGGTCAACACATCGCCGGAAGCAAACGCCCGGCGGTGAACGGCGCGGGAGCGAGCGATCACGGGAAGCGGCCGCGGAGGATACCATCCGCGTCGGAGGTGGACGCGGCTCGACTCGGGGACGCGAACCCGCCGCGCGTCGATTCCCTCGGGTCCCTGCGCGCCGCGGCGCCGCCGACGAACGCGAACGCGGACGACGACGACGACGACGCGTCGGCGAAGACGAAGACGGAGCCGGCGGCGGCGCGGATCGACGTCACGTTCCCCCCGCCCTCGACCCCGAAGAATACCGCGGCTGCCACGGCGGCGACGACGACGACGACGACGACGACGAGCGCGGAGGGGAAGGCAAAGACGAAGAACCCGAAGCGCGCGGACCGGAGACGGACGATCGCGCGGTTCACGACGGCCATCTTGCGCGCGGGGGGGTCGAACGCGTTCATCGCGCGCGACGGGTTGGGGTACCGGAAAGCGTTTGATCGGTTCCTCGTCGAGACGTACGGAGAGACGTTCTCGGAGGGCGGGTACTGGTACGAGAACGCGCGCGTGGAGCCCTTCTTCCGCGTGATGTTTTACATCGCCACGTCCGGGCGGGTGCAGCTGGACCACGACGAGGTGAACGCGCTGTTTTGCAAGCGCGAAAAGCGGCAAGCCGCGGAGTGGCTGCTCGACGAGGAGGAGCTGTCCAAGTACGGCATCACGGCGACGCAGCTCGCGCAGACGTTCGAGGGCCCTCCGAGCTGCAGCGCGAGCGGGTACCCGCGAGGCACGCCGCTCATCGTTCCCACGGACGTCGAGCTCGACGCCGGGAACATTCCCTCGGCGGCGGCGGCGGCGGCGGCGGCAAACGCGGCCGCCGCCGCGCGTCAAGCGGCGCATCAACAGAGCGGCGGACGCGGGGGCGACGCCGCGGGGGGGGGCGGCGGCGTCGACGAGAAGTATCGGACCCACGGCGCTGCTGGGCCCGCGCGCGCGCCGCAGCACCCGGGCGACCCGTACGCGACCCCCGGACCGGGCGGCGGCGTGAGTCAACACGGAGGACATTTTCCCGTCGCGCAGGCGTATCACCCGCACCACGTCGCCGCGCACGCGGCGGCGGCGGCGGCGCACGCGGCGCAGTACAGCGGCGGCCACCACGCGATGAAGAGCCAACAACAACACGGCGGCCCGCCGGGTCACGGTCCGGGGGGCGTGCCGATGATGCACGGCGGCGGGGGGATGATGTACGGACAGCCTCTTCCGTACGGTATGTATCCCGGCGCGTACGGACCCGGCGGGATGGGTCCCGGACCCGACGGGATGATGATGGGGCCCGGGGGCCCCGGAGGACCGATGGGCGGTCCCCACGGCGGGCCCGGAATGTACGCGCATCACGGCGGTCCCGGTCCGTTCGTGGGGCACGCGGCGATGCACGACGCGAGGGCGCCGCACCCGGGCACGGTGCCGCATCACGCGGGGGGGCACCACGCGGGGGGGCACGCGGCGGCGGGGGGCAGCGGCCCGCGGAGGCAGTACAGCAGCGATCTGTCGCGGTTGATGTCGGAGTTCAATAATAACCCCGGGTCGAGCGACGATTTTTTGAAGTCGTTCTTGCAGAGGACCGCGAGCGAGCTGGACTTCATGGCGCAAGGGCAGGATTCCTCGGGCGGGACGAAGTCGCAGGGGTCGTGACGCGCGCGCGACGGCGGTGGAGATGATTCATTTTTTACGAAGTCGCCCTCCGGGCGCGAAAGCGGTTCCGCCGCTCGAATTAGATCGACGACGACGACGACGACGACGACGACGTTTTACCACGAGACGTGTATACACAACACAGAATAGAATACAATACACTCGGAAGTATTTCCGTACTTCGCAAGTAAACGCTCATCATAGGATTACCGTTTCAAAGATCGTTCGTTCGTTCGATCGATCGATCGATGGCATCGCGACCTCCCTCACGACCGCTCCACGACCACATTTCGAAGCGTCCCCACGCCCCACACCGTGACCTCGCACGCGTCGCCGACTTTCAGCCACCCTTTCGGGCTCATCCCCGCGCCCACGCCCGCGGGCGTCCCCGTCGCGATGACGTCCCCCACGGACAGCGTCATGCACCGACTCGCCGTCGCGATCAAGTGCGGAATGTCGAACATCATGTCCGACGTTTTGCCCCGCTGCCGTCGGACGCCGTTCACCGTCGTGCCGATCGGGAGCCCGCGCTTCGGGTCGAAGCCCTCGGGCAGCGCGTCCTTCGGGACGATCCACGGGCCCATGGGGCAGAACCCGTCGAACGACTTCCCCAGGTACCACTGCTGGTGCCGCTTCTGGACGTCGCGCGCGGTGACGTCGTTGACGCAGGTGTACCCGAAGACGTGATCCATCGCGTCTGATGAGTTGAAAGCCATTTCGTCGTACAAAAATAGTTCATCGGTCAGTTGAAACCGAGTGGGACGCGATCAAGTGTTGAAACCGAGTGGTAGTGGGTGAAAAACAAATGTTAAAGGTGATGAGAACGCACCCGACGCATCGATCGCGACGCCGCCTCTGCCGATGACGACGCCGAGCTCCCCCTCGTAGTCGACCTGGTCGGTCACCCCGGTCGGATACACGATCCCGCCGCCGTGCCCGACGACGGACGTGGGCGATTTCGTGAAGATGATCGGCCACGACGGCGCCTCCGCCTTGGATATCCCCGGCATCGTGCTGTCGACCTCTCCGACGTGCTCTGAGGGGCGCGGTTCCGTGCGAAGCGAACGAACGTCGGGGCGGCGTCGAAAGGCGTCAGTTGGAGTTGAAAGGCGTCGAGGCGTGTCGGGATTGAAAGCGAGGGACCCTGGGCGCAGAGATGCGCCGGGAGAGAAAGTCCTTAAGGAACGGCGTTCACCACGCCAACGCGGTCGTATGAGGACCAGTGCGAGGACGACGCGCCCATGTAGTTTTTCCCGACGCAGATCACGCTCGGCGGGCTCGGCAACGGCGCGAGGAGCGTCGCGGCGCTCAGAGGGATCGGATCGCCGCGTCGCTCGCGCTCGAGGACCGCGGCGGGGGATTTCGCGCTCGCGTCCATGGCGTGCCACGCCGCGACGAGCGCTTGCATGCCGCAGCCGCGCTCGGAGACGCCGTAGGCGTCGCGCGGGATGGGCCAGATCCACGCGCCGTTCTCGACGAGTCCGACCTCGACCGCGGACGACGCGCCGGACGCGGATCCGCCGCGGGTGAAGGAGACGAGCGCGATCGGCGGCGGCGGGCCGGGTTCGACGACGTCCGAGGAGGAGGAGGAGGAGGAGGAGGAGGAGGAGGCGAGCCGCGAGCTCGAGCCGCGAGGACGAAGCGCCGGCGAGGGCGACCGACGTCGATGATGACGGTGACCATGGGTCGACGAACGACGGTGGCGGGTGCCGTTCGCCGCGATCGTCGCGCGCGGGGTCGTCCGCGTCGACGACGACGACGACGACGACGCGACGGCGGCCGCGGCGGTGACTCTCGATGTCGTCGTCATCATCGTCCTCGCGAGGAGGCGGTGCATCGCGAGGAGACGGCGGGCGGGGCAGCGCGCGGCCGGGTGTGGCCCTCGCGAAGAGGCGCGTTGTTATCGGACGATCGGACGGCTCGAGCCAAACGGCGTCAGGGCCACTGCATTCCATACAAAAATAGTTCATAGGTCAGTTGAAAGGGGAAGCGATCAAGTGTTGAAAGCGGGCGATGGGTGAAAAACTTTTGTATAGAACGCACCTCATTGTCAACCGCCAGACGACAGAATCGAAATCGAAACCGTTGCCCGAGGAGGGCGCATTCTCATCGCCCACCGTCGCGATGGCGGACCCGTCCCCGAGCCGCCCCGGGCTCGCGCTCGCGCCGTTCCGCGAGCGCGGCGGGCTCCGCATCCTGACGTGGAACGTCGCGCGCGCGGTCGCGCCGTCCGAGGACTTCGCGTCCATCCTGTCGCACGTCCGCGGCCTCGATCCGGCGCCGCACGCTATCTGCCTGCAGGCCACGACGCGCGCGTTCGCCAAGGCGCTCGCGTTCGAATTGGGAATCGCGAAACACCACGTCGTGTTCGCCAAGCCGCGGACGACCGGGAAGCTTCGCAAGTTCGGCACCGCGGTGCTCACGGACAATCGCACGGGCGCGATGGCGATCGACGCGATGGAGATTCACCTCCCGGGGAACAGCCCGCGCGCGGTCGCGTGCGTCTGCCTCGCGTTTCCGGAGGCGTCGAGTTCATCGTCGTCGGCGAACGACCCGCTGGCGCGCGATCGATCCATGATCGCGACGACCATCGCGCCTTCATCGCCGTCATCGCCGTCGCGCCTAGGAGTAGGGGGAAGCGGCAAGTTCGGTCGCGCGGGCATCGGCGACGGCGGCGACGTCGCGTCGCCGTCGCCGTCGCACCGATCGTCGCCGCTGGCGCGCAGCCTCAGCGGCGGGATGCGGCAGCTGAGCGTAGGGCGAGGAGGAGGAGGAGGAGAAAACGGATTCGGATTCGGCGTCGACGACGGAGGGATCGAAGGGACCCACAACGCGCGCGCGGTGTGGGTGTGCAGCGCGCACCTGGACGATCGCTTCGAGGCGTGGCGCCTGATGCAGGTCAAAGAGATCTCGCGGCGGATGAAGCTCAGGGGGCCGCACGTGTTGGCGGGTGACTTCAACGCGCATTGCTCGGCAGATTTCGAAGGCGACGCGTGGGTGCGACTCCGACGAGACCGCTTCCCGTGCGACCCCGCTCGCGCGTCGCGCGGCGTTTCTTAAGGATTGGATTTCTATCGCGCGCTGTGAACCTCACGTTTTGACACGTGTACATTTCATCCACCAATCGCACGTCCGCGCGACTGACTGACGCGTACGCGTCTCCCCTCGAACGAATCGAATCGAATCGAATCGCGCAGGAACACCTCAACGCGTTGGCGGACGAGAAAGGCTGGGAGGCGATGGAGGAGCGCGTCACGAATTGGCTGACGCGGCGAAGGAAGATCAGCGTCGGCGGGTACCCGAACGCGATCGACGGCGACCGCGAGAGGGACGTCGGCGGGTCGTACGACGACGCGTGGAATCTCGCGGAGGAGAAGGGCACCGCGCGCGGACCGAAGCACACGTTTCAGTTGAACGAAGAGGTGGGATACGCGTGGACGAGGCCGGATTACGTCATGGTGGATAAGATGGCCGCGGTGGAGGTGGTCGGGTGCGAGGTGCACGATGTGCAAGGGAGCACGCACCGGCCGCTGGTCGCGGACCTGAAGGTTTTGGGGTTGTGACGACGACGAACGAGACGAACGAATACCTCGCGAATGAATACCTCATCGCGCGGCGCCGCCGGTTGAAGAAGCGTGAAGGTATCTATTAAGAGAAATATCATCGCGAGGCGCGCGCACTGTACGTGTACTCTGCTCTGATCTTCGCGCGTCGCGCCTAGCTACTAGTCTCTACAGTACGCGCACAGTACTTTCGTACTTCCCTACGACGACGTCTGCTGCTCTACGAACTCCAGGACGTACCCCGCCACGGACTCGACCTGCTGCAACGCCATCAACGACGCGACGGCGATCTCGTCGTCCCCCTCCCCGCCGCACACGCGCCGCCTCGCGAGCTCCGCCGTCGCCCACGTCGACGCCGGTCGCACGACGGCGTCCACGATCTCCTCCCGCCTCTCCCACGCCCCGTCGCCGCGCTCGCCGCCGTCGTCGTCGTCGTCGTCGCCGTCGCCGTCGGGACCCCTCCTCGCCGCGCCGCGCATGAGAAAGAACCGCAACGCGTTGAGACCCGCGACGGCGACGTCCGCCGCGCCCGCGGGGTCCGCCGCGCCGCGCGTCGCGTCGCGCAGCGCGGTCGTCATCTCTCGTGTCACGAGATCCACCGCGACCGCGCTCGAGAACGGGTTGTCGCGGAGGTCGCGAGTGTTACCCGCGGCGGCGTCGCCCGCGGCGGCGGCTTCGCGCTTGACGCGGGAGAGCAACAGCGCGGTCACCGCCGGCGACGGCGGCGGCGTCGCCCGGAGTACTTTTTGTATCGCGTCGAACCGCGCCGTCGGCGGGACGGAGCTAAGCGCTCGCGACAGCGCGAGCCGCGCGCGCTCGCGCATCGCCGCGTCCGGGACGTGTGTCAGCGTTAACGTCAGCGTCGTGAGCGTTTTCCCGAGAATTTCCGCGTCGAACACCGAGAACGACGCCGGAGACGCGAGCGTTTCGTTCGCCGCCGTCGCGACGTACGCCGCCGCGGTTCGCCGAAACGCCGCCGCCGCCAACGCCACGCCCGCGGGGAAATGCCACGGGCGCAGCGACGACGTCGTCAGCGCGTTCACGAGCCCGCACACGCACGTCGCGTTCATCGACATCGACGCCCCGGTCTCGTGGTCGATCGGCGAGCTGCTCGGGAGAGGCTGCTTTGAGGGAAATGAGTTCATTCATCGGTCAGTTGAAAGGGACCCACCCACGCGATCAAATGTTGAACCTACAGTAGTTGTACTGTACGTGGTGGGTGAAAAACAGAACGCACCTGAGGGAGCGGCGTCACGGCGTCCGCGTGTTCGAACCAACGCGCCGCCGCCAGCGCGCATCCGACGACGACCGCGGTCGGAGGGCTCGGCGACGTCGGGAGGACGTCGTCGGGCGCGCGCGACGGGATCGCGCCGAGGCCCGCGGCGCGGCAAAGCGCGTCGAAGTGCGCCAGGAACGGCGGCGGCGGCGACGCGGAAGAGGCAGAGGCGTCGTCGCGATCCGGTCGCGTCGCCGCCGCGAAGAGCGCGAGGTCGCGCGTCGCCGCCGCGGCGTCCGCGGTCGTCGCGTCCGCGGTCGTCGCCGTCGCGAGGCGTTTACCCAGCGTCGCGGACGCCGCGGCGACGAACGCGGCGACGCCGCGCAGCGCCTCCCTCGCCGGCGCCCACCGTCTCTCGTCGCCGTCGCCTTCGCCGTCGCCGTCGCCGCCGACCGACGAACCGCCGCCGCCGTTAATCTCCTCCTCCTCCTCCTCCTCCTCCACCTCCTCCTCCTCATTCAGGAGCAGCTGCAGGATGTTATCCGGGTCCTCCATCTCCTCCACCTCCTCCTCCTCCTCGCGGTGCTTGAGGAAGATGCGCCCGTCCGCGTTCTCAAAGTCCGCCATCCGCCCGCGCACCGACGCGTCGCCCGGCCACCGCTCGT
>MDSW01200171.1_pt1 | contig 14280 bp, 17 predicted proteins | sample 811171 | NCBI WGS metagenome assembly MDSW01 (sample SAMN05326641, study PRJNA326480) | marine metagenome | isolation source: seawater | place: Atlantic Ocean: North West | collected 2012 | reverse complement strand
TTGTATATCTTTTGCACCCATAAAAATTTTACATTTAAGGCCAAATTTTTTAGCAGCCATACTTAACATTTTACCTGCATATCCTGCCCCAGTATCTCCTACAATATATTTTTTACCCATGGCTTTACATATCAAGGCATGGACAGTAGCGTTGTATATTTTATGAGCTCCACCATTAGCTTCTGAAACTACTTTTGCCCAAATTTGTGCCCCTCCTAAGTGGCTCGATAAATTTTCTAATTTTACAAATGAAGTGGGAGAACCGACATAATTTTGAAAGTAAAAATCCCTTTTCTTTATGAATTTTTTATTTTTTCTAAGTTTTTCAAATTTTATTGTTAGGTCCTCAATTGGTTTTTTGAGAGTTTCAGGAATGAAACTACCACCAAATTTTCCACCCCAAAATCCATATTTGTCATGTTGATCAATTAAGGGAACGTTTTTTTTAAGTTTCATATTATAAATTTTTCATCTTATTTAAAAAAATCTCTATTTTAGAAATATCTTTTAATCCATCAGTTTCTAACCCACCAGATATATCAACAATATGTGCTATTTTTTTTAGATTTTCAAGATTATCATCAATTTGAACATTGCCAGCAATCATAACTTCTTTATTTAGATTCAATTTTTCTATAAGTGCGTGATCAAATGACATACTATTTTCATATCCCTTACTATCAAATAAATAGATGTCTGTTGTATCAATAAATTTTTTATATTCATTTACATCTTCAATATCATTTACAGTTATTGCAGTAATAATTTTTTTTTTATATTTTTCTTTTATTGATTTTATTTTACTAGGTTCACAATTATAAAGTTGATAATAATCAAATGGTAGCTCTTTAATCTCCTCTAGAATATCTTGATTAGGATTTACGAGGACTGCAACATAAAAGGAATTTTTTTTTTTCAACTTTCAAAAGATCTTTTAATTTTTTGATATCAACATATCTTTTTGATTTTGGATAATTAACTATAAAGCCTACAAACTGTGGTGGGTAGTTATGATTTACTATAAAATTTAATACCTTAGTGTCTGAAACACCACAAATTTTTGATTTTAGGATCATTGACTTAAATGATCAATTAATGTTTGCATGTTTTTTCTTATATTGCCCTTAGTGATGGGCCTTCCTATTACAAGCCAATCACTTCCATTTTTATAAGCTTGTTGAGGGGTTAAAGTTCTAATTTGATCATTTGTTTTTGAATTAAATCTTATTCCAGGTGTAATTATTTCTTTTTTGAAAACTTTTTTTACTATTTTTACTTCTTGAGCGCTACATACAATAGCATCTAATTTTGCTTTACTTGCCAATCTAGCTTGATCAAGAACTACTTTCTTTATATCTTTATTAAATCCTATTTCTCTTAAAGCTTGATTATCTAATGATGTTAAAATTGTTACACCTATCAATTTAGTTTTTCCAGCAATTTTCTTTGCAGCTTTAATCGCCTTTAATCCTGAACTAATATGAATCGTTAAATAGTTTACTTTTAAATCTTTAATTGCTCTAATTGTTGAAATACAGGTATTAGGAATATCGTGAATTTTAAGATCAGCAAAAACAATCTTATTTTTTAATTTAGATATAAAATTTCGTCCATTTTTGGAGTTCAAAAATTCCAATCCAAATTTGTAACCAACTTTAATTTTAGAATTTTGTGTTTTACTGATTATTTTTTTTACTTTAGAAATGTTATTACTGTCGCAAGCAACAAATATTTTATTCTTCTTCATTATTTATTTTTTTAAACAAGTCTTTTGACATTTTGAAGTGAATTGTTTTCTTTTCTGGTGTATGGACTTTTTCGCCAGTTTTAGGGTTTCTTGAAATTCTAGCTTTTTGTTTATTTGTTGAAAAAACACCAAAACCGCGTAGTTCTACTCTTTCACCACGTCTTAAAGTTTTTTTAATTTCTTTTAATATAATATTTGTAAATTTTTCTAAATCTTTTTTTAAAAAATTTGGATAATTTTGTGAAATTTGTTTAAGAAGCTTTGATTTTACAATAGCCAAATTTATCTTCTCTTATAATTATTCTTTATTCTCATCTTTTTTTTTAAGATCCTCTGATAAAGATGAAAAAGGCAAGTTTTTACCTGACCCCTCTGACCCATATTTCTCTAAAGCTTCTTTTTTCTCAATCTCTTCAAGAAGTTTTATGCTTAATGTCACCTTTCTTTTTTCAAAATCAAGCTCAGCAATTGCACAATCTATTCTTTCACCCCCTGTAAATCTAGAAGGTCTTGCATCAGCTGCATTTATTGCAATTTGTGATTTTTTGATTTGAAAATCCATCTGGCAATTTTCTGGTCTGACAACTAAGCCTTTATTATCAGTAGATATAATTTTAACAGTAATAATTTGATTTTCTTTTTTGTCTTTGAACCAGTCAAATGGATCTGTTTGAGTTTGTCTTAATCCAACTCTAATTTTCTGATCAGAAGATTTAATTTCTAAGACTTTAACCTTAATTTTATCTCCTTTTTTATATTTAGCTAGCTCTTCCTCTCCGTTATTTAAGTATGTTAGATCGTTACAATGTAAGAAAGCATCAATATCTAAATCTCCTACCTTAACAAAAAGGGAATATTCATTTTTATTTACCACTTCACCTTCAACAATTGTCCCCTCAGGATATTTTTTATTAAAAGTATCAAAAGGATTTTCTTGTGTTAAACGGTGAGATATAGCTACTCTTCTTTTTTCTTTGTCTATTTCGGTAATTACACAGTCAATTTCATCTCCAACTTTAAACATTTTTTTCACAGACACATTCTTTTTTGTCCAACTTAATTGACTAGAATGAAGTAGGGTTGATAAGCCAGGCTCTAATTCACAAAACGCACCGAAATCCATTAACTTAATAACTTTAGCTTTATATACTTTTTTTAATTCATAGTTTTCAATATGTTCAAAAGGATCTGGTGAAAGTTGTTTTACGGAGCAACCAACTTGTAATTTTTCTTTATCAACAGATATTACTTTTAAATCATGTTTTTCACCAATATTAAACACCTCATCTGGATGATTAACTCTAGAATATGAAATTTCTTGTAAATGAACTAATACATCGAGTTCGTTATTCACGTTAAAAAAACATCCGAATGAACTATAGCCTTTAACTTCCGCACCTTTAATTATGTCTCCAACTTTGTATTTTTCGATAATCTTTGCCTTGTCCTCTTTTTTAAATGATGAAATAATTTCTCTTCGTGAAACGCAAGCATTGCCTCTAACTTTATCTAATTTAATTAATGCAAATTTTTGGGGCTCGTTCATCAAATGACTAATGTCTTTTAGTGGTTTGTCACTAATTTGTGATCCAGGCAAAAACATTAAAGAGCCAGTATCAATATGCTCTACTATGCAACCACCTTTACATTTAGACGTAATTTTTCCCATGATTGGTTCATTTTTTTCATAAGCCTCAACTAATTTATCCCAACCTTTAATTTTTTGTGCTTTACTTGCAGATACTAATATTTCACCATTTTTGTCCTCTATTTTTTCTAATAAAACTGGAATTGTTTCACCTACTTTAATTTTATCAGTTAAACCCATACTCTTAAGTTCATTAATATCTAACACTGGTTCACTCTTAAGTCCTTCCACGAAAAGAAATACAAACTTTTCAGTTACTTTATTAATTTTACCATTAATAATTTTTCCTTCTTCGATACTAATTTTAGAGAGTTGGCTATTTAATAATTTTTCAAATTCTTTTGACGCTGGACTAGATAAATCTTTATATATTTCCATTAATAAGTTAATTCCTATCTGTTTTTTTAAAAACACGAACTTTTATATAAAATTATAGATTTCATCAATACTGAATTTGAATTAATTTTTTTTGAAATCATTGAATATTCAGGTTTTTTTTGCAGTATTTTAGCTAAACTTGCCACCTAGACTTTTGATTTTACCCATAAATGTGGGAAAAGAGGTATTAATACTATCCTTTGAAGAAATTGACCAATCACCACCAAAAGCTAGTGCTGCTATTACACTTGTCATGAACACTCTGTGATCTTTCAAAAATTTTTTTATGACGATTTTCTTTTTTACTTGTAAATTTGGATTTCCATATATTTTAATACTGTCTTTTTTCAAAATATTCTTAACTCCTAGTTCATTCAATATCTTTGAACCCCATAATAATCTTGGGCTCTCTTTTTGATCTAATTCTGATAAATCTTTGAAATAAGAAATTCCCTTTGCTTTAGCTGCAACTAAAAAAATTAACATAAATTCATCTATTGCTGATGTATTTAAATAAGTTGGGCAGTTAATTGATTTTAATGATTTTTTACTTTGTACTAATATATCTGCTATTTTTTCGCCTTTATAAACTTTACGATTTTGTAGTTTAACATTTACTCCCATTTTCATTAATATTTTCAGAACACCAATTCTTGTAGGATTTACATTAACATTTTTGATTTTTAATTTCGAATTTTTTGATAATGCAGTCAAAACTATAAAAAAAGCTCCAGAACTTATATCTGAGGGAATTTTATAATTTAGTGGTTTTATTTTTTTTTTCCCTTTTATTTTTATCAAATCAATATTCTTTTTTTTATTTACTTTTATTCTTAATTTTAAAAATTGAAATAATTTTTCAGAATGATTTCTTGATTCTTTTGCTTTTATAATAGTTTCTCCATAAGTATTTAACGCTGCTAACATAACTGCACTTTTGCATTGTGCAGAACCTTTGGTTTCATTATATTTTATCGGGTAAGATTGATTTGTACCTTTTACAACGATTGGTAATTTGCCAGAATTAGATTTAAAACTTGCACCAAATTTTTTTAAGGGTTTTATTACTCTATAAAAATCTCTTTTAGATAAACTTTTATCCCCGATTATTTTAATTTCATTTTTCGAATGAACTAATAATCCCATAATTAATCTTGCTAGAGTTCCAGAATTACCTGCATTAAGAGTGACATTTTTTTTATATTTAAATCCATTTAGACCTAAACCAATTATTTCACATGTGTCTTTTTTAAAATTAATTTTAATACCTAATTTTTTTAAACAATTAAGAGTGCTAAACACATCCTCAGACTTTAAAATATTTTGAGCGGAGGATTTGCCAATAGCTTGAGAAGCTAATAACGCCCATCTAATAGATAAACTTTTATCTCCTTCAATTTCTAAAGTTTTATTGAAAGGTTTTATGATCTTTTTAATATGGATAACATTATTCATTTTAATTAAGTTTTAACTTATTTTGAAAGAGTCACCAAAATATACATTTTTAGCATCTATATTTTGAATTAAGTCTGAGGGAGTTCCATGTGCAACTACTTTTCCATTATGAATTATTGCAGCAGTATCAACGCATGCTAATAAATCTCTTGCTTGGTGATCGCACAAAATAATAGAGATGTTGTTAAAAGTTTGAAGATCGACAATGATTTTTTGTAATATCTTTATTGTCATCACATCGAGAGCTGCAAATGGTTCATCCAATAAAAGTATTTTAGGATCAGAAATTAAAGCTAAAGCTATAACCAGTTTTTTTTTCTGACCCCCGGATAAAAACTCAGCTTTAATATCTCTAATTGGGTCTAACTCAAAATTAGAAATTAAAGAGTTTATTTTTTCTTCTCTGTAACTTAAATTTTCAATAGTAATTTCTGCAATTGCCTTAAGATTTTCGTAAACAGTTAAATCATGGAAATAACCACCATTTTGTGGGACAAAACCAATTTTAAAAGCAAGGGTTCTTTGATAAATTGGAAATTTATTAATATTTTCAGAATTTATAAATATAGAACCGAAGCTTGGATTAAGTAAGCCAATAATTATATTAAATATTGTCGATTTACCCACTCCGTTTGGTCCAAGCAAACCTAAAATTTGTCCATCACCCAATTCTAAGTTGAGATTATCTAAAATTATTTTTCTACCAAATTTAAATGAAATTTTATCCAATTTTAGGATAACTTTTTTTTTTTTAAAAGATTTAATTCTAAATTTTTTAATGTTAGACATTTTTTAATTTTTATTTAGTTGCACTTTATCGTTTTCATTATCCATATAAATATCAATTTTTTTTGTAATTAAATTTATCTTAATATTATCAGATAAAATTGAACCTTGCGATCCTTCATAACGAACATTTTCAAATATTTTAGCTATATTATTTTCAAAATCTAGATCAGCCTTATCTGAAAATATTTTATTATTCATATATTCAATTGAAACGTTATTTCTAAATTTAGTACTATAGTTATCATTATTATAATCAGCATTATCAGATTTGATTATCAAAGGAATTCTATTTTGGTCTATAATTAAAGCTTTTACTTTTTGCATTTTGATTATTTCAGAATTGTTAGAATTAATTAGTTCACTTAAATCTGATGTTATAATATATTGTTTATTTTGATCTAAATTCACCTCATATTTTAAATTTTTTATTAAATTATTCTCTGTTTTAGAAATTATTTGATCATTTAGATTATCTGATTTGACTATAATTTTATTATTTTTAGATAAATATAATTTGTTAAAAAAAAATAAAGTTAATATCACAATAAAAAAAAGAGAAAATTGAACAATTCTTTTCATTAATTAAGTTATTTCAACGTGTTAATAAGATTATGAATATGGATTACTCCAATAGTTTTTTTCTTATTCTCTTTACTATAAACACATACATTTGTAATTTTTTTTTTATTCATTTGATTGAGTATATCAGTGGCTAATGTATTTTTTTCAACAATAATAGGCTTTTTTGTCATAAACGTTTTAATTTTTAAATTATCAATAAATTTCTTTTTTTGAACAAGTCTTTTTAAGTCACCATCAGTAAAAACACCTGTATTTAAACCTTGGTCATTTACAACTACTAAAAACCCAAGTTTTTTTGAATTTAAAATTTTTAAAGCGTTTTTCATAATTTCATTATGATTTACAAAAGGTATTTTATTTTTAATCAACATTACATCAAATGCCGTTTTTAGTTTATTTCCTAAATTTCCTGCAGGGTGAAATTTTTTAAAATCAAGCTTACTGAATTTTTTTTCTCTCATTGAAGCGATAGCTAATGCATCGCCTAAACATAATTGAGCCGTTGTACTTGACGTAGGTACTATTCCTAATCCAGACTCTTTTACTTCTGGTATAAATAATTTGATGTTTGCAGATTTAAATAGAGTTGAGTCTTTATTTGAAACTATTCCTATTAAAGTAATCTTATTTAGTTTTGCATATTTTATTATATCTTTTAATTCTTTAGTATTTCCCGAGTAGCTAACTAATATTAATAAATCTTTATTTGTAATTCTCCCTAAATCTCCATGAGAACAATCATTAGCCGAAATTGAAAAAGATGGACTTCCAACAGAGGATAAAGTAGCAGATATTTTTGAAGCAATTTTTCCACTTTTTCCTACACCACAAATTATTATTTTAGACTTACATTTTGTTATTGCTTTTACAGCTTCATTAAAAGAGTCATTTATTGAATATTTCAATTTTTTTAAAGCTTTTATTTGAAGATCAATAACTTCAATTCCAGTTTTACTTATTTGGTTTTTCATTTTATTTAGTGTGACCAGATATCATCTTTAAATGAGGCTAAATCAAGCTCAACCCTTGTTTTTAAAAATTTTATACAATTTTGATAAAGTTCTATTCTGTTTTCTCTTTCCAGTATTTTATTTAATTCATTATGAATTTTATGAAGATAAATAACATCATTAGCACAATATTTGAGCTGAGCGGGAGTTAATTCTCCCCCAAAATCAGAATTTTGAAATTGTTTACTTATGTCAATATTCATAAATTCTTTTATTAATGTTTTCAGTGAATGGTTGTCTGAGTAAGATCGCGCCAATTTAGATGCTATTTTTGTATCTAATATATTGTTAGTGTCAGTTTTTAAGTAATACTTAATATGCGCCATATCGGCTCTTCCAAAATGAAAAATTTTAGTAACACTATTATCTGAAAGAATCTTAGTTAAATTTGGTGCGTTATAAGTTTTTCTGTCAAGTTGAACAATATGAGCGTCAGAGTTTCCTGTTGAAAGCTGTATTAAGCACAAAGGATCTCTTCTAACATTTAATCCCATAAACTCACCGTCTACTGCTATTACATTGCCTAACTTTAAATCATCTGGTAAATCAGTCTTGTGCAATTTAATATCAATATTCATTTTTAACATATATATATGAAACCTAAAAATTGTCTAATTTTTGGTGGGAGTGGTCAGATTGGGAGACACTTAATAAGAAAATTAACCAAAAATAATATTAAAGTAACAGTCGTAACTCGAAACATTCATCAAAAAAGTTATATTATCAAAACACAAGGAAACGCAGGTTTTATAGATATTGTTGAGGCGAATATTTATGATGAAAAGAAACTTAGGGATTTATTTTCTAAAGCAGATTATTGTATAAATTTAGTAGGTATTTTATTTGAAAAAAGAAAAGGAAACACATTTTTTAATATTCATACACTTTTTCCATCTTTATTGGCAAAATTAGCCAAAGAATTTAAATTAAAAAACTTAATTCATTTATCTGCTTTGGGTATAAATGATGCACATGACAGCGATTATGCAAAGAGTAAATTAGAGGGTGAAAAAAAAATTTTGAATAATTTTCCTCTTGCAACAATTCTTAGACCATCCATAGTGTATTCTGTAGATGATAATTTCACAACTAATTTTATGACAATTCTAAATAGACTTCCAGTATTTCCTCTTTATTATTCTGGTAAAACAAAATTTACTCCTATTCATTGTTCAGATTTAACAGATATAATTTTTTATGTTATCTCAAATAATATTAATTCAAAAATTATTGAATGTGTTGGTCCAGAGATAATTACATTCAAAAACATTATTGAGAGATTATTAAAACTAATTGATAAAAAAAGAATTTTATTACCTATGCCATTTCCTTTAGCTTCTTTTTCAGCAAAAATTTTTCAATTAATGCCCAATCCATTACTTACGGAAGATCAATTAAGACTCCTAAAATATGATAATGTACTTTCAAAAAAATATAAAAGTAATTTCGATATAGGAGTACCTAGTAAAAAATTTTTTAATGAAGAAGTGAAAAAATATTGTTACATGTGGCGTGAGGGTGGTCAATTTTCAACTGAAAAGTATTTATCTAACAAAAATTCGTAATAAAAATCAAAAAAATTAAGCAGATTGAATTTTTTTTTCAATAAATTCTGGAACCTCTTCTTTATCTGAGGAATCTTCTTTTTTTCCTTTAGGTTGGTAAGCGTATAGCAAATGAAGTTTACAATATGAAAAATCTTTTAATGAAGTCCTACCGCAAAAATAAAAGTTTTTTTCATCTGGGTGACCTATTGGCCATTTACAGGAATTTTCATCTAATTCTTCTAATTGTTTTGGATTTTCAGGTTCAAAATCTTTTTCAATGAGCAATGATCTAAATTTATTTTTTCTAGTTCTTCTTGATTTTATTTTGTTAACTTCAATTGAACTTTCAAAATTCTTATTCGATGTAGCTGTTCTAGTTTTTATTTTTGCAGATAAATTTAATCTGTGAGCTTTACCAATAACTGCATTCCTGCTAATACCACCAATAATTTCAGCAATTTGGCTTGCTGTGTTACCTTTGCCCCATAATTCTTTCAATTTTGCTACTTTTTCATCTGTCCAACCCATAATCAATTAACTATATATTGTATTTATTTATTTATTAAACACAATATAGAGTTATATTTCTTTAATTAACAACGTATTTTTTAAACTTATTAACAATCTTAATTATCAAAAATGATATATTTCAATCGAAAATTGAATTTTATTAATTTAATTTAAAAAAAATTTTGTAATACTTATTATCATGAGCTTTCTTGCAAAAAATTATAATAGAAAAAAAATCTCTTTTTTGAGAGGTAAAGGAAGTTATCTTTATACCTCAAATGGAAAAAAATATTTAGATTTTGTTCAGGGTATAGCCGTTAATTGTTTAGGACATGCTCATCCAAGACTGGTTAAAACTATAAAAAATCAATCAAAAAAACTTTGGCATGTTTCCAATGCTTTTCAAATTCCTGAAGGAGAAAAATTAGCAAAAAAATTGTGTCAAAAAACATTTGCTAATTATGTGATGTTTCAAAATAGTGGTGCAGAAGCTACAGAAGCAGCAATAAAGGTAGCAAGAAGATATTTCTATTCTATTGGAAAACCGAATAAAAATAGAATTTTGTGTGTAAAGAATTCATTTCATGGAAGAACTATTGCTGCAATTTTTGCAAGTGGATCAAAAAAGATGACAGAAGGATTTGGTCCAAAAATCCCTGGATTTGATCACTTTGTATTTGGAGATCATAAGTCGTTAAAGAAAAAAATAACAAAAAATACAGCAGCAATTATGGTTGAAACTATTGCAGGAGAAGGTGGAATTAAAGAAATACCTGATTGGTGTTTAAAGGAACTAAGAAAATTATGCAACAAGAAAAAAATATTACTAATTTTAGATGAAGTACAATGTGGAATTTCACGGTCTGGGGATTTTTTTGCTTTTGAAAGCTCAAAAATTAAACCTGATATAGTTCCAATAGCTAAAGGAATTGGAGGTGGATTTCCTATTGGTGCAGTTTTAATGAATAAAAAAGTGGCTGTGGGAATGACACCAGGCACTCACGGTTCAACTTTTGGAGGCAATCCATTAGCCATGGCAGTTGCAAATACTGTAATGGATATTGTTTCAAGTAAAAAGTTTTTGAAAAATGTGAAAAACCAATCAAAATTTTTTAATTCAAAATTAAATCAGATTAAAGATAATCATCCTAATATTATTAAAGAGATAAGAGGCAAAGGTTTATTAATTGGAATGCAGTTATATAAAGATCAAGCAAAATTTATAAATAAATTAATGGATAAAAAATTATTAACTATTCGAGCTAATGATAATGTTGTTCGTATTTTACCTCCACTTAATGTTAAAAAAAGCGAGATAATTCAAGCTTTGAAAATAATAGAAAAAGTTTGTAAAGAATTGAATTAAGATGAAACATTTTATACATCTTAAAGATATTCCAGGTCGAGATCTTCGAAAAATCATTACTGATGCAAAACGAAGAAAAATTTCGCGAAAAAAACTAAATAATCTTGATGTTGATAAAGGAGCGCCTCTAAAGGGTAAACTGTTAATACAAATGTTTGAAAAATCTAGCTTAAGGACTAGATTGAGTTTTTACTTAGCAATAAAACAGCTAGGAGGGAGCACACTCACACTTAGACCAGATGAGTTACATCTATCAAAAGGAGGGGAGAGTATAGAGGATACAGCAAAAATTTTATCCAATTTTGGAAATGCTTTTATGCTCAGAACCGATAGTGATAAAAAATTAGAGGAATTTAAAAAACATTTGTCGATACCTATAATTAATGGATTGAGTCCCAGTTCACATGCTACTCAAATTTTATCTGATGTTTTTACAGTTGAAGAAATTAAAAAAAAACCAATATCTAAGCTGAATATTTCTTGGATAGGAGACTCAAATAATGTTTTAAATTCTTTGATTGCTGCATCTATAAAATTTTCTTTTAAATTAAAAATTGGCTGCCCAAAAAAATATCAACCAAATAAGAAAATAATGGAATATATTAAAAGAAACAAAAATAAGATTATAATTTATAATGATCCTAAAATGGCTGCATCAAAGGCAGATGTAATTTTCTCAGATAAAGTTATATCTATGAATGATAAAGTAAACAAATTGAAAAAATTAAATCATTTTAAAAAATTCAAGATTGATAAAAAATTAATGAGCTTTGCCAAAAAAGATTGTGTGTTTCTTCATTGTTTACCAAGAGGAACTGAAGTGGAAGAAAAAATATTTTCAAGCAAACAATCAAAAGTTTGGCAACAAGCTCTTAACAGAGTTCATGTACAAAAATCTATATTACTTTATTGTTTTGGAAAATTAAGGTAGCGGTAATGGATTATCGGAATTTTGATTTAAGTATTTTATCACTGATGCTCTATCTTTTTCTTTTCTTAATCCAGCGAAGGCCATCTTTGTACCTTTGATCCATTTTGCAGGTTTAATCAAATATCCATTTAATTCTTCAAAAGTCCATTCCTTGCCATATGTAGAAAGAGCTTTGGAATATTTATAATCATTTACAGCTCCAACTTGTCTGCCAACAACATTATATAAAGCAGGTCCGATATTATTTTTTCCTCCTTTTACAATTGAATGACAGGCTGCACATTTTTTAAAAACTTTTTCTCCATGGGCGAGATCTCCTAATGCCATGAGGGCAGCTATATCAATTTTTTCCTCTGTCGTTTCAGAGCTTAGATCGGATTTTGTAGAAGCTACTTGTTCTACTTCTACTACATAACCTGGATTTTTAGGTTTTTCGACATAAAATACAATATCAGAAAGTTTTCCAATACCAATCACTAGAAGCGCAACCATCAATACAGCAGCTACTATTTTATTAATTTCAAAAGAATCCATATTTGATAAATTTTATAAGAGAACCTATATCATTTATATTTTAAAATTGCTTATATTTTACTGTACAATTTTGCCCCTCTTTATAATCTAATTAAAAGTAAAGAAACTATGAAAACATTAATAATTATACCCTCAAGAATGTCTGCAACTAGATTACCTGGCAAACCATTACTTAAGATTAATGGTCTTTCAATTATATCTCATGTATTTAAAAAAGCCGAAAGTGCCAACATTGGAGATGTGATTGTTGCAACTGAGGATCAAGAAATTTTAGAGGATGTAAAAAAAAATGGTGGAAATGCTATTTTAACCTCAAAAAACCACAAAACTGGAACTGACAGAATTTATGAAGCTTTTAGAATAATTAACAGAAAAGACGTTGATTTTGTCATGAATATCCAAGGAGATGAACCTGACATTGAAATAGATGATATTAAAATTTTAGATACGAAAATGAAATCAAATAAATCAAAAATCGGAACTATGGCAGCGGAAATTTTAAATAGAAAAATCTATGAAAATGAAAATGTAGTTAAGGTAAGAATTGATGAATCATTCAAAAAAAATTCTTTTCCATACGCAAAAAATTTTATGAGAAAAACAAATGATAAAATAGATGTTTTTCATCACATGGGAATCTATTCTTATCAAGTTGAAACTCTAAAAAAATTCATTTCATTAGCCCAATCAAAAAATGAGCTTAATAATAGGCTTGAACAGTTAAGAGCCATTGATAATGATATTAAGATAAACGTAGCGCTTGCTAATAAATCACCGATAAGTGTTGATACAAAAGAAGATTATCTAGCCATAAAAAACATAATGAAATATAAATAATTATGGGAAAAATTTATTTTCAAGGTACATATGGCGCATACTCTCATTTAGCTTCACTTGCTATTGATCCAAAAGCAGAGATTGTTCCATGTAAAACTTTTGATGAATGTTTTCTAAAAGCTTCGAGTGAAAAAGACTCAAAAATAGTTATACCTGAGTCTAATAGAATTACTGGTAATATTGGAATTGAATATCTTATTTTTAAATATCGATTAAATATTTATTCTGAATATTTTCAAAAAATTGAACATAATTTACTTGGACATCGAGGTGCAAATTTAAAAGATATAAAAAATATATTTTCACATGCTCAAGCTTTATCACAGTGTTCTAACTTTATTAAAAAGAATGGTATGGTTGAACATGTTAGAGCTGACACCGCAGGTTCGGCAGAAATGGTTTCAAAAAATAAAAAAAAAGATGAAGCCGCTATAGCTTCAATTCTAAGTGCAAAAACATATGGGTTAGAAGTAATTCAAAAAAATATTGAAAATGAACCAGGTAACCTAACAAGATTTTTAGTCATGGGCAAAAATTTGATACAACCTGAGTTTGGTAAAAAAAATTATATAACCTCTTTTTTATTTAAACTTAAAAGTAAACCAGCTGCCCTTTATCAATCCTTAGGTGGTTTTGCAATTAACGGAGTAAATTTAACTAAGCTTCAAAGTTATCCAGAAAAAAACACTTTTGACTCTTTCTTTTTTTTGTGTGATCTAGATGGTCATATTGAAGATCCAAAAGTTCAAAAATCACTAGAGGAACTTGGACTTCATTGTCAGGATTTTCATGTTCTAGGTGTTTTTGAGGCAGATCCTGTTAGAGAAAAATAAATACAATCTTTTCTTGTGGATTAGAAAACAATACTGCTATAATACTTCTGGAGGCTAGAGGTGGATGCTGCTTGAACCCGACCAGATCTTAACGGAAGCAGTCGTAGAGACAG